>Ga0335083_10006328_pt1 | contig 14818 bp, 11 predicted proteins | sample Lox_Sample_42_FD_206716 | JGI IMG/M metagenome (GOLD analysis project Ga0335083, IMG submission 206716) | Soil microbial communities from Loxahatchee National Wildlife Refuge, Florida, United States - Lox_Sample_4.2 | ecosystem: Environmental > Terrestrial > Soil > Wetlands | place: USA... | reverse complement strand
GGCGGGCCGGCGGCGGCGCCGGGTACGGGTCGCCGGCGTCGGGCCCGGACGTGGCGTCGAGCAGCGCGGCGCTGTCCCGGACCGAGCGGGTCAGCGCGTGCTCGGCCGCGGTGCCGGCGGCGACGTCGCCGTACTCGGGCCCGAGCGGGTTGCGCGCCCGGGTCGGCTTGAGGGCGAACAGGCCGCACGCCGAGGCCGGGTAGCGCAGCGAGCCGCCCAGGTCGTTGCCGTGCGCGAACGGCACCATGCCCGAGGCCACCGCGGCTGCCGAGCCGCCGCTGGACCCGCTGGTGGACCGCTGCGTGTCCCAGGGGTTGCGGGCCGGGCCGAACAGCACCGGCTCGCACGCCGGCGCCAGCCCGAATTCGGGGGTATTGGTCTTGCCCACGATGACCAGCCCGGCCCGGCGCAGCCGGGTCACGAGCTCGGAGTCGAACGCGGACACGTTGCCGGCCAGGAACGCCGACCCTTCGGTGAAGCGCACGCCCTCCATTTCGCAGGCCAGGTCCTTGAGCAGGTACGGCACCCCGGCGAACGGACCCGCGGGAGCGGCCCGCGCCGCCTCGGCCGCCCGGTCGAACACCGGCGTGACCACGGCGTTCAGCACCGGGTTCAGCGCCTCGATCCGCTCGATGGCCGCCGTGACCAGCTCGGCCGCGGTGACCTGGCCGGTGCGGACCAGTTCGGCCTGGGCGGTGGCGTCGAGCAGCGAGAGCTCGTCGTTCACGGCCTGGCCTCCAGCACGATGTTGAACGGCGCGGCGTCCTCGGCTACCCGGCGCACCCGGGTATAGCCGGCGGCGGCCAGCACCTGGCGGATCCGGGCCTCGCCCGCCATCGCCCCGAGCGCCGCCGCGCCGGGCTGGGCGAGCGAGGACGGCGTGCACACCATCGTCGAGATCGCGTAGCCGACGCGGGCGTACGGGTTGGCGAAATCGTCCTCGAAACGATCGGCGGCGAGCGGCTCGACCACCATCACGGTCCCGCCGGGCGCCAGGGCCGAGCGGGCGTGCGCGGCGGCGGCCACCGGGTCACCCAGGTCGTGCAGGGAGTCGGTGAAGCAGATCAGGTCATAGCCGCGGCCTGGAAATTCCGCCGCGTCCGCGACCTCGAAGCTGACCCGGTCGGCCAGGTCGGCGTGGTCGGCTGCCTTGCGGGCCGCGGCGATCACCGCGTCGCTGTGGTCGAAACCGGCCAACGACGAGGCCGGGAACCGTTCGGCCATCAAGATCGTCGAGGTGCCCTGGCCGCAGCCGATGTCGGCGACCGTGCCGCCGGCCTGCAGCCGGCTGGTCACGCCGTCCAGCGCGGCGATCCACCCGTCGACCAGCGCCGCCTTGTACAGCGGCCGGGTGAAGCGGGCCTGGGAGTCGTTGAGCGCGGGATGGTGGTCACCCCAGCTCATCCCGCCGCCGGTCCGGAAGAAGCCCTCGATGGTGCCGAGGTCGCTCCACATCGCGGCGAACCCGGGAAAGACGCCGATCAGCGACGCCGGGCTGTCGTCGGTGGCCAGCACCAGGGCCATCTCATCGGACAGGGTGAACGTGCCGGTGGCCGGGTCGTACCCGGCGTACCCGGCCACGGCCACCCCGCGGAGCCACTCCCGGACGTAGCGTTCGAACGTCCCCGTCTTGGCCGCCAGCTCGGCGGGCGTCACCGGGCCCGCGCCCGCCAGGGCCGCCCACAGGCCCAGCCGGTCACCGAGCACGATCAGCGGCCCGGTGACGGCCACGGCCAGCTCGCCGAACACCTTGCCGACCGCCTCGTCCACCTTCTGCTCGTCGACAGCCATCAGGCTCTCCTTCCGTTGTTCGCGACTGCCCTGATGGCGTGAGATCGGGTCTCACGATTGTGAGATGCTCCACCGCACGGTCTCGGCCGGCCGGTAGGCGCACCGCGCCCCCGTCACGATGCTGGCGCGCAGATGCTGCCCGAGTTCGGGATGCGCCCGCTCGATGCGGCCGATGGCATCGCGGATCCGGGCCGTGACGGTGCTGCGGGCTCGCTCGGTGGCGTCTCCCAGACGTCGTCGCCGCCGGCCCAGGCCCGCGGCATGGGTCAGCTCGTCGATCAGCGCACCTCGTTCGGCGGCCAGCCGGGCTGACCGCTCGATGTCATGACGCGTGTCGGCCTCGGCCAGTTCGTCATCGAGCTGGGCCAGCCGGGTCCGGTAGGCGGCCCGGGCCCGGTCGTCGAGAATCGGGTCGGCGCCCAGCGCGGCGAGGCCAGCGGCCGCCGCGTTGGCGACCCCGGCGACCAGTTCGGTGGCCGCCACTTCCCGGCCCGGGACGGCGAGCAGGACCGCGAGGTCACGCAGGCCCTTCGCGTCACGCAACACCACGCCGCGGCCACCGAAGGCCAGCGTCCATGTGTCTCCGTCGCGGCGGAACACGTTACCGTCACCGCCATCACCGTCACGCGGCGCGCGATGATCCCGGCTGCGCGCTGCCTCCGTCCGGACGCGGGCCAGTTCCGTCCGGGCCCGGGCGGCGAGGAGCCCGGCGCCGAGCCGGTCGCACCGCCGGACCGCGGCATCAAGGTGGGCCGCGGCGTCGTCCCACCGTCCCAGCGCCGCCGCGAGCAGGCCAAGCTGCAGCACGACCGGACCGGTGGTGAACACCGCCGCGGCGACCACGGCGAACTCGTCCGCCATCGGCAGCAGCTGTTCGTACCGCGTGGCGCACCGGTGCGGGTCTCTCACGGCCGCGGCGAGCTCGGCGTCGCTGGTCATCATCGCGATGTGGCGCCACCGGTAGGTCGTCGGCCAGTTAGGTATCGAGGCCACCAGGGCCGCCGCCGCGGCCTGATCACCGGCCTCCAGGAGCAGCCAGGCCCGCAAGTGCAGGGCGAACTCGGGCGGCGTGGCGGCCTGCCCGCGCGCCGCGGCCAGCTTGCTCAGCCGGGTCCAGTCATGGCGGATGTACGCCAGCCCGGCCAGCTGGCTGGCCTGGACACCCCAGGCGTCCGGCTCGCCGATCCGCTCGCCATAGGCGGCGGCAGCGTCGATGAGCTGGTCGGCCGCCTCCAGCGGGCCGGCCAGGGACGCGGCCGTGGCCTGCCGTGAGCGCGCCAGGTACACGTACCGCGGAATCGCCGCCTGCTCAGCGAGGCTGGTAAAGGTGGCGAGCTCCACGGTAAAGGAGGGCTCCCCGAGTTCGAGCAGCGCGACGAGCCGGCACAGATGCGCTTCCAGCACCAGTTCGGTCTCATGGGCGGCGGCCGCGGCGGCGGCCAGCTCCCCGGCGATCCTCAGCCGTTCGGCCGCCGTGCCCGGCGCCCAGCGCACGTCGGCCAGCGCGAACAGTGCGTAAGCGAGTGCCCCGGCGTCACCGGCGGCCCGGGCGCCCGCGACCGCGTCGCGGGCCAGCCCGGCGGCGCGGGGCAGGTCACGGTCGGGACCGTCGGCGAGCTCGCGGGCCAGCGACGCCGATAGCAGCCAGCGTTCCGCGCGTCCACCGGCCGTTTCCCCGTCCAGTGCGGCGAGCGCCTCCTCGAGCAGCGCGATCACGCCGGACCGCGAGGACTCGGTCACCGTCGAGACCCGATGAGCGCCGAACGCCGCCCGGGCAAACCGGGTCACGTCGCCGGCGGCCCGGGCGCGCGCGGCCGCCGCGGACGACGCGGCCAGCGCGTCTTCGCCGTGTCCGGCCCGGCGCAACGCGTCCCCGTAGTCACATAGCAACTCCAGGTCGGCCGCCGCATAGCCGCCCGCGACCTCGACGGCGCGGCGCAGGTGAAGGGCCGCTTCGTCGAAAGCCGTCCCGGCGTTCGCCTCGCGGCCCGCCTCGGCCAGCGCGGCGATCAAGCGGTCGCGGTCGCCGAGGGGCCAGGCCGTGCTGCGGTGATACGCGATCTCCGCTGCGGGCGCCGGCGGGCCGGCGTGCTGCTCGAGTAGCCCGGCTACCGCCAGGTGGAGCGCCGATCGCCGGGCCGTCGGCAGTCCGCTGACCAAGACCTCGCGGAACAGGTCGTGGCTGAACCGGACGCGACCAGGTTCGTCCCGCTCCAGCACGCCGGCCCGGACGGCGCTCTCGAGCAGCGGCACCGCGTCCTCGGCCGGCAGGCCGGCCACGGCGGCGGCTATCGCGACGGGGACGTGCCTTCCGATGACCGCGGCGGCGGCGAGCAGGTCGACCACCTCACGGGGCAGCCGGGCCAGGCGGCGCAGCAGCACATCGCTCACCGCGGGCGGCACCCCGCCCACCTGGGCGCGATCCAGGGGAACGCCCTGCGCCACGAGCAGCCGTGCGATCTCCCGGGTGAAGAACGGGTTGCCCGCGGTACGGTCATGGACGGCCCGGGCCAGCGCCGCCGGCGACGGCTCGCCGCACACCTTCTCGATCAGCTGTCCGACTTCGCAGGCGGACAGCCCGGTGAGCCCGAGCAGCTCGGCCTGCCCGGCCAGCTCGGCCAGCAGCGGGCGGGCGGGATGATCGTCGGCCGCTACCTCCCGGTCGCGGTACGTCCCGATGACGAGCAGGGCGGCGTCGTGCAGCTGGCGGGCGAGGAACACGAGCAGCCGCAGCGACGACACGTCGGCCCAGTGCAGGTCGTCGACCACGACCACCAGCGGTCGCTCGGCCGCCTGTTCACGCAGGTACGTCACCGCCATGTCGTAGGTCCGGAAGCGAGCGGCGGACTCGTCGCCCAGTCGGCCGCGCTTCACCTCAGCGGCCCCGGTCAGTGCGGCCAGCACGGTCTGGCCGGCTGCGCCGCCGGCGGCCACTGCCCGGACCACCTGGATCCACGGCCAGAACCCCGGCGCGCCATCGCCCTCCCAGCAGGTTCCCCACACGGCCGCGGCGCCGCACGCCTTCGCGTAGGACACCGCTTCGACGGCCAGCGCGGTCTTACCCATGCCGGCCTCACCGGCCACCAGTACGACCCCGCCCACGCCACTCATAGCGGTATCGACGGCCGAACGGAGCGCGTCGACGGTCAGCCGCCGCCCGACCAGCACATCTGTAGGCATACCCCATTGTGGCTGACCGGACATCCGGGGCGGCGGCGCCGACTTCGACCTATAGCCCCGCATGCACCTCCCGGTCCAGCCATACCCGGTCCCTCAGCTCGATGCCGTCGATGAGCAGGCCGGCCGGGTAGCCGGTGGCGGGGGTGAAGGCGTCCCGCTCGACAGAGCGCATCCGGAAGCCCCGTGGCCCGCCGTAGGTCTCGATGCGGACGTCGTCGGCCGAACGGGCGGGCATCACGCCTCCTTGATGTCTCGTCGCGCTCCTCGGTCCGGTGAAACGTTCGGCGAGGTGGCGGGACACAACCGATATGGCACTACCAATACCACTCGCGGCCACCCGGGGCTCGGTGGCCGGCTGGTGGCCGTCCAGGCCCCGACTCTGGTGACCGCTCATGCCTGACGTGTCATTCACCAACTTGCTCGTGGTCGCGGCCGTCGCCGTCTTCGCCCCGCTGACGGTCGGATTCGCGCCACGGCTGCGCATCCCGGCAGTCGTCCTCGAGATCATCGGCGGAATCATCATCGGCCCGTCCGGGTTCGGCTGGGTACGCGTCGACCTGCCGGTGCAGATCCTGGCCCTATTCGGCCTGGCGTTCCTGCTCTTCCTGGCCGGCCTGGAGATCGACGTGCACCAGCTGCGCGGCCGCCTGCTCCGCTTCGCCGTACTGGGCTACCTGGTCACGCTGGTGCTGGGCTATGGCGCGGGTGCGTCGTTCACGGCGGCCGGCTGGGTGTCCGAGCCCTTGCTGCTGGCGATCACGCTGTCGGCCACCTCGCTCGGCCTCGTCGTCCCGGTGCTCAAGGACGCCGGCCAGGTAAACAGCCAGGTCGGCCAGACCGCCCTGGCCGCGGCGAGCATCGCCGACTTCGCGGCGATCGTACTGCTGTCCCTGTTCTTCTCCTCCTCCAGCGGGAGCACCGGCGCGAGGGTCGTCGTGCTCGGCGCCTTCGCCGGGCTGGTCGCCGTCACCGGCATCGTGGTCTCCGGCGCGGCCCGGTCCGTGCGGCTGGGCCAGGTGCTCGTGCGGCTGCAGGACACCACCGCGGAGATCAGGGTCCGCTTCGCGGTCCTGCTGCTGGTCGCGTTCACCGTGCTGGCCGAGCGATTCGGCCTGGAATCCATCCTGGGCGCCTTCCTGGCCGGGGCCATCGTCGGCCTGGTGAACCGCGACTCCTCCTCGCACCCGGACTTCCGCACCAAGCTGGACGCGATCGGCTACGGCTTCCTGGTGCCGGTGTTCTTCGTGGCCAGCGGGATCCGGCTCAACCTGACCGGACTGCTGCACAACCCGTCCGCGCTGGTCCGGGTCCCGCTGTTCCTGCTCGCGCTGCTGGCCGTGCGCGGCCTGCCCGCACTGCTCGGCCTGCGCGCCAACGGCACCAGGCCGACGCTGGCGCTCGGGCTGCTCCAGGCGACCTCGCTGCCGTTCATCGTCACCGCTACCCAGATCGGCGTGGTGCTGGGCAAGCTCAGCTCGGTGACCGCCGCCGCGCTGGTCTGCGCCGGCCTGCTGTCCGTGCTGATCTTCCCGCTGACCGCACTCGGGCTGCTGCGCCGGAACGAGCCAGGCCCGGCCGCCTCCCCGGCCGTGACTCAGCCCGTACCCGAACCGCACCCGATGTGAACGGGCCCCCGTCCGCCGTAGTGCGGACTGTGACACACAACCCTTCAGGAGGCTGACATGCCGCAGATATCGCAGAGCACGGTGGTCGGTGGCCCGGTCGGCGAGGTGTGGGCCTTGCTGCGGGACTTCGGCGCCATCGGGGACTGGCACCCCGCGCTGCCGCCGGCTGAGATCGAGGACGGTCCCGCGGACCGCGTCGGCTGTGTCCGCGTCTTCCCGCTCGCCGGCGGTCACCGGGAGACCCTGACCGGACTCGACGATCAGCGGCGGAGGATCGCGTTCACCTTTGCCGATCACGCGGCGGGCCTGCCCGTCCGCTCTTACACCTCTACGATCACCGCCCGGCCGGTAACCGTGACCGGTCACACCTTCGTGGAGTGGTCCTCGCGGTTCGACTGTGACGAGGCCGACGAGGACCAGGTGATCGCCGGAGTCCGCGACGGCGTGCTGATCCCCGGCCTGAAGGCGCTGGAGCAGCGGTTCGCGGCCACCGCGTCAATGGCACTTCCGGCGTGACACGCTGAACTTTCTGGTGGCCGCGCGCATCCTCAGTGCATGGGGACGGCTGAGGCCGCGATGCGGCGGGCCGTGGACCTGCACGTGCGGGCGGTCGTCCTGCCCGGCGCGGTCGAGCAGGACCTCTACGTCGCCGGCGGGTGCTACGCCTGGGGTTCCCGCCGACCCGCGGACCGACCTCGAGACCCTCCACCACCCCGGACTGATCGTCCTGGACGGTCGGGTCATCCCGGCTCGGACCTAACCTCGGAGATGTTGTCAGGCTCCACCGCGAGCAGGTCGATTCCGAATTCCTGCAGCCGGCTGATCAGTCCGTACAGCTGGGCCTGGTCACGGACCTCGCCGACCAGCACCGTCTGATTTGGGCCGTGTTCCAAGGCCATCCCGTCGAACGCGGACTCGAAGCGTTCGCTGAGCCGCCCCCGCAGCACGATGCGGTATCTGCTCCCGGCCATGGTCAGCTCCTGTGCGACGACCCGGCAGGCGCCGCCGAGGCAGCGCGCTGCTGGGCCTGGGCGATGGCCCAGGCGGCGTTGACCAGGCCGATATGACTGAACGCCTGCGGGAAGTTGCCGATCATCTCGCCGTCCGCGTCGATCTCCTCGGCGAGCAGGCCCACGTCGTTGATGGCCGACACGGCCCGCTCGAACGTGGCCACCGCCTGGTCCACCTCTCCGGCCATCGCCTGCGCCTGGGCCAGCCAGAAGGTACACAGCAGGAACGTGCCTTCCTCCCCGGCCAGCCCGTCCTGCGCCAGGTAGCGGTACACCAGGCCGCGCTCGTCGGTCAGCCGGCCGGCGGTGGCGTCGATGGTGGCCTTCATCCGCGGGTCGTCGCCGGGCAGGAACCCGGTGATCACCAGCATCAGGTTCGAGGCATCGAGATCCTCGCCGCCGAACGCCTGGGTGAACGCCCCGGCCTGCTCGTTCCAGCCGTGCTCCAGGATGGCCGCCCGGATCTCGTCCCGGGCGGTCATCCACGAGGTGACTCGCTCTCCGGCGCCGAGCTGCGGCGCCAGCGTGATGGCCCGGTCCAGGGCCACCCAGCACATGAGCTTGGAGTACAGGAAGTCGCGGGGCTCGCCGCGGATCTCCCAGATCCCCTGATCCTTGTCCTTCCAGCGGGCGGCGGCGGTGTCCGCGGCGGCGGCCAGGAACCGCCGCGTGACCGGGTCCAGCTCGCCCAGCTGCTCGACCAGCCGCTGGGCGGCGCCGAGCAGCTCGCCGTACACGTCCAGCTGCCGCTGGGTCCACGCGCCGTTGCCCACCCGCACCGGCTGGCTGTCCCGCCACCCGGCCAGATGCGGCAGTTCCCGCTCGGACAGGTCGCGCTCGCCGCCGATCCCGAACATGATCTGCAGGTCCACCCCGCGCTGCAGCTGCGACGCTGCCGCATCAGCCAGGAAGCCGAAGAACTTGTCCGCCTCGTCGGGGCACGCCGCTACCCACAGTGCCTCCATGGTCAGGCAGGCGTCGCGTACCCAGGTGTAGCGGTAATCCCAGTTGCGCTCCCCGCCGATCGTCTCGGGCAGCGACGTGGTGGGCGCGGCCACGATGGCCCCGGTCGGCGCGAACGTCAGCGCCTGCAGCACCCGGCCTGAATGGTGCACCAGGTCCCGCCACGGCCCCTCGTAGGTCTGGTGGATCGCCGACCAGGACCGCCAGCCTTCCGCCGTGTCCGCCAGCCGGGCCGCGATCTCGCCCGGCGTCCAGGCCGCCAGCGGCGGATTCCAGAGCGGCGCGTGCTGGAGCGCGAACATCATCGTCTGCCCGGCGGTCAGGTGCAGGCGGGCGTGCGCGGTGGCCCCGTCGAGGAGGAAGCGGCCAGGTGCGGACAGCAGCAGGCGGCCTGCGCCGCCCCGGGCGGCCAGCCCGCCAGGCACTTCTATGCCCTCGGCCTCGAACGCTGCGCGCAATTCCTCGCCGGCGAATGGTTCCTCGCGCGCGAGCAGCCGGTCCGCGCCCTCCAGGACCACGACTTCCTCGCTGCCGAGCCGCCTGAACGCCTGGGCCATCTCAACCCCTACGGCGCCGCCGCCGAGCACCAGCAGCCGCCGCGGGACCTCCTTCGTGCTGGTCGCCGCGCGGTTGTCCCAGGGGCGGGCTTCGGCCAGGCCGGGAACCGGGGGGACGAACGGGCGGCTGCCGGTGGCCAGCACGACGGCCCGGACCGCGCGGAGCGGCCGGATCGCACCGTCGGCGGTCTCGACCTCGACGGCTCGCTCCCCGGTCAGCCGGCCGGTGCCGCGGACGAACCCGATGCCCGTGCTGTCCAGCCAGCGGAGCTGGCCCTCGTCGCGCCAGCCGGAGGTCATATAGTCGCGCCGGGCGAAGGCGGCGGGCACGTCCAGCCGGCCGGTGACCGCCTCGGCGGCGCCCGGTGCGCGGCGAGCTGCGGCGAGCGCGTCGCCCGGCCGGATCAGCGTCTTGGACGGGATGCACCCCCAGTACGAGCACTCCCCGCCGACGAGCTCCCGTTCCACGATGGCCACCCGCAGGCCCGCGTCGGCCAGCCGGCCCGCCGCGTGCTCGCCGGCCGGCCCGGCGCCGATTACCAGGACGTCGTATGTGTCCGCCACGAGGTGTTCCCCCTCTGCGTCACGATCGTTGTCGTCGTCTGTTGCTGACGGAGTCCCGGCAACCCGGGATGTGTTACAGCGCCGGCGGCGTAACGCCGGATGCCGCTGACGGGACCATGAGTCATCACGGCCCGCTCCGCGGGTCACTGGCTCCTGGAGGCGACCAATGCGGCAGCTCCTGCCATTTCCCTGTGACCCCGTTGACCCGGCCGAACTGTACGGCGATCTGCCGTCAGTCCGGACGCGGCCCGCCGTGCGGCTCAACATGATCGCCAGCATCGACGGCGCCACCGCGGTCTCCGGCGTGTCCGGCGGTTTGGGCGGCCCGGCCGACCAGGCGCTGTTCGCGGTACTCCGCTCCCAGGCAGACGTCGTGCTCGTCGCGGCCGGAACCGTTCGCGCGGAGCACTACGGGCCGCTGGCCGTGCCCGTGGCGGTGATCTCCCGTTCCTGCCGGCTCGACTGGAATTCCGCCTTATTCACCGCCGCGATCACGCCGCCCATCGTGATCACCGTCGCCGAAGCGCCGGCGCTCGAGCGCAAGAAGGCCGCCGACCTGCCCGCTGCTAGCCGGCGGCGATGCCAAGCGAATCCTGGCCGGCCGTGCCCTGCCGTCCGGGCCCGGCTGGCAGATCCGATCGCTGTGCGAGCAGGACGGGTTCCTCTTCTTCCGGTACCGCCCGCAATAGCCGGCCCGCCCCAGTTATCTCAGGTAACTCGGAGGCCAGGTCGTCTCGAAGGAGGGGTACAGGGTCAGGCCGCCGTCGATGAACAGCGTCTGGCCGGTGATGTAGGCGGCCTCGTCGGAGCCCAGGAACGCCACGGCCGCGGTCCGCTCATGGTGTCCTCCTGTCCGGGGTGGCCGCGGCAGCGGCGAGCGCTCGGGCCCGGCACGGCGGCGCTCGGCTGGTCGCCGGGCACCTCGGCGGCGAGCCGGCTCAGCGCCTGCGCGCCCAGCTGGTACCACGCCGCCAGCAGACGGGCGGCCCCGGGATCGATCATCAGCGGCCCGTCCAGGTCCAGCGGGGTAGCGGGCCGGTACACCCGGGCCGGGGCGCCCGGCGTGACGCCGGCGAACTCGGCCGCCGCCCGGAGCGTGGTCAGGGCGGCCCGCCGGGTCGTGGCGGCGTCGCCGACGACGAGGTCGGTGCCGTCTACGGCGAGGAACCTGCCGTCCGCGCCGAACGTCGGAGTCCGGAAGCCGCCCGGCGCCGGGACCAGTCCGATCTCCCCGGACGCGGCGTACCGGGCGGCGGCCAGCAGGTGCTCCGCGACGCGATGCAGGCTGCCCCGGGTGGCCACCAGGTCAGCAGGCGGGCAGTCGGTGCTGTCGATCATGGCTGTCATGGCTGTTCCGTCCCGCGAGGCGCGCGGACGTTACAGGGGCAGGCATCCGGTCCGTTCGGGTCAAGATTTTGCCGAACGAACCGGCAGCTTCTCGCTCCCGCCCAGCCTGTCTCACCTGGGTGAGATGGGGTGAGGGGGGAGGTGCCCCGCCGGTGCGCCGAGTGACGCTGCGGTCATCGGAGATCAGGAGGCGACCGCGATGTCCCAGGCAGATGACCTTACCTGCACCGACGCTGACCTCGTTGCGCTGCTCCGCGCGGGGGACGAGGAGGCAATATCCCAGCTCGTGGAGCGGTGGTCGCCGACGATGTTCCGTCTGGCGCGGTCGTTCGTGGACAGTCCGCAATCCGCCGAGGACGTGGTCCAGGAGGCCTGGCTGGGAATGCTGAGCGGCCTGGCCAGGTTCGAAGGCCGCTCGTCGCTGCGCACCTGGACGTTCACCATCCTGGTCAACCGGGCCAGGACCCGCGGTGCTCGTGAGGCCAGGACGGTTCCCCGGCCGCCGCTGGTCACTCGGGGCGAGCCGAGCGCGGAGGACTGGTTCACCGGTCCCGGCGGCGAGGCGGCGCGAACCTGGTCCTCCATCGACGTTACCTCTCGGTGGGACACCGCGCCGGAAAGCGCGGTGCTGTCCAGGGAAGCCCTGATCCAGCTCGACCGGGCGGTGTCGACGCTGCCGTCACGGCAGCGGCAGGTGGTGACCATGCGTGACGTAATCGGGATGTCCGCCGAGGAGGTCTGCGCCGCGCTGGGGGTCTCCGCGGCGAACCAGCGGGTCCTGCTGCACCGCGCCCGGGCGGCCCTGCGCACGGCCCTGGCCGGGTATTACCGTGGATGACGCGTATGCGGCGGGAGGGATGATATGGCCGCTGACCTGTCCGGGCGGGCCGCGCTGATCACTGGGGCCGCCTCCGGCATCGGCCGGGCCAGCGCTCTCGCCGTCGCCGAGGACTTTATGCGGATCCTGGTCGCCGACGGCGGCTGGCTCGCAGGGTGAGCGGCGCGATCATGAACCGTCAAGACAGCATGGCCCAGCCGCACTCAGCCGAGCCGGCCGCCCGGCCGGCATTGCGCCGTGAGCTCCGTTTCATGGAGACGACGTCGGTCTCGGTCGGCGTCATGGCGCCTACGCTCGCTATGTCGGTCACCGGGGTGGCGGCGGCCGCCGAACTTGGGCGGGCCGCGCCGCTGGCGTTCGCGGTCGCCGCCCTGGGCGTCGGGCTGGTGGCCTACGGGTTCGTCCGGCTGGCCGCCGAGTTCAGCCACGCCGGGTCGGTCTACGCCTTCGTCGGCAACACCCTCGGCCCCCGGCCGGGATTCCTGGCCGGATGGGCGCTGCTCGGCACATACCTGGTATTCCCGCCGGTCTCGATCATGGGCGTGGCCATCTTCGGGCGGGCCTTCCTGAGCACCACGGGACTGGTTCAGGACGCCGACTGGTACCCGCTGGCGCTGTCCGCGTGGGCGGTCATCTGGGTGCTCGCGGCCCGGGGAGTCCGGCCGACGACCAGGTCCGTGCTGGTGTTCGAGATCGTGTCGGTCTGCCTCATCCTCGTGCTCATGGGCGCGATCTGCTGGCGGCTGGCCGCCGGGACCGCGCCCGGCGGCCAGGGCTGGTCCGGCACGGTGTTCGTGCTCCCGCCCGGGGTCGGCCTCTCCGCCCTGACCCTGGCTGCGACGGCGGGCTTCCTGGCCTTCGCGGGCTTCGAGTCGGCCGGCTCGCTAGGGGAGGAGTCCCTCGTGCCCAGGAGCATGATCCCTCGGGCGATCGTCACCGCGGTCATTTTCGGCGCCGTGTTCTACGTGGCCTGCATTACCGTGCAGACGCTCGGGTTCGGCACCGACACGGCGGGAGTGTCTGCCTTCCGCCATTCCCAGGCACCCCTGGGTGAACTGGCCCGGCGGTACGTGGGGACCCCGCTGGCCGCCCTGCTCGACCTGGGCGCAGTGCTCAGCGCGCTCGGCGCCGGGCTCGGCGGGGTGACGGTCGGCGCCCGCATGATGTTCGCGTTCGGCCGGGACGGGCTGGCCTCGCGCCGGCTCAGCGGAGTGTCCGCGACGACCGGCGTGCCGCAGCGGGCGCTGGCCGCGGAGATGCTCATCGGCCTGGTCTTGCTCACCGCCTTCCGGCTGGCCGGGACCCCGGCGCTGAACGTGTTCTTCTACCTGGCGACGATCGGGACCCTGTCCCTGCTGGTCATGTACGTGATCACCAACGTGGCCGCCGCCCGGCACCTCGGCCGCCGCTCGCTGCTCCAGCTCGTTCCTCCGGCGGCCGGGGTACTCATCGCGGGCTTCGTGCTGTACCACAACGTCTGGCCGGTGCCGCCGCCGCCGTACCGGTTTCTTCCCTACCTGGTGCTGGGCTGGCTTTTCGCCGGGCTGGCCCTGACCGTCGCGATCCCCGGATTCGCCGGGAAGGCAGCCGACGGGCTCGAGCGGGCGCGGGGCCGCCCCTAGATCAGGCCGCGTTCACGGGCGCGGATCACCGCCTCTTCCCGGGATTCGGCGCCGAGCTTGCGGTAGATCGCGCGCAGATGAGTCTTGAGCGTGTTGGGCGTGACGAACAAATCCGAGGCCAGCTCGCGCAGTGTATGGGGCGCGGGCAGTAGCCGCAGGATCGCGAGCTCCCGGTCGGTCAGCGGCTCGATCAGCCCCTCCTGCCGGGTGCGTGCGGCCGCGGCGCGCTGTTCTCCGGCCAGCCACGTGGTCACCAGCGGCCCAGGGTCCGCGCAGTGCCGCAGTATGCCGCGCGCCTCACCCACCGGCGCCCCCGGATCGACGCCGGGGTCTTGCGGATCCGGGCAGATTCGGTTGACCTTCGCGGCGGTGAGCAGGGCCGCGGCGAGTTCCACCCGGCCGGCGCCGCGGCGGCCGAGTTCCACCGCCGCCCCGGCCGCGCGCCGCGCCCCGGGCCAGTCCGCGCGCTCGATCCCCAGCCGGGCCCGGGCCAGGGCCGGGAACATGGCCACGAAATGCGAGTCGCTGAGCGCCTGGCCCACCACCGACTCCGCGCCAGCCATGAGTGAGTCCGCGAGCGCCAGGTCGCCCCGGTTCACCGCCAGCAGCGCCCGGCACCCCTCGGCGTAGATGTAGGCCAGGCGGTTGCCGTCACCCTCGGCCCGCCGGGCCGCCTCCACCAGCAGTTCCCTGGCCCGGTCACTGTCCCCCAGCCACATCCAGGAGATGCCCTGGACCAGCCGGTGGACAGTCGCGATGAACGGGTCATCGGCACTCGGCGAGATCTCCCGCAGCCGGGCCGCCGCCCCGCCCACGTCCCCCGCTTTGTACATCTGCAGCGCGCGCAGCACCATCAGCTGGGTATCGGGCGGAACCGAGGTCTCGGCCGCGTCAAGAGCGGCGCCGACCTCCTCGAGCCGCCCCGTGTCGAGGGCCACCCACACCCGCGCCGCCGACAGGGAGGCGTCGGCGGCGACGAGTCCGGCAGGCAGCGCATCGAGCCACATCCGCACGGTCTCCAGCTGCCCGGCGTTGAACGGCTGGCGCCAGTGCGCCGCCACCAGCCGGCCGCTGAGCGATCCGTCACCCGAGGCGATCGCATGGCCGATCGCCTCGGCGGCGTCGCCGTGGTCGGCGAACCACCGCGCGGCCCGCCGGTGCAGCACCGAGGGGCGATCCGGTGCCGTCCGGGCCAGCTCGTGCCGGAGCAGGCCGCCGAACAGGTGGTGATACCGGAACCAGCGGTGCTCGTCGTCCAGCGGGACCAGGAACAGGTTGGCGCGGTAGATCTCGCCGATCAGCCTGGCGCCGTCGGCCTGTC
>Ga0335083_10006326_pt1 | contig 14819 bp, 13 predicted proteins | sample Lox_Sample_42_FD_206716 | JGI IMG/M metagenome (GOLD analysis project Ga0335083, IMG submission 206716) | Soil microbial communities from Loxahatchee National Wildlife Refuge, Florida, United States - Lox_Sample_4.2 | ecosystem: Environmental > Terrestrial > Soil > Wetlands | place: USA... | reverse complement strand
CTTGAAATGCTGCGCGACGAAGCGCGTGTAGAAAATTTCTTCGCGGAAGAAATTTTCAAGAACGGCGCGCAATAGAGGAATCAGTGAAGCCATGATTCGTTACGGCATCCTCGGCTTCGGCCATCACGCGATCAAACGCCTCCTTCCCGGATTCGCCGGAGCGCAAGCCTCTGCCGTCGCAGGCTTATGGCGGCGCGATCCCGCCAAGGCCGAGGCCAACGGCCGCGAGCACAACATTCGCATCTTCCCTACAGCCGAGGAACTCTGCGCCTCTCCGGAAATCGACGCGGTCTTCGTCGTCTCGCCCGACGCGCTCCACCTGCCGCATCTATTGCTGGCAGCGCAGCACGGCAAGCCAGTGCTGTGTGAGAAGCCGCTGGCGATAAACGCCGCCGAAGTGGAGAAGATGCTTTTCGCGACGCGTGCTGCCGGCGTCATCTTCGGCGTAGCGCAGAACATGCGCTACAACGCAAGCGTCCAGCTCATGCGCGAGTGGATTGCCGAAGGCCGCATTGGGCAGCCTCTGCTTGCTCACTCTCAGTTCTGTTACAACGCCGAGAAGAGCCCGCGCGTGTGGATCTACGATCCCGCGCTGGCCACGGGCGGCCCTATCGGCGACGTGGCCATCCACTGCCTCGACGCTCTGCGCTTCGTGCTTGCAACTGACATCAACGAGGTCAGCACGCTCGCCCACAAAGATGCGACATCCGGCGCGGTCGAGTCACATGCTGTCGTCAACATGGCGTTCGCCAACGGCACGATGGGCGCGGTCTCCGTAACGACGCGCGGCTCTTATCGGTCGTCCATTGAGGTAACAGGCGAAACAGGCGTGGCCCTCTGCGAAAACGGCCTTACCGTCGATCATCCGGTTGACGTTGTGCTGTATCGCCAGGACAAAATCGTGGCGCATCAGCGCGTGTCAAACGCAGATGCTTACAGCCGCATGCTTGACTCCTTCTCTGCCGTCGTCGAAGGACGCGGCACCTATCTCGCAACCGGCGAAGATGGCCTGCACAATCAGCGAGTCCTCGACGCAGCTTATAAAAGCTGGCACACCGGCACAAAACAAATCGTGGAATGAAAGTATTTGTCCAGGAGACAAAAGAGGCGGAGCGGCATGTAAGCGCTCCGCCTCTTCGTTTAGAACGAGAAGCTGATCTGTCCCGTAATCGCTCGCGGCGTGACATAGTGCGTGCCGCTGAAGGTTGAAAGGAAGTTGTAGAGCGCGTACTTGTTCGTCACGTTGATGGCCGTGACGCGCGCCCCCCAGCGATAGCGGTCGCCGCTGAATAAGTTGTCGTCTCCGAGAGCCATATCGAACAAGCTGCGCGGCTGGATGCGTGGCGGGTTCTTGTCGTCGTTTTCAGCTCCCGGCGAGGGAACCCTCACTAGGTTGGAGGTGAGCCCGGCGGCATCGCACTGCGTGAATCCGGCAGTCGGCGTAGCGCGTACTCCGTCGCAGGTAAGGCCTGCCTCGAACTGCTGGTCGGGAGTAAGACCGCTCATGTCAATTCCCGGCTGTCCATTCGGGAGCGTAATGGACGGTCCGCCATTGATCGGGTTGCAAAGGCTGTTTGGATCGGTAACGTTGTAGCAGGGCACTGATCCGGCCACGAGCCCGCTGTCATACCGCCAGTTGAAGCTGTACCATGTGCTCTTCCGGAACGGCATCTGGTATTGCAGGTGAGTGGTTTCGTTGTACGACTCGTCATGATCGATGCGGAAGGGATAGCCGCTCTGCCCGACCGTCGCTCCAGCGCCGCCAATCTGCGGCGGGAAGAAGCGCGCCGCCACCGACGACATGATCACGAAAGCGCTGATGCCGTGGTAGTCCGGCACATCGGCCCGCAGCGTAAAGCCGGGGATCTTGGAATTATGCCAGCTGATGGGGAAGGTGATCGGAGTATTTCCGAGCACGCTGAAGTCCCATGCGCCGTGCGTGTACTTCCAGATGTAGTCGCCGCTTATGACAAGATACTTGCCGAAGGCCTGCTGCAGTCCGGCATGAAACTCATTGCGGAAGCCCGGCGGCAGAGAGCCGGAAACGCCCGGCGTGCACAGAAGCAGCGGTGCCAGCACCGGATTGACGCATCCCTGACTCGATAGAACAAGGTTTTCATTGAATGGAGTTTCCAGCGTCCTGGCGTAAGAGACGCGCAGTACCGTATTTGTCGGCTTGATACTGTAAGCAACGCCCAGGCGAGGTTCCGCCTGGCTGCCGGTAGTCAGGCCGTTGTACAGATCGCCGCGGATGCCGAGATTGAAGAGCCAGTTCCCTGCCCTGATCTGGTCTTCCAGATACATGGCAAGTTCCTTCACGTCCGTATGGCCGAGGTAGGCGTAGAGGCTTCCGCCGCGCGTCAGGTCATACGGCAGCAGAACAGGATTGAACGGCGTCGCCGTCACATCCGGATTGGAGCCATCGTTCGGAAAGAGCCCGGCAGCGGCGCATTGCGAAGGATCGCTATAGCCATTCACCGGGTTCCCATCGGCATCGACGCAAGGCGAGTTGAAAGTCGGGCTGACGATGCCGAGCGCATCACTCTCCCGCAGGATCGTCTGCTCGTAGACTGCGCCCGCCTTGAAATTATGGATGCCCCGCACGTAAGAGATGTCGCCGTGCACTCCGGCATTCAGAAGCGTGCGCCTCTGGCCGACGCTCTCGAACTGGATCGGGCCGAGGTCGGCGAAAGGATTCTCGCTCGGGTAATAGTTGTAGGCATCCTTCCTGACATACGCGCCTAAATTCAGCACCGAATACTGGCTGACCAGTCGCGTGTAGGTCGGCGATATATTAAAGGTCTCAATCTTCGATTTCTGATCGGTATCCCCGACATCATTTCCATTCTGATCCAGAACATTCAGGTTGTCATACGCGTTCGGCGTCTGAAACCACGAACGGCTGTAGTTCAGGTTCATATGGATCGAATCCTTCTGCGTGAACTGGTAGTCCACACGATCGAAGATGTTCTGCTCGTTGCCTTTGTCGTGGAAGACAAGAAACTCCGGCGGATCGAGGAATCGGCTGGTCTTCAGTCCGCTGGCTGAGACAAAGTTGCCCCAGTTGTCGCCGCCGTAGCCTAGATCAAATCCTCCGGTGACCGATCCGAACGTCCCGTACGAGGTATAGATACTTCCGGTCGGTTTGGTTATCCCCTGCCCGGACCGCGTCGTGACTTTGATCACCAGGCTTGTCTTGTCGCCGTATTCGGCGGGCGGAGCGCCGTCGATCACCTCCAGTGACTGAACGGACTCGGCCGGAATCTGATTGGAAAAGACCTTGCTCTGCTGGTCGGTAATCGGCTGCCCGTCCACGTTAAACGAGTTTGAAGCGTGGTCGCCCAGGCCATGGAAAAGCCCGTTCGAATCCGCAGCTACTCCCGGCGAAGCCAGAGTCACCAGCGAACTCACGGATGAAGATTGGCTCTCCAGCGGCAACTTCTGGAAGAGACCCCGGTCGATATCGGTATGCATAGTCGTATCGTTCTCAACCAGGTCTTCGCCGGTAACCACCACCGTTGTATTCGCCGCCGAGCCGACTTTCAGGGTGATATTCGCGGTCACCGGCACAACCGAGGCGACGTCCACATCCTGGGCAGTGCCGCTGAAACCGGTCATCGTGACTGTGAGGTGATACGGATTCAGCGGAACGTTCGGGAACTGGAAGTGTCCAGCCTTGTCAGTCGTTACAGAACGCTCATATTGGCTGACTGGATTATGAATTGTGACCGTGGCTCCGGGGATCACAGCCCCGGTTGGATCGGTGACTATGCCGCTCACCGTGCCCGAGTTGCCGGTTGCTTGCGCAAAAAGTGCGCCAGCAAGTAAGAAAACGCCGCAGATTCCGAGAAAAGCGGAAACGATGCCACGTAAGAACGTGCGCATAATGAAGACCTCCGAAATTTGTTGTGTGGCCCTGGTAAAAAGCTGGTTAAGCAGCGATCAGGGATACAGGCGGAGGTCGATTGGCGAGCTTATGGATGAATCTGTGCCGAGGCCGCTCGATCGGTTTTTCCGAAACAATGCGCCATACGGGCTGGATGGAAATGGCCACGCTGGCCAGCGCAACCGTCTGCACTACATGGTGGGCCGTGTTGCAAAGCGAGCAGCCTTCGTGAGCGACCTGTCCGACAGGATGCGTGTGCACGGCCTGGACAAAGCCGGTCAGCAGAACAAGAGCGACGCAGAGAATCCCGAGCCAACTGGCCCACGACCACTGAAAACACTTTTTGTCCTTGAAAAGATGCACCTTAGGTTGACTATAGAGCACAACGGTCCCAATCGCAAAACGGCCGGGACCTACATGGCGCCCGATTCCGCGTTAAACGTCACTAATCGACAAGATACTGCGGGCCTTTCCCGCGAGCGTCGATTGTTCGAGATAAAGTGGATTTTGATTGGCCGAAAGGCCTGCTGCAAGAAGCGCAACCTTATTCGATCACGGCGAGCACATCCCCGGCGGCAACTGTGTCACCAGCTTGCGCCCGCAGCTGAACCACTTTGCCCGCCTTCGGCGACTTCAATTCGTTCTGCATCTTCATCGCCTCGATCACAACGATCCCCTGCTGCGCTTCGACGGTATCACCGACGTTAGGCAGCACACGCACCACGCGACCGGGCATTGGCGCAGTCACCGGCTTCGGACCTTCAGCACCGCCGTGGCGGGCGCGGCGCGACTTCAGCGAACGAGGATCGTCCACGCGATAAGGCAGGCGCTTGCCGCCAACATAGACGACCGTACCCTCCGCGCTCTCTTCAAGCACACACCGAAATGCTTTCCCGTCGATGTGCAGCGAGAGAACGCCGGGCCGGAGCAGAACCACGGTGACATCCAGAGATGGTTCGCCATCGATGCTCGCGCGATATCGACGACCATCGTCCTGCACCAGCTCGACCTGTCGCACTTCCCCTTCCATCTCGATCTGGAGGATCATGCGCGCAGTCCCTCGCGTCGCGCCGCGCTCTTCCAGCCGCTGACGTCAGGCTGTGCTTCATTTGAACCAGCTCGGTTCCCGTTGGGCCCATTTCCATTCGCCATCCGCATACTCTCAAAAAGCGCGGCAGCGATGAGCCCGGGCGCATTCGAGTCGGAGCTGACTTCGGCAGGTGCGCCACTCTCGGCAAGCAGCCGGTCAAGGTATCCCGTGTCGATGCGCGCTGCCTTGAAATCGGCATCGCTGAGGATGCGGCGAAAGAGTCCCAGATTCGATCGAATGCCGCCGATGACGTACTCATCGAGAGCGCGCAGCAGCCGCGCAATCGCCGCCTCACGCGTCGGCGCATATGCAATCAACTTCGAAAGCATGGGATCGTAGTCAAGCGGCACCACACAGCCCTCATAGATGCCCGAATCTTCGCGAATCCCCGGACCGCCCGGTTGCAACAGGCGCGTAATCTTTCCCGGCGAGGGGAAGAATCCATTGTCCGGATCCTCAGCGTAGACGCGGCACTCCATCGCATGCCCGCGCAGCGAAATGTCCTCTTGCCTGAAGGGCAGCGGCTCGCCTTGCGCAATGCAAATCTGCAAATGGACGAGATCGAGTCCCGTGACCAGTTCCGTGACCGGATGCTCCACCTGCAGCCTTGTATTCATTTCGAGAAAGTAGAAGTTTCGGGCTTCGTCGACCAGAAACTCAACCGTGCCAGCGTTCGTATATCCCGCTGATTTCGCCAGGCGCACTGCGGCTGCGCCCATGCGCTGGCGCAGATCCTCGTCCACCACTGCGGAAGGAGCTTCCTCGATCACCTTCTGATGACGCCGCTGCACCGAGCACTCGCGTTCTCCGAGCGAAACGCAGTTGCCATGCTCGTCGGCCAATACCTGGATCTCGATATGCCGTGGCCGCTCGATCAGTTTTTCGAGATAGACTTCGCCCGACCCGAATGCTCTCTCGGCCTCGCTGGCTGCGGCGCTGAACGCGAGAGCCAAGTCGCTTTTCGAGAAAACGGCTCGCATCCCCTTGCCGCCGCCACCCGCCGCGGCCTTCAGCATCACCGGGTAGCCGATCTCTTCGGCGACTGCGTAAGCCTCATCGAGTGAAGCCAATCCCTTCACCGAGCCCGGCGTTCGCGGCATTCCCGCAGCATCAGCCGCCTGGCGCGCGAGCGTCTTTGATCCAAGCGCGCGCATCGCGCTTGCAGGCGGCCCGATAAACTTGATGCCGGCGTTTTCGCATGCTTCGGCAAAGCTCGCATTCTCTGAAAGAAATCCGTACCCGGGATGAATCGCCTGCGCGCCTGATTTCTTGGCAACATCAATGATCAGGTCGCCGCGCAGATACGACTCCGTCGCCGGTGCCGGCCCAAGTCGATACACCTCGTCTGCTTCAAGCACATGCAGAGCGGCACGGTCGACGTCTGAGTAGACGGCGACCGTTGCGATTCCGAGTTCGCGGCACGCACGTAGAATGCGCAGCGCAATCTCGCCGCGGTTGGCGATCAGAATTTTGCGGATTGATCTGTGCGCAGGGGACACGGCAAGAAAGGATTCTAAATGGAAAAGCCTCCGGTAGACCGGAGGCCTTTCTGTTGAGCAATCACAGAGCGATCACTTCGAATTGTCCATGACCACGCCGCCCGGCACCTGAGCGTTCTTCTTCTCTTCATTCGCCTTGCGCGTACCCATCGCCTTGTCACGCCACTGACCGGCCTGGTCGATATCATCTTTGCGGGCCTGCTCATTGCCGCATTCGAGGGTTGCCTTCTGCCTGTACATCAGGTTCATGTAGGCCATGGCGTCGTCGTAGTTCGGCCGGATATCCAACGCCTTCTGCAGGTACTGCAGACCTTCATTCACGATTTCCGAGTTCTGCGGCGCCAGCTTCTCGCAGGCTGCTTTGGGCATCTTCGGATTGCCGTCGCCACCGTCTTGCATGCCCACGGCAGAGAGCGCTGTCACCGCATTTTTGTGCGCGACGCCCCAGTCGATGACGCCAATGGTGTAGGCCGCCTCCGCATCCTGTGGATCGACAGCGAGCACTTTCTGCTGCCACTCCTTCGCTTTATCAAACTCGTCGATCTGGAAGTAAAGACCAGCGATGCCCTTCAGACTGCCCATGTCTTTGGGATCCTTCGAGAGCACCTCTTGATATCCCTGAATCGCCAGATTCGCGTTCTTCAGGTTTTCTGGCGTCTTCAGATCGGGAACAACCTGCTGCGCATAGGCAGTCGCCAGATAGAGACGAGCCATGGGCAACGACGGATCGAGATTCACCGCGTTCTGGAAATGTCCAATTGCCTCTTCATACTTGGCATTCTTATAAGCCGCGACACCCTTATTCAGCTGGTCGCGGGCCTTGAGGCGGCTGCACCCGGTCACCATGGTCAGCATCGCCAGGAACGCGGCCGCCAACACCGGAAAGCGTGCGATTCGGTTCATTCTGTCTCTCATCTCCTTTGATCGCATGATCGCCAGCTTACGCCCAGCAAAGCAAAAGCAGTATGTCAGATTCCTGTGAGTCTACTCTTCCGGAATAGGCTTTCTCAAAAAATCTCGAACCGCACGGGCCTTAACGCAGGCACATGAATTCTACTCTTGCTCCAAACCGCGTACAGCTTTGGGATGCCATCGAAAAATTCTCTGCGCAGTGATTGTAATTGGTTTCTGCAGTATAGCAAGTCCAGCTTGGGCTCACCCGCATGGCGAATCTTAGACGAGAGGGGCCGGGCAACCAGTCTGGAAAGGGCGAGCCTATTGGCCCGCCTCAATCTTCGGGGTAATCAGGCCGATATGGTCCACACCCACCGCGTGGGCGATGTCGACTACTTCCGCCACAGAGGTGAAATTCAGATCGGGATCGCCCTTGATGAACATAACCTTTTCCGCGCGTGCCGCGTAAATCGCATCGAGGCGAGTGCGCAGATCAGTCTTGGCCACATCGTCCTGATTGATCTTGTACGACGGAGGACCACCGTGACCCGCGATGACCGAGACTACAATGGTGCGGTCATTCGGCTGCTCTTGCTGCGGGTTTTTCGGGGGCTGAGGAACGAGTGCGTCCAGGCCCTTCGGCGTCACCGGCACGATCACCATGAAGATGATCAGCAGAACCAGCAGAACGTCGATCAGAGGGGTAACGTTGATGTCGGCATTCAGTCCAGCCGGACCGCTGCCAATTCCCATACTCATAGGTCAGTTCCTCATTTCTTCGATGCGTTGCGATTATTCTCCGCCAGCGGGAGATGGAGTTTCACGGCCCTGGCGCTGTTCGGTCAGCAGCCCCACTTCCTCCACACCTGTCGTGCGCACAGCATCGATCGCATCCATCACCGTGCCATAGTGCGCGCGCGCGTCGGCACGGAAGTACACCATCTTGTTCGTCTTGTTCTGCAGCATGTCGGCGACTTTCGGACCCAGATCCGCAAGTGAGATCTTGTCCTGCCCCAGGAAGATCTGGCTGTCGCGCGTGACAGCAACAACAACCGCGTCCTCGTGGTCGGCATCCGGCATCGCCGTCGGATTGTCCGTCTGCGCCAACTCGACGTTCACCTTGTTCTGCAGCATGGGCGTGATGACCATGAAGATGATCAGCAGCACCAGCATGACGTCCACCATGGGCGTAACGTTGATGTTCGAGTTGACCTTCTTGCCTTCGTCTCTCTTAACTAATGCCATTCCTGTGCTCCCTGCATCGGGCCTTCAAATCGAGCTTCCTCACGGCTTGCGGGCTGTCTTTAAAGCAGCCGGAGTGGAGCGCTTGCCTGCCCCACTCCGAAGAGCAAGATTCCCGCTACTGAGTGCGCCAACGCCGACTAGCGGCGAAGGCCCTGCTTGAGGAAGTAGTCAATCAGTTCGCTCGATGAGTTGTCCATTTCGACGTCAAACGCCTCTACCTTGTTGGTGAAGTAGTTGAACGTCATAACCGCCGGGATGGCGACCAGCAGGCCCATCGCGGTGGTAACCAGAGCTTCTGAAATACCACCGGCCACAGCGCCGATACCGGAAGTCTTCTGGGTAGCGATCTGGCGGAACGCGTTCAGGATACCGACGACCGTTCCGAACAGTCCGATAAATGGAGCCGTCGAGCCAATCGTGGCCAGACCGCCCAGACCGCGCTTCAGTTTCGCATGAACGATGGCTTCCGCCCGCTCCAGTGCGCGCTTCGAGGACTCGATCTGGTCTTCGGTCACAGAGCCGCCGCTTCCGTAGTTGCGGAACTCCTGCAGACCGGCGGTGACCACTTCGGCCAGATGCGACTTCTTGTTGCGATCTGCAACCTTTACCGCCTCGTCCAGCTTGCCCTCTTTCAGAGCGCCGGCTACGCGTGGAGCGAACTCACGCGATTGCTTGCGCGCCGCACTGAAATAGAGCCAGCGGTCGATCATCACGGCCAGCGACCAGATCGACATGATGAACAGGATGATAACAACGCTCTTGGCGAGCCACCCCATGTTGTTCCAGAGATCGAGCGGGCTGAAACCCACTGTCTGCTCCTGGAAAAAGGCCAGCGAACTTGTTGCTTGTGTGAGATGAGCGAGAATCACTTGAATCTTTCCTCCTAGGGAGATTTCTTCTTTTAGGAAAAAACCTGCGTGGCTGCCTACGGTTTACCTCTCTCAGCCTGTGGAGCGGGGGAGAGGCCGGATGATGAAGTACGCGCCATCAACCACCGAGGTTGAAGACCACGTTCACCTGCGTTTCTACCTCTACCGGATCGCCATTGAGCAGGTAGGGTTTATAACGCCAGGTTCTTACGGCGTCCATCGCAGCCTGCTGCAACATCGGCGGGCCGCTGACGACGTGAAGATTTTCGATTGTGCCGTTCTTGGAAATCGTTGCCTGCAGTATAACTGTTCCCTGAATGCGGGCGGCCTTGGCGATGGCCGGATACTGCGGCATCGTCTTCACCAGCAGGTTGCCCTGCATGACACCGGACGATACGGCGATCTTCTTCGGGGCGGCGGCCTTCACAACTGGGGCCGGGCCATTACCGATACCTCCCAGCACGCCTCCGAGCACACCTCCTCCGGAGCCTCCCATGCCTTCCATTCCGGCAACGCCGGCGGCACTGGGAGCAGCCTCTTCCTTGACCATCTTGATATCCTTCGGAATCTTCGTCGGCGCGGTCAGCTGATTGTTCATCAGCTCGGAGACGACCTTCTGTACGTGCACTACCTCCGGCGGCGGCGGCGGCGGGGGTGGTGGTGGCGGGGGTGGAGCGACCAGCAGGGTAGCCATAGCCGCTTTCGGCAGCGCCTCCGGATAAATCAGCGGAACGAGAATCATTGCCGCAAGAATCGACCCGTTGAGCACAAAACCAATAATCGTGAAGTATTTGCTCTTGGTCTTGAGCTTGCCGCCGGACTCCATTAAGGCATCTTCAAACATAGGCCTACCTCTTCCAAGCAGAACTGTTACCACTTATTGACACCAGAGGGGTGTTCTTTTGTTCCCGGTTGCCCGGCTTTTTTGGAGCGGGTTACAAAATATTGAAAAAAGCCGAGTGAAGAACCTATATCACACTCCGCCTGTATCTGAAAACGGTAGGGCTTGATCTTACTACGCGGACGACCAGCGTGGCACGAAGGAGCGGCCCAGACGAGGCGGAATCCGAAGAGCTTGGTGGTTCCAGGCTCGAGGATGACAACGAAGTATCGGCCGCTTTTCCGTGCAGCCCAACGGGACGGGGCTAATTTCCCCGATTGCTATGTCTCTCGTCCGTAGAATGCACCCGGCATTCGTCACTCCTCGCTCCTTGCGCTCGAAAAAATTAGCTCCCGTCGCTGTCTTCCGGGTAGAAAGATCAAGCCTTAAACCCGCGCTTTTTTCGCTGCGGGCAAAACCGCCGCCTTGCCCCGCCCTTGCCGCCATTCCTGATAAGCCACCAGCATTGGTGCGGCTACGGCGATCGACGAATACGTGCCGATCAGAATGCCGACGACCAGCGCAAACGAAAACCCATGCAGCACCTCGCCGCCGAACAGGTACAGCGAAAGAACCGTGAGGAACGTCAGCCCAGAGGTCAGTACCGTCCGGCTCAGCGTCTGGTTGATGCTGCGATTCACAATATCGGCAAGCGGCTCGCGCCGCGTCAGCCGCAGGTTTTCACGAATGCGGTCAAAGACGACGATCGTATCGTTCATCGAATAACCCACCAGCGTCAGGATGGCTGCAATGACCGTCAGCGAAACTTCCTGGTTCGTCAGGCTGAAAGCTCCAACCGTGATCAGCGTGTCATGGAAGACCGCAACCACAGCGGCCACGCCATAGATCAGCTCAAAGCGGAACCAGAGATAGACCAGCATTCCGGCCAGCGAGTAGAGCGTCGCCAGCAGCGCCTGCTTCTTGAGCTGCGCGCCCACCTGCGGCCCGACGATCTCGACATTGCGAATCGTAAAGCCGGACAGAAAAGCGTCCTGCTTCAGCTCCGCCAGAACCGCCGGAGTCGTCACCGTACCAAGATTGTCGATGGAATCGATAATTCCGCTGCGCGCGTTGCGATAGCCCACAATCGCCTCTGCCTGCTGCGCATAGTGCTGCTGCGCCGCGTCACTCGATCCCAGATGCTCGGGGTCCTTCTCGGCCAGCCAGCCAGCCAGTGTCGCCTGTCCCGCATTGTCCAGATCAAGCTTGCCTTGATTGGCCGCGCTGTTGCGGGCGTAATTGGCCTCGAGCGTCTGCAGAATGGCGGCGCGCCCCTGATCGAGCGACTCTTCATTCGCGCTGTGCGCCAGCGAGATGATCACCTCGTTGCTCGTCGACTGGCCGCCGCCGACAATCGTCTGGATGCGCACATCTTTCAATCCAGCCTTGTCGGCTGCCGCACGGATATGGTCAAGGTTCGGCTGCTGGTCGAACTTCACCCGCACCACCGTACCGCCGCGGAAATCAACGTCCTGCGGCAACCCATGCCAGAAAAGCAGCGAGAGCACGCCCGCCACACTGAAAATCAGCGAAAAGCCGAGGAAATACCACTTTTTCCCTAGCCAATCGACCCTTACTTCACGAAACAGTTCCACGGAATTCCGCCTGCTCCTAAATTTCTATTGCCCTCGCGCTCCGCTCAAATCTGTCATCGTGAGCGCGGCGAAGGACCTGCTCTTTCTAAATCGACAACGTCGCGCCGCGCTGCATCTTGTTCAAGTGCGAGTCGAAGATCACACGCGACACAAACACTGCCGTAAACAAATTCGCCAGCAAACCAAATGTGAGCGTCACCGCAAAACCACGCACCGGCCCGGTCCCGAAGATAAACAGGATTGCCGCCGACACGATTGTCGTCACGTGCGTGTCGATGATTGTCGTCCACGCATGCGCAAATCCCTGATCGACCGCCGCCGCCGGCGACTTGCCCGCGCGCAGCTCTTCGCGGATGCGCTCAAAGATCAGCACATTGGAGTCTACGCCCATACCAATCGTGAGGATCACGCCGGCAATTCCAGGCAGCGTCAGCACCGACCCCGTAAAGCCCATGAACCCGAGCAGAATGACCAGGTTCAAAATCAGTGCCAGATCCGCGTTGATGCCCGAGCCGCGATAGTAGATCAGCATGAAGATCAGCACCGCCAGCATGCCGACAATCGATGCCAGCACGCCCTGGCGAATCGAGTCCGCACCCAGCGACGGCCCGACCGTGCTCTCCTGCAGGTAGTGAATCGAAGCCGGCAGTGCGCCCGTGCGCAGCAGCATCGAAAGGTCCTTCGCCTGCTGCTCGTTCATACTGCCGCCGGAAATTGTCCCGGTGTCGCGAATCTGGTCGTGAATCGTCGCCACTTCCTGAATCTTGTTGTCGAGCACGATGCAAAGCGACTTGCCCTTATTCGCGCCGGTGAACTCGGCAAAATGGTTGCCCGCCGCTGTTGTCAGATAGAAGACAACCTCAGGCTCGTTCGTGTTCTGGTTGCGGCTCGCCTGCGCATCGCGAATGTCCGTACCGGCAACCTCCGCCGCGCGCTTGATCTGGTACACCTGGTTGGGGCTTCCCGCAGCGGACGCGCCCGGAGCGGTATGCAGCAGGATCGAGTCGTAGGGAACCGTCCCGCCCAGCGCCTGCAACGCAGCCTGCTCATCGGGCCAAGGCCCGCCCTGCACTTCGTGAATTTCAAGACGCGCCGTCGACTGGATCACGTCCTTCACGCGCGCCGGATCGTCCACGCCGGGCAGTTCCACCAGGATCTGGTCGCTGCCCAGGCTATAGGGTGCAATCACCGGCTCGCTCACGCCCAGCGAATCCACGCGTTGCCGGATGACCTCGATGGAATGGTCCATCGTGTTCTTCTTGAGATCGGCAATCGCGCTCGGCTTCATCGTTAGGGTGAAGGTGTTGTTCGCGCCCGACGAAACGTCGTACTGGTTGCCGTAGCGCTGGTTGAGAACGCTCCGGATATCGCCCGCGCGGTCCGGCGGGGCACCCGAAATCAGGATCGTCGCAGGGTGCGCGGTATCCGGAATGACCGAGCTGACCGTAATGCCGTTCTGCTGCAGATCGGTCTGGACGTGCGCGGCATCATTGGTGATCGCGAAATTGACCGCCTCATCCGTCATCACCTGCAGAATCAGGTGGGTGCCGCCCTTCAGGTCCAGCCCAAGGTGGATGCGGTCAAGAATCGCGTTCTTCAGGGCCGTTCCGCTCAGACCTTTGGGGATGCCAAAGATCCCGAAGACGAAGACGATCAAAACCGCGAAAATCAGAACAATTTTTTGTGTGAGGTTCTTACGCATGGGAATTTGAATCGGGCAACAGCCCTACTTTGCAGGCTCATCCGTGGTTACAGAAGCGATGGCGCTTTTCACCACTTCCAGCTTGATGTTGTCCGGCGGCACGCGCAACTGAATCGCATCGTCCCTCAGGGAAAGAATCGTGCCCCGGATTCCGCCGGTCGTCGTGACCTTGTCGCCGGGCTTCAGATTGGTCAGCATCTGCTGCCACTGCTTCTGCTTGTTCTGGTTGGGTCGGATCAACAGCAGGTAAAAAACCGCAATAATGACCACAAAGGGCAGAAATGAAACCAAGCCCGGAGGAAGTGAGCCGGCCAGCAGAAACGTTGCGTTCAACTTGCAATCCTTTTCCTCGCGCAGCTTTACATGCCTCGCGCAAGGACAAAATAATTTGTATCCGCGGAAGGGATTTGGACAGCGCCAACGCCTTTACCAGACGGCTGCGATTTCCTTCAGGAACACAGGCCCGCATCCCGTCTCCGTCTGTGGCATACGACCATGTTTCCGTCGCGTAAATACAGGCTGGAGCTGCCGGGAAGGGTCCTAGCTTCCTAGCTTTTCAGCAGCGGGCGGATTATGTCAAGGCTGGAAGCCGCGAGAAGCAGCCGTTCCAATCGCCTAACGCACTCACAATATGAGGTTGCGCACCGGAGCGATGATACGATGATCGCGTTCCCCCCCAATCATCGTCTGTCGTAGAAACCTGCCCATAGAGAAAGGACTGCGAATCGAATGAAGACCTTACGGGCACACCAGATCTTATCTTTCACCCTTCTTATCTCCCTGACTGCCGTCGCTGCCGCGCAACTCTCTCCGCAGTTCACCGCGACCCTCGACCGCATCATGAACAAGGACGAATTCGCCTCCGCGCGCTTCGGTCCCGCGCGCTGGCTGCACGATGGCGCTGAATACACGACCGTCGAGCCATCCACTGAAGTCCCCAAAACCGATGCCAATCCCAAGGGTGGTCAGGATATCGTCGAGTACGAGACCGCCACCGGCAAGCGATCGGTCCTTGTCTCCGCTACGAAGCTCATCCCCTCGCCCGGCGCGAAGCCGCTCACCATTGAGGACTACGCCTGGTCAAAGGACAACCGCCTTCTGCTCGTCTTTACCAACTCCAAGAAGGTGTGGCGGCTGAATACCCGCGGCGACTACTGGA
>Ga0335083_10006325_pt1 | contig 14819 bp, 15 predicted proteins | sample Lox_Sample_42_FD_206716 | JGI IMG/M metagenome (GOLD analysis project Ga0335083, IMG submission 206716) | Soil microbial communities from Loxahatchee National Wildlife Refuge, Florida, United States - Lox_Sample_4.2 | ecosystem: Environmental > Terrestrial > Soil > Wetlands | place: USA... | reverse complement strand
GCGGTGGTGACGTCGAAATATTCCGCCGACAGCCGCGCTTCCAGGAGCTTCACATTGGCGGGGACGTCGTCGACGACAAGAACGCGCGCACTCATGACCGCACCATCACGGGTTTCCCAGGAAATGCCGGACGGTTTCCATGAACTTGCCGACCGAGATCGGCTTCGACAGGTAGGCCTCGCAGCCGCCCTCGCGGATGCGCTCCTCGTCGCCCTTCATGGCGAAGGCGGTGACGGCGACGACGGGGATTGCCTTGAGCTCGGCGTCGTCCTTGAGCCATTTGGTCACTTCGAGGCCGGACACTTCCGGCAACTGGATATCCATGAGGATGAGGTCGGGCCGGTACTTGCGCGCCAGGTCGAGCGCCTCGATGCCGTTGCGCGTGCCGACCGTCTGGTAGCCGTGCGCTTCCAATAGATCGTTGAAGAGCTTCATGTTGAGCTCGTTGTCCTCCACGATCAGGACGGTCTTCGGCATGTCCCCCAGCCCCAAAGTCCTCTTCGGCGTGAATTGTGAGGACATCTGCATCGCCAGGCCGCGCCTGGTGAGGCATCATTGGCACGGTAGTGCCGATTCATTACGGAAAGGCAAATTTGGCCGATGAAAAAGCCCCGGCCGATCCCTGAAGACGCGGCGGAAGCCTTGGCTGTTCAAGCGCTTACCTTCATCGCCGCGGACGGCGAGCGGCTCGGCCGCTTCCTCGCCATGACCGGTATCGGCCCGGCGGAAATTCGCGCCGCCAGCGGCGAGCCGGGCTTCCTCACCGGCGTCCTCGAATACCTCAGCGGCGATGAGGCGTTGCTCGCCGCCTTCGCCGCCGAGGCCGGCTTTGACCCCGAAGACATCGGCAAGGCGCTGTCCGTTCTGGGCGGTGCGCCATGGGAGCGTGAGGTGCCGTGAGCTTCTGCCGCGACTGTCTCGCCGACGTGCCCGACAAGGCCGCGCGCTGCCCGCCCTGCGGCTCGCCGCGGCTTGCGCGCCACCGCGAGCTCGATCGCCTGACCATCGCGCACGTCGATTGCGACGCCTTTTATGCGACGATCGAGAAACGCGACGATCCGACGCTCGCCGACAAACCGGTTGTGGTCGGCGGCGGCAAGCGCGGCGTCGTCGCCGCCGCCTGCTATATCGCGCGCACCTACGGCATCCGCTCGGCGATGCCGATGTTCGAGGCCAAGCGCCACTGTCCTGACGCCGTTGTGGTCAAGCCGAATATGGCGAAATACGTGCAGGTCGGCCGCGATGTGCGCAAGCGCATGTTCGACCTCACGCCGCTGGTCGAACCGTTGTCGATCGACGAAGCCTTCCTCGATCTTTCCGGCACCGAGCGTCTGCACGGCATGAGCGCCGCCAAGGCGCTGGCGCGCTTTGCGACCACCGTCGAGCGCGACCTCGGTATCACCGTGTCGATCGGGCTGTCCGCCAACAAATTCCTCGCCAAGATCGCCTCCGACATGGACAAGCCGCGCGGCTTTGCCGTGCTCGGGCAGGATGAAGCGGCGGCATTCCTCGCCCCGAAGCCGGTCGGCTTCATTTATGGCGTCGGTGCGGTCAGCGCGGCCAAGCTCGCCGCCGACGGTTACCGGCTGATCGCCGATCTGCAGCGGGCCGATGAGAAGGAGTTGATGCTGCGTTATGGCGAGGAGGGCGCGCGGCTGTGGCGGCTCGCACGCGGCAACGACGAGCGCAGCGTCAACGCCGAGCGCGAGACCAAAAGCATCTCCGCCGAGACCACCTTCAACGAGGACATCGCCGCCTTCCGCCCGCTGGAGCAATGCCTCTGGGAACTGACCGAGCGGGTTTCGGCGCGGCTGAAAGCCAATGCGCTCGCCGGTTCGACGGTGACGCTCAAGCTCAAGAGCGCCGACTTCAAGATCCGCACGCGGGCGCGTTCGCTGGTCGCGCCAACGCAACTGGCGGCGCGGATATTCGCCGCCGGCCGCGATCTGCTGGCGCATGAAGTCGGCAAGACCCGGTATCGACTGATCGGCATCGGCGTCAGCCATCTCGAAGACGTCGCCGGGGACGACCTCGCCGACCTGATCGATGCCCGCGCCGCCAAGGCCGAGCACGCGGTCGACCGGCTGCGCTCCAAATTCGGCCGCGATGCGGTGGTGAGAGGACTGGTGCTCGACGACGATTAGTTCACCGGGCCGTACCAGACCGGAGCCCATTCGCCCTTGCTGTCGAGCCGCAACACGCAATTGCGGTAGTCGCAGTAGTCGTACAGCCGACGCCGATAGTAGGGCGGCGCCAGGCTCCAGGCTTGCGCCTGCGCGTTATCGTAGTCGAGCGGGAAATGCCCGAAATAGCCGATGGAGGGCGGCGGCGGTGCGGCAGCGCGAGCATGCCTGGCGCTTCCGGCGTGGGCGCCGTCCAGCGGCGCGAACGCCGTGAGCGCGCACGCAAGCGCGCATGTCGCGATCCCTGCTGCGGTTTTCATGTTTGATCCATAAGAATATTCCTCGTCGCCTTGCTCATCCTGAGCCGCGCATGGCGCGAGCTGAGCCGAGCATGGCGCGAGGTAGAACGCGGGAAGCAACCTGCGGTTCCCGCGTCGGGTCGTCACCTCAATCGAGCGGCACGTTAAGCCGCGTGCCCCTGACGATGATGCCACCACGGTTGCCGATCTCGATCGAGCCGTAGCGCTCTCTGAAGCACTCCGGCAGGGGCCGATCGCCGGCGACGCTCAGCCACAGGCGCAGCAAATGCCGCTTCCGTTTCGCGTCCGGCCAGTCGCGAAACGCGGTGCGGTCATGCAGCAGCGCGTGATTGTAGACGAACTGCATGTCGCCCGGCTGAAGCTTCATGGCAAAATGCAGCCGCTTGTCGTTGGCGAGCGCGTCAAACAGATCGAGCGCCTCGACATGGGCCGGCGTCAATCGCAGCGCGTCGAGGAAGCGCTGCGCGCTGTCGATGTACTGGCGCTGGTAGAAGCCGGTAAGGAAGCCCGCGTGCCAGTTCAACGGCGGGATCTGCAGATACGGCTTCTGCCCCTCCGGCACTTCGCCGCGCCGGTCGGTGGCGATCGGCTCGAACAGAAGGGCGGCCAGATCGGGGCGCCGGTCCATCATTTCGTTGTAGATCGTCGTCGTGCTGACCAGCAGCGATTCACCCCCCTCCATCGCCTCGCGAATGCAAAGCAGGCCGACAACGTCGGCGGAATCGGTATGGAAGGTCTGCCGTTCGGCGGTCTGGTAGATGCGCGTATTCGGATCTTTGCCGTCGGCGCCGATGTCGCGGACGTGGCCCAGGATATGACCCATGGCGTTTTGCGAGCGCGCCGAGCCGAGATGGGCGCCGACTCCGCAGAAGATTGTGGCGGCAAGCTGCTGGCTATACCTAGCCACCGGCAGCCCGCGAATGACCTCAAAGCCGATGCCGTGGATCAGCGTTTCTTTCAGCTCCGCCAGGTGTGCGCCAAAGCGCGGCAGCGGGAATGTCTCCTTGGTGATCTCGCCGATTTCCCTAGTGGTCGCCAGAAATGACTCGGCGGCCCGCTCGAGCTCCGCGATCTCGTCCGGCTCGAGCCGCACCAGCCAGCGATCGGGGTGCGCCGCCATTTCCTCGCCGCGCCACGCCGAGGGAATATCGATCTTGCCTGCAGGCATGTTCGCGATAACCGGCATCGAAAGCCTCCCTACCGAGTCAGTATAGCCGGGTCTCGGCAATGCGCGGGATCCCCGGACGAGCGCGCCCCGCAAATTCTTTCCGCCTGCTCTTGACCGTGGAAATGATAGGAATATATTCTGACTATCCCGCCCCAACGACGAGGGGTGTCTGTACAGCATCTTCAGATGCGGGGCGGGGAGCGGTGGCCGGGAATGACGTTTTGCTGGAGATGCGGCGAAACGGCCCGGCGGTCCAAGCCGCGCACGATCCGGCCGCCCGGCAGGCGGTCACCAGCGGTGGGTAGCGAACACTTGTCAGCCCGCCGGGGTCGGCGTGGAGCAAACCTCACAAACACCGCGCGCGGGACGCCGAGGGACCGGCGGACTTGCGGTTATTCGGACTTCGACAGGCCTCGATGTCGCGAGGCGTCGAGGTCCGCGGGTCCGTTGGACCCGACGGCGTCCCGCGCGCCCTCATTTTTCGAGTCGCGCGGCTTCTCGCGCCGGAGCGCTTCAAGCGCGACGGCGGAAAATGCGGCTCACCCCGGGCCGGACAAAGAACAGGGGCGATGCCGCGCGCCTTCTCTCAGCCTCATGCAGAGCATCGCGAAGCGATGCGTCTCGAAGGATGAGGCCGGCCACCGGTTCTCATGGTTCGAAACGCACTCCTTCGGAGCGCTCCTCACCATGAGGGGCCACCGCCTACTGGCAGGGCTTTTCTTTTTTCAGCTCCAGCGATGTCATCTCGCCGCTGATCGTGAAATCCGAATAGGCAAGCTGCAGCGCGCGTGAGATGCCGTCCTCATAGAGCTCGAAGGAGATCGTATAAACCGGCGTCTGCTCGCCGCCTTGCTGCGCCTTCTCGTCCTCCTGCTCGAAATAGCTGATGCTCACCGGCCAGCGCGTGAGCTTGGCCAGCGCCGGCTGCGTGGCGGTGGCGTCTTCGGGCGGCTTCTGGCCCGGCGCAATCGCCTTACCGATCACGGTGAGCGTGTTGTAGAGCTTTTCGCCGGTTTCCGAGCCGTCATAGACCGGAAATTCGAGAATGCTCTTGCCCTCGCGCGCGGCAGCGATGATGCGGCGCATATGCTCGGTCGGGAATACCGCGCCGACGGGGATCGAAAAATTCTTGCCCTTCGGCTTGGTCAGATCGACCTTCACCGCGGTGGTTTCGCGTTCGGCATGGCCGTCGACCTCGTCGGCGGTCTTGTCGTCGGTCAGGTTTTCCGAATTGAAACGGAATTTCTTGGCCTCGCCGTCTTCCCAGGTGCTCGAGCGCAGATCGCTCAGGGCGCGCTTGCCCTCGCCGGAGTCGAGCTCGGAGACCTGGCGGAACTGGAGCTCGTAGCCCTCGCAGGAGTTGCCGGAAAAATCGTAGAGGATGCGCCCCCGCACCGCCTCGATGCCGTGGCTGCCGTTCGATTTCGATAGCTTGAGATCGTAAACCGCCCGGTGCGGCACCAGGACCACGTTATCGGGCGGCGCCGCCGCTGCCGGCTGGTAAGCCGCCGCCGCAAGGCCGACCGCGGCGAAACCCAATACCAGGGACACAGCGGACGTTTTCATGAATCAGCGCTCCAATCGAAGGATCCACCGCCAGAAACGGCAAGATAGAGGCAAGATAGAGGCCAGCTACCTTCACGGCAATCGCGCCCGCAAAGGCCCGACGAGCTTGCGCACAACCCGGTGATCGGCCAAGAAAGCCGCAGGAGGCTTCCCATGGCCGGAACTGTCGAAAAAAAGCTCGCCGCGCTCGGCATTGCGCTGCCGGCCGCGGCCAGCCCGGTTGCCAACTATGTGCCCTTCGTGCGCAGCGGCAATCTGCTCACCGTCTCGGGGCAACTTTGCTTCGGTCCCGACGGCAAGCTGGTCGCCAAGGGCCGCCTCGGCGATACGGTATCGATCGAGGACGGGCAAAAGGCCGCGCGCGCCTGCGCCATCAATCTGCTGGCGCAACTCAAGGCCGCGCTCGGCGATCTCGACAAGATCGTGCGCGTGGTCCGCCTCGGCGGCTTCATCAATTCGGCGCCCGGCTTTGCCGATGGCCCGAAGGTCATGAACGGCGCCTCCGACCTGATGGTCGAAGCGCTCGGCGACAGGGGCCGCCATGCTCGCAGCACGGTCGGCGTCGCCGCCCTGCCCGCGGACGCCGCGGTCGAAGTCGAAGGCCAGTTCGAAGTTGCGTGATTTGCGATGCGCGGCCTCGCCTGGCTCACCGCGCGACCCTTCGCCCATCGCGGCCTGCATGACGCCGCCGACGGCGTAATCGAGAACACCGCCAGCGCTTTCACCGCCGCCATCGCCGGCGGCTACGGCATCGAGACCGACCTGCAGATCAGCGCCGACGGCGAGGCCATGGTGCATCACGATGATGCGCTGGGCCGGCTCACCGAAGGCAGCGGCCGGCTATCGGCGATGAGCGCGGCCGAGATCACGCGGGCCCGCTTCAAGACGACGGCGGACCGCATCATGACGCTTGGCGAGCTGTGCGACCTGGTTGCCGGGCGGGCATCGTTGCTGCTCGAGCTGAAGAGCCATTTTGACGGCGATAGACGGCTGGTAGACCGCGCCGCCGTGGTACTCGGCGGCTATCGCGGCGCGGTCGCGGTCATGTCCTTCGACCCCGACATGGTCGAGGCGGTCAGAAGCAAGGCGCCCGATCTCACGCGCGGCATCGTCGCCGAACGTCATTATTCGCATCACGAATGGGACGCCCTGCCGGCGGCGGACAGGCAAAGCATGGCGTTTCTGCTGCACGCTTGGCGCACGCGCCCGCATTTCGTCGCCTATGCGGTCAAGGACCTGCCGGCTCTGGCGCCGTCGATCGCGCGCCGCCTGTTCGGACTGCCGCTGCTGACCTGGACCGTGCGCAGTGAGGACGATCGGCTCCGCGCTGCCGCTTACGCCGACCAGATCATTTTCGAGCAGTTTCGGCCGCGCTGAGCGCATGCTCTCTGGGCATGGCCAGCGCCGCCCCGATCAGCAGCCAGAACGTGCGCTGATAGACCATGTCGGCAGGACCCGACATCACCGCGAATGCGACACAGCATAAGGCGATCACAGCCGAGGCCTGACTTTGGCGGGCCCGCAACCATTCGGTCACCCACACGTATGACGCTGGAACGGCAAAAATCAGGAACCCGACGATGCCGAACTCGGCCAGGAGCCAGACCGGGGTCGAGTGGATCAGCAGCGGAATGCCGCTTTGCGCCAGAATCATTTCGTTTCTGAATGCGCCGAGCCCCGCACCAAAGATCGGATGCGCGGCGAATAATTCCAGGCCGCCCCAGATCGAGACCAGGCGCTCGTGCGTGGACGCATCGGTCGGCACGATACGCGGAGTGACGACGCTGTCGGCGCCCCCCTGGATCCCCGACAGTCCGTATGTCTGAACCGCGGGAAGGATCGCGGCAACCGCAGCGGCGATGCCGGCAAAGGCGACCGCCGTGGCGATCTGGCGGGGCGTCGCCACGCGAAAATAAATGCTCGCGGCAATGACGAACGCGGCGGAAATCCAGCCCGACCGCGACCCGGCAAACCAGAACCCGACCAGCATCAAGGTCAGGAGGAAAGTTCGCACATTGTCCCCGCGCACCATTACGAGCGTGGCGGTCAGCGCCATGAGAAGCTGAAAGGCGAAGAAATTATGGTTCTGTGCAAAAGCCGCGGCATTGCCGGGATCGATCAGGTGGTACGACAGGCCAATTCCCAGCGCATTCGTGAAGGCCAATGCGCCTTCAAGCAACGCAACGGCGGCGGTCGCCCCCGCATAGGTCAGCAACATGACCCGGAATGCGTCTTTGCCGCCCTCGACCACCGCCAGAGCGCCGGTCGCGCCAAACGCCAAAAGCACAAACCAGCCGAGAAAGCGGTTGATCAGAGCCCAATTGGTCCAGCCAAATCGCGCGGCCCCGATCAGAAGGCCAACGCCCAGGATCAGCGTCGCGGCCGCGATCGAAACGTTGACGTAATCGACTCTCCATCGCGGCAAATGCCTTTGCTTGAAGGCCTTCAAGACAAAAAACGCGGCGGCCAGGACCGCCAAAAGATCGGCCAAATTGACGTTGAGCAGGCCTGAGCCGACCGGCACATAGATCTGAAACAGCACAAATATCGCCGCGGTGATGGGGACGACCCATGCCAGGACATGCGAATAGTTGATGGATTCGCTGATCGGCTGCTCGGTCCGCGGTCTGCCGTTTGCAGAATTTGGGAGCGAAAAGGCCGCGATAACCGCCATGGCCAGCATCGAACCGGCGCCAATCACCACCGCGGCGGTGAGCGCGTTGGAACCGGCGACGCCGATTGCGCCCAGCGCGATGACGGCGCTCATCTCGCGCACGCCCCAGCCGGCGAAGCTGATCGGCACGCTGGCGGCGAACATGACGATGGCGGAGGCGGCGACAAGATCGGCAATCGGCGTTTGCGGCGACAGCACGTGCGCCGTGACGACATAAGCCGCCATCATCGGAATCTGCACGATCAGGGTGAGCCCGATGACCCCCAGACATCGCCGCGCAAAATGCCGCGTCATCAACGGCGCGATGGTGCGGGCCGCCGTCGGCCCATAGCCGATCAGAGCTCCACCGGTCGCGGCGAAGATGAGGCCGCCCATGATCTTGATGAGTTCGGCGCCGCCGGCGTTCTGGTCGAGGTAGAGCCGGCCGAAAATGAACCAGGCGCCGGCGAGCGCCAGCAGGCCCGAAACGATCGCGGCGACGATGCGTTCGTAGGCCGTTACAACGACCACGGCCGCGAACGGCATGCCGGCGCGGCTGGCGACGAAGCCACGTGCCATCAACTGCCCGGCGATCTGGAAAAAGATGGCGCCGGCCAGGCTGCCCGCCCCGACCGCGGCCATGGCGCGGCGAAACCCGATCGAATGACCGGTGAAAGTGGCAATGACCTCAAAGCGCAGCGCCGCCGCCAGCGCGTTCGCCAGCAGCGCCGCAACGATGAAACTGACCGTGAGCGGCGACAGCTTCCGCACGCCGTCGAGGGCGTCGCCAACGCCGTAATAGCGCACGACCAAGGCGACAACCGTGCCGAACAAGACGATCGACACCGCAGCCCGCAACAACGTTGTCCGAGAATTCTGCGCCTTCAATGATGGCCCGCCGGCTTCTTTTTTAGGCACGGTAGCAGTGCTTCCAAATAAACGCGACTGCCAGTTACGCGAGATGCCGGATTCAACCGCTGCAGGAATTGCGAGTGAACCGGCAACATTTGACGGGTTTGGCTTCGCTGATATCGGCACCGTGCTTGCATCCCGAATGGATCGTCAACGCATCTTCAGCGTGACGGATCGCACTCTTAGCCTGAGTCGGCGCGATCGCATTCGGCGGTGTCCAGGCACCCACAAATGGATGATCCCGTTTGAACGATTTCGGACGTAAAGTCGCACTAGAAATACCTCCGCCCGATGACTGACATCGAACTCCGCATCCGCATTGTTGCTTCGATCGGCGACGTCGCCCCGGCTGCCTGGGACGCCTGCGCTGGCTGCGTCTTGCCGATCGCAGCTCACCGGATACATGAGGACAATTCGTCCTCAGGTGAGGATAAGTTATCCACGCAGTTATCTACACGAGGGAAAATAGATAACCCGTTCGTTTCGCATGGCTTTTTATCTTCTATTGAAGCTTCACATTCAGTCGGCGGCCGCAGCGGCTGGCAGCCGCGGCATCTGCTCGCCGAAGACGCCTCAGGCGTCCTGCTCGGCGCCGCGCCCTGTTATGTGAAGACCCATTCGCGCGGCGAATATGTCTTCGACCATGGCTGGGCCGAGGCCTTCGAGCGCGCCGGCGGCGACTATTACCCCAAATTGCAGGTGGCGGTTCCCTTCACCCCCGTCACCGGCCCGCGGCTGCTGGTGCGCCCGTCACCATTCGAGGATTCGGTGCGCGGGGCGCTCGCCGATGCGCTGGTCGAAGTCACCACTGGGAGCGACCTGTCCTCGGCGCATGTGACCTTCCTCACCGAGCACGAATGGCGCCTGCTCGGCGACCGCGGCTTCCTCCAGCGCACCGACCGGCAATTCCACTGGCTCAACAACGGCTATGCGAGCTTCGACGACTTTCTCGGCGCGCTGTCGTCGCGCAAGCGCAAGACCATCCGCCGCGAGCGCAAGGAGGCCCTCGCCCCCGGCATCGACGTGCGCTGGCTCACCGGCTCGGACCTCACCGAAAGCGTATGGGATGCGTTCTTCGCCTTCTACATGGACACCGGCTCGCGCAAATGGGGACGGCCCTATCTGACCCGGGAATTCTTCTCCATCGTCGGCGAGAAAATACGCGACCGCATTTTGCTGGTGATGGCAAAACGCGCCGGGCGCTGGATTGCGGGGGCCATCAATTTCCTCGGCCGCGACGCGATCTACGGCCGCAACTGGGGCGCCATCGAGCACCATCCGTTCCTGCATTTCGAATTGTGCTACTACCAGGCCATTGATTATGCGATCCAGAACCGGTTGGCCCGGGTCGAGGCCGGGGCCCAGGGCGAGCACAAATTGATGCGCGGCTATCTCCCGGCAACCACCTATTCCGCGCATTTCATCGTCAATCCGGGCCTGCGGCGGGCGGTGGCGGAGTATCTGGCGCGCGAGCGCGCCTATGTGGAAGCGGCGGGCGAAGAGCTTGCGGCGGCGGCACCGTTCCGCAAAGACTTGGTCGAGCAAGAATAGCGCGAGCAGCGCCAGAACAAGCAAGAACTGGGGGAGAACATGCCGGCCTACGATCCGAACAATATCTTCGCCAAAATCCTGCGCGGAGAACTGCCGTGCCACAAGGTTTACGAGGACGACAAGGCGTTCGCCTTCCTCGACATCATGCCGCGGGCGCCCGGCCATACGCTGGTGCTGCCGAAGGCGGCGGCGCGCAACATCCTCGATGTCGGCGCCGACGATTTCGCCCATGTCGCCAAGGTGGCGCAGAAGATCGCCAGGGCGGCGATGACGGCGTTTGCCGCCGACGGCATCACCATCCAGCAATTCAACGAGGGCCCCGGCGGCCAGGTCGTGTTCCACCTGCACATGCACGTCATTCCGCGCAAGGCGGGGACGCCGATGAAGCCGCCGGCAAGCGAGAAGGAAAAGCCGGAGGCGCTCGCCGAGCACGCCCGGAAGCTTGCCGCGGCGCTCGCCGGCTAGTGCGACAGGAAAAAACCGCCCAGCATCAGCGCCGCCTCGCCCACCAGAACGCCGATAAAGACCGAACGCCGGATCGCCACGAAGGCAAGGAAGCCGCACACCGCGGCGCCGACGCGGACGGCGAGCGGAATGCCGGCAAGCCCGCCGGACGGGAACAGGATCAGCTTGGCGATGACGCCGGCGATGATCGCGGTGGCGACCGCCCGCGCCCACACCACGATTTCGGAATCTTCGTTAAGCCCGCGCGCCAGCACCAGGCCGAGCATGCGCCAGACCTCGTTGGGCAGAAAGCCGACCAGGACCAGCACCACATAGGGCCACAAGCCCCCCGTTATGTTCATCGCACCGCCTCGCGCAGCCGCGGAATGCCATAGGCGAGCGAGCCGCCGACAATTCCGGTCCACATCAGGTCGAGGCCGACGTGATAGGCGACGAACAACGGTCCGATCACCAGACCGAGGCCCAAGGCAAGCCTGTCCACCATCAGCCGGCAATTGCGCGCGGTGGAGACGAGAAACGACATCGGCGTGAGGAACAGCAGCGCGCCGGCGAACAGCGGCGGCAGTCCGGCGGCGAGGTAATAGCCGACAAAGCCGAAGGTCACCGCCGTGCTCATGTAGGCGACCGACAGGCCGTTGCAGAACGCGATGCGCCGCTCGCGCGGCATCCCCGGCAGCAGCCTGAGCGACTCGACCCACATGCTCACCGACGTGAAATGCGCCGGCAGCAGCAGATCGCGGGTGCGCGTCCCCGGCCCGCGCAGCAGCGGCAACAGCGCCACCACCATGGGGAACAGCCGGATCGCACTCAGGCTGACCGCGAGCGCCGCCTCGAACAGCGAGGCGCCGCCGCCCAGCGTCGATATCAGGATGACCTGGGCCGGCGAGGCCCACACCACAATCGACGACAGCGCCAGCCACCACACGGCAAAGCCGAAATCATGCGCCAGCGCGCCGATGCCGATATAGGTCCCGGCCAGCACCAGAAAGAACACGGACGTCAGCGCCGAGCGCATGCCGGCGAAGAAAACGGCGGCGGTGGACGAGCTTTCGGAATCGGGGACAGTCATTGCGGCGCTTTTGCTGTCCCACAGGCACCGGGGCCGCGCAAGCCGCCCGGGTTGGACAGCGGCCGCGCGGCGTTTTGCGACGCATCGCCCTGGTCTAGACGCCGAGATGACGATGCAGGACTTCCGGCTGCGCCTTGAGCTCGCTGGCCGGGCCCTCGTGGGCGATGTGGCCGTTATTGATGATGTAAACACGGTTGGCGAGCGCGAGCGTCGCGGCGAGGTTCTGCTCGACCAGCACAATGGTTTGCCCGCTGGCGGTGAGATCGTGGCAGGCCTTGACCAGGTCGCGCACGATGACCGGCGCCAGACCCTCGAAGGGCTCGTCCAGCAGGATGATCTTGGGCGCACGTACCAGCGCACGCGCGATCGCGAGCATCTGCTGCTCGCCGCCGGAGAGATCGGTGCCGCGGCTCGTGCGGCGCTCTTTCAGGCGCGGAAACATCTCGTAGGCGCGTTCGAGCGGCCACTTCGTCTCGGCCGACAAAGCGGCAAGAATGATGTTCTCCTCGACATTGAGGCTGCCGAAGATGCGGCGGTCCTCGTGCACCAGCTGCATGCCTGCTTGCGCGATAGCATGGCTTTTCAGTCCGGCGATGTCGGCGCCGTCGAACACGACCTTGCCGCTGCGCGGCGTCACCACGCCCATCAAGCTTTTCAGCGTCGTCGATTTGCCGGCGCCGTTACGGCCGAGCAGAGCCACAACTTCGTTCTTCCCGACGCGCAGGGCCACGTCGAAGAGGATGTGGGAATCCCCATAATAGCTGTTGAGACCGGAGACCTCGAGGAGGCTCATGGCTCAACCACTCCGCCGAGATAGGCGTCCTGCACCGCCGCGTTGCTCTTGATTTCCTCCGGCGTGCCTTCGGTAAGCACCCGGCCCTCCTGAAGCACGGTGACGCGCTCGACCAGTTCGAACAGCGCATCCATGTCGTGATCGATGATAATCATGGTGCGGCCCCGCCCGATCGACTTGAGCAGCTTGACGGTCTCGACGCGCTCGCTCGGGCTCATGCCGGCGAGCGGCTCGTCGAGCAGCAGCAGGCTCGGATTGGAGGCGAGCGCCAACCCGATCTCCAGCCGCCGCTTCTCACCGTACGCGAGCGCCGAGACCGGCGTGTCGGTCTGCCGAGTGAGATTGACAAGCTCCAGTGTATGCTCGACCTGCTCGTTGAGCCCGGGGATGTTCGCCGGATTGCGGAACAGGTCGAGCTTAAATTTGCCGCGCAGCGCGGCAAGCACGGCAATGGTGACGTTCTCGCGCACCGTCAGCCGCGTGAACAGCTGATTGACCTGGTAGCTCTTGGTGAGGCCGAGCTGGCAGACATCGGTGACGCCGAGCGGCGTGATGTCGCGGCCGTCGAACACGATCTGGCCGGAGGTCGGCTTGACCTCGCAAGTGAGCATCTTGAAGAAGGTCGACTTGCCAGCGCCATTGGGGCCGATGATGCCGCGCCGCTCGCCGCGCTCGACACTGAAATCGATATCGCTGTTGGCGACGACGCCGCCGTAGCGTTTGCTCAACCCCGACGCCTGCAAGATGGGACCCGTCGCCGCGCCGACGGATCGGCGCTGCAGAGCTTCCGGCAAAGCCGCGGCGTTCACGGACTTTGGCACCGCGGCGGCGCCGACGGCCGGGGCATCATCGCCAGACTCGGCCACCGCATGCCGTCCGGTCGCGAGCGTGAAGAGGTCTTTCAGCCCGCCGACAATGCCGCGACGCAGGAAGCAGACGAGCAGCACGAAGACAATGCCAAGGACCAATTTCCAGGTGGCGCCAAGGTGAAGCGTGGTCTGGAAGAAATCGGACAGATAAAGCCAGACCGCTGCGCCAACCAGCGGGCCGAACAGCGTGCCGGCGCCGCCGATGGCGGTCTGCATGACGAGCTGGCCGGATGTATCGAACATGAAAGCGTCCGGCGGCATGAAGCCCTGCATGACGCCGAGCAGGCCGCCGGCAAAGCCCGCATAAGCAGCGGCGACAACGAAGGCGGTCAGCTTGTAGCCATGGATGCTGTGCCCCAGCGCCGCGGCGCGCAACGGATTGTCGCGGATCGCCGACAGGATGGCTCCGACCGGCGAACGGACAACACGCAAGGCGATGACGAGGCCGACGAAATACCAAAACGCAAGAAAGATATAGAGCGTCCAGTCGGTATCGAATTTGAGCGTGGTGAAGCCGAGATCGAATTGCGGCGTCGGCACGCCTGGCAGGCCGTTCTCGCCGCCGGTGAAGGCCGACAAAGGATTGAACTCGACGAAGAAGAACACCTCGGCGATGGCCACCGTAATCATAGCGAAATAAATACCGGTGCGGCGCAGCGCGATCAGGCCGACTAGGAAGCCGACGACGGACGAGGCGAACAGGCCGATAAACAGCGCCGACAGGACATCGGGATAGTTCAGCTCCGTCAGCAGGTAAGCGGCGACCATGCCGCCGGTGCCGAAAAAGGCGGATTGTCCGAAGGACAGAAGGCCGGTGTAGCCAAAAAGAATGTCGAAGCCGAGCCCGAAGATTCCCCAGACCAGGATGCGATTCACCGTCGTCGGCGCAAAGCCGAAGTGCGGCAACACGAACGGCACCGCGACGAGCCCTACGGCCGTCACCGCCTCGACGATCAGGGGACGCTGTTTGCTGGGCATCAGGGGACCGCGTTCATTCGCGGCCGGCGGCGCCGAGCAGGCCATAGGGGCGCAGCACCAGCACCAGCGTCATGGCGACGAACAGCATGACGTAGGCGTAGCCGGGGTTGAACATCGAGGTGATGCTGATGATCTCGCCGGCGATCAGGCCGCCGAGCACCGCGCCGGGAAACGAGCCCACCCCGCCGATCACGACGACGACGAAGGTCTGTACCAGGATCGCCTCGCCGACGTCGGGCGCGATCGACACCACCGGCGCGTTGACGATGCCGGCAAAACCGGCCGCCATCGCACCGATGCCGAACACCAGCATGAACACGCGGTCGACATTGATGCCGAGCGAATCGACCAT
>Ga0335083_10006324_pt1 | contig 14821 bp, 11 predicted proteins | sample Lox_Sample_42_FD_206716 | JGI IMG/M metagenome (GOLD analysis project Ga0335083, IMG submission 206716) | Soil microbial communities from Loxahatchee National Wildlife Refuge, Florida, United States - Lox_Sample_4.2 | ecosystem: Environmental > Terrestrial > Soil > Wetlands | place: USA... | reverse complement strand
CGCTGCGGCCGGTGGAGATCCTGCTGGGCAAGGCGATCCCCGGTTTTCTGATCGGGATCGCCGAGGCCACGCTCGTCATCCTGGTGGCCACGCTCTGGTTCCGGATCCCGCTGCTGGGCAGCCTGGCCGCGCTGTACGCGGGGCTCGGCGTGTTCCTGCTCTCGGCGGTGGGCGTGGGTTTGATGATCTCATCGCTCGCCGTCACGCAGCAGCAGGGGCTGCTCGGCGCGTTTCTGTTCATGGTGCCGGCGGTCATCCTTTCCGGGTTCGCCACACCGATCGCGAACATGCCGCAAGCGGTGCAGTACGTGACGCTGCTCGACCCGCTGCGCTACCTGCTCGTCATCGTCCGCAGCGTGTTTCTCGAGGGGGTTCCGCTGCGCGTTCTGGTGCAGCAGCTCTGGCCGATGGCGCTGATCGGGCTCGCGAGTCTATCGGCTGCGGGCTGGCTGTTCCGGCGAAGGATGTACTGATCGACCACACGCTGGGCGCAGCGTCCGCGTTTGGCTTTTCCAGCGGCGCGACGCCGAATCTTGAGCAGCCGGGCGTGACAGGGCTGCGGAACGGCTCGCGGCTGTGTCCATCAGCTGCAGAAGGCAGCTGAGTGGATTCGCCGCGATTTCGCTTTGCCCCTCAGGTTTCATTCCGATCACCCGCATCGGTGAGTTGCGTCGACAGGACCGCGCTCGGTCAGCCCAGATTGGTTGTTTCGTGGACCGGCTAGTACGACATCATGATCGGAAGGCGCATTCTGGCGAGCAGGTCGCGAGTGACGCCGCCGAGCAGCTTCTCCCGGAGCCTGGCATGGCCGAAAGCACCGGCGACGATCAAGTCGGCGCCGAGCGCGCCCGTTTGCGCCTGCAGCGTGTCGGCGATCGACCGCGCCGCAACGCCCTCGAGCCGGACGGCATCCACCGAAGGCGCATGGTGCCGGAGATGCTCGACCACTTGCTCGAGCGGCAGGGCGCCGTGCCGATCGATGAAGTCCCCTGGATTCACGGCGAGCACCGTTGTCCGCTCCGCACGTTCGATCAGCGGCAGCGCGTCGTTTACCGCTCGGGCGGCCGGACGGCTCGAATTCCAGGCCACCACGATATGGCGGCCCAGCGTGTGAAAGGATCCGGAAACAGGGACGAACAGCACGGGGCGTCCGGTGATGAACAGCAGCTCCTCCGCAAACGTATATTCTTCGGAAGCCCCGGCGGGCAGCCCATCCCAGCCCACGATACACAGATCGGCACACCGCGCGTGCTGGGGCACCACGACGGCTGCCGAGCCATCCAGGCTACGCCATTCGGTCTGCAGAGCGCGCTCGCGTGCAAGGGCGTCCAGCTCGTCTCGCAACCGTTTCCCGGTGGCGTCGATCGATCCCTCGATGTGCTGCTCCAAGCGGTCGAGGTCCTGTGCCGAGACAAGACCGAGCTCCGCGGTGTCGCGTTGCTCGAGCTGGTCCTGGGTCCAATGCCTGACGTAAAGCGCAGTCAGACGGCTGGCGTGACGGGAGGCGAGATCAGCTCCTAGGCGCAAACGGCTGGGCGCGCTTTGCGTTTGATCGACGTATACGAGCAGATCTTTCAGTGCCATCGCGAGCCTCGCACGAGTGGGGCGCCGTTGTGGCCTTCACCCCAAAAGGTTCTCCGTCTCGTCCTGACGGTGAACGACCTGGCAGGACGCACGCAGCGCGCTGCCGAGGTCCTGCAACCAGCCAAGCGCCGGAGGTGCCGGTACGATTTCCTCGCCTGTGAGCATGCGCCTTCGAGTTGTGGTTGCGACGTGAAACGCGGAGCGCTTGTGTGGGTCAAACGGGCGGAAGAGTATCACAAACCCACGCCGCGCCTGAGGACGCACCGGTTGCGGGTGGCGTGCCACGCCCGAGCCCGAGGATATCGGTTCCCCGGCACCGGAACGCGGAAGCCTCTGTTTGCCTGCGCCTGCGTCCTGCGGCTGCCGGACGCCGCTTGCATGATACTATCGAGTGCGGAGTGCGGCGGGCCAGGTCCTTTGCAGAGACGTAGCTGGATGGCTGGCCGGCAGCCGCTCTGCGGTATGACGAAGCGGTATGGACACTGAGAATCGAAGTCGCAGGGCGGTGCAGTGGCTCAGCCGCTTGCCGCGAGTGCGGCAAGTGCAGCGCAGGTCGCGGCTGCTGTGGCTGTCGATGACGACCTGGCGATTACGCCTGGCGCTGTGGGGCGGAGCGATGGTGGTTGCCGCCGCCGCCATCCTGTTCGCGGTGGGCGCGGAGCATGCCCATCGTCTGTTCCGTCGCGTGCTGGCGGTCTCACCGTGGCTGCCGATGCTGCTCACGCCTCTGGGGCTTGCATTGGTCGTGGCCGTCACACGCCGCTTCTTTCCCGGGAGCCAAGGCAGCGGCATCCCGCAGACGATCGCGGCGCTGGCGGTGCCGCAATCCTCCTCGGTGCGCAACACGCTGGGCCTGCGCGTCGCCGTCGGCAAACTGGGGCTGACGCTGGTCGCGCTCGGCGTCGGCGCCTCAGTGGGGCGCGAGGGCCCCACGGTGCAGATCGGCGCTACGATCATGCACGGTGTCGGCCGGCTGCTGCGTTTGCGCAGCGAGCGGCTCACGCGCAGCCTGATCCTCGCCGGGGGTGCTGCCGGCGTCGCGGCCGCATTCAACACGCCGCTGGCCGGTATCGTCTTCGCGATCGAGGAGATGGGCCGCTCCTTCGAGGCGCGGGCGAGCGGAACCATCCTGACCGCCGTGATCTTCGCCGGCATCGCTTCGCTCGCGACTCTGGGGAACTACACCTACTTCGGCTACGCCTCCAGTTCGCTCGCACCGGGCTGGAGCTGGATCGCGGTCCTGCTATGCGGGATCGCGGGAGGAACCGCCGGCGGGCTGTTCGCGCACCTGCTGCTCGCCGCTTCGCGCGGCCTCCCGGGGCGGCTCGGCGAGCGCGTGCGCGAACACCCTTTGCTGTTCGCAGCCGCCTGCGGGATCTTGCTCGCGTTGATCGGACTGGCCTCGCACGGGGCGAGCTACGGCACCGGCTACGGCGAAGCGAAGAGTCTGCTGGAGGCAGGCGGCGGCACGACGGGACTCACCATCGCGCCGGAGCGATTCGTGGTGCTGAAGATGCTCGCGACCGTCGTCTCCTATGCGAGCGGCGTGCCGGGCGGAATCTTCTCGCCGTCGCTCGCCACGGGGGCAGGGGTGGGCGCCCTCATCGCGCCCTTCACGCCGGAAGCGCCGCGGGCAGCCGTGATCCTGCTCGGCATGGCGGCTTACTTCGCCGGCGTGGTGCAGGCGCCGCTCACAGCCGTAGTCATCGTGATGGAGATGACCGACAACCACGAGCTCGTGGTGCCGCTCATGGCGGTTGCGCTGATCGCCCACGCAGTGTCCAGAATGATCAACCACAGGCCGCTGTACCGGGCGTTAGCCGATGCGTTCTTGGCGCCGTCGCGCGTGACAGGGAAGGCGTCCGCCCGCAGCGCCAAATGACGTCGCCATGATCACTCTGAAGCGGTTCGGGCGGGAGCACCCCATCCCCCAAACGCGTAGCCCATATGAGGGCAAGTTCGCCCCGCTGCGACGGCTGCCGCCAGCGCGCAGCGTGAACGGATTGCCAGCCTTCGGACAGCTCAGCCACCTGCACGCTGACCCGTGGAAGCAGCGCGGGCGATACTCGTTCGCAGCGCTCGGACCCGAGGATCGTGCGATAACCTGAAGCGCCGGGCCCGGTCAAAATGCGAGAGACGCTCCATCTTGCCGATCTCATCGGCGACACACAGCCGCACGTTCGGATCGGGCATCAGCACACTACGCGAAACGGCGCCACAAGGCCGCGGCGAGTCGCAACGCGATGAGCGCAAGCGCGGCGATCGAGAACCCCGTGCTCACCCATCCCGCCTTAGCGGGCAGGAAGCAGGCACGGTTCCTGGCGGCGGGAAGCGAACGCGCGGAAAGCCTAGCCGTAGCTCAAAGCCGCGTGGCGCGAGATCCCGTCGACGCGGAAGGCATGCGGTCGAGACAGGACTCGGGGACGGCCAATGAAGTTGCCACGAGAACGGTTCGAATTCTCCACTATCGGTGGATGCCCCAAGATCGCGCCAAAGCATTTCCCAAATGGGGATCTGTCGATCCTCGCAAACTGCGTGCGCGAGTGCTCTCTCCTGCGCAGCGGGCGAGGTTGGGAGGGCGCCTGGCTGCGACTGGCCCGTATCTAGATCCACGTGAGATCGGGGTGACGCGTATGCCAATCGGTCGCATGCTCGTACGCATAGGCTACGCGCAGCGCCGTGTCTTCCTCGAACGGCTTCGCGTAGATCATCAAGCCGATGGGCAGACCTTCGGGCGTGAAACCGCAGGGGACGGATACCGCGCAGAGATTGAGGATGTTGCCGATGCCCGCATTGCGGTGGTAGCGCATGTTGTAGTCGAGATACACCTCGAAGCTCCTGTCGATCGCATCCAACGGCCGTGCTGCCACCATCGCGGTCGGCACGAGCAGCGCATCGACATCGCGCAACGTCCAGCGCACCTGGCGGCGAAGCTCCGCGTAGCGTTGCAGCAGCGCGTAGTAGTCGGGCGCAGAGAGCGTTCTTCCAGTCAGCATGCGTGGCCCGATCACAGGATCGAGCTTCTCGAGATGCTTGTCGAGGAACTCGCGATTCGCCGCACACGCTTCCGCCGCGATCAGCAACGGACGCTTCTCCTCCGCCCACGCGGCCGCCGCCTCGGGCACCGCGACCCTCGAGACCTGGGCACCGAGCGATCGAAAAACCGATCCCGTCTCGCGCACCGCGCGCCCGACCTCGGCGTCCACATCGTCGAAGAACGTCGTCTCGCCGAACGCGATCCGCAGACCTTTCACGCCGTCCTTCAGCCCACGCAAGGGATCGTGCGCGGTGACCCCGAGCGTGGATTCGTCTCGATCGTCGCTGCCCTGCATCGCTTGATAGACGATCGCAGCATCCTCGACCGAGCGCGTGAGCGGCCCCACGCTGTCGAGCGTCCAGGACAGCGGATAGACGCCTGCCCGGCTGATGCGTCCCACGGTCGTCTTCAGCCCTACGATCCCGCACAACGCTGCAGGCACGCGTACCGATCCGCCCGTGTCGGAACCGAGCGCCATCGGTGTCAGTCCTGCCGCCACCGAGACGGCGCTTCCGCTCGATGAGCCGCCGGGCGCGTGCGGCGTTCGGTGCCACGGGTTGTGGGGTGTGCCGTGATCGTGATTGATCCCCGCAGCGCCATAGGCGAACTGCACCGTATGCGTCTTGCCGAGCAGGACCATTCCGGCCGCCGCGAGCTTGCGCACGACGGTTGCATCCTGGACAGCGACGTTGTCGGCCAGCAGATGCGTGCCGGCCATCGTGGGCACGCCCTTCACGTCGAAGAGATCCTTGGCGGCGTATGGAATGCCGTACAGCGCGCCGAGCTCTGCGCCGCTCTTCAACGCGTTCTCAGCTGCGCGTGCTTGTGCCAGTGCGCGTTCCGGCATGACGCGAACGAACGAGTGGAGCCGTTTGTCGAGCGCATCGATGCGTTGAAGCATCGCCTCGGCGCAGGCCACAGGACCGAGGCGGCCGGCACGGATCTCGGCAGATAGGTGGGAGATTGATTCGAACGCGAGCGTGGGGCTAGTCATGGTTATCCTCGAAATTTGGGGGTGCGAGATCGACAGGGTTCAGGGCACTACAGATCCACACGTGCGTTCGATCGGCGATCTATGCTCTAGATTGCCGCCTTGTGATTCGCCTCTCGCCAGTCGGCCGGAATGTTACCACCGTTGTTTGCTCGGCCATCGGTCGCGGCTGCGTGCAGGTTGGTCGAGCGGAATCCATCGAGCTCGGTGGCGAGCCGGGGCTGCTGCTGAACAACACGCCGCGCCGATGGGCGAGCCTGGCGGTCTGGGTGCGCGAGGCGGCTGACCGATGTTGCTCCCTCCTTGCCCCTCCCTCGCTACGCAGCAGACCGGACACGGACCGAGGATCGGCACTCGAAGCAGCGGTGTGCGGTAGGATAAGCGCATCGTCGTAGCGCAGCGAGCTGCAGACGGGGCGAAACGATGCCCTACGTCCCCCCGATCGAGAACGGCACGCCGATCGAAGGCTCCGGCCTGCCACGTTACCTTGGCCGTGGCTTGAGCGATCCGGTACGACAAGGTGCAGGGGCCGCATCCCGCAATCGTCGAGATCCCACGCGAGCGCGGTGTGCCACCCGACGAAGCCATGGGCAAGTCTCACGAGTGATGGCTGACGCTTGACCTTATTGTTGCTCCTCCTGCTCGGTCTCATCGCGGGCACCATCGGCAGCATCATCGGCTTCGGCTCGTCGGTCATCCTCATGCCGGCGCTCGTGCTGATGTACGGCCCGCGCACGGCCGTGCCGATCATGGCCGTCGCCGCACTGATGGCCAACGCCTCGCGCGTCATCGTCTGGTGGCGCGAAGTTGCCTGGCGCGCCTGCGCGGCCTATTCCGTTACCGCGATCCCGGCGGCCGCCCTTGGCGCACGCACGCTGGTCACCATTCCGCCGCGGCTGGCGGACGGCGTGCTCGGCACCTTCTTCATCCTCATGATCCCGGCGCGGCGCTGGATGATCAATCACAAGCTGCGCGTGGGTCTTCCGCAGCTCGCTGCGGCCGGGGCCCTGATCGGCTATGTGACCGGGATTGTCGTCTCCACAGGGCCGATCAACACGCCCTTCTTCCTCGCTCACGGGCTGGCGAGAGGCGCCTTCATCGGCACAGAGGCGCTCGGATCGCTGGGCATGTACGCAAGCAAGACCATCACGTTCCGCAGTTTCGGCGCACTGCCCAACGAGACGATCCTGCAGGGACTCATCATCGGCAGCTCGCTGATGGCCGGCGCGGTGGTATCCAAGCGCTTCGTGCTGCGGCTGGCGCCCGAACGCTTCTATCTCATGATGGAAGGCGTGCTGCTCTTCGCCGGGGTCACCATGCTGATCGGGGCGTTCCTGTGAAGCCGAGGCAGGACGACGCGGCATGCAACGGCCCTTTGCGAATGCACCGCGCGATTCTGGCGCTCGCCATGCCGCTCATCATTTCGAAACTCTCCCCGCCCCTGCTCGGCGTGGTCGACACTCACGTGCGGCCAGATCTCTCTGGCAGTCGCCCGTGATCTGGTCCGCCTGGCAACTCGAGTCCCCGCTCCGGCTTCACAAGTCGATCACGACGTCGCGAATCGGTTGGGAACAGCAGATCAGAAGGTTGCCGTCAGCAGGCTTTTCGAGTGGCTCCGGTCCGTAGACGACTGCCCCCGAGACCAAACCGGCCTCACAGTTGTGACAGACGCCCGTTCGGCATGCCCAGCGGACCGGAACATCGCACGCCTCGGCGAGCTCCAAAATGCTCCGGCAGGAAGGCTTCCAATGTGCGGCGATGCCGCTGCGCGCGAACGACACCAGCGGGCCGGTGTTGGCGTCATCCTGGGGAACATGCGCCGGTCGCGTCGCTGCGCCGACCACACCCGGGGTCCCCGGCTCGCTTCCGTTGAAAAGTTCGATGTGAACGCGCTCCGGCGCAATGCCTACGGCAGCAAGCGCCTCTTTCATGTCTGCCATGAAGCGAGTCGGCCCGCAGAGGTAGACATCCGCCTCTCGCGGGACGCCGACCTCCTCGAAAACCGATCGCGACAGGCGGCCGGAAGCGTCGAAGCCCTCACCCACCCTGTCGCGCGAGTCCGGCCTGCTATAACAGACATAGCTGCGCCCGTGCGTGAGCGCGAGCATGAGGTGGCGGACTTCAGCGGCGAATGGATGATGCTGCCCATCACGAGCCGCGTGCAGCCAAATGACTTGCCGTGCGGTGCGGGCCGCCGTCAGCGCGTGCAGCATCGCCAGAACAGGCGTCGCCCCGATTCCCGCACTGAGTAGCACCACCGGCCGCTCTGCGGATTGCAGAATGAAGCTTCCACGCGGCGAGCTGACGTCGAGCGCATCGCCTACACGGACATGCTGCCGCAGGTAGGTTCCAGCCACCCCATTCGGCTCGACTTTCACGCTGATTCGGTAGCGCTCCGCTGAGAGCGGACCAGAGAGTGAGTAGCTGCGAAAAAGCGCCGTGCCGCCTATGGTCCGCGTAAGACGCAGGACCACGTATTGCCCCGGCAGAGCGGTTGGTAGCGGCTGACCGTCCGGGCTCTGCATCGTCAGCGAGAAGACGTCCGCGGACTCCCGATCGATCGCGGTCACCGCGAGCGGCCGAAATCCCGGTGCAGCCGGATGCGCAGCCGCTGTTGGTGCGAGCCCCGCGTTACCACTCCGCGCGCCGGTCGTTTGGCTCTGCAGTAACGCTTCGAACGAAGAGCGCCATCCGGGCGAAAGCGCCTCGATTCGCAAAGCGCGCTCCAGCCGGTCACGTGGGTGGTTCGGAGAATAGAGGAGCGCGTTGATCTCTGCGACGGTCATTCGCTCTTGCGCCTCTCCCACCTTCAGGATTTCGTCGCCGGCGCATACCGCGCCTTCCTCCAAGACGCGGAAGTAGAACCCCGGCCGCCCGCTGGATGTCAGCAATGCCGGCATCCGAGGCTCGCTCATCCGAATGCCGACGCGATAGCAGGTCACGCGAGGTTGCGTGACCTCGAACAGTGCATTGCCGATTCGATACCGGTCTCCGATGCAAACGGCATCGTCGGGCAATCCTTCGATCGTGAAGTTCTCGCCGAACTGTCCGTGGACGAAGTCGGTCCGGTTCAGGTGCTCCTGCCAATAGCGATACGATTCGATCTGGTAGACGAAGACGGCGCGCTGCTCACCCCCATGTCCGGCCAGATCGCCTTGACCGTCTCCCTCCAAATTCAAGCGACCGACGCGACAACGGCCGTGCACCGCGTCCTTCCAGATCGCCGTGTGCACAGTGCGCCCCTTCCACTCGACGTCGCGCGGAAGTCCGACGTTCACCGATAGTAGTCGAGGCATATCGCTTCCCGTCCTAACGCATGGAGATCGTGTCTAGCATAGGTCCACAACGCCCTTCCCCGCAATCGCCCATGAGCAGTGAGTGCAAGATCCAGCAGCCGCGCCGTCGGCCCGGCCTCGTGGTAGCACAGCTCGTAGAATCTGCCCAACGGGCTCAAGCGGATGCCCAGATGCCTCGCCTTGGTGCGGAAGCCCTGCTGCATCATCAGCGCGTGGTTGCTAAAGTCGCGCTGTTCTATGCAACGCATGAGTGTCGTCGACAACGGGCTGTACCTACGGGAGGAACCGAGATGAGCGAGCAAGCCGTACTGAGGACCGTCGATCCGCGCGGTGTCGCAACCGTGACGCTCAACCGCCCGGAGGTGAACAATGCCTATGACGAGACAGTCATCCAGGGCCTGCGCGATGCGATGGATGAGCTCGGCGCGCATCCCGGCCTGCGCGTCGTGGTGCTGCGCGGCGCGGGCAAGCACTTCCAGGCCGGGGCCGATCTCAAGTGGATCCGGCGCGTGGCGGCGCAGCCGGCCGAGGAGAATGAGCGCGTCTCGCGTGCGACCGCGACGGCGGTGCACCGGCTGAACATGCTTCCAGTGCCGACGCTGGCCCTTGTGCAGGGCGGCTGTTTCGGCGGCGGCACGGGTATTATCGCCGCGTGCGACATCGTGCTCGCCGCCGATGACGCGCTGTTCTCGATCGCCGAGACGCGCTGGGGCCTGATGGCCGGGATCATCTTGCCTCAGCTCGCCGATGCCATCGGCGTGCGCCAGGTGCGCCGGTACGCGCTCTCTGGCGAGCGCTTCGGAGCGCAGGAGGCTCGGCGCATCGGCCTGGTGCACGAGGTGGTGCCGGTGGCCGAGCTGCAGGCTGCCGGAGAGCGCCTCGTCGCCCAACTCCTGCAGAATGCGCCCGAAGCTAACGCCCAGACCAAGGCGGCTGCGCTCGAGTTCGCCTGGGGCTCGGTGAACGATGCGGTGCTCGAGCGGCTCGTCGTGCAACACGCGGCCAAGCGCCGCAGCGCCGAGGCCGCCGAAGGCCTTGCCTCGTTTGTGGAGAAGCGTCCCGCGCGCTGGTTCGCCTGAGGCAGCGCGAAGTGCCGGCGATGGTGCACCGAAGCCTGTCGCAAGCAGCGCGAGGCCGGTCGCAATTCCGTCATCAGGGCCTGCGCCGAAGAGACCGTTACAGATTGGAAGCTGTGGAAAAAGTTTGCATGCTGTCCCACCCCGCTGCTGCACTACATTCCCGACAGGCCTTAAGTGCATTGAACCTTTGGCACCGATCCTGGGATTTACCGGCGCCTAAAGAACAGGTGCTACCCAAATCGGAGAAAGGGAATGACAACTCGACTGGCCAAATATGGACTTCTGATCATCCTCGGTCTCGCCATCACTTCCGTGGCTTGGGCGCAGGGGACTCCCACCCTCGTGTGGCAAGCTAACGATGCAGCCGGCGCGGTCAGCTACTCGCGCGACGGCCAACTGATTGCAGACGCCGGCACCGGCGTCACCATCAAATTGCGCAATGCCGCGGATGGGCAGCTGGTGATGACGATCCGTGACAAGAGCGGCATCAACTCGGTCGCGTTCTCGCCCGGTGGCACTTTGCTGGCCGACGGCCGCACCAACGGCTCAGGGTCGAATCTCAAGATTTTTCGGGTGGCAGATGGCCTTCTGATGTTCACCTTCGGCGGCCACTCCAACGCTACGCGCTCGGTCGAGTTCTCACCCGACGGGAACTTGCTCGCCTCGGGTGGCGATGACAAGACGGCCAAAGTGTGGCGGGTATCAGATGGCGCGCTGGAGCATACCCTCGCAGTGGGTAGCCGGGTTCATTCAGTGGCCTTCGCGCCCGACGGAAACACATTGGTGAGCGGTGACCAGGGCGGATCGGTCAAGCTGTGGCGGGTTTCCGATGGCACCTTGGTGCGGACGCTGACGGGCTTCTCCGGGATGGTCACCCAAGTGGCTGTCTCGCCCGATCTCAGCCTGGTCGCCGCAACGAGTCTGGACGGAACGACGCGGCTGTGGCGCTTCAGTGATGGCGCACCGGTGCGCATCCTCAGGCTCCCTGCCAGCACTCCGACCGGTTCCGTTACGTCGATTGCATTCTCACCCGATGGCGAGACACTCCTAACGGGAAACGACGAGGTAAGCCCGACCCCTGAGCACGGCACAGTGCGCGTTTACCGAGTGGCCGACGGCGCCCTGCTGCGGGTTTACGACCATCAAACCGACGTCTACGTGAGTTCGGTGGCGTTCTCCCCGCTGGGCGATTCCTTCGCCTATACGCGCGCCATCGATGGTGTGCTCACGGTGGCCGAGAGGCCGTAAGAGTGTGTTGATGTCGTTCGTAGCTCGAGTGCCGGGTATGAACAGCCGAGCTGATCCGACTGCTGCATTACTCGCGGCACTGTCCTGGAAACAGTAAGTCGAACAGCGCCTTGACCCCGGGTGTCAGATCCTGTGCCCGCGGGCGCAGCAGCTCCTCGGGAACGAGCACCTTGGCGTAGACCGCCTCGTACACGCGCTTCACAACGCCCGGCTCGACTACCTCCCGGTCGAACCCGGGTGTAATGCCGATGAGCTGCCACCCCAGGCGCTCGAAGCTCGCTTGCATCTGCGGATACTTCAGCGTTGCCAACCCATAGACCATGCCCATGCCCATGGCCCGCCCCAGCGCTTCCTCCAGCAACAGAATATTTCTGCTCAGGCGTGAGCCTCGATGCGTCGGGGAGATCGCACCGATGCGTCCGTACAGTACTTCGCTATCCGCATCTCGCTCGACCGAAAACACGCCGACCAACTCATCGGCTTGCTTGAAGAGAACGACCAAGAAGTCGCGTTCGAGCTCACCGTCCAGGCAAACCCTGTCGGCATAGAAAGATTCGCGCAGATGGCAGCTTGCGTTGCCGACGGCGATTCCGGGATACCAAGCTTTGAGCGCAGTGATGAGCGTGGGGACCTGTTGCCGGTCCAGATACTGGTAGCGATACCCCGGGGGCAGTGGCGCCCTTGTCGTGATGTCCTCAACGGACGGCCATTTGACCGGCATCTGAAGGTTGAGCGCAGGCGTGGGGTCCTTGACGCCAGCAATCTGAGGTTGCCCGAGGCCTTCCTCCGCGAGCGACAAAGCGGCGGTCGCAGGATCGAGGCGCGCCGCCGGAACAGATTCTCCCGTGCGCCCAGCTGGCAGCCCCTCCCTGGTAACGGGGGGTTCTGGATCACGCCAATCCATCTGTTGAAGGTTCGAATCGCGCCGATCAAGGGACGTGCGACCTATATAGTCTAGTAGGCATGTGCAGCACGTAAATTTCAGCGGGAGCCGAATTTTGTTTCGTTTGTTTCGTGCGCGCCCGGGACCGTTTGTGAGCTCAGCACCTTCTACCCTACGCCGCACCGCGCACGAAGGGCAGATGCGGCGTCGCTTACAGGCGTTCGGCTTCGTCGGCTGCAACCACAACCCCGACCCCTACCGTGGACACTGAAAGGAGCCGCCGCTCACCGACAAGCGGCGATAGCCCCTGAACGAAAGGAAGGTCGAGCTCAAAGTCCCGGCGGTGGTGGACGTCAGTGGCTCGTGCAACTCCCTCTTCCATGCCGCCGTGTCGTGCCACCTGAATGCCGAAACGACCGCGTTCATGCAGCTCCTGACCTCGCACCTGTTCCGGAATTTCGCAGCGTCGGGATTTGGCTTGCGGCGAACCTGGCCGGGAAACGCTATGCTGGCGGGGCGTAGGCGCGATTTGGGGCGCGCATCGAATGCCCCAGGCTGGAGGAGGCGCGGCCATGCACTTCGGACTATTCGTCGAGGAGATTCGTCAAGGGGCAACTCAGGCCGCGGCCTTCCGGGACATCTTCGAACTGGCGGAACGCGCGGAGGCATTGGGAATCGACTGCGTATGGCTGGGCGAGATCCATTTCACTCCGCAGCGCTCGGTCATCTCCTCCTCCCTCCAGGTGGCCAGCTCGATCGCCACCCGCACGCGCCGCCTGCACGTGGGCACCGCGGTCCAGGTGCTCCCGCTCAACCATCCGCTGCGGATCGCCGAAGAGGTCGCGACCGTCGATCAGATCAGCGAAGGGCGCTTCGAGTACGGGATCGGTCGCAGCGGCTCGGTGCGCACGTACGACGTGTTCGGCATCCCGTACGGCGAGAGCCAGGCGCGCTTTCTCGAGGCGCTGCAGATCATCCGGGAAGCGTGGAAGGGCGAGCCGTTCAGCTATAGCGGGCAGTTCTACCGAATCGAGAATGCGACGGTGGTGCCGCGGCCGTACCAGGTGCCGCATCCGCCGATTCGCATGGCCACGACGAGCGACGAGACGTTTCCCGCGGCCGGACGACTGGGACTGCAAATCTTCGTCGGACTGCGCACCACCGAGATCCCTGATCTGCGTGCGCAGCTCGCTTCGTACCGGCAAGCGTGGGAGGAAGCCGGCCATCCCGGCGCTCCCAGTGCGTATCTGCGTATCCCGGTCTATGCCTCGACCACAGCACGCGGTGCCTTGGAAGAGCCGCACGAGAGTCTCACGTCGTTCTTCGTACGCCAGACCGAGCTGGCGAGGGCGGCGGTCGGACGCGCGGGCGCCGGACCGGCCGACCGCCGCCGCATGGAGGCCGAGCGCATGGCGAACCTGTCCTACGACGACATGCTCGCGAAGAAGGTGGTGTTCGGCACCGCGGCCGGCATCATCGACCGCCTGAGGCAGCTGCGGGAGGAACTGAGGCTCGACGGGTTCGTGGCTGAGCTCAATCCCGGCGGCCTCATTCCACCCGAGCTGGAAGCGCGAAGCTTCGAGATCATTGGGCGCGAGGTCGCGCCTGCGTTGAGGTAGGCGGGTCCAAGACTTCCCGCTCACGCGGCGTGCAGAATCAGCGAACGCGCAGTGCACGCAACTGACGCGCGCCCCACCGTGCGATCGCGGCATCGACTACACGTGGCACCGGAGGCGCGCATCCCCGAGCTGGAGCGGTGCGTGAGGCAGTGATGTTCTAGTAGCGCGGCGAGGTAAGCGCGTTGCGCAGCGTCGTGCCGTCCAGCACAGCGATCCGGGACGCCGCTGGCACGACGGCCTAGCGTCGAACGGCCGCGGCGAGTGGCAGCGCGATGGGCGCATGCGCGGCGATGGAGGACGCCGAGTTCACCCATCCCGCATTGGCGGGCGCATGGCTAGCCGGCAGCAGGCGTAGAATGTGTACAATATTGATTCGGAGGCGACGATGTCAGATACCCTCAGTGAGCTCGAACAGCAAGCCCGCGCCCTTCCTGCTGAGGAGCGAGCACGGCTGGTCGAGGTGCTTCTTGACTCACTTCGTGGGACGGAAATCGCAGAAATCGAGGCTGAGTGGCAACGCGAGATCGCAGACCGGCTTGCCGCCTACGACAGAGGCGAGACGCAGACATTCGCAGCGGAAGAGGTGTTTGCCGAAGCGAGACGTCTTGCTAAGTGAGGCAGGCGCGGCTGGCGGCGGCTCGCTTGGAGCATCTTGCTGAGGTTGCCTGAGCCGGGCCTGGGCGTGCGATTCACGAACGCAGTCGCGGAAGCTACCGCACGCGCACTCGCATTCCCGCTCGCTGGATCCCCTTCGGTTCCGGCACGCGTCGTGTCCTTCTCAAGGACTTTCCTTTCTCCCTCGTCTATCGACCTGAACCCAACGGCATCTTGGTCATTGCCGTCGCTCCACAGGCCAAGAAGCCGGGATACTGGCGCTCGCGCGTGCGTGCCCGCTAGCCCGGATATTTCATGAGGGACTCGGGATGATGGCGAGGCGAGTTCCGAGTCAGTTTGCCCACGACCGTCGCAGCGAATAGCCGTGCCTATTGGCATTAAGGCGGGCGGGGGCAACATGGCCGGAAATCGGCCGCCGGCGCCCGAGTAGCCCGGCGGTACAAAACGTACCCGACTTGAACCGGCTATA
>Ga0335083_10006322_pt1 | contig 14826 bp, 10 predicted proteins | sample Lox_Sample_42_FD_206716 | JGI IMG/M metagenome (GOLD analysis project Ga0335083, IMG submission 206716) | Soil microbial communities from Loxahatchee National Wildlife Refuge, Florida, United States - Lox_Sample_4.2 | ecosystem: Environmental > Terrestrial > Soil > Wetlands | place: USA... | reverse complement strand
CCGTTGGTTGGCCCCGGCGCTTCCTGAATCCCTACTAACTCCAGCGGCGTAACATTCAGAACGACCGGGACGCCCGGCAACCCTCCGCTCAATATGCTCCCGGTCGACGCCTGCGAACCGCTGATCGTCAACGTTTGCCCCGCGTCCAGCGTCCCGGACCACAAAACAAGTCCCGAGCCTTGCGTCGCTGGCGTCCCAGTGTCTTCATTCTTCACCGGTAGCGGCTCTACTGTTACCGAAGCGAACGCTTGCTTCGTCGAATCAGCTTCGCTTGTGGCCGTGATCCGGACCGTCTGTGTCGCTTTCGTGGATGGTGGCGCAGTAAATAACCCGGAAGAGGTAATCGTGCCGCCAGTGGCCGTCCATTTCACTCCACTGTTCGACGTTCCACTGATCGACGCCGTGAACTGTTGCTGCCGCCGACTCGCTCCCATCGTAAGCTGTGTCGGCGTGATACGAATGCCGATGTCCGGCTGGAGCTTGATCGTTGCCCGGCCGACTTTCCTTGGGTCCGCCACGCTCTTCGCTATGATCACCGCGGTCTGACCTGGCTCAATCGAGGCTGGCGCTGTGTAAGCACCGCTCTGAGCAATCGTGCCTGTCGAAGCTGACCAGACCACACGCTGATTGCTGGTGCCGTTAACCTTTGCGTGGAAAATCATCTGCCCGTTATGCGAAAGAGCAGCCTGGCTCGGACTTACCTGCACCGATGTAACGACAGGCGCCGCTGGCGGCGTCAGTATCACCGTTGCCGACGCTGACAGTCCTGGATTCACTTGGCTTGTCGCGGTAACCGTCACAGTATTGGCTGAAGTGATCGACGTCGGCGCAGAATAACTTCCATCCGCAGCGATGCTCCCAAGTTCAGGCGAAATCGACCAACGTACTGCCCCATTTGAACTGCCCGTCACACTCGCCGTGAACTGAACCTTCTGCGAAGCGGTTGCCGTCGTTTCGGTAGGACTTACAGCGACGTGAAGAACAGCACGAAGCGTCACTCTCGCATTCGCCGATTTCGAAGTATCCGCCGCACTCCTTGCCGTGATCGTGACCGTCCGTCCCTGTTCGGCTGTCAACGGCGCTTTGTATGTTCCATCATCCCCAATGCTGCCCAACGGTGGGTTGAGTGACCAACGAATTGCATGATTCGGATTTCCTTTGACTACAGCATGGAATCTCGCCGAGTCTCCAGCGGAAACCGTCGCTTCGGCCGGAGTCAACGTCACCGTCACACGGTGCATCCACCGGTAGATTCCTGCTACAAGCAGTCCAACAACTAATACGACTGCCAGCGATCCCAGTACCCATGGCCACTCAATCTCGTAGCGGGAACCTCGGTCAGGCTTTTTCGGAGCTTTCTCGAGATCCTCCCCGCCCTCAATTTCCTCCACTTCGTCTTTGGTTGGACGAGGAGGCGGAGTGCGATGCTTGGATGGCGGCAATTCGGGTTCGATTCCATTTCTATGAAGCCGCAAATGATGCCCGCTAAGCACACGGTTGTTACTCAGCGTACCTTGCGGATCAAGCCTCTCACCCGTCTCTTCGTCATCAAGGACCCAGGTACCCACCGGTAGTTGCAGCCCATCGATGAGTTCGGAAAGGAAATCCCCGACTCTCAGGTCGGGAGGAGTATCGATCACATGTTCTTTGCCATCTTCCTGGTTCCGTATATGTACGTGAATATCACTCATCGCCTGACTGTAACCTTCGTTCGTTTCAAAACATTCCGCCAATCTTTAGTGACTGAAGTGGAGCGTTCGTTTCAATCTGCTTCGTCCAGCAGTGTCTATTCCTTCGCGATACAAATCAGCGATTGCCTGGCGGGGAGTCTTGCCCCTGTGTCTTGTCGTCTTGTTTGGTCGCGGGATCTGCCGGCTTCCTGTCGCTGTCCCCAGACTTAGGCTCGCCTCCCGTCTTGGCATCGCCACCACTGTTGTTGCTTTTTGCCGTTCCCTTGTCTTCGCTTGCTGCCTGCGACGTCGCAACATCGCCCTGCTTTGTTACACCGTCGGATCCGTTCCCTGATTTGCTTGCCTGAGCGGCCTTCGGCGTAGACGAATCAGAATCCTTCTGCTCGCTAGTCACACTCTTTCCCGTGTCTGCGCCGTGCGGCTTCCCTGAGCTTGCATCCTTGCTTTTCTGATCCTTAGGATTGCTCTTCTGCTTCCCGCCCTTTTTGTCGGAGCGCTCCGTCGCGCTATCAGCCTGTTTCGGCTTGTCAGATCCTGCCGGCGTCGATTTGTTATCTGTTCCGTCTGCTCGCGGCTCAGGCTTCTGCGCATTCCCTCCGATATCCGAAGAATTCTGGCCTGCTGTTTTCCCCTCAAGGTCTGCCACCGCCTTCCCGAGTTCATCGACCTCGATACGAAGGTTCGCAATGGTCTGTCCCATATCGGCGTTCACAGCGCTGATGCTGCGGTTCACCGCGTACCAGGTCCCTCCACTCAGCAACAGGGCGAGCAAAATTGTGAAAAGGGAAAGTCTGAGGCTCGCCGATCTCGATTGACGCAGCAACGCTGCAATCTCACGGATTTGCCCTTCGAGGCTGTCAGAAACATCCACTGCCGCACTCGCGTCTGGCCCAGAAATCGCAATCGACTTCGCGGCTTCATGCTTCAGATTGACCCAATCGACGATCGACGACTCCTGCAGATCGTGCCTCTCCAGGAATCCCTCGGCCTGTTGCGGACGATATCCACCTTCCCCCCGCACGAAAAATCCCCCACGCCGTTTCACCGGATCGACGACCAACGCAATCGGATTTCGTCTGCGATCAAATTCCTTGCAGACATCAAGGTCCCAGTGCGAAAGGAAAATATTGAGATCGGGATGCGAATGATACCAACCGACTCTCGTCACCGCGTGCCCGTTCTTCGATAGCTTCTCCGTAATTGCATCCAGTTCGCGCCAGCTCTCTTTGGTAAACGTCAGCCTCACCGGTGTTCCAGACGTGTGGCTTGCCGGAATCGCATGCTCGACCACTACCACCGGGGCCTTGGCCTCTTCCGACCACGTCTCGTATCCGAGTAGAAAACCGCCATGCTCCCGCGTCACATCTGCCGACAGGTGCTCCACCACGCATCGATAGGCACTTTGCGGAAAGACGACAATGCACTCCTCCGCGTGATGTCCGTCGTTCTCTGACCGATGACTCGTCAGACCTTGCAGACTGACCGGGCCGTCCGCGGGAGCAGGCCCCGCCGCAACCGATTCGTCCTGCAAAACCTTGATTCGCCTTGGAATGCCAGCCATCACTTACTCCGTTTCCTGTTTCACAGAAAAATACAAAGGTTCGCCTTGCAACCGGCTGTCGTAATCACTCCAGTAGAAGAGTCCGGCTTTCATCGAACCGGGATCGACGACCAGCGCAAACTGATAGGGACGAGCGAAGAGTAGGTGCGATTCCCAGTCTCCGCGTGAGAAGAAAATGCCCTGTGTTGGATGAGTGTGGTACCACGCAAGCTTGCATTTCTCTTGCGATCCGCTCAGTTCCAGCAACCTGCGTTCCACGCTTCCCCACGATTTTTCATCAACGCGAATGTGCGAACTGGAACGGTCCTGCGATTCGATCGGTAATACGTCGGTAACGTCCAGGCAGTATTGAATGCCGTTGGCGCTTCTGCTTTCGCGCCGATACCCGGCAAGCACACCGGCCACTTCGTAACCGTGACGGATGCTCACCTTACAGTGACTGACAAGTTGCTGACACGCGCTCGCATGCATCCGGACAGTCACTGCTCCTCCGGAATGAAGCTCGTACGACAGCTGTGATACGACGGTGGAATCGGACTTTGCTCGCGGGCGGCAACTTGAGAGGATGCGAACCTTGGCTGCACCATGAGTACTCTTTTCCATTCCCTCGCTTCTCAGCACTTTGACTCGCTTTGGCCGTTCTGCCGCGGCGAAGAGTATCGGTGCAGTGTGTTGCACTCCCGGAAAGGGCAATCGACTCAGGCGCGTGCTTTGCAGGACTAACATGGGGAACTCTGTCTATGAATTGCGAAACTTGATTCGACGCCCTTGTCGCGCGGACCCTTGCGTCACAGGAACTTCCGCCACTGCAGCCGATGCCTGAACCTCCACTGCTGGCGTAACTCCCTGAATCCGAATCCTTCGGCCGGCGGTTGGAACTATCTCCGCTGCTTGTGCCTGAATCCGAATTCTCCGTGCAACTGCGCTCGGCCGGTAAAGTGGTTTGTCGTCTACCGAAATTCCACGCTTCTTGTCGACGATGCTTCTTGGTTCCGCATATTCCCTTACCCACTTCGCAACGTCTCGATCGAGTGGATAAGGAAACCGGCTGTCGTCGGCGTGATAATTCCGGTACTGCACCATATCGAACAACTGCCGGCATAGATCGTCCAGCCCCGTCCCGCCCAACCATTCCGCGCGGTTGACGCAAACATTCTTAGGCTCGTCATGTTGTACATTTGGGTGCCAGATTGGCGATTCCCACCGCAACCGCGGCACTTCCGAGGGAAACTCCTGATCGCAATACATCAACACCGAATGCTCGTTCCCGTAAATCGGCTCCTGTGAGCCAGGATCAATACCTACAATCCCCTTGCACAGGAAAGTCACGCGAAAGCGTTCCGCAGCCCTCCCCGGAATCGCATCCACCTGCGACGCGCGCACAAAATCACTGTCACGATTCACGGCATCAAGCCGTCGCCATTCATCTTCCAAACGTACCTGTCGCGGATCAAACGCTGCAGTCGCCATGCGGTACTCCTGTTAACGATGCGGATCAAATCGCTCTGTTCCATTCAGGCCTACAGATGCGCGTGGAAGTGCCACGGAATACCCGCCAGCAACGACTTCACGCCGCAGATGTAAGTCATGACCTTCCTTCACGCCGTTTTCTCCAAGCGTTCTGTCATCGCTCAAAGTCCGCCCGATGTTCTTATCGTCGAGGACCCAACTCACCTGATGATTCTCCGCATCTTGCATCGGCAGGTTTAGCTCTCCAATCAACTCGGACAGGAAATCCTTGGTTCGCATATCTGTCGGCGTCTGGATCGAATGACTCTCGCCACCCTGCGTGTGCACCCGGATCTTGATATCTGGCATCTTCCCCATTCCTCCTTGCACTGTTGTGCAACAGCTTCTGAACGCTCGCTACGCCTAGCCCGCCGTACGCAGGCGCTCCGGGAGCAGAGAGTTTCCGCATTGCGGGCATTTCCCTCGCAATAAAACATCCGCACACACCGCGTGAACTTCATGCGTTGCCGTCACGCTGCATCGACACTTAGGCTGGTCCGGCTTCAACTCCCTCCGGCATCCATAACAGAGTCGAACGTCAGCTTCCGCAACGAACACAGTCCGATTGTTGTCCAGGATCTTGATTCGTGACTTTGGCCGCCTCATCCAGAACGCGACAGCCACAAAAATCGCAGCCGCAATCGGGAGCAGATAAATCAGTCCGCTGGCGTTGCTTCCTAGAAGGAAAAGCACAACGACCCAAACCACTACGAGAACGGCGGCATCTACCACAAGGACTACCCCTAACTTCGTCAGGCGCAACTTCTGCAATTCCATTACTACGTTCCTTCTAACCTCAGTCCGCGCTACGCGGCAGCTTCCCGCACCGTTGCGGGTTGCAATTGCTCCTCGCTCACGGCAGTCTCGCGTTCAAGACCGGGATAGCTGTCGAGATCTCCCGTCATCTCGTACCATGCTGTCGCGCCAGCACCGACAACTTGCAGTACGTCAAGTTTAGGAATTCCAAGTTTCGCCAGAGGCCACTCGGCCCGGCTCTCCTTGGGGAGCACAATGTGAGTCGTCTCTGGTTGTCGAAGCTGTTTGCAGGCGGGACATCGCGCAGCCTCTTCGCCCACCATCCGCAGAGGCTGTCCCAATTCCTCCGTCTTGTTGCAGGTGCCGCAACGAAGACTGACGACGATTTCGCGTCCGAGATCGACCGCCCCCTCTTGCTTGTATTCCTGTGCAAACCGCGTCATAAGATCGGCCGCCGTCGTCGACCTTGCTTGGAAACTCCTCGTTTCCGTGATCTCTCCGTAACGGAAATGACCGGGACAGTGCGTCTTTCGTTCCGACTCACTGATGTAGAAGTCGTTGATCGTGCAATTCACCACCAGGCGTTTGCCGGCGAGAGCGTTTTTGAAATCACCGTGCAGCATCTTTACCGCTTCCTGTACTTGCAGCGCTGCGATAATCGACCCCATCGTCGAGGTCGTTGGCACCTTGCCTCGTGAGAGATTCCGCAAAGCAATGCCTCTGCACGATGCCGCCTCCGCCAGGGCAGCGCGCGCAGACTCGGACAGCCTGCATTCATAGCAAGCGCCCAGTCCCGGCAAATACGCCCCGACTTCTCCCTGCAGATTTTCCATCGCTCCATCGACCCACGGCTTGCCCGCCTTCTCGCACAAGCGGTTCAGAGAGCGACGCGCCAGCCTGCTATCGAGGCACGAGAAAATTATGTCTGCGCGCCGCACTACTCCCAGACCTAAGGCCTCATCCAGATCCCCGGCAAGTGGCTGCACTCGAACGTCCGGATTGAGCTCTTTAACTCGCTCGCAGATCACTTCCGCTTTGAGACGCCCGTGATCCGATTCGCGAAAGAACACCGATCGGCTCAGATTCGCAACCTCGACCGTGTCACGATCCAGAACTACTATCAGTGCCACGCCCATCATCGCCAGATTCTTCGCGACTTCGTTCCCCAGCGCGCCCGCTCCCACCACCAGTGCGATCGCCTTGCGGAGTTTCGTCAATTCCCAGGCCGATGACAGGGACAAAGAGTGATACCGATCCATCGCCGGATCTTTGATCTGCAAATCTGTCATGTTGATAGACCTGTCCAGGCCCCCACCTGGATAGTGAAGAATCATCCTGTTTCGTTACACGGGTGTGTCACATCAGGAACCGCTCCAGCACCGTCAAAACAAAACAGCCGCTGCGGCCATCAATCCCTTCACTGCAGTCAGCACAGAAGTCACACCACCTGCCGCTCCTGTGACCTGCTCAAGCGCTCCCAGGATGTTGTGCTTCGATGGTTTCTCCTTCGACAACTCATCGGCTAAGTTGGCCGTCGCTTCCTGCGCCTGGCTGGGATTCGCCAGTCGGCCCGACTCCGAATGCAACGTCTGTATGAGTTCCTCGAGCTTCGCTTTGATCTCGTCCAACGATGCATTAGCGGGCGTCGTTTGCGCTCCCGACGAAGCTTGCGCTCTCGTTCCAACAGCCAGCGAACCCGCCTGGATCGACCCTCCATTCATGATGATTCCGCGATTTCCCATAGTTGATCCTCCCGCGCTCTCATGCTGATCGTGGATTGACCTTCGCAAAGGCGAAGCTCAACTGCAGTCGAAGCATCCCTACCTTCGCCTCATAGGTTTCGAAAAATGAGGTTGTCGACACATCAGTGCCCCGCGCCCACGCTTCTTGTCCCAAGATTCTTCACAAAACTCAACCGGGACGGCCGTTCAGACTTCTCCGACTTCGCCGTGGAGTGGCTTCCTACTGCAAACGTCTCTGCCTGAATCGTTCCACTCCCCGAAACAATGACTCCACTGTTAAGGACAGTTGTTTGCCGTTCCTTCAGGTCTGTTGTTTCAATGTTGCGAGCGTCCAGAAACTTGATAATCGTGTCGAATATCTGGCGCTCGAGAACCTTCTTGTAAAGTTCACTGTCGAGCTTTTGAAAATACCGCCGGTAGAAACCCGATGCAGTATCTTCACGCAACGATGTAACTGCCCCGTAATTGAACGATCGGTTGTTACGAACGGTCTTGCGTAGCTTCCGTTCCTCCCTCCACTCGTCATACTTCCGGCTCACAAACACCAGCGGCAAAAAAGGAAGAGCAGCCAAAAAAAATGGCGTCAGGAAGAAGGAAGTAACCCCAAGTTGCATCCAATCTTCAAACGAAAGCTCCGGATTGAGACTATCGACGCCGTGATAACGTTCATACACCGGTGTTAACACGTTGTAGTTCACTTCAATGAACAGGTGATGCCCGGTATTGACGAATCTCAGCATCACGTTTAACGCCAGTTCTCCGCTCCAATCGACGACTTGAATGCGCTGATAATGTCGAACGACCAGGTCGTCCGACTCGACAAACTCGCTGACGACTTCGGGCGTCACCCTGGTGCACGGACGCCCCAGTGGGTCAGGAAGAAATCTGGTGTCCGAGCGAATATCCTGCCCGTTAACACACAACAGATTCTCGATTTTGAGTCCGTCGAAACCCAGGGACTTGGCTGTTTGTGCGATCTCGTCGTAAAGTTCCTTCACCTCGAAAGAGAGGGGCGCAACCATCTGGCCGAGATCCTCTTTTCCCTTGTTCACGTCAACAGCAAAAGACCATCCTCCAAGACTCCCTCCGTTGCCAACGAAGGGAGCAAACCCGTTGTAGATCACCACATTCGCGCTCTGCGCCTCATCGAGATCCTTCATCACTTGCTGCATCTCCAGATGCTTCGCTGGAGGAACGCAATCCGGGTTGTAACTTCCTTTTAGAAGGTTATGACGAACCAACTTCTCTGCTTCGTAGCGCTCCCACGCCACGATCAGCCAAGCGCCGGCCCATGCGGCAAGTGGCCCAAGAATGATCGCGATGGGCAACAATTCCAGATTTCCGAGGCCTACCAGCAGAACCAGTAACAGAACAAAAAATGGAATCGTGAGGAAGGCATTGCGAACGTTCACGCGCCGACGTGCTTCGAGACAATGCCTCAGTACTGTAGCGGTGTCCAATCCATACGACGGCGCCAGGGCCAGGTGCTTTTCCCGCGCGAATTTCTTCAGCACCCACTCTCGGAACTTGGCGCTGCGATGCGCCTCCGCACACAAATAACGCGTCGCATCTGACTCTTTCCATCCGGCTACTTTCGCCGCCGCTCGACGGCTCCCGCCGATCTTCAGCACCGGTTCCTCTTCGTACGAACGGACCGACTTGATGGGTTCTCGGATGACTTTGACTTCCCGCGAGAGCGCGTCGAACTTCATAGACGCTTCCTCCTGAAATAAACGAGGGCCCCGCCATGGGATTCACGCGCCCTTTTGGGGATTAGGCGCCACACCATGACAACAATGTTATTGTGCTAGTCGGGGAAGAATTTCAGGATTCGAAACCTGAACTTGGGGAGAAACTCTCCAACTCGAGCGTTCGACGTATACACCCAACTCCATCATCAGCAAACACCATTTAGATTTAGTTACAAAATCCGGATAACATTGGCAAGACTCGCAGCAACTCCATCTCGGAAACTGACCCGAACCTGCTTTCGTTCGCGAAAAATCAAGCATAAGAAAAACTTGTGCGGACCCTGCCGATCAAACTGCAACTTTAGTTTTTCCCGCTAGTTGTGCACGCTCATGGTATCGGCATATATTCGCCCACAGGTCGTTCCGCTTTTTCAAAATCGTTACCGAGAAACTCTCCCGAATTCAAACGCGACCTCGCTCCAATCAACCACAAGTTTTAATCCGACGCCTGTTACAAAATCCGAACGGCTCGCATCTGACGGCACGCTCAAAGTTGCACCGACGATAGCTCTTCAACCGCAACTCCAATGCTATCGGGATTTCCAATAAGGTTGGCAGCGTCCCCACAGCCATAGTGCAATGGACAACCCAGTGTGTATCAAATTTCGTGGAAATCCAGTCTTGGCTTTATCTTAGCGGCAAAATAGGTGGTGCCCATACCATCAACGCTGAGGCTCTGAAAAGCATCTTAGGTTAAGACCAGGCGAGGTTTTAGCAGTGTCAACAAAGCTTAATCGCACCTGACAAATCGACCCTCGAACGCCCCGGCTATCCCTGATGAGGACATAATGATGTGGAATTCGGTTTCAATTGAGCGGGTATCAGCGCACAGCTACAAAATTCCAACCGACGCGCCCGAGTCCGATGGCACCTACGAGTGGAACCACACCACCATTGTGATTGTGACCGTCGACGCAGGCGGACAGCAGGGCCTCGGCTATACATATGCAAACGAGCAGACAGCTTCGCTCGTGCGAGGCCAACTCCAGCACCGAATCCTGGGAGCCGACGCATTTTCTCCCTCTTCAATCTATATGTCGATGTGGCGCGACGTTCGCAACGTCGGGCGTCCCGGGATTGCTTCGCTCGCGATCTCTGCGGTCGACTCTGCGGTTTGGGATCTAAAAGCACGGCTTCTCGGCCTGCCACTTGTTACTTTATTGGGCCAAGTCAGAGACGGAGCAACCATTTATGGAAGCGGCGGATTCACTTCTTACAGCGACCAGAAGTTGGAGAACCAGTTTTCGAGATGGGCCAGCCAAGGCATTCGGAGTGTCAAGATGAAAATCGGCAGAGATCCTGACCGAGACATTCATCGCGTTCAGGTTGCTCGCCAGGCGATTGGACCCGAGATAGCTCTGTATGTGGATGCAAATGGAGCGTATAGCGCGAAGCAGGCGCTGGCGCAGGCGGAGAAATTTAACGACATGGGAGTTTGCTGGTTCGAAGAACCTGTGTCCTCAGATGATCTGCCCGGTCTAAGACTTATTCGCGACCGGGCGCCTGCGGGAATGGACATTGCGGCGGGCGAGTACGGATTCGACATCTTCTATTTCCAGCGGATGCTGGAAGCCGGTGCAGTTGATGTGCTGCAAGCCGACATCACTCGGTGCGGCGGAGTAACGGCATTCCTGCAAGTCGCGGCGCTTTGCCAATCTTGCAACGTGCCTTTGTCAGGTCACACCGCACCCGCGCAACACACTCACCCTGCTTGCGCAGTCACTCCGTTTAAGAATCTCGAATACTTCCATGATCACGTGCGCATCGAACAACTGTTATTTGATGGCGTGCCCGTGCTGAAGAATGGAGAATTGCATCCAGATCTCTCCATGCCAGGTAACGGCCTTGTGCTCAAGCAAGCCGACGCAAAGAAATTTGCCGCATGATCTTCCCGGCCTTATTACTGGGAACGATAAAAGGGATTTCACGAGCCTGCAAGTTACACAACAGGCATGGCTAAGTCGTCGGTGTCTGCAGGGTTTTTACCAACCATGGGATGATGACTTCTTTAAAGATCCTCGGGTCGGGCCAGACGCCGACTTGTCGTCCCAGATGGCCGCCGCTGGGATTGATCCAGGCCTCCTTCGGCGTGTCGCCTTTACTGAGAAGCAGATAATCGTCAGCGATCGGCACTTGCGTATCTCGTACCCCTGCGATCACCAGCATCGGCGCCATAGGCTTGCCCAGCAGTCCCTGATGCACCAATGACATTTTTGGCAGATACTCGGCCATCTCATGGAGCGTGTGCACGTTTTCGAGAATGTTCATGAGCGCGGGCACTTGATCGAAAAGATACTCGCGATTTCCCAACAGATGATTCATTAGGAAGTCTTTCTGGAAAAACTCATCCACCGGAGGTGATTGCGCGCTGGCTCCGCGCAGCCGCCCACGCTCAACAATCGCCATCTTTGTTGCCCAGTATGCACCCCAACTCACGCCGTGCAGCGCGATTCGGTTCTTGTCGATCTCCCGACGCGATTGTGCATAGTCGAGAACCTTCGACAACATGCGCTCCGAGTTCTCGCTGACTTTGATGGGTGCCTGCCCGGTGCCCGGTCCATCTACCGCCAGATAACCAATCCCAAACGGAAGAATTGCGCCGAAGCTCTCAGTCAGATCTTCCTTTCGGCTATCGAGTCCATTGACCGCAATCACCAGCGGGACTTGGCCACTCGCGCTCCTCGGCAGACGCAGGTATCCGATGATCTCTTTTCCCTCGAACGGAATGTGTACAACCTCAAGCGGCGGATCGAAAAACTTCGCATGATCGAGAAATGCCCCAATCGCCTTCTCATACGACCGCTGCTTTTCAGGAGACGCCGGAATCGGCCAGCGTCCGAACGAATACAGCCGCCACGCGCGAACGTAGTCGGCATTCGCTTTAACCGGATCGGACTTCTCTAGCGACTTTCCCTCATGGAAGTAGCGATCTGCAACCTTCATGAAGCCAGCAGCCCACTCATCTTTGTCCGCCGTGTGGATGCTCTCGAAAGCTTCTTTAACATCCGCCGGATCAAGCCCAATGAGCGGATACTGCCCCACCTCAGCGCGATGGACTGCTTCCACCTTGATTTCATCGATGGTTCGTTCCCGACGTTCCTGAGTTTGGCCCGTCCTGGGCCTGATCAAGAGCGCGCACATAGCAGCAACAAACAAAACGGAACCTCTCCAGGTCATAGTTTGTTTCCATTCGGAAGCTTCAGGAACACCGATAAGGGCGGGACCGAATAATCGTCCGGCCCAAATCTGACAAGATTTCGCTAGAACACCACCTTCGCTCCAAGCTGAATCGATCTCGGCCCGCCCGATCCAACAGCCGGATTCGCAGCGGCCACATCCGGGGTTGCGCAGCCACACCCAAAGGGCTGGACTGAAGGGTCATTCAATCCGAAACCGTTTTGTCCGCCATATGGGTTGGCGAAGTTGGGATGGTTGAGGATGTTGAAGAATTCCGCGCGGAACTGGAGCCGCACTCTCTCGCCGAAATGAAAGTTCTTGGCGACAGAGAAGTCAAAGCTCCGGAATCCGTTGTCCTGGAACATATTCCGTCCCATATTTCCGAAGTGGCCCAGTGGAGGCGCCATCATCACCGAGTTGCCAGCCGCGTAGCAGCCGAACAAATTCAAAGCTGCCGTTTCCGGTCCGACCACTCCGCCATCCACTGCCGAAGCGGATGCGGCACATCCAGCGGGCATCGTCGGATCCCCCGGTGCGTAGAACGGAATTCCAACTCCCTTGCCTGCCTTGAAATCAGAGGGATTGCCCAGGCTCGCTGTTCCCGCCTTGTAGAAGCTCCATCGAATCGGCTGCGTAGCCGGCGGGCTGACTGGCAATGCTCCCGTGCCTGCAGCATCGGTCCCTAGATCAATCGGACCCCAGAATTGCGGGCTTGCCAACGTCGTGATCGAGTTGATCTCCCATCCCTCCAGCATCTGTCCGTATCCCTTCCGGCCAGGAATCTCATATGTAAGCGAGAGGGTCAGCCGATGACGGATGTCAAAATCACTATTTGCATATTCGGCACCCAGGTTGTAAGAGTTTTGCGGCAAGCCGGAGCCATACCCGAAGTCCCAGTTCGCTCCCACATCGTCGGACGCATGCGCGTACGTATAACCCGCAACCATGCTTAGACCATGGAAATTACGCGCATTCAGCGTAACCTGGAGTCCGTTGTAGTTCGACCGATACACATTCGCCATCTGAAAGATGTTGGCGAGATATGGAAACTTGTTCGCGTAAGGACGATTCGCCTCTTCGCCTCCGGTGCTGTCGGGAGCGCAATTGTTGGGGTCGGTATATCCCGAAGCGATACACGCCGCAACCGCCGATGCCGGCCAGCCGGAACCCACAGGAGCCTGATTGATATCGCGAATTCCGGTGAGGTGTGTTCCGTGATTGCCGACGTATGCCGCCTCGAGCGAAAGATTCTGTGTGAGAGCATGTTGCAGGCTCAGATTCCAGTTCCACACGTAAGGTGTGGTCAGACCGTGATCCACGCTCATGATCGGGCACGGACTCGCGTTGCAATCCACACCGTTGCTTCCGTATAGAGACGTACTCGCCGAATCCCAAGGGACAGGATTCAGGAAATTCTTAATCGTGATATTGCCGGTTGTGATTGTGCCGCCCGAAGTGTTCCCTGAGGCATCGATCGGTGCGCCGGTTGGAACGCTGCCCGGTCCGAATGCATTATTGAACGCGACCCACGATTGCCAGTTCACCGTTTCATAAATTAATCCGCCGCCCCCCCGGAGCACCGTCCGCCCATTGCCAAGAATGTCCCACGCAAATCCTCCACGCGGGCCGAAGTTGGTGTGATCCGGGTTGTAGAGGCTGCTGATCCCATGTCCGACCTGAACCATTCCAACATTCGGATCGAAGTTACCCAGCAGATTATGAGCCTCCTGCGGTACTGTGGAGTACTCGTACCGAACCCCGAAGTTCAGTGTGAGCTTCTTTGTGATCCGCCAGTCGTCCTGGAAAAATCCCGCGTAGGACCAATTATGCAGCTGCAGCGTTGGGTTCCCGACTTCGACAGATGATTTGAAAGGTAAGCCAGCCAGGAAATCCTCGAGCGGAGTCGATCCCGCTCCCGTTCCGATCGCTACTCCACCCAGGAATGTAATGCTGCCTCTTGCGTTTCCATACGCGGCGTTCCTCACGCTGTCGTAGTGCAGTTCGCCGCCGAATTTCAACGAGTGTTTCCCGGCAGTGTAAGACACGTGATCGATAAACTGCGTGATCGAATCCGGTCCCTGGAACTTGGGCCATTTGAAGCCACCCAGACCGGGAAAAAAGTAACCGCCAAATCCGATACGCGGAAGACCTCCTGTATATTGGCCGCTGACGCCGGTATTTAATCCGTAAGCAGATGCGGGCGTGCTGAGATCACCCGGCAACGTTGGTTGATAGAGCCGATTGTAACCAACACGCATCTCGTTTACCCAGTGAGCCCCCGGCGTATAAATCCAATTGCCCCCAACGACCTGCGCCCGTGTGTGAATCTTGGATAACCACTTCTGTTGCAGTTCCGGAAAATCTTCCACCGTTCCCGAATTGTCGCCGAAGAAATATGTCCCACTGATGCTGTGCTTGTCACTCAGCGTGAAGTCCAGCTTGCCAACCACATTGTCGACGTGAACGTCATTGTTGAAACCATTCGGAATGTTGATGCTTTGCGTGTTATTCATCGGAAAGCCAGACCCATCGCAGGCAACGCCTCCACCCGTCAATTGACATCCTGCAATCTTCAGGCTCGCAGCATTGATTGGGACCCCCGCCGCATTCAGATCCGCGATTGCGTCCGGAATACTGTC
>Ga0335083_10006321_pt1 | contig 14827 bp, 16 predicted proteins | sample Lox_Sample_42_FD_206716 | JGI IMG/M metagenome (GOLD analysis project Ga0335083, IMG submission 206716) | Soil microbial communities from Loxahatchee National Wildlife Refuge, Florida, United States - Lox_Sample_4.2 | ecosystem: Environmental > Terrestrial > Soil > Wetlands | place: USA... | reverse complement strand
ACTATTCCAGAAACCGGCAACGATGAACTTGCCTTTGCAGTCAATCGTGATCGCCGTGTGAGGGAACTTGTTTCTCAGCCGGTTGCTGGGAGCGACCGCGATGATCTTGCCATCGTGGACGAGCAGGGTCGCATTCTCGATCGGAGGATCGCTGGGCGAGGGATACACCTTAGCTCCGACGCAGGCGAAGTCGCCTTCGTCGACGCAGAGGGCCGGAAGTGCGATGAACAGAAGAAGCATGAGCGCGAGGCTCGATCTGCGAAACGGAATCATGTAGTCTCCTCGCGCCCACGGGTGAATTCCTTACCGGTTCAGCTTTCTCGCCTGGCAGGCCTCAACCGTCTTGGTCGGGTCGATGGCGTCTTTGTCGAGTTTGATATCAGCGACTTTGCCGTCCTTGTCGATGACAAAGGTCGCTCGTCGGGCCGCCTTGTATTTCGGGTTGTAGAGTCCGTATTCCTTCGTCACATCGCCGCCCCAATCGCTCAGCAGCGGAAACGTAACGCCAATCTTTTCTGCCCACGCTTTGTTGGAAAAAGGAGAATCCATGCTTACGCCCAGGACCTGGGTGTCGGCGGCTTCCAGCTTACTGAGGTTCTGCTGGAAAGCCTGCATCTCCTGAGTTCAACCGCCGGTGAAGGCGAAGACGTAAAACGCGAGCGCGACATTCTTCTTGCCCTTGAACTCGCTCAACGACACCTTGTTGCCGTTCTGATCGGACAGCGTGAAGCCAGGCGCGACGTCGCCGACTCTCACTGTAGGCTGCGGCGGCGCCTGCTGGTCGGCAGCGTTCAACGCGGGAATAAAACTGGCCGCCAGCAGCGCCGCCAGGAAAATTTGTTTCATTGTTTTCTCCTCGTTCCTCTCGCGGGGTGTTCGGTCATTGTGACACAGCAGGAGGCGCAGAGTTGTCGCCTAACCGGCGAGCGCAGGATGCATCGCACCGGTGACGTATGCGGATTTTTCGTGGCGCTATTTGACGCAACAGTTGCAATTCGGGACAGATGTGTAAAACTCGGTCGATTTCATTGCAGATTTCCCGCAGTGGTTTTACAGTGAATGAGGATTCATTCGGGGCTGAAAAACAAGCGTAAGTGGTTGCCCATGCTGAGCTTGCGCTGAAGCCCCACAGCGAGGCCGCAGACTTGCCCAAGCGCGAAGCCATACCGTCAGACGCTGCACCCATAGCACGCAATCCCGAGAAATACGACCGCATTCTCGAGGCTGCGCTGGCTGTGTTTGCCGAAAAAGGGTTTTTCGTCTCGCGTATCTCTGACATTGCCGACCGCGCCAACGTTGCCGACGGCACCGTGTATCTCTATTTCAAGAACAAGGATGAGATTCTCGCGACCGCCATCAGCACCGCGTTCGAGACGTTCATGAACAACGCGCGAACAGAACTGGAGAAGATTAGCGATCCGGTGGAACGACTTCGCATGTTGGCGCGGCTGCACCTGGAAGCCCTGGGCGGCAACCGAAATGCCGCCATCGTCTTCCAAATGGAACTGCGGCAGAGCACGCGGCTTTCGGAGTTTTCGCATCAGCACCTGATCGAGTACTTCACCCTGGTGCGTGCTGCCATCCAGGAGGGGCAGCAACGCGGTGTATTCAGGAAAGGCTTGCCCGACAAGATTGCCGCCAACTGTTTCTTTGGCGCACTCGATGAGATGGTGACCTCGTGGGTTTTGAGCGAGCATGAATTTCCCCTGGCCAATGCGGCCGATGCTGTGGTGGATATTCTGCTGAATGGAATGCGGTCGTCCGATCATCACATGCCCGATCTGCGGCTCTCGGGCGAAGAACAGCGAGGCCCGCAATGACCCCCGAGACATTGAATGATGTTTTCTTTACGGTGGCGGAGCGTGGTAACAATCGTGTTGCCCTGACCCGGCGCCCCGGAGCATGGCAGCCGATTACGGCGGAACAGTTGCAAGCGCGCGTGTACGCCACCGCGCGGCACATGAGGGATTGGGGAATCCGCAAAGGTGAGCGCGTCGCCATCCTCAGCGAGAATCGCCCTGAGTGGGCCATCGCTGACTTTGCCACGCTGCTGCTGGGCGCGGTGGACGTACCTATCTATGCGACGCAAACGCCCGAGCAATGCCTGCACATATTGCAGCACTCTAATGCGCGTGTGCTTTTCGTCTCCACCCGCAAGCAGTACGAGAAGGTCGCGGCCATCACGCCACTCACCCAATTGGAACGCGTCGTCATCATGGATGACGGCAGCGAACTGCACGATGTCATCCCTATGCAGGAGATGTTGTACGATGCCAAACCCGGCCCCGATCCGGAGTTGGAGGGCATCGCTCGCAGTGTTCGGCCTGATGACGTGGCGACCCTGATTTATACCTCCGGCACCACGGGTACTCCGAAGGGCGTCGTCCTGACACACGGAAACATTGCTTCGAACCTGAGCATGACGCAGCACCTGGTGAACATCGGCCCCGACGACGTGTGCATCTCGTTTCTGCCGCTGTCACACATCACCGCGCGCCACCTGGACTACCTGCTGTTTTATCGCGGTGTCACCCTCGCCTACTGTCCCGTCATCGACGACCTTCCTGAGGTCATGCTCGAGACCAAGCCGACACTGTTTGTCGGCGTGCCGCGTGTCTACGAGAAGCTGTGCAACCAGGTCCAGCTCAAAGCCAAGGGTGTCAAGAGCAAGATTCTCCACTGGTGCATAAGTGTTGGACGCAAGCATCGGCACACAGTGCTTGCCGGTGGGCGTCCGAAGGCCATGGAGTGGAAGCTGGCCGATCGCCTGGTGTTTTCCAAGCTGATCGAGAAGATGGGCGGACGGGTGCGCCTGTTCCTTTCCGGTGGAGCGCCGCTAGGTATCGATCTGGCCTCGTGGTTCGCCGACATTGGCATCGTGATTCACGAAGGCTACGGCCTGACTGAGACCTCGCCGGTAATCGCCATCAACGTTCCCGGCAGCCACAAGATGGGTACTGTGGGCAGACCGCTGAAGAACCTCGAGCTTCGCCTGGCTAGTGATGGCGAACTCCTGGTGCGCGGGCCTTCGGTTTTTAAGGGCTACTGGGAGATGCCGGAAGAGACGACTGCCGCGTTTGAAGATGGTGGGTGGTTCAAGACCGGCGATATCGCCACCATCGATGACGAAGGTTTCCTCGCGATTGTCGATCGCAAGAAGGACCTGATCAAGACCTCTGGCGGAAAGTTCATCGCGCCGCAGCCGATTGAGAGCGCGCTCAAAGTGAATTTGTTCGTCGGGGAAGTGGCGCTGCTCGGTGACCGCCGGCGCTTTCCGGCGGTGTTGATCGTTCCTAACTTCACCGTGTTGGAAGACTGGGCAAGAGGTCACGGCCTGCATACGATTTCGCGCGAAGAACTGATTCGCGCAGAGAAGGTGCGCACGCTGTATCAGGAGATCGTCGACGAGTTGAACGCGAACCTGGCGCAATATGAAAAGTTGAAGAAGATTCTGCTCGTCCCCAACGAGCTCAGCATCGCCGACGGCACCCTGACTCCCAGCATGAAGCTGCGCCGCCGCAAAGTGGAAGAGCTCTATCGCGTGGAGATCAATGCGCTGTACGCCGAGAGCGAGATGGCGGGAGTGGGGAGACGGTGAGCCTCGACAAAAGCTGGGTGGAGTACGCCTTCCAGGCGTACAAATAAACTGCCCTTTCTATGTCTCTCATCCTGAGCGAAGCGAAGGACCTGCTTTCGCTCGGGCCGCACCAGGGCTCCTTCGGACGGTCTTGCCGGTATCACTAGCATGAACTCACTGGCCGTCGTCGGCACGCCGCCGAAAGTAGGTTCTTCGCTCCGCTCAGAACGACTGCCTTGAGGACGGCACCTCTCCACGAGATGATTTTCTACTCCCGCCCGAACTTGTTCGCACTCTCGAACAACTCGCGCAATGCCGGCCCGCGCAGGTTTTCGCGAAGGTGAGTTAACTGCTGCTCGAAACGAAGGATTGCCTCTTCGATGTTCACGCTGTTGGTCAGCGCGATATCGCGCCACATGGAATAAGGGCTATGCGCGATGCGGGTCATCTCGCGCAAGGCGCGCCCGCCAATCTGGACCACGGCATCATCATCACCGAGTTCGTCCCGAAGCACTGTCGCGAATGCGGTCGAGATCATCTGCGGCAGATGACTGACCCAGGCACAAAGCTTGTCGTGCCGCTCGGCATCGATGGCGAGAGTGCGTGCGCCGATGCTCGCAAGAAGATCGAGCCACTCCTGCTGACGCTCAGTGCAGGGAGTATCGGGAGCAATCGGCGTGATCAGCCAAGTGGCGTTGCGAAAGAGTTCAGCGTCGGCATGCTCGATTCCGCTGTGTTCCTTGCCTGCCATGGGATGACCGGGCAGAACGCGCTTATGCGCTTCGGCTCCGTAAATCAGCCGTGCGCGCTCAACGAATTGTTGCTTGGTGCTGCCCGCGTCGGTTATGAGGGTATTCGGCGGGACCAGCGGCGCGATCGCTTCGAACTGCGAAAGGATGCAGCCGACCGGCGTGGCAAAAAGGATGACGTCGCTGCCCGCGATGGCGCGCTCTAGGTCGGAATCGGCGCGGTCGATCGCGTGCCACTGCAGTGCTAGCTCCAGCACCGCGGGCTTATCACAGCCAACAATTTCGCCTGCGAAATCATGCGCACGCAACGCCAGTCCGACCGATCCGCCGATCAGGCCGGTACCGACAATCGTTATTTGGCGGATAGGCATTCTGCGTTACCAAGATACATTGGCCGGGCAAGAAATTGTTCACCACGGAGGCACGGAGAATACTGAGGTCCTTAAACGCGACTGATTCACAAGTACAGCAGAGAATTCGCGATAGAGACAAAATGCAGGTCCCTCGACTGCGCTGCGCTGCGCTCGGGATGACACAGGAGAACGTGACTTCTCAATCTCCGTGTTCTCCGTACCTCCGTGGTGAATCGAGCTTTATGCCATCGTTCGTCCCACCGCAGGTGCGATCATGCGCAGCTGGTTCATCAGATCGGCAAACTGCTGCGGGAACATCGACTGCGCGCCATCGGAGAGAGCGTGGTCGGGATCAGGATGCACCTCGATGAGCAGCGCATCGGCGCCCGCCGCGACCGATGCACACGCCATGGGCGCGACTTTGTCGCGCAACCCGGTCCCGTGCGACGGGTCGGAGGTGATGGGCAGGTGCGACAGCTTGTGCACAATCGGAATGGCTGAGATGTCGAGCGTGTTGCGGGTGTAAGTCTCGAAGGTGCGAATGCCGCGCTCGCAAAGGATGACGTCGTAGTTTCCGCCCGACATGATGTATTCCGCCGAGAGCAGCATCTCTTCGATGGTGGCGGCGATGCCGCGTTTCATCAGCACCGGCTTGCGCACCTTGCCCAGCTCGCGCAGCAGGTTGAAGTTCTGCATGTTGCGCGCGCCCACCTGAAAAATATCGACGAAAGGCATCATCGGCTCGATCTGCGAGATTTCCATTACCTCGCTGATCACCATAAGCCCATGGGCATCGGCGGCTTCGCGCAGCAGCTTCAATCCATCCAGGCCCATCCCCTGGAACGTGTAGGGCGAGCTGCGAGGCTTGAACGCTCCGCCGCGCATCACCTTGGCGCCGGCCCTCGCGACCTGTTCGGCGGACTGGAAGATCTGCTCGCGCGATTCAACGGAGCAAGGGCCGGCCATGACGACCACTTCTTTGCCGCCGATCTCCGTTCCGTTCGCGAGCTTGACGACAGTGTTGTGTCCGCGGAACTGCCTGCCGACGAGCTTGTAGGGCGCGCTGATACGATGCACGCGTTCGACTCCCGGCAGCACTTCCAGGTCGCGGGTATCGAACTCGATGCGCTTGCCGACCGCCGCCAGCACCGACTGCCGCGCGCCAGTAGTGCGGTGTACCGCAAACCCCATGCGCATCAGGTGGTCGGTCACATCCTGGATCTGGTCTTCGGTAGCGTGTTCGAGCATCGCGACGATCATGAGTGAATGGGGTCTCCTGGTTCTTGTTGCTATGAGCTTTCAGCCGTCGGCTTTCAATGGGTTTCAGGTATCAGGCGTCAGGTGTCAGAAAGAGATCTCGAAACAACTGCTTTTTCTGAGACCTGAGACCCGGTGTAGCCGGTAGCTTCCCTCAATCCTTCGGTTCCAATTCAGTCACTCCATTTCCCGACAGCTTTGCGTTCTCGACAACCATCTCGTCGCGTTGGATCTGGCGCATCACATCGACCAATCGCTCAAAAATCTGGCGCAGTTGTATTGTCGAGAGCGGGCCGGCATTGTTGCGTGCGATGTTGTCGAAGATAATGCGCTCACGGTCCGGTTCGTAGACGGGCATGTCGGAGTTGCGCTTTAGGCGTCCGATTTCGAGGGCGCACTCCGCGCGCTTATTGATCAGCTCCACAAGCTGCTGGTCTAGCTTATCGATTTGGCCACGCCAATCCGCGATATCCATAAATGCTCGTCGTGTTCTCGGACAGTTAACCAGAAACCCCGATATGGCGTCCCACTCCCGTGAGTGACGATACGAACTGCGAAACCGCGTCTGCTTCCCGACCGGGATTGTTTTCTACTGTCTGTACGATAGCGCTCCCCACGACAGCAGCGTCAGCAAACGTACCGACTTCGGCGAACTGGTCGGCAGTCGATATGCCAAACCCGACCGCGATCGGCAGTTGAGTAAATCCCCGAAGGCGAGTCACCAACTGTTGCGCATCATTGGCGAGTTCCTGTCGTGCGCCGGTGATGCCGGTGCGCGAAATGGCATAGATGAAGCCTCGCGAGTGCCGTGCGATTGCGCGCAGCCGTTCGTTGGTGCTGGTGGGAGCGGCGAGAAATACCGGTGCCAGCCTGCGGCCCCTGATTGCGCGGAGATAGTCACCCGCTTCTTCGATGGGCAGGTCGGTGACTAGCGCGCCGTCTGCTCCGGCAGCCGCAACCGAGGCGCAAAAGCGATCAATGCCGAACTGGAGAATGGGATTCATGTACGAGAAAAGGATGATGCCGGCGTTTGACTGCTCGCGGATTTCACGCGCCACCTGCAACACGCTGTCGAGATTCGTGCCCTGGCGAAGTGCTCGCTCGCTGGCCCGCTGAATGACCGGTCCATCGGCCACCGGATCGCTGAATGGCACTCCCAACTCGACGACTTCAGCGCCAGCTCGAATGGCGGCCAGTGCAACGTCACGCGACACCTCGAGCGAAGGATCGCCGCAGGTGATGTAGGCGACCAGGCCGGGTTTGTGTTTGAACGTGATAGGCATAGTAAGAAGTTGTCAGTGGTCAGTTGTCGGTTGTCAGAAGTCGGCAATTAGCATAGGCGCTCGCTAGCCGTCCTTGAGACTAGATTACTGACAACTGACAACTTGTCCTCAAAACGCCAGATTCTCCCGCAAGATTCCAATGTCTTTGTCGCCACGGCCGGAGATGTTCACAATGACGATATTGTCCTTCGGCATGTGCGGCGCGCGCTTTATCAGTTCGGCAACGGCGTGGGCCGACTCCAGCGCCGCGATGATGCCTTCCGTCCGGGCCAGCAGCTTCAGAGCATCGAGCGCCTCTTTGTCGGTCGCAGAGACGTATTCCGCGCGGCCCTGGTCATGCAGCCAGGCGTGTTCCGGCCCGATGGCGGGATAGTCCAACCCAGCAGACACAGAATGAGTCAGCGCGATCTGCCCGGCCTGGTCTTGCAGCACCCACGAGTACGTTCCCTGCAGCACGCCAGGGCCGCCGCCCTCGAATCGAGCGGCGTGATCGCCGAGCTTGTGGCTGCGGCCTCCCGCCTCGACGCCGATCAACTGCACATCGCGATCCTTGATGAACTCATAGAACGCGCCGATGGCGTTCGAGCCTCCGCCAACGCAAGCAAGGATCGCGTTAGGAAGCCGGCCCTCAGCCTTTAGGATTTGCGCACGCGCCTCCTGGCTGATGACGCGATGAAAGTCGCGAACCATTGTAGGGTATGGATGCGCGCCCAATACGCTGCCCAGCAGGTAGTGCGTGGTGCGAACGTTGGTGACCCAGTCGCGCATGGCTTCGTTGATGGCGTCCTTCAAGGTTCGCGAGCCTGACTCGACAGAGCGCACCTCGGTACCCAGAAGACGCATGCGAAAGACGTTCAACTCCTGGCGTCGCATGTCTTCGGCACCCATGTAGACGACGCATTCCATGCCGAACAGCGCGCACACGGTTGCAGTCGCGACTCCGTGCTGGCCCGCGCCGGTTTCGGCGATGATGCGGTGCTTGCCCATGCGCCGCGCCAGCAGTGCCTGCCCAATGCAGTTGTTGATTTTGTGTGCTCCGGTGTGCAGCAGGTCTTCACGCTTCAGATAAATCTTTGGGCCGCCAAGTTCGCGTGCGAGCCGGTCGGCTCGAAACAGAGGTGTCGGTCGGCCCGCATATTCCTCCAGCAGGCGATGGTATTCCCTGCGAAAGTCCTTATCGCGACGAGCCTTGTCATAGGCCGATTCCAATTCCTCGAGGGCCGACATTAGCGTCTCGGGAACGAAGCGTCCGCCGTAAGATCCGAAGCGGCCGGGGATGGAACGAGGGCGCTGCCGCTTGGGCGGCCTCGGTGCGGGCATGTTGGGTTCGTTCGGTGAGAGAGGTTCCATGAAAAATCAATCCAGGCTAATTCATTGTTTATGTGTGCGCCGCGATCCCGGCGCCATTAACGACTTGCCATCTCTTGCGAGGCGGAGGCCATCCGCACCGCGTCTAGGAACGCTCTCACCTTCACTTCATCTTTGCGGCCAGGTTTGATTTCCACGCCGGAAGCGACATCGACGCCCCACGGTTCGAACAAATGCACAGCCTCGGGCACGTTTTCTGTAGTCAAGCCGCCGGCAATAATCACAGGCTTCCGCTGCTTGATCCGCGACACGATGGGCAACAGTGCGTTCCAGTCGAAGCGCGCACCGGTTCCGCCCGGCTGCCCGGGGACGCCCGCATCCAGCAGAACGGCATCGAAGAACTCGGCGACGCCGAGGTACTGGGAGAGATAGTCGTCGCCTCCGGCGAGCAGTTGCCGCGCCTGCAGCGTCTTGATGATCTTGCGCGAGCCAAGTGCGGAGCGGTAGGCCCAGAGCTGATCGGCAGCCTCTTCGCCTTGCAACTGGATCCCGGTAAGCCCTACCTCTTGCGCGAGGTTCGCGGCGTCGTCGGGCGATTGATTTATCGTCACACCGATCTTCGCAATATCACTCGGGAGCGCTCCGATAATGGCGGCAGCCGTCTCCGGCTGGATCTGCCGTGGGCTTGACGCGAAGATGAATCCCAACGCGTCTGCCCCCGCACTGACGGCGAGCTTTGCGTCGTCCAGATTCGTAGTCGCGCAAATCTTTGTCCAAGTCATACAGGGGCCGTTGATCGCGACAATAAATTTGCGAGCGCCTCGCCCGGCCGGGCAGCGCGCATCAGTGATTCGCCAATCAGGAACGCCTCAAACCCGGCGGTCCGTAACTTCGCAATATCATCGGCGGTTTCGATTCCGCTCTCCGCGACCTTCAAAACGTGTGGCGGGATCAGTTTCGCGAGTTGGAGCGAAGTATTGAGGTCCACGCGAAAGGTGTGCAGGTTGCGATTGTTCACACCAATGATGTCGCAGCCTGCATCGACGGCGCGTTGCAACTCATCGCGGTCGTGAACTTCGCACAAGACGTCGAGTTCGAAGGCTCGGGCCCGGCTCGACAAATCGGTCAACTCACTTTGCGTCAGCGCGGCTACGATCAGCAGCACGGCGTCAGCACAGTGTGCGCGGGCTTCCAGCAACTGAAATTCGTCGACCATGAAGTCCTTGCGCAAGCAGGGGAGCGATGTCGCATGTGAGGCGAGCTCCAGGTTGAGTAGTGAGCCTTGAAAAAACTGCTCATCGGTGAGCACCGAGAGCGCGGCCGCACCCGCCTGTTCCAGCTCCTGGGCCAGCCCGGGTACAGGAAAATCAGCGCGAATCAAGCCCTTCGACGGAGACGCCTTTTTCAACTCGGCGATGATCGCCGGGCCAGTTTTGCTGGCAGCCTTCAGCCGGCTTCGAAACCCGCGTGGGCGGTGAGCGGCGGCGCGCAGCTCGAGAGCACGGAGGTCGGCCTCCGACTTGCTCTGCGACATGCGTGCGCGAGTTGCGGCTATGATTTCGTCCAGCTTGCCGGCCATGGGAATCCTTTGAGTATACCTTCTGATACGCTGATTCACCGTGCCGTCACAGACGCCCATGATCGAGCAGCCAACGGTTTCCATCGAGTTTCGCAACGTCGATTACCGGATTACCCCGGAGCGGCTGCTGCTGGATGGCATCAGCCTGCAGGTGCAGCGTGGCGAGACGCTGATGCTGCTGGGGCGCAGCGGCTCGGGGAAGACGACCTGCCTGAAGATGATCAACCGACTGCTTGAACCCACCGCAGGCGTGGTGCTGATCGAGGGCAAGCCGCTGGCGCAGTGGGACGTCATTCGACTACGACGCTCCGTCGGATATGCCATACAGGACGTCGGCTTGTTTCCGCACTACACGGTCAGAGAGAACGTTGCGCTCATCCCCAGGCTGGAGGGATGGGTACAGTCGCGAGTCGATGCTCGGATAGGGGAGGTGCTTGCGCTAGTGGGCCTGCCGCGGGAGCAATACGGCGACCGCTATCCTAATGAACTATCGGGAGGACAACGCCAGCGGGTTGGACTGGCGCGCGCCCTTGCGGCGGAGCCACGAATCCTGTTAATGGATGAGCCCTTCGGCGCGCTCGATCCCATCACGCGGGCAGAGTTGCAGGCGGAGTTCCAGAAGTTGCAGCAGAGGCTGAAGAAGACCGTCGTCTTTGTCACTCACGATGTTGGCGAGGCCTTGATGCTCGGGGACCGCATCGGATTGATGGATTCTGGACGCCTGCGAGGTCTCTATACGGCAGAGGAATTCTGGCAGTCGGAAGACGAGCTGGCGAAGGAGTACAAACGAGTGGTCGAGGCGATGCAGCAACGGTTAGGGCGTTAGATCGGCGGAAAGGTCAACCTGATTAGAATGCGAAAGCGCTGGTAGCTCGGGGACTATGACATGCGAGCGATGAAAGAGCTCTTCGGCATATCGAGGGAGTTGTGCAAAAGTGCCGCAGCGGGATTGTGCCGCCGACTAAAAGCCAGCTCTGGAGAAACAAAAAAGGGCACTTATCGGCACGACTGAAGTCGTGCCCTGACGCGAGTGGTCGGCAATCCAGGCTTTTTCAGCCCACGTCTAGTCGAGCACGTAAATGAACTTCATCCTCACACATCCGCGCGAGGTCGCCACCCTGACCGCGGAACATCTTTGGCTGGTAAGCATCGCGATGCTGATCGCGGTCGCCATCGGAGTACCGCTGGGGATCCTGCTCACCCGAAAGCCCAGGATGAAGGCCTTTGTGTTGGGCAGCACCAATGTCGTTCAGACAATCCCCAGCCTCGCGCTATTTGGATTGCTCTTGCCGCTGCCCTGGCTGGGAGCGCGCGCCGACCGGTTGGCGATTGTGGCGCTCGCGCTCTACGCGCTCTTGCCGATCGTGCGCAACACATTCGTGGGCATCGACGGCGTGAGTTCGCCGGTGCGCGAGGCGGCCCTGGCGATGGGGCTGACTTCACGGCAGATGTTGACCATGGTCGAGCTTCCGCTGGCTTCTCCCGTAATTCTCGCCGGCATCCGCACGGCCGTAGTGATCACGATTGGCGTCGCAACTATTGCGGCCGCAATCGGCGCAGGTGGATTGGGGGAGTTCATCTTCCGCGGCATCGCCATGGTCGATAACGGCGTGATTCTGGCGGGCGCGCTCCCGGCCGCGGCGCTGGCTTTGCTTGCCGACGTCGCTCTCGGTGCGCTGGAGAAGCATCTAGCGCGGCGGCGCCACTAGCATGAAACGTCGTGTATTCATCGCCTCGGGGCTCGCGCTGGTCGCCGCGGCTTGCACCTCGCGCGGCAAAGAGATCGTCGTCGGATCGAAAAACTTCACCGAGCAACTGATCCTTGGTGAGCTGCTGGCGCAATGGTTGGGGCGCAAATGCTCCGCGCCCATCGAGCGCAGGTTCTATCTGGCCGGGACGTACATTTGCCAGCAGGCGATCCTGTCAGGACGCATTGATACCTACGTCGAGTACACGGGGACGGCACTGTCAGCCGTCCTGAAGGAAAGCTATTCCGGCGATCCGGAATCGGTCTATGCGCGTGTCAAGGCTGCGTACAAACAGCGCTTCAATCTTGAAGTGATGCCTCCTTTGGGTTTCAACAATACCTTTGCCATGGTCATCCGGGGGGACGATGCGCGGCGAATGGGAATCAATAAGTTGTCGCAATTAGCTTCGTATGCTCCACAGATGAGGCTAGGGGTCGGCTATGAATTCCTTGAGCGGAAGGATGGTTATCAAGGTTTAGTTCATACCTACGATCTGCGGTTCGCCGAGGCTCCCAGGGTAATGGATTTGGGACTACTCTATCGGGCGCTGGAAAACCGCTCGGTCGATATTGTCGCCGGAAACAATACTGACGGATTGATCGAAGCACTGGGACTGGTCGTGTTGGAGGACGATCGACATTATTTCCCTCCCTACGATGCGGTGCCGATAGTGAGGCCACAGATGCTGGAGCATTTCCCTGGTAGTCGTCAAGCTTTCGCGGAGTTGGCTGGAAGAATCACCGCCGACCAGATGCGCAAGATGAATTATGCGGTAGATGGTCAAAAGGAAGACGCTGCACAGGTGGTATCGCGATTCCTGCTTGCCGATTTTGACGCAGGTGACTTGAATAAGTGACCGAGGATTCGGAAGTAACCCCGAGTAATGGTCCAGAACATTACCGCTCGATCTTTTTGTCACCATCGTGTAAAAGATTTGTTGCCAAGTAGCCCATCCGGAGGTAGACTTGCGCCGACGCTGAAGTGCGCAGCGTATACCTACTGCTTTGGAGGAAACCTTGACGCGCAAGCTCACCCTTTTGTCCGTCGTTGCGGCGTTGACGCTGTTGTTCTGCGCCACTGCGGGTGCAACTGACATTCTGTACACCACGTTAGGACCGAACGGCGAATACGATACCGGAAGCGGCTATTTCGTTGACGGCTCCAACTATTTCAACCAGGTTCTTGCGCTGCCGTTCACACCGAGCCAGAGCGAAACCATGGTCGATGCGGTTCTGGCTTTGGGCAACTACGCGGGTAACAACAATCCCGTTAGTGTCTACTTGGAAACCGATAACGGCGGTATGCCGGGCACAGTTCTGGCCTCGCTGACTCAGCAGGGAGTGATCCCACCGTTTAGCAGCGGCGGCGGACTGGTTACGTTCAACTGCAACAGCTGCGGCACGGTGAACTCCGGAACGCAGTATTGGGTCGTAGCCGCTGAGACAGATCCCAACACCGAGCAGGCCTGGATGTGGGCGTACAACGACCAGACCGGAGATGGTGCCTATAATCAGGTAGGCAGCATCACTGGCCCCTGGAGCCTGTACAACAGCACCATTAGCGGATTCCGCGTTGACGGCAACGTTCCTGAGCCGGGCACGCTGATCATGCTGGGCAGCGGCATTGTGGCTGCCGCCGCAGGCCTTCGCCGGAAATTCAACGTTTAGTTAATCAGCTGTTTAAATGACAAACGCCGGAGCAAAAATGCTTCGGCGTTTTGCTATTGTGCGTCAGGTTTGGTGATGTGATCGACCGCGGCCAGTTCGTCGGGACTCAACTTCCAATTGCCTGCTTTTGAATTGACTTCCACTTGCTCCGGCTGGGTGGCTCCTGCGATTACACTTCCTACTGATTTGTGCGACAGCAGCCAGGAGAAGGCCAACTCAAGTAGCGAATGGCCTTGCTGTCCTGCAAAGGCGGTAAGCTTTTCCACCTTGTCCCAATTTTCAGGAGTGGAATAGCGTTGACCAAGTGCGGGCTTCTGCGCGAGGCGGCTGTCTGCCGGATGCTCTTCCTGCCGCTTGTATTTCCCCGTCAGCAACCCGCTGGCGAGCGGAAAATATGGCAGCTCGCTCATTCCGAACTTCTCGATGGCGGGGAGCAGTTCGGCTTCGATGTCACGAACCAGCAGGCTGTACTCGTCCTGGCTGGTAACAAACTGTGTCAGTCCGAGGCGCTCTGCGGTTTCGTGCGCTTCAATCAATTGTTCGGGCGAGAGGTTCGAGCATCCGATGTGGCGGGCTTTCCCTTGTTGCACCAGAGTGCTCAGAGCGCGCAAGGTCTCTTCGATCGGCGTATCGGGATCGGGACGGTGCAACTGGTAAAGGTCGATCCAGTCGGTCTTCAGGCGCGAGAGGCTGGCCTCAACAGCGGAAAAGATGTATCGCTGCGAAGCGCCTTTCTTTTTGCCTTCGGTATCCAACTGCGATCCAAACTTGGTTGCCAGTATGACGCGCCGGCGGTGGCTGCCCAGGATTTGCCCGAGAAACTCTTCGGAGTGGCCATAGCTGTCGGAGGTGTCGAGGAAGTTGATGCCGCAGTCGAAGGCACGATGAACGATGCGGCGGGTCTCGTTCACGTCGAGGGCTTTGACAAACCCGAAGTTGTTACAGCCGAGGCCGATTTCCGAGACTTCCAGTTCCGAGTTTCCGAGCCTTCGCTGGTTCACGTGCAATTCCTCTGGGCGGCAGCCGATACTCTGTTTTGAAAGGGCACGCCTTCACAGGCTGCTGAAAACTCGTTACCCGAATCGCTCGCGGACTAGAGTCCGCTCGCGATGAGAAAATTGAAGCGCTTTCCGGCACGACCGAGATCGTGTCCTGACGCGAGTCAGCGCAAAGCAGAGTCTGTTCAGCAGGCTGTTCAGGCGTGCCGCACCCGGAAGATAATGACACGGCATGAGCCGCTGAGCAAAGGCGTCCCTTCCGCGCCGAAGCGTGATCTCGGTCTACCGCCCGGGACGGCACGGCCAAA
>Ga0335083_10006320_pt1 | contig 14828 bp, 13 predicted proteins | sample Lox_Sample_42_FD_206716 | JGI IMG/M metagenome (GOLD analysis project Ga0335083, IMG submission 206716) | Soil microbial communities from Loxahatchee National Wildlife Refuge, Florida, United States - Lox_Sample_4.2 | ecosystem: Environmental > Terrestrial > Soil > Wetlands | place: USA... | reverse complement strand
CAGGGTAGCAAAGATGAAGAGCGAGGCAGAGTCCCGGCAAAATGATCAAGGCCATGAGAGACCCACAAGGCCTCTTCCGATCTACTGCTCGTCCGAAAGGTCATTTTTGCACCGCAAAGTAGACTAGTCTAGTGGGCTGCAATAAGACCGTTGGAGAGCGCTCTTAAAGGGTGTGACAGCGTTCATTATTCCTCGCCCTTCTTAAGGAGATCAATGCGGCGCAAAACTGGTGGCCGGGCCCACAGGCTAAACACTGTGAAGTTGGCCGTGATCGCATGCCTCATCGAACTCCAGGTTGTGGCAGCCTTTGCCTGGGTGTACCCAGAGCACCGGGACATCGCGGTGCTCGCGGTCGAGCGGCTCGATCCGGAGCAGCGGGCGTTGTTGCAGAAGTTGTGGGCTGAGGCGCGTTTGGGACACGAGGCGCAATTCTGTGGCCCGATGGCCGATCCGGCGCAGGGCACGAATCCTACCTGTATTGACCTGGCGGCCTGGACCGCGATCGCCGGGGACCACTCCTGCTCCGCCAGCGACATGCTGAACAACGTTCTGAACACGCCGTGGATTATCGGCGTGGCGCGCGTCAGCGCGCGTCTGAAAGCACAACTGGCCGCAGCCCAGCGGCGCGATCAGCGCGTGAACGCCGTTCGAAGTTCTGACATCGCCCTGCAGAGGGCCGACCCGGACTATGTGACGCGTGCAAGTTCGAACAACGCACACTTTCTGCTGCCTCGAACGACCGTCACCATGACGCCTGAAGGCTATGTGCGGCTTGCGCTGAGCCCCAAGGCTGATCTGAATGCCCTGGCAACTTACGTGTGGTTCCACTTGCGCGCTCTCGCCATGGCGTCGGAGGTTGCCCGTGGTGGTCTTGCTCCCGAGGCGCACGCCAAAGCCGTACGGGCCGCATTAGCCGATGAAACTTTCGCCTTGCACTTTTTGCAGGACAGTTTCGCCGCGGGCCACGCCATAGGGACGTGGGGCAACACCGCCATACGCAAAGGGACGCACGACTACTACAACGAGCATGGCGTGTCACTGACCACCTGGAGCGGCCAGCCCTTTGTCGCCCTGGGTGACGCGTACATGCGGCCCCAAGATGCAGATCGCGCCGCAGCGGCCGTTCGCGACAGTCTGGCACAACTGCTGGACACCTTCGCGGGCAAGACGACCCTTAACCTGGATAATCTCGCCGAGACCGGCCCGGATGGATTTGACGTTTGCCAGAAGGAGCACTTTCCCGAGACCGCGGGCACCGTGGCGGAGATCCGAGCGCTGGTGCCCATCCTGGAGCAAACGCCGGTACCGACATTGGGTGCAGGCCTTGGTGAGCTTCCTCGCTTCCGGGCGGAACTCGGGCCATTCATTGGGGTAACCGCCGCGGCACGCGGCGGAGCGCTGAGTGGGGGATTCGCCGCTAACCAAACCGGCGCTAGCGGCACCGCAGGCTTGGAAACTGCTGTTCGATTGGGCCTCGGCCTGGAAGGCGCGCTCAATGAGTCCAGCGACGGCCTGGCCTTTGCCGAATTTGGTCTTCGTCAGGATGCCCATTCATCGGGCACGGCGGAAGTACCTGGCCGTGGTGGGATTACGGCGCGCTTTCGGGCGCCTTTCTGGCTGATCCCAGGCGACCTGCTGGTGGCTGCCCCTATTCTGGCCTTCACCTCCCGGCGGACTCTCCAGAAGATGGCCGTAGAAGCGGCCGGCGGCGGTCTCATCCCCTGGCAGGCGGGCATTGCCACGCGCATCGGCCGCTTCCAGTTCGTGCTCGGGCGCGAAGTGGGCTTGGCTTTCTTTAACCATGGTCAGAACCATCCCATGACCATTCCCACGCCAGGCGTGCCGCCGGTCAACACCACCATCGTTGCGGTCAACTCGATGCAGGTGGAATTCCCCATTTTCGAGTACCGCCCCTTCCGGTACTTCTCGCTGGACCAGAGCTCCAGTTTGACAATTCAGCCCTATGTTGGGTTCGATAAGCCGTCCAGCCCTTCGGTGGTTTCACCGACGGGAGCGCCGGCGCCCCACCTGCGAACTGTCACCACGGCCGGAGTTCGGGTGGTTTTCGACTGGCGGCACTACCTGAAGTGACCGGGCCAAGCTATAAAGCTTGCCACTGGAGCATGGCACGTGCGAGCAAAGCCGGAATGTTATTGATGCGTAATGAGTTATAAATGTGTGTCAACAGGTTAGGGTTCGGTGAGGGTTCGGTGGTGCACGCACACCGCGAGAACGCATGCGCCGGGACCTCCGCAGGTGAAATATGCCAAATTGACGGATGATCCCATCATGTTGTTGAAAATAAAGGAAAATGGTTTGGCATGAGAATTGTGAGAATCCTGCCTGATGGAGCCAATTTCAGAGCACGGGCTTCCAGGCGGATCGGGCTGTAGCGGCGGTCTATGACCGCCGCCAACACGGGCCGTTCCAGCCCGTGCGGTATGGCGGGTTTGGCGGCGGTCAGAGACCGCCCGCTACAACCTGACAACATAGGAGCCCCGGCCACCTTAAGTGAAAAGTGAATCTGATTCAATCCATCGAGGCTTGACCACGCCGCGTGCTGCCGCCGTCGCCGGCATTCTCTTCTCACTTTTGCTGATGGCCAGCATGGTGCTCATCCGCACTGCCATTCCCGCCGATCCGCTGGCGGCCGCGACCGATGTTATGAGGCATTCAAGAAGGCTCTCTCTCGCCTTGAACCTGCTGCCGTTCGCCGGCATCTCGTTCCTGTGGTTTGTCGGGGTGCTGCGCGACCGCTTAGGCCAGCTTGAAGACCGCTTTTTTGCCACCGTATTCTTTGGCAGCGCGCTGCTGTTCCTAGCTATGATTTTCACCGCAGCGTCCGTCGCAGGAGGGATGGTCCGGCTCATGATCAGCGGGCCCGCAAACCTGATCGGAAGCGGCGTCTATGCCCTGGCGCGTATCCAGATCTATCAAGCCATGAACACCTACGCCATCAAAATGGCCGGAGTGTTCATGATCTCGACTTCCACGATCTCATTGAGAACCGGAATCGTGCCACGCTGGATGGCGTTCCTGGGCTTCGCCCTGGCACTCATGCTGGTGCTGAGCGTCGGAACCATCCCCTGGATGCTGCTGGTTTTCCCGCTCTGGGTGCTCTCGATCAGCATATACATCCTGATTGAGAATTTCCGCGGCGTCTCTCGGACTGCGGCTGATCCGGCAGGGGAACAGGTATAATTTGCAAATCCTTACAGATTGGAGCGGGCATGCGCGAGCCTCTTTATCCTTCCCTTTATCAGATCAACACACGCGTCCGGTTGACCCAGCTTTCCCGCGAGCTCGGCCGGCCGGCTACTCTGGATGACATTCCGGACGCCGGATTGGACCGCTTGGCAGAAACAGGCTTCGACTGGGTATGGTTCCTGAGCGTCTGGCAGACTGGCCTCGCGGGACAGCGCGTTTCACGCCAGAACCCGGAATGGCTGCACGAGTTTCAGGAGACTTTGCCCGATCTCAAGGAAGAAGACATTCCTGGTTCCGGGTTTGCCATCACGGGTTACACCGTGCATCAGGCGTTGGGCGGCGATGCGGCCCTGGCACGCCTGCGCGAGCGGCTGCGCCAGCGCGGCCTGCGGCTGTTGCTGGATTTCGTACCCAATCATACTGGACTTGACCACTACTGGGTGGAGGATCATCCCGAGTACTACGTTCCCGGAACTAAATCGGACCTGGAACGCGCGCCCGCCAACTATACTCGCGTTCACCGCAAGGGCGGCGATGTAATCCTGGCTTACGGCCGCGATCCCTACTTTGCGGGCTGGCCCGACACTCTTCAGCTCAACTATGGCAATCCCGCCACGCAGGAAGCCATGGCAGGGGAACTGGAACGGATCGCCGGACAGTGTGACGGCGTGCGCTGCGATATGGCCATGCTGGTGCTGCCGGATGTCTTTGAACGGACCTGGGGCATCCAGGCTGAGCACTTCTGGCCTAAGACCACCGAGCGCGTGCGGGCGAAGGTTCCGGACTTCCTTTTTATGGCTGAGGTCTATTGGGACTTGGAATGGACCATGCTGCAACAGGGGTTCGATTACGCTTACGATAAACGGCTTTACGACCGCCTGCGTGAGGGCCACGCCCGGCCGGTCCGCGAGCATCTGTACGCCGGGCTCGACTTCCAGAACAAGATGGTGCGCTTCCTCGAAAATCATGACGAGCCGCGCGCCGCCGCCACGTTTTCAACTGAAGTTCACAAAGCCGCGGCTGTTATTACGTTTCTCTCCCCAGGGATGCGATTCTTTCATCAAGGGCAGTTTGAGGGACGACGGAAACGAATTTCACCCCATCTTTGCCGGGCCCCCGAAGAACCCGTTGACTCTGAGCTAAAGGAGTTTTACGAACGCTTGCTGGCCGTGCTGCGCCAGCCTGCTGTTCGCGAGGGCCGGTGGCAGTTGCTCGACTGCGCGCCCGCGTGGGGAGGAAACTGGACTTCGGACTGTTTCCTGGCTTTCGGTTGGGAGGGCCCCGATGGAGGCCGGCTTCTGGTGACCGTGAACTATGCCCCGAACCAGAGCCAATGCTACGTGGGGCTGCCGTTCGACGATCTTGGCCATCACAGGTGGCGGCTTAAGGACTACCTCAGTGACGCCACCCATGACCGCGACGGCGGCGACTTGCAGGCGCGGGGATTGTACTTGGATGAAGGACCCTGGAAGGCTTCTATCTTCTCCTTGACGAGGCAATCTTGAGGTGTGCCCAAAACTGCGTTCGGCTTGAGTGAAGACGATACCGGAGGCCGCGGAAATTGGGGAAAGAGCTTGTTCATTAAAGGAGGTGCGGGAATGAGCAGATTCAAGCTATTCATACTGGCTATTGTATTCCTGAGCGTCGTTGCGCTCAGCGGCTGTGGGGAACTGGTTCCCCGCGATGTGCCGAGCCTACTGGACCCCACGATTAAGCGGTCAGAGATCCTTGGCTTGGTGGCGGGTTTTGGAACCACCTTTGCCGCTGTGCCGGACCTCATCGCGATGCTCAAGCGCCGGTCAACAGCGGGCATGAATCCAAGGATGGCGGCAATCATGGGCGTCTTTCAGATCCTCTGGGTCTGGTACGGCTTACTGATTGCCTCGCGGCCGGTGATCGGGTGGAATGTGATCGCCGTGTTGGTCAATCTCTTTAACGTTGCGGCATACCGCTACTTCGCGCGGAAGGAAGCACAAGCGAGGGGATGAGTCCCGAGAATCGCGATTTACAGCGATGCGTCAGTTTGACGTAGGGGCGGCCCTTGTGGCCGCCCAAATGACGCAACGGAACCACGCTGGGCGGCCACAAGGGCCGCCCCTACGTCAAACTGACCCGCTACCAAGGATGAGGGAACCGCAGCTTACCTTGTTAAGGATGTCGGCGAATGGGGTGAGCTCCCGCCCTCACTCGACGAGGGGGTATCGAAAAACTAGATGCGAACGAAGCTGGAATGTCCTTAAGAATCAAAAGCTTGTCAGGATTTCGTCGCAACTCAGAGCGTGCCCGGTAAGGATTGTGACAAATATAACCAATACGATAACAGCGCCGAGGAGGAGGAGGAAACTCTCAGAAATTGGGGAGGGTGGGGCCGTGAACCCTGCTGAGAATCCCGGCCGCAGCTCGCCTCTTGGCGCCACAGCTTTTGACGGCGGCACCAATTTCAGTGTCTACTCACGCAGCGCCTCAGCCGTGGAATTACTGCTCTTTGACCACGATGATGACCACCGGCCCGCCCGGGTGATCCGCATCGATCCCAGTACCAACCGTACCTATCACTACTGGCATTCTTTTGTGCCTGGCGTGGGGCCGGGGCAGATTTATGGCTATCGCGTCGAGGGCCCCTCGGATACCGAGAGCGGGATGCGGTTTGATCCCGGCAAAGTCCTCCTCGATCCCTACGGCCGCGTCGTGGCTGTGCCGAGGTGCTACGACCGCGACGCTGCGGCCGCCCCAGGAGACAACACCGCGACGGCGATGAAAAGCGTGGTGCTGGATTCCAGTGCTTACGATTGGGAAGGCGACACGCCCCTTCACCGGCCTTCGTCGCAGACGGTGGTGTATGAAATGCACCTGCGCGGCTTCACCCGACACCCGAGTTCGGGCCTCTCGGAGATGACGAGCGGAACGTTTGCGGGCCTCACCGAGAAGATTCCCTATCTCACGGCGCTGGGGATTACGGCCGTCGAACTGCTGCCGGTGTTTCAGTTCGATGCCCAGGACTGCCCGACCGGACTGGTCAATTATTGGGGTTATGCGCCCGTCTCCTTCTTTGCACCGCATCGCGCCTACAGCTCGCTCCAGGATCCGCTGGGCCCGGCCGACGAATTCCGGGACATGGTGAAGGCCCTGCACCGGGCGGGGATCGAGGTGATCCTCGATGTTGTGTACAATCATACGGCCGAGGGCGACGAGCATGGACCAACGCAAAGCTTCCGGGGACTGGACAATAGCACCTACTACATCCTGGAAGCCGGCGGTTCTCGCTATGCCAACTACAGCGGCACGGGAAACACGCTCAACGCTAATCATCCTATCGTCCGCCGCATGATTGTGGACAGCCTTCGCTATTGGACGGAGGAGATGCACGTGGATGGTTTCCGGTTTGACCTTGCGTCGATCCTGGCCCGCGATTCTTCAGGACATCCGCTGTCAAGCCCGCCGGTGCTGTGGGATATCGAGTCTGATCCGGCAATGGCGGGCACGAAATTCATCGCCGAGGCCTGGGATGCCGCCGGCCTGTATCAGGTGGGCAGCTTCGTGGGCGATAGTTGGAAGGAATGGAACGGGCGCTTCCGTGACGACGTTCGCAGTTTCTTCCGCGGCGACGAAGGTAGGGTGGGACAGCTCGCGGACCGGTTTGTGGGCAGTCCCGAGATTTACAGCCACAAGCGGCGCGAGGCCGAGCAAAGCGTCAACTTCGTAACCTGCCACGACGGCTTCACGCTCAATGACCTCGTCTCTTACAACCGGAAGCATAACGAGGCAAACGGGGAAGAGAATCGCGATGGCTCAAATGACAATCGAAGCTGGAACTGCGGCGTTGAGGGCCCGACGGATGACCCTGCAGTGGAAGCGCTGCGCAATCGGCAAGTGAAGAACTTTCTGGCCGTGACGCTGCTCTCGGCGGGTTTGCCCATGATTCTGATGGGCGACGAAGTAAGGCACACCCAACAGGGCAATAACAATGCCTACTGCCAAGACAACGAGATCAGTTGGTTTGACTGGAGCTTGGTGGAAAAGCACGCCGATGTGCTTCGATTCACAACTCTGCTGATCGCCCGGCGGCTGCTGCGCGATATCGAGGCCGAGCGCAATCGCGTCGGGTTGAACGAACTCCTTCACGAATCAAAACTGACATGGCATGGCGTGAAACTCGGACAGCCGGACTGGAGCCATCATTCGCACAGCTTGGCGCTTGGTGTGGAGGCCCGCAGGGAAAGGCTGCGCTTCCATGTAATCCTGAACGCGTATTGGGAGGCGCTCGATTTCGAGTTGCCGCCGACAGACAGCGGGGACGGAGGCACCTGGCGCCGGTGGATCGACACCACCCTTGAGTCTCCACTGGATATCGTCGAATGGCAGAAAGCGCCAGCGGTTTCAGGGCACACCTACCGCGCAGGACCGCGCTCTGTGGTAGTGCTGCTGGCAAGCCCGTGAGCAGGAATCGAAATGGGCCGGACTGGGTGTCGTAAGGGTAGTCAAAAGACATCTTGTTGTGCCCCTGTCACTTTTGTCAGTTGTCTGGCTCCGGCTCGGCGGACTAGGCTTTCATCGAAATGCTAAAGAGGGTCATCCCTCCTGGAGGGCGTCATGGCGAAGGAAGAGAAGAAGCACGGTAATGCGAAACCCCGGCTGAAGGGCAAGGAATACATGAAGGAGCTCCGAAAGGTTCAGACGGAGCTCTGCGTTCTGCAGGAATGGGTGAAGGCGAAAGGCCTGCGAGTGATGATCGTGTTGGAAGGACGTGACGCCGCCGGTAAAGGCGGTACCATCAAGGCCCTTACGGAGCGGGTTAGCCCTCGCGTTTTCAGAGTCGTAGCCCTGCCCGCGCCGTCCGACCGCGAGAAGTCCCAGATGTATATCCAGCGTTACATGCAACATTTCCCGGCCGCCGGCGAAGTGATCATCTTCGACCGCAGTTGGTATAACCGCGCCGGCGTGGAATACGTCATGGGCTTCTGCACTAAGGAGCAGCACCGGCGCTTCCTGGAACTCTGCCCGGCGATGGAGAGGATTATCGTGGAAAACGGAGTGATCCTCATTAAGATTTGGTTGGAGGTCGGGAAGAAGGAGCAGGAAAAGCGCTTTGAGGCTCGCATCGAGGACCCGATGCGGCAATGGAAGCTCTCGCCGATGGATCTGGGATCGTTCGCGCGCTGGTATGAGTACTCGCGCGCACGCGACATGATGCTGGAGGCGACTGACACCAAGGTCGCACCCTGGTATATTGTGCGTTCGGATGATAAGTCCAGGGCGAGGCTCAACTGCATTTCGCATATCCTGTCGTTGATCCCCTACAAGAAGCTGCCACGGGAAAAGGTGAAGCTTCCCAAGCGGGCAAACAAGGGCGCGTATGACGACCAAGCAACCCTGAAGGGGAGAAAGTTCATACCGGAGAGATATTAAGGTGGTGCGGATCGTTGAGGCTCGCGTCCAAGCGCCATGGAACGTCTTCACGCGCCGTAGCACATCGGGTTTGATCTGGTCTCTGCGGTACTGCTTCATCGGTTGTGCTGAATGATGGAGGTCCAGGCATGGAGGAGAACGTCTCCGTTCGTCGCGACGTCACGCATACGATTCTGTCTGTACTCTTCATCCTGTTGCTCATCGCCTCAAGCTTCTGGATCTTGCGGCCGTTCCTGATCTCCATTGTTTGGGGCACCATCATCGTTGTCGCCTCGTGGCCGCTCAAGGAGCGGCTTCAGAAGCTGCTCGGCAACCGGCGGGGACTGGCCGTTTCGTTCATGACGGCCGCCTTACTGCTTATGGTTCTGACCCCGTTGATGTTTGCCGTCTTGACCATCGCAAGAAATGCGGAGAACATCAGCGCCCAGATCCGGTCGTTCGATATTGGTTCTCTGGTCTCGCCTCCGCCCTGGCTGGAGCACATTCCACTTGCAGGAAAGAAGCTGGCCGATCGCTGGGCTGCCTTTGCCGCGCTCAGCCCGGAGGAGCGCTCCCAGAAAGTTTCCCCTTACGCACAACGGGCGCTGTGGTGGTTTGTGGCGCGGGCGGGCGGCACAGGCGTGACCATCGTCAATTTTCTCCTGACCATGGCGATTGCGATCATCCTTTACGCAAAGGGAGAAACCTGCCGCGAGGGGCTTTTGAGATTCGCTAGACGCCTGGCCGGAGTGCGCGGCGAGGAGGTGGCTGTGCTGGCGGGTAAGGCGGTGCGCGGCGTCGTGCTTGGGGTCGTTGTGACCGCACTCACTCAGGCAGCCATAGGTGGTGTTGGGTTGTTTATTGCTGGTGTGCCCGCTGCGGCTCTGCTGGCTGCAGTAATGTTTATCCTCTGCCTGGCGCAGCTCGGGCCGCTCCTGGTTTTGCTGCCCTCGGTAGTCTGGCTCTACTGGTCCGGACAGGCGGTCTGGGGCACGGTCCTTCTCATTTTTACGATCGTCGCCGGTACCATCGACAATTTTTTGAAGCCGTTCCTCATCAAGAAAGGCGCAGATTTACCCCTTCTGCTGATCCTCTCCGGGGTCATCGGAGGCTTGATCGCCTTTGGCGTCATCGGCCTTTTCATCGCGCCGGTCATTCTCGCCATCGCTTACACGCTGCTCAAGGAATGGGTGTCGGAGGACCTGGCCGTGACCGGGCAGGTCGACGTGGTGAGTGAAAGAGTTTCTTGACGATGTGCGGCCTCGCGATACCTGCTTGACTGATTGAGAGAAGGAGTCAGATCCAATGATCCTTTCGGACAACAAGCTATTCATCAAGTCGTTCGTCGAGGACACAATCAACAGGAAGAACCTTGACGCTATCAATCAACTTGTTGCGAAAAACTTCGTCGAACATGTGCCGTTCCCAGGTCAGGGACCGGGACGAGACGGGCTAAGGTATGCCATCGGCATATTTCTTTCCGCGTTCCCCGACATTCACTGGATTTTGGACGAACAGATCGAGGAGGGCGAGAAGGTAGTCAGCCGGTTTATGTGGACAGGCACGCATCGCGGTGAGTTCCTGGGCATTCCGCCCACGGGAAAGCTGGTGAAGGTGTGGGGAGTGGTTATCGATGTGGTCAAAAACGGCACGCTCAGTGAAAGCCGAATCATCATGGACACGCTTGGGCTGCTGCAACAGCTCGGTGCTGTTCCCGCGCCAGGCTGACGACGCGCCTCGGAAGAGCGTCGTGGGAGGCGAACCCACAAACTAAGCTGAGACTCATAACTCAGACTCCCGGAGCCACGCCCAAGTGAGGCCAAGCCCTGTCGAAATCCTCGCGGCTGCCCTTTTTCTAGTGGCGGTTGTCCACACTTTCTTTGTCAAGAAACTGAGGGATCTTTCGCTGCAGTACCCGGAAGCCACTTTTAGGCACAATTTCCTTCACTTGCTGGGTGAGGTGGAGATTGTGTTTGGCTTTTGGGCCGGCATCTTGGTGTTGGGAATCACATTTCTCAAGAGCGGCCAAGAAGCGATTCGTTATGTCGATAGCGTGAACTTCACGGAGGCGGTTTTTGTTTTCGTAGTGATGAGCGTGGCCGGCACCCGCCCCATCATCGATTTTGCCAGTCGACTGATTGGCGGCACAGCGCGAATCCTTCCCATGTCCGGCGCAATCTCGTTTTATCTGGTAGCCCTTATCGTTGGACCTCTGCTGGGCAGTTTCATCACCGAGCCCGCGGCCATCACGGTCACGGCTCTGATCCTGCGTGATCGTTTTATGACGGCCGAATGCTCGGAGCGTTTCAGGTACGGGACTCTCGCTGTTCTCTTTACCAACGTCTCGATCGGAGGAGTGCTGACCTCGTTTGCCGCTCCCCCGGTTCTAATGGTCGCCGGCGTTTGGAACTGGGACTTTCGACACATGGTGGCGCATTTCGGCTGGAAGGCCGCGGTGGCCGTGCTGATTAACGCCTCGCTGGTGACCGTTTTCTTTCGCAAGGAGATCGACCGGCCGGCTGCGGAAATAAGCGCCTCGAACCGGCCCTTCTCACCGTTCTGGATGAGTGCGGTGCATCTCATCTTTCTGGGTGTCATCGTTGCAACTCTTCACCACGCGACCGTCTTCTTATTTCTTTTTCTTTTCTTTCTAGGGTTCACGACGGTGACGAAGGAGCAGCAAGATGACCTTAACCTCAACGGTAGCCTCCTGGTGGGGTTCTTCCTCGCGGGACTGGTCGTTCTCGGTGGACTCCAGAGCTGGTGGCTGGCGCCACTCATCAGGAATTTGAAGGCGCTGCCCCTGTTCCTAGGCACCGCGGGTCTCACTGCCTTCACCGACAACGCCGCACTCACGTTTCTCGGTGCGCAGATTCCCAATGTGTCTGAGGAATTCAAGTACGCCCTGGTGGCGGGCGCCATTGCGGGCGGCGGATTGACGGTAATCGCCAACGCCCCCAATCCGGCAGGGTTCGCGATTCTCAGCGAGAGCTTTGGCCCCGCCGGAATCGGTCCCGGCCGGCTCTTCAAAACTGCGCTAATACCGGTAGGAATCGCGATGCTGTGCCTGTGGGCGTTGCCCAACCTCTAGCAATTGCCCCTGGAGCCGGGCTGGTGTCACTGTTTAGTTTCCGTTGCGGCGGATGCCTGGTACTTTTCAACCGCCTCTTCGAGAGTCAAGAGCATCCTCTCGCGGCCCAGGGTATTGCCCAGAGGGGACCGCGCAACCACGGCAAATACTCCCGGGTTGAGCCCCACCAGCCACAACATCACACCGCGCTCACGCTCCCTCTTCTCGCCTTCGATCATCATCTTCAGCGCCGTGTACTCGAGATCGAACACGCCACGGAGATGGACGGCAACCACCCTCGGCTTCGTCTCTTCCACGAAAGCTCTGATCTTCTGCGCGATGTGTTCAGCGTTGAGAAAGAAGATGCGTCCCTCCAGCCGCAGCAACAACAAGCCGGGGAAGGTCTCGTCCTCGGGATGCTCGCTGGAAAGTGGACGGAAGAAGTTGGTGCCCGGCTTGCGCCCCAGTACAAACACCGGCGGGTCAGCAACCTGGTAGGCGAGGGCCGCCACGGACACAATGATGGCGACAACAATCCCTTTCAGCGTCCCGAGCAGCACCACCCCCGCCAGAGCCGTGATGGCCCAGATGAACTCCGTTCGCCGGATCTCGAGGATGGCACGGAATTCCTTGGGCTTAATCAAGCCGATCGAGTAGACGATAACCACTGCCGCCAGCGTGGCCTCAGGCATTAGCGCAATGAAGCCGGAAAGCAGGAGCATAGTTACGAGCGTACCCCCGGCGGTGACCAGCTCGGAGAGCTGGGTACGCGCCCCTGCCAGGCGGTTCACCGCAGTTTGAGTGGTGCCGCCTCCGGCGGCCATCGATCCGAGGAAAGCCCCGCCCGCGTTCGCGAGCCCTGTTGCCAGCAACTCCTGATTGGCGCGCGGAGTCGGTTCACCGGTCCGGGCGAAGGCACGCCCGGCAGCGATGGTCTCGGTGAAGCTCATCAAGGCGATACCTACAGCTCCGGGCCAAAGTCGTTGCACAAGGGAAGTATCCGGCAAGATGAAAGACGGTAGTCCCTTGGGGATATGCCCGACGAGTTCCACGCCGTGTGCCTGCAACCCCAGAAGGCCGGCACCGGCAATCCCAACCCCTACCGCAATCAGCGGCGCAGGGGCCCGCGGGAAAAAGCGCTCCATCCCCACCAGCAATACAATCATCACAAGCCCTACGGCCAAGGTCGGCGCCGAGGCGTGAGGAAGCCCTTTCAAGATGCCAAGCAAATTGTGGGCGAAGGAACCCTTCTGAAAGTGGATGCCCAGTATCTTTGGAACCTGGTCCAGCACGATGACGAGCCCAATCCCCGCCTTAAAGCCGATCAGCACGGGTTCGGAGATGAAATTGGCAACGAAGCCCAACCGCAGGAGCGATGCGAGCAGCAGGAGGGCTCCCACCAGGAGGGTCAATGTGGCTGAGGCGCGCAGAAGGCTTTCAGGATCGCCTTTTGGAACGGCTTCGCCCAGTTGGGCCGCGACGAGAATAGCGAGGGTCGTGCTTGTGCTGACGCTGAGCACACGGGAGCTCCCGAACACGGCATAGATGACCATCGGCAGGAACGCCGTGTAGAGCCCCACCTGGACTGGTAGCCCGGCAATGGTCGCGTAAGCCATCGCCTTGGGGATCACCACGGCCGCGGCGGTCAAGCCGGCAACGATGTCCAACCGCAGCCAGTCCCTCTGATAAGCTTGCATCCAATCGAGAATCGGAAGAGCCGCCCTGCGCCCGGTACTGTTCGTCATATCCCCCTCTCAGCCTGAGCGAAGCGTTCGTCGAATAACCTGGCTGGCCGTTCTCTCCGTCAGTAGGAAAGGTTATCTGCAATTATTCTGGTTCCTTGAGTTCCACGAAGATCGCCTCAAAGGGCTTGGAACTCATGTTCTCCGGCATATGTTCGAACGGCTCATCATAGCCGATCACTTGGCCGCTCGTTCCCATGATGTTCCGCGACTTGCCCTGGGGAAGATAGGTTCTGAAGTCGCAATCGCTCAGGATGATGATGACGCCAGAGGGATGCCCGTGCATCACGGATCTTTCGTTGGGGCCGAACTTCACGCGCAGCACACGCAGGCGATCATTTTCGTACTCCACTTGATAGTGCTGGGGATCAAGCTTGGCGGCATCACCGCCCTTCGAATGAGAGTCTGTCTTTGCCATAAGCACCTCCGTCGATCCGGTCGCACCGGCTTGCCCCAACGAATGTCTTGGGTGCGGGGCCCCCTCTAAACTTCTAACAATATAACAGGACGGATACTGTCCCCGAGGCATATCCTGGCGCCCACGCCTTGCAGCGCCGTCAGCATTCTTTCGCATAGCATAAAACGTGAAGGTCGTGGCTGCCCACCGTGCTGAGTGCGCATTCACGCTCAGCCAGAGAGGCAGGACACGGATACAAAGGAGGGAGTATGGCGCACATTGGAAGGTGGGCCCCGGCATGGTTAACCCGGCAGGCCGTAGTGCATTCCGTGCGGACGGCGGTGGCCGCCACAGTTTCACTCCTGGTGGCGCGCCTCTTCAGACTTCCCGAAAGTTACTGGGCCGCGATCACAACTCTGGTGGTGATGCAATCGACTCTCGGGGCGGCATGGACAGTCTCCCGGCAGCGCTTTGCCGGAACGGCGCTGGGGGCGGCCATGGGGGCGTTTCTGGCGGGTTATTTCGGGACGAATCTCTACGCCTTCGGCGCCGGGGTGTTCGCGCAGGGCCTCATCTGCGAAGCCCTCCGTCTTGACCGGGCTGCTTACCGCTTCTCGAGCGTCACTCTGGCCGTCGTGATGCTGATCGCGCGCAGCAGGCCAGTGGCGGTGGTGGCGGTGCACCGGTTCGTCGAGGTTTCCGTGGGGATCGCCGTAGGGTTGCTGCTAACGCTAGCCTGGCCGGAACGCGACGCGCCGGCTCCCTGAGCAGAACGTGGCGGTCGACGCGAGCCTGCCCTCCCATCGGCTCTTGCGGCTGACAGGCTCACGAGAGAACACCAAATCGCTTCCAGGCCTACCCCGGCAGAAGCGCTGGGCAAGCACCTGCTACGGCCCTCCAGGAGGGTGCGCGACATAAAAGTGGAAGTCAGGCTGCCCGGCGGCTCTCCCAGTAATCCTCGAAGCGGCCGTTGAGACAACAGCAGCGCAGGGCCACGATGGCGTTCGCTCCTCGGACGGTCCAGAAC
>Ga0335083_10006319_pt1 | contig 14831 bp, 10 predicted proteins | sample Lox_Sample_42_FD_206716 | JGI IMG/M metagenome (GOLD analysis project Ga0335083, IMG submission 206716) | Soil microbial communities from Loxahatchee National Wildlife Refuge, Florida, United States - Lox_Sample_4.2 | ecosystem: Environmental > Terrestrial > Soil > Wetlands | place: USA... | reverse complement strand
GGTCCAGCGGCTCATGCGCGCATTCTACGCCGGCAATTCCCGCTTGCCTCGCGCAAGTCGAGATAAGCAAATGGCAATTCGTTGCTTTGTGAAGCGCCGTGCGTTGGTTAAGGTGGATGGCCTGAGACGCTTCGCTCTCCGTATGGAGGGCGGCGTCCGTTGCAGCCGGAATCAGCGAACATGGCCGAATACTTCGACGCAGACCACGCAAGTGAAATCGCGACCCTGGGAAGGGGCTTCACCGCACGCACGCAATGGCCAACCTGGCTGTTGATCGTCGTGATTTATGGGGGATGGGTTGCCGTGCTATCGAACGTGCACTCGGGCCATCTCTCGCCTTTCGCCGCCACGCCATGGCTCATCGTGCTGTGCGCCTGGCATATGTCGCTGCAGCATGAGCTGCTGCACGGCCATCCCACACGTTTCGCATGGCTGAACATGGCGCTCGGCTGGCCGCCGCTGGCAGTGTGGTTTCCCTATGCGTTGTACCGCGAGAGCCACATGGCGCATCATCGCGACGAAGCCTTGACGGTGCCCGGCATCGACCCCGAAACGAACTACGTGCTGCCGGAGCAATGGGCCCGCTTGCCGCGCTGGCGGCGCGTGTTCTGGCACGCGCGCAAGAGTTTCGTCGGGCGCGTGGTGATCGGGCCGCCGATGAGCGTTGCCGGGATGCTGGTTGGCGCGGCGAGGGCGCTGCGCAACGGCGACTGGCGCCATGCGCCTACATGGCTCACGCACGTTGCCGCCGTCGCGCTGCTGCTTACGTGGGTCCAGCGCTATGCGGGGGTGCCGTGGTGGTACTACCTGGCTGCGATTACGTGGCCGGCGCTCGGGCTCGCGATGGTTCGCTCGCTGTACGAGCATCGCGCGGCGACGCATCCCAAGGCGCGTATCGCCATCAACGAGGCCGGGCTCGTGATGCGGCTCCTCTATCTGAACAACAACTATCACCTCGTGCATCACGATCTGCCGGGGCTGCCCTGGTTTCATCTGCCACGTGCCTATCGCATGCGTCGCGACGACTATCGGCGCAAGTGCGGCGGCTTCGTGATCGGCGGCTATGCCTCGCTGTTCAGGCGCTACGCATGGCGGGCAACCGACGCGCCCGCGCATCCGTTCTGCGACAGCGCTGCGCGGTGAGCGTCTTCACCGTGCGGCCCAGCGGGCTCACTGGCGCAAGCGCCTGAAGAAGCGGCGAATGTCGGCGGCGAGGAGATCGGGTTCTTCCATTGCCGCGAAATGGCCGCCTCGGGGCATGTCGGTCCACTGCGCCACGTTGAACACGCGTTCGAGCCACGACCTTGGCGGGTGATTGATCTCCCTGGGAAAGCGCGCGAAGGCGACGGGCGGCGACACGCGCTGGCTCGCTGCAAAGCGCAGGGGTTGCAGCCGGTTTTCCCAGTACATTTGCACGGACGAGCCGATGCACCCCGTGAACCAGTAGAGCGAGAGATTCGTCAGCAACGTGTCTTTCGTGAACCGGCGTTCGATCACACCGTCGCAGTCGCTCCATGCACGAAACTTCTCGCTGATCCACGCTGCCAGTCCCGCTGGCGAGTCGTTGAGCGCGGCGGCTAGCGTCTGTGGCTTCGTGCTGTGCATGTGCGCATAGCCGCCTTCGGCCGCGGCCCATTCAGCCTTCTCGCGAAGATAGTCCTGCTCTGCCGGCGTGAGCGGGGCGCTTGCGGCATCCACTGCGGGCTCGTACGACGTGGGCAGAAAGTTGAGGTGGATGCCGTCCACGGCGCTGCCGTGCCGCGAGGCCAGCGCGACTGACACGCCCGCACCCAGATCGCCGCCCTGTGCGCCGAAGCGCTTGTAGCCGAGAGCGCGCATCAGCGAGGCCCACAGGTCGGCCACCTGCCATGCCGAGGCGCCGGGCAGCGCAGCCGCCGGCGAAAACGCGAAGCCCGGCAGCGACGGCGCGACGACATCGAAGGCTTGCTCAGCATCCTCGCCGAAGGCAGCGGGATCGCACAGTCGGTCGAGCAGCGCGTGAAGTTCGGCGAACGAGCCCGGCCAGCCGTGCGTGATGACGAGCGGGTAGGGCCTTGGCCCAACGCCGCGCCTGTGCACGAAGTGCACGCGCTGGCCGCCCACGTCCGCGATGAATTGTGGCTGCCGGTTCAGCGCGCGTTCGGCGGCGCGCCAGTCGAACTGGTCTGCCCAGTACGCGACCAGCTCGCGCAGCCAGGCATTTTCTGTCCCTTGTTGCCACGCCGGCGAAGGCGTAACGGATGCCCAGCGCGTGGCGCGCAAACGACGGCGCAGATCGTCGATCGCGTCATCGGACACCCGAATTTCGAATGGGTCGATATGCATGGCGCTTCATCCGGGGAAATGGCGATTCATTATGAGTGAATTCCTCCGCACGCATTGGCGTGTGACGGGGAGGGCGTGGTCGAATTTCGACTGCCGCGCTTCCCGGGTGTTTATCGAGGCATCCGTTTTATTTATCCGGATTCGGGGGCTCGATGGTGCGTCCTGCCCCGGCACCGGCACGTCCAGGCGCCGCGGGAAACCCGCAGGCGCCGTGGTTCGCGGCATTTTCGGGGTGCAGGCGCCTAATCGAAGCGGTTTACATGGGCGACATTTTTGCAGAATCTAGGTAATAGCCCTGGCTATTAGCGTGGCGCAGCCAATTCGTACCGTAGCGATCGCGGCTCCCTCTTGGGCCGGCTTCCGGACGATTCACCAGTAGCAGGGGGCTCAATGATCATCGACATTCACGGCCGCGACACCATGGCGCCCAAGACACTAGAGGCGTGGCGCAGCCGCCAGATGAGGCGGCCTTGTGCAATACCCACGATACCGACTGAAACGGAAGTCAATGACAAACGATGACGCAAACAGTAACGCTCCGCTGGCGGGCGTTGGCTCCATGGCGACGCGGCTGGTGCTGGCCGACCTCGCCGATCTATACGAGCGCGACTCGGGGTGTCGCGTGAACGTTACGTCGCTTGGCGGCGTCGAGGCTGCGAGGCGCGTGCAAGGCGGCGAGGCGTTCGACTTCGCGGTACTGGCTTCCGGTGCGATCGCCCGGTTGGCGGCGCAAGGGGCCGTTGTCGGCCCGCGCATGGACGTAGTTCGCTCTGGCATGGCGGTGGCCGTCGCGGCCGGTGCGCCGTGCCCGGACGTTGGCACGGAGGGCGCGCTGCGCGAAACGATTCTGCGCGCGGCGCGCGTCGGCTATTCGACGGGGCCGAGCGGGGACCATCTCATGCGTCTGTTCGAGCGTTGGGGTATAGCTGAAGCGCTGCGCCCGCGTCTCGTGAAGGCGCAACCGGGCGTGCCGGTGGCGAGCCTGATTGCACAGGGCGAAGTCGAGATCGGGTTCCAGCAATTGAGCGAACTGAAGGACGTGGCGGGCGTGGACGTGCTCGGGCCGCTGCCCGCCGGAGCACAACTCGTCACGGTCTTTTCCGCGGCGATCTGTGCGGTGTCGCGGCAGCCGCAGGCGGCAGCGGATTTTCTCGCGTTTCTTGCGTCGGAGCGCGCTGAAAGAGCCAAGCGTGCGTATGGCATGGAGCCGGTGGGAGACGCCTGAACGCGCGAGGCCTGCTGCGGGGATCCAGTGCCCGACCGAAGGGGGGCACTGGGGGCGGTAAGGTGGCAACGAGACGGCAATAAGGTGGCAATAAGACGGCAATAAGCGGCAATAAGAAAAAGAGAAGGAGCAACAACGCGATCAGATTGGACACCCGATATCCTGGAGTCTATACATCTATTTCAATTAGAAATCCTAATCAGAAAAATTAGAATTGGAGGCGTGAAAAATGATTCAAAAGAACATGAAGGCAGACAACTACAGGAGGAACGCATGAGAACCCTGCATACCACGCGGATTTACGCCAGCGCGCGAGCGCGTGCAGCGTCGTTGCTCACGTTAATCGCCGTCTTTGCTACGGTCACCCTCGTCGCCGCGTGTGGCAGTGGTGGCAGCGGCAGTAGCAGCAGCGGCGATTCCGCGAAAGCACCACTCTCGGTCGTTGCCCCCGTTGTGGATTGCTCGAAGCTGGCAGCGATCGATATCACCGATATTGGCGGTGCGGGTAGCTCGATCACTTCGGCCACGGTGACGACGGCGACCATCAATGGCGCGTCGGTCAACTTCTGCACCGTGAAGGGCACGCTTGCGCCCTCGAATACGTTCGAAGTGGCGCTGCCCGTGAGCAGCTGGACCCAGCGCTTCGCGGAACTGGGCTGCGGCGGCCTGTGCGGCAATGTCAGCGACCCGACCCAGCAATCGTCGTTCAGCTTCAGCTACACTTGCCCGCTCGTACAGGAAGGCGGTTTCGTGACGGCGGCCACCGATATGGGCCACTCGGGCAACGACTCGACCTGGACCACGGACCCGCAAAAGCAGGCCGATTTCGCGTATCGTGGCCAACACATCACGACGCTCACGGCGGAAAAGCTCATCAAGGCCTACTACGGGCAGGCGCAGAAGTATGCGTATTTTGTTGGCTGCTCGGACGGCGGCCGCGAAGCGCTCATGGCGGCGCAGCGCTACCCGAACGACTATAACGGCATCATCGCCGGCGCACCGGCCGCTCATTTCCAGATCCAGAACTCGCTGTATCACGGTTGGAGCGTGAAGTCGCAAAGCACGACTGGCGACAGCACCGGCAACGCCGTTCTCTATGCCGACAAGGCGCTCGTGCTGCACAAGGCCGTGGTGGCCGCATGTGGCGGCCAGGCTGGCGTGCCCGATGGTCTGCTGGCCGACCCGCGCACCTGCAATTTCGATCCCGCTTCGATCCAGTGCGCACAGAACGCGACGAACACCAGCAACTGCCTGACCGCGGCCGAGGTCGCCACCGCCAGCAAGATCTATGGCGGCCCGGTGGATGCGACGACGGGTGAGCGCATGCTGGCCGGCTCGCCGCAGCTCGGCTCGGAAGCCAACTGGATTGGCGTGGAAGTCCCGACGTCGAACTCCACGGCGGCGCCGGTGCCGGTCACGAGTCTCTTCAGCTACATGATCGTGACGGGCGCGTACAACCTGATCTTCACGGGTACGCCGACGATGCCGACCATCGACACCTTCGGTTATCAGGACGCGAGCTTCTACACGAACTACCTGCAGGCGAACCACCCGCTCAACGACGCAACGAATCCCGACCTCTCGGCGTTCCAGAAGGCCGGCGGCAAACTGATCCTGTGGCACGGCTGGGCCGACCAGCACATCTCGCCGCTCTTCACGATCCAGTACTACGAGGCCATGCAGAACACGATGGGTGCATCGAACGTGAGCGAGTTCGCGCGCCTGTACCTCGTGCCCGGCGTGGGGCACTGCGGCGGCGGCGAGGGCTTCCCGAACATCGACCTCGTGTCGCAGATCACGGGCTGGGTCGAACAGGGCACGGCGCCGAACGCGGTCATGACGTATCAGACCGATTCGTCGAACAACGTGACAGCCAGCCGCCCGGTTTATCCGTATCCGGCGGTCGCGCAATTCACGGGTACTGGCGACTGGCACAACGGCGCGAACTGGACGCAAGGCTCGCCGCTGTACAACGAACCGACGCACACCTGGGCGGGTTCGAGCTTCTACACGCCGTACGCGGCGACCACGCAGGGCGTTGCGGCGCCTTGAGCACGCTCGCCAATAGCGGTTGAACCGGCCAGCCCTTCGGGGCTGGCTTGCTTTTGTGCCTGCTTTTTTCCTTGGGGAAATGAAAGTGCCTGCTCGCGTGAACTGGATTCCGCATCTTTCATTCAACGGCATGCCGATATGGCGGCAAATCGTCTTCGCGCTCGAAGAGGCCATAGGATCAGGCGAGCTTCGCACCGGCGACGGCCTGCGCTCGCAACGGTATATGGCCGACTTTCTCGGGGTGCACGTGAACACGGTCAACCGTGCGATGCGCGACGCCGTGACACGAGGGTTGCTCGTCGCAAAGACGCGCCGGGGCATGGTGGTGCGCTTCGATAGTGCGCCTCGCGGGAATTGCGATAACTAGATTGCATGGGAGATTGCAGCGACTATTGCTTCACCGGCAGCTTGAAAGACGAGGCAAACGCGTTCGCATTCCGCGGTGAAGCAACTTCTGAATTCCTCACGATCGTCCCGCCGTTTGCGAATCCCTTCGGAGAGCATCGATTTTACTTATCCCGCTGGATCCGATTCCAGGCCAGGGCGCTACAGGCAAAGCGCAGGCGCGGTCCGCCGGGTCCTTGGCGCGGCGCGGCTTTCAGGGCTATGTCGCGTATCTGCGTGCTCTGGAGCTCGAGAAAGAGGTCGGTGAGCGTGCATCGAGTATGTGGTTAACCCGCACTTTCAAGCCGGAATGCATCCCCCTATCGTCCCGTCGACGGCGTGTGGATTCCCCAATCGATTCGCCGTCTACCGATAGCAATTCGACTCGGCCGTGGAGGTGGCCATCGGAGGGTTTGCCTCCCCCCATGGAACCACCTTGGCATTCGCGTTCGGCAAGACCACTGACGCTTCGCGCGGCGAGGGGCGCGACACCGCCGCCGTGGTGGCGGCCCATGAGCGGCAGACCACAGAACGAACAGGAGACTATAGATGTCTGGCAGCAAAACAATTGATATCAAGGCGTTCATCGATGAACGCCCCATTTCGGCCTACCAGTGGCTCCTCGTGGCTTTGTGTTTTCTCGCGGTGACCGCCGACGGGATGGACGTGGCCATCATGGGTTTCGTTGCGCCGTCCGTCATTCATGAGTGGGCCATCTCGCGGCCGGAGTTCGGGCTCGTCATGAGCGCGGCGCCCATCGGCCTCGTGATCGGCGCGCTGACTGCCGGTCCCGCCTCGGACCGCATCGGGCGCAAGTGGGTGCTGATCACCTCCGTGTTCCTCTTTGGCGTCTTCACGATTCTCACCGCGTTTGCGCAGTCGCCGCTCTCGATGGCCGCGTTGCGTGTGTTGACCGGCATCGGTCTTGGCGCGGCAATGCCGAACTCCACGACGCTGCTCTCCGAGTATTCGCCGCAGCGCAAGCGCGCGCTGCTCATCACCATCATGTTCACGGGCTTTAACCTCGGTTCCGCGCTGATCGGTTTCGCGGCCGGCTGGCTCGTGCCGACCTGGGGCTGGCGCGCGGTGTTGATTTTCGGCGGCGCCGTGCCGCTCGTGCTGGTGCCGCTGCAGGCGTGGCTGCTGCCCGAGTCGGCGCGTCTGCTCGCCGTGCGCGGTGCATCGGGCGTGCGCATCGGCGCGATTCTGAACCGAGTGACCGGCGCGCGCTTCACCGGCAACGAGACCTTCGTTTCGATCGAGCCGCCGCTGCCTACCCGCAAGCCGATCGGTGTGCTGTTCTCGGAAGGCTATGGCGTGATGACGATCGCCCTGTGGGTCACGTATTTCATGGGTCTGCTCGTCATCTATCTGCTGACCGGCTGGCTGCCCACGCTGATCAAGGACGCGGGCCTCTCCATCACGGCGGCAGCGAACGTCACGGCCATGTTCCAGATCGGCGGCACGATCGGCGCGGTGCTTGTCGGCTGGATCATGGACAAGGTGCGCCCCGCGCGCGTCATCAGCGCGGCGTACCTCGGCGGCGGCGTCTGTGTGCTGGCGCTCGCGGGCGTGGGGGCGCTGTCGTCGTCGCTCGCGCTGCTCGTGTTCGCGGCCGGCTTCTGCATGAGCGGCGCGCAAACGGGCCTCAACGCTTACGCGCCCGGCCGCTATCCAACGGTTGCGCGCGCAACGGGTGTGAGCTGGATGCTGGGCATGGGCCGCTTCGGCAGCATTTTCGGTTCGGCCATTGGCGGCGCGCTGCTGGGGCTCGGCTGGCAATTCGGCGCGATTCTCGCGATGCTCGCCGTGCCGGCCGTGCTTGCGGCGATCGCGATTCTGGTTTCGCAACGCACGCGTAACGATGAACCGGCTCCGCAGGTGAGCGCGGCACACTGAGTTTCAACAGCGCTGGATTGGGTGGCGCGGCGGTGCGATTTGCACTGCCGCGCCGTTTTTTTTCGTGTGCGGGCGACGGCGCGGCCCACGCCCATCCGCCCATCCGCTCAGATCCTGAACGCACCTGGGTTGGCTTCGCGGCGGAATGCGTCGCTCACCCACGGGAGTGCGATGGCTTGTGTCACGCCTTGCCGCGCGTGGGGAGCCGCGAGGGCTCGAACGCCCAATACAAGGGGCTCACAGACGCAAAGGGCTATTGAGCAACGTATCCGAATGCGCGTTTTGATGCGCCACGTGCAATGACTGCTTCGCAACGCGCTCAAAGCAGATTCGATGAAGCGTCTGCGCGTAGCCAACCAACAGCTACCGCGACCAAGGAGCGCATACAATTGAGCCGGACACACTGAAAGTTGAACGGCGATGCGCATTCTTGTGATCGAAGACGAGCCGAAAACCGGCGCCTACCTGAAGAAGGGTTTCGAGGAGTCCGGCTACGCGGTGGACGTAACCGCGGACGGCGCGGAAGGCCTGATTCTCGCGAAGGAGGCGGCGTACGACGTGATCGTGCTCGACGTGATGCTGCCTTCCATGGACGGCTGGACAGTGCTCAAGACATTGCGCGCCACGCACACCACGCCGGTCCTGTTCCTCACCGCACGCGACGACGTGAACGACCGCGTGAAGGGCCTGGAGCTGGGCGGCGACGACTACCTGGTGAAGCCGTTCGCGTTCGTCGAGCTGCTCGCGCGCGTGCGCACGCTGGCGAGGCGCGGGCCGCCGCGCGAGAGCGACGTGCTGACGCTCGGCGACCTCGAAGTGGACGTCACCCGGCGGCGCGTGAAGCGCGGCGCCACGCGCATCGACCTCACGCCGAAGGAGTTCGCGCTGCTGCAACTGCTCGTGCGCCGCCAGGGCGAAGTGCTCACGCGCACGCAGATCGCGTCGTACGTATGGGACATGAACTTCGACAGCGACACGAACGTTGTCGAAGTGGCGATTCGTCGCCTGCGCGCCAAGATCGACGACGACTTTCCCGTGAAGCTGATTCATACGGTGCGCGGCGTGGGCTACGTCGCCGAAATCAAAGGGTCCGCCTGATGGCCGTGCGCTCACTCACCGCCACACTTGCGCTGAGTTTCGCAGGCACGACGCTGGCGGTGTTCGCCCTGGTGGGCAGCACGCTGTATTTCACGCTCGACCGCGAGGTCAAGCAGCAGGACGATCTCGACATCGTTCTGATTTCGCGGCATACGCGCCGCCTCACGCAGGAGCTGCACAACGAGCGGGACGTGCGCGAGCACGCCGAGCGCCTCACGAGCCAGGTGCTAGGCAACCCCGCGCTTTCGATGGAGATACTCGATCCCGGCGGCGCCCAGCTCGCCGAACACAATACGGCGGGCATCGCCGATGCGGCGTTTCCGCAGCCGGCGCTCGCACGGCGCCTCGCCTCGGAGCAGCGCATTACCGAGCGCGACGTGGTGGAGTGGCACAACGCACGCGGCGTGCCGGTGCGTGGACTCGCAACCGAAGCGGCGCTCACCGGCGGCACGCCGGTCACGATCGTGATCGCGCGCGACATGACCGACCGCTGGCGGCTGCTCGACCGCTATCGCGAGCGGCTCTACGGCTTCGGCTTCGCGGGCATGCTGCTCGCGTTTCTCATGAGCTGGCTGCTCGTGCGCGAGTCGCTGCGCCCGCTGCGCGAGATGGCGGCGCGGGCCGCCACGGTCACGGTCGACCGGCTCGACACGCCCATCGAGATCGAGCGCGCGCCAAGCGAGTTGCAAGCGCTCACGAAGTCGCTCAACGCGATGCTCGACCGTTTGCATGGCGGTTTCGAGCGTATGTCGCAATATACGGCGGATCTCGCGCACGACATGCGCACGCCGCTGGGCAATCTGCGTGGCGCTACCGAGGTGGCGCTGGCGCGCCCGCGCAACACGGCCGAATACGAAGCGCTGCTCGAATCGAATCTGGAGGAGTGCGAACGGCTTTCCCGGATGATCGAGAGCGTGATCTTTCTCGCCCGCGCGGAGCATCCGCAATTCATGACGACGCTCGCGGAGTTCGACACCCAGGACGCGCTCGCGCAGATCGCCGATTACTTCGAGGGCCTCGCCGACGACGCGGGCGTGCATATCGTCGTGCGGGGCAAGGGGCGCCTGCGTGCGGACAAGGAGCTGTTCCGGCGCGCCGTGGGCAACCTGCTTGCCAATGCGCTGCGCTATACGCCACGCGGCGGCGAGATCACGATGAGCGTGGAGGAAAAGTCCGCAGCGATCGAAGTCACGGTGGCCAATCCGGGCACGCCCATCGATGCCGCGCTGCTGGAGCGCATTTTCGACCGCTTCTACCGCGCCGATGCCTCGCGCCATAGCGAGCCGCGCGCCGGCGCCTCGGCTGGGCTCGGGCTCGCGATCGTGCGCACGATCATGACCTTGCACGGCGGCTCGGCGCGCGCTGAAAGCGACGCGGCGGGCACGCGCTTCATCCTGACGTTCGCGCGCCCTTAGGCGCACCGCTGGGGTCGCCGAGCGATGCGCGGTTCCACCCGCCGCCGAGCGCCTCGAGCAGATGCACGCTCGCATCGAGCCGCCGCCCCGCGATCTGCTGCTCGTTGCGCTGGTTCGAGAGCGCGATGGTCTGCGCAGTCACCACGTCGAGATAGTTCACCGCGCCCGCCTGGTAGCGGTTGGTCGTGAGCTCGAGCGAGCGTTGCGCGGCGGCCGTTGCGCGTTGCTGGCTCTCGGCTTCGCTGGCGAGAGTATCGAGCGCGCTGAGGTTGTCTTCGACTTGCTGGAACGCCGTGAGCACGGTTTGCCTGTAGCCGGCCACGGCCGCGTCGTATTGGGCGTTCGCTCCCTTGAGCGTGGCGCTGCGCCGGCCGCCGTCGAAGAGCGTGCCCGCCAGTTGCGCGCCGAGCGACCAGAAGAGGCTCGGCGCGCTCAGCCATGGCGCGAAGAACGTACTTTCGAGGCCCGCCGATGCGCTGAGCGTGAGATCGGGGTAAAACGCGGCACGCGCTTCGCCGATTCGCGCATTCGCGGCGGCCACACGCCGCTCCGACGCGGCGATGTCGGGGCGCCGTTCGAGTAACGCGGAGGGCACGCCCGGCGGAATCGGCGGCACGACAGCCGGCCCGACCTGCGGCGGCAGCACGAACGACGAGGCGGGCACCCCGATCAGCGTGGCGATGGCGTGCTGAAGCTGCGCGCGCTGCACGTCGATATCGCGGTCTGCCGTGCGCGCGCTTTCCAGCTGCGTCTGCGCCTGGGCGAGCGCCGAGGCGTCGATCGCGCCATCGGCGAGCTGTTGCTGGACGATGCGAAGGGCGGCTGTGTAGGCCGTCACGGTGTCGTCGAGCAGCTTCTTCTGGCGATCGAGCGTGCGTAAATCGAAGTAGTCCGAAGCAAGCTGGCTCGTGACCGAGAGCCGCACCGATTCGAGGTCGGCCTCGCTCGCCTCGGCGTTTGCGCGCGCCTCGGAGGTGGCGTCCTTCACTCGCCCGAACAGGTCGGGCTCCCAGCTCGCCGCGATACCCGTCGAGTAGTCGGGAATCGTTTTACCCGCAAGCGAATGGTCGACGAGATTCTGCGAGGTCCGGTAACGCTGGGCCGCGACGCCCGCCGTGACGGTGGGCGAGTAGCCGGCGCGCTGGTAGTCGATCATCGCGCGCGCGGCTTCGAGGTTTGCGACGGCCTCGCGCACGGTCTGGTTCGACACGTCGACGCGCGCTTCGAGCTGGTCGAGTTCGCTGTCGCCGAAGAGGGTCCACCACGGGCCGCGCGGCTTTCCATCGGCGGGCGCGGCGAGGGTCCAGCCCGGCGTGGCGGGCGTGGTTGCGGATTGCGTGGCGAAGTGCGCGGGCACGTCGACTTCGGGCCTGCTGTAATGCGGCAAGGTCGTGCACGCGGCGAGCGAAGCCGCCGTGCAGGCCACGACGATGCGGCGCAGCGGTGTGAGAGGGCTGTCGAACATGATGGACCTCATCTAAGCCTTCCCGCCCGAGGGGGATGTTGCCGCCACGCGCACGCTCTGGCCGCTGGCGATGGCGTCGCCGGGGTTGTCGATTACGCGGTCGCTTGCCGCGAGGCCCGTGGCGATCTCCACGTAGGTGCCGAAGTCGCGGCCTATGGTGACCGTGCGCAACTGCACCTTGGCATGGGCGTCGACGACGGCGACTGTCACGCCGTCCGGGCGGAACAGCAGCGCGCTCACGGGCAGTTCGAGCGCGGGCGTTGCCGTGGTGAGCGCGAGATGCACCTGTGCGTAGGCACCGGGCATCAACGCGCCGTCGCGGTTATTCACGTCGACTTCCACGCGCAAGGTCCGGCTCACGGGGTCGATCACGTTCGAGCTGCGCGCAACGCTCGCCTCGAAGCGGCGCCCCGGATACTGCTGGGTCGTGAGCCACACGGTGGAGCCCGGCGTGACGAGGCTCGCGTCGTCCTGAGGCACGTCGACGTACACGCGCAGGCGGTCGGTCTGCGCGATGTGGAACAGCTCGCCGGGCATCGTGGCGAGGCCGGGCGTGCCGCCCGCGGTCACGAGCGCGCCGACCTGCACGTTGCGCGCGGTGATCACGCCGTCGAAGGGCGCCGTCACGTTCTGGTACGAGACCAGCTCCTGCAGCCGCGCCACGTTGGCCTGCGCAGCCTGGAGCGTGGCGAGCTTCGCGGCGGCGTCGCTCGTCTTGGCCTGCGCGTCCTGCTGCGAGACCGACTGCGTTTGCAGCATCGTTTGCCAGCGCTGCGCCGTGCTGCTCGCGAAACGATAGTTCGCCTGCGCCGTCGCTTCGTCGTCGCGTGCCTGCTGGAGTTGTGCGTCGAGTTCGGGCGTGTCGATCTGCGCGAGCGTCTGGCCGGCCTTCACGTGGGCGCCGATGTCCGTGTACCAGTGCTGGACGTACCCGCTCGTGCGCGCATAGATCGAGGCGTCGGCCCAGGACATGACGGAGCCCGGCAACAGCAACTCCTGCGTGGCGGGAGCATGCGTGGGCGCGACGGTCGAGACGATCAGCTCGCGCTGTGCCGCGACCTGTTGCGCCTGTGCGGTGCGCGCTTCGAGGCGCGGCACGATGCCGGCCGTGAGGAGCGCCGCTGCAAGGCAGGCGAGTCCGATGGCGATCGCCGTGCGGCGCGGCGTGGATCCGGCGTGTGTCGCCGGCTTCGCTTGGGCGTCGCGATCCTCGGGCGGGGTGTGCGAATTCATCTGGAATCCTTAGTCAACGTGAGTGGTTGCATCGGCAGGCGTGTCGTCCTGGGCTTCGCGGGAGGCGCGGCGTTTCGCGAGCCAGCCGTGAACCATGCCGAAGACCACGGGCACGAACACGAGCGTGGAGAGCGTGCCGATGGCAAGTCCGCCGATCACGGCGCGCCCTAGCGGCGCATTCTGTTCGCCGCCGTCGCCAAAGCCGAGCGCCATCGGCAACATGCCGATCAACATGGCGAGCGCCGTCATGAGCACTGGGCGGAAGCGGTTGAAGCCTGCGTCGAGCGCCGCGGCCAGTGGGGCCATGCCTGCGGCAAGCGACTCGCGCGCCGTGTTGATGACGAGAATGCTGTTGGCCGTCGCGATGCCCACGCAAAGAATCGTGCCCGTGAGCGCCGGCACGCTGAGCGTGGTTTGCGTGACGAACAGCATCCACGCAATGCCGGCGAGCGAACCCGGCAAGCCGCTGATGATGATGAGTGGATCGAGCCACGACTGGAAATTCACGACCATCAACAGATAGACGAGGGCGATCGCGAACACGAGCCCCGCCGCGAGGCCGCTGAACGAGGCGTTCATCGACTGCACCTGGCCGCGCATCACGATCGACGAGCCCGGCGGCAACTGCGCGCGCGCGGCGTCGACTAGACGGTTCACGTCGGAGGCGACGCCGCCCAGGTCGCGCCCCTGAGTCGAGGCGAAGATGTCGAGCACGGGCTGCACGTTGTAGTGCGAGACGACGGCCTGTTGCTCGCTGCGCGAGACCGTGCCGAGCGTGCCGAGCTGGTTCTGCGGATTGACCGGGACCGATTGCGTCGTTACCGGAATATTGGCCAGCGTTTGCAGCGAATGGATGTCGTATTGCGGCACCTCGGCCATGAGCGGATAGCTCACGCCGTTTTTCGGATCGAGCCAGAAGTTCGGCGTGGTCTGCGAGCTGCCCGAGAGCGCGATGAGCAGGTTCTGCGCTACGTCGCGTTGCGTGAGGCCGGCCTGCATGGCCTTCGTGCGGTCGACGTTCACGTTGATGGTCGGCTCGTCGCCGGGCTGCTGGATGCGCGCATCGACGAGCCCGCGCACGCCGCGCATCTGGTCGAGCAGGCGATTGGCGACGACGCGGTTTTGCGCGAGCTTGTTGCCGACGATCTGCACGTCGATGGGCGCGGGCAGGCCGAAGTTCAGGATCTGGGTGACGATATCGGCGGGCAGGAACGCGAACGTCACGCCCGGAAACGAAGCGTCGAGCACGTTGCGCAGCTTCGCGACGTATTGCGCGGTGGGCTTGTGCTTCGGCGTGAGCGTGATGAGGATGTCTGCATCTTGGGGGCCGATGGGATCGGACGAATCGTACGTGAGGTTGATGCCGCTCACCGGCACGCCGATGTTGTCGAGCACCGCGGCCTGTTCGGCGGGCGGAATCACGCTGCGGATTTTCGCTTCGACTTCGTCGGTGATACGCGCGGTTTCCTCGATGCGCGTGCCGGTGGGCGCGCGCAGATGAAGCCGGATTTCGCCGCTATCGACGGCCGGGAAGAAGTCGCGGCCCGTGAACGGCAAGAGCACGAGCGAGCCAACACACAGCGCGAGCCACAGCACGATGAAACGGCGCCGCTGCGCGATCGCGGCCTTGAGAACAGCGCGATAGCGGTTGCGTAGGACTTCGAATCGTCTTTCGAAACCCGCCTGGAAGCGGGTCAACGTCCCGGCAATGCCGCGCGCAGGTGCGGCGTTCTGC
>Ga0335083_10006318_pt1 | contig 14831 bp, 10 predicted proteins | sample Lox_Sample_42_FD_206716 | JGI IMG/M metagenome (GOLD analysis project Ga0335083, IMG submission 206716) | Soil microbial communities from Loxahatchee National Wildlife Refuge, Florida, United States - Lox_Sample_4.2 | ecosystem: Environmental > Terrestrial > Soil > Wetlands | place: USA... | reverse complement strand
AGGCCGCCAGCCGCTCGAGCGGCCATTCCGCGCCCATATGGAGGTCGTCCTCGCGAAGACGGAAGTAGGCGGCGCGGCTCTCCTCGAACATGTCCGAGCCGATCCCGTCGGTTCCGAGCGCGAGGCGTGTTCCCATCGCCTCGACCCGCGCTCGACCGACGGCGTTATTCATGTTCGAGCGCGCGTTGTGCGCGATCGACGCCTCGGCGGCGAGCACGAGCCGAAGCTCCTCGTCGTCCAGATGCACGCCGTGCGCGAGCAGGGTGTGGTCGTCGAGCGCTCCGAGCGAAGCCAGGCGCGACACGGCGCCGGTGTCGATCCGATCCTCGGCCGCGTGGATGTGGAGCGGCCCGAGCGCCGCGCAGGCGGCCAGCGTGTCGTCGGACATCGTGAAGGCGGCATGCGCGCCGACCATGCCCCGCACGAGCGCCGACGGCTCGCGGCGCACACGCTCGAGGAAACGGCGGTTCTCGGCGATTCCCGCGTCGGCCCGCTCCGCCCCGTCACGGTCCGAGACCTCGTACGCGAGGACGGAGCGGATGCCCAGTGTCCGCAGGGCGGCCTCGATGACGTCGAGCGATCCGTCGATCGCGTTCGGAGAGGCGTGGTGGTCGACGAGCGTGGTCGTGCCGGAGAGCAGCGCCTCCAGCCCGCCCACGAGCGCCGAGGCACGGATCGCGTCCTCGTCGAGAGCCCGGTCGAGCCGCCACCAGACGCGTTGCAGGATCTGGAGGAAGTTGTCCGGCGGCTCCAAGGCGTACGGCATGCCGCGCGCGAGCGCCGAGTACAGATGGGTGTGGGCGCAGACGTTTCCGGGGACGACGAGACAGCCCGAGCAGTCGTGTCTCGCGCCGCGCCCGGTTGTCGCGATGCGGCCCTCCTCGACGAGCACGTCCGCCTCGACGATTCGCACCGGGTCGAGCGACGTGACGACGGTTGCGCCGGAGAGGATCATGCGGACTCCCGGTGACGCGAGACGAGATGCGGCACCGCCGCAAGGGCGGCGGGCGAGTCCTTCATCGGCAGGCGCGTTCGCCGGGTCCCGTCGAAGGCGTGGAGGGCCGCGGCCGTCGCGGCCGCGGTGGGCACGAGCGCCGCCTCGCCGACGCCCTTCGCGCCGAAGGGCCCGTCCGGCTGCGGCTCCTCGACGAGGATGCACTCGACGGGCGGCATGCCCGTCGGCGGGATGATGTGGAGCGACTTGAGCGTCGTGGTCACGGGGACGCCGCCCTCCACGACGAACTCCTCCGAGAGCGCCTGACCGAGGCCCATGTGGACGGCTCCCTCGATCTGACCTTCCACCAGCATCGGGTTGATCGCCCGGCCGACGTCGTGGGCGGCGATCACCTTCTCGATGCGCCCGTCGTCGTCGAGGATCACGACCTGCGTCGCCCAGCCGTACGCAAAGTGCGTGACCGGCTCTTCCGCCTCGAGGGTGGTCGTGCAGTCGACCGTCGCCTCGCCGTGGAACTCCTGGCCGGCGAGCGTCTCGAGTGCCCCGCCGTTCAGCGCGGCGTTCAGCTTGCGGGCGGCGTCGAGCACGGCGAGACCGCCCAGCACCGTCGAACGGGACGCCGTCGTCTCGCCCGTGTCGAGCTCCTGCCAGGTGTCGACGACGACCCGGACTCGCTCGGGCGGGAGGTGGAGCTCCTCGCAGGCCATCTGCCGCAGGACGGTGTGCACGCCCTGCCCCATCTCGGTCCAGGAGTGATAGAGCGTTACCGTCCCGTCGGCATCCGGCTGCAGAATGGCGCGGCCGTGCTCGGCCATGCCGTTGCCGATGCCGGTGTTCTTGACCCCGCAGGCGATGCCCGCGAACCGCGCGCCGCGGTAGGCGTCGCGCACGGCGAGCAGCGTCTTCTTCAGCCCGACACCGGGGCCGAGCTTCTGCCCGGTGCCGAAGCGGTCGCCGACGTCGAGGGCGTTGCGCCAGCGGATCTCCCAGCCGTCGATCCCGACCTGCTCGGCCAGCAGGTCGAGCACACCTTCCATCGCGAAGTTCGACTGGTTGACACCGAATCCGCGCATCGCGCCGCAGGGTGGGTTGTTCGTGTAGACGGCCCTCGCGACCACGTCGACGTTCGGCACGCGGTACGCGCCGCAGGCGTGTCCGGCCGCCCGCTCGAGCACCTTCTCGCCGACGCTCGCGTAGGCGCCGGTGTCGCCGGTGATCCGGGCGCGCACGGCCATGAGATGCCCGTCCCCGTCGCAGGCCGCCGTGTACTCGAGCCACATCGCGTGGCGCTTCGAGTGGAAGCGGAGGCTCTCGGCGCGGGAGAGCGTCAGCAGCACGGGCCTGCCCGTGACGGTCGCGAGGAGCGCGGCATGCGTCTGCACGTTCAGGTCCTCCTTGGCGCCGAAGGCGCCGCCGGTCGAGACCTGCGTCACGCGCACCTGGTCCTCAGGCAGGGCCAGGAAGGACGCAATCTGACGGCGATCCTCCCAGGCTCCCTGTCCCTGCGAGTGGACGTGCAGGGTCTGACCCTCCGGGGTTGCCAGCGACGACTCGGGCTCGAGAAAGGCGTGCTCGACGAACTGCGTGCGGAACAGCTGTGTGACCACATGCGGCGCGTCTTCCAGGGCGACGTCGACGTCGCCGCGGCTGACGGTCGAAATCGAGAGCTCCCGGGCGCGCCGGTCGAACGGGCTCGTGATCGGCTCGAGCTCCTCGTACTCCACGTCGACGAGCGCGGCGGCCTCGCGCGCGGCCCGGCGCGTCTCGGCCGCGACGGCGACGACGACGTCTCCGACGTACGCCGTCTCCTCGCCGACCGCGACAAGCTGGCGCCAGTCCTTCGTGATCAGGCCCTGCCTCCGCTCCCCCGGCACGTCGTCGGCGGTGACGACCGCGACCACGCCGGGATGCGCCTTGGCCCTCGCGGTGTCCACCCGGAGGACGCGCCCCCGCGGATGATCGGAGAGGCGGAGAGCCCCGTGCAACATCCGCGGCGCGACGAGGTCGCCGACGAACGGCGCCTCCCCGAGCGCGAGGTCGGGTGCCCGGTAGCGCGGGCTCCGCGCCCCGACACGACCGCTTCGATCGGGCTCGGGCAGCGGCTCGCCGCGCCCGCTCGCGGCGGCCAGCTGCACCGCGTCGATGATCTTCGCGTAGCCGGTGCACCGGCAGAGGTTCCCGAGGAGAGCGCGAGCGATCTCCTCGCGGGTCGGCTCGGGGCTCTTCCGCAGCAACGCCTCGGCCTTCATCACGATGCCGGGCGAGCAGAAGCCGCACTGCGACGCGCCTGTCGCTGCGAAGCAGGCCGCCCACAGCCGTCGCCTCTCCTCGGGCAGGCCCTCGAGCGTGACGACCTCCTTGCCCTCGACCCGCGCCGCCTTCTGCGCGCACGAGACCACGGCCCGGCCGTCCACGATCACCGTGCAGGCTCCGCACGAGCCCTCGGGTGCGCAGCCGTCCTTCATCGAGCGGAGGCCGAGGCGCTCGCGCAGCAGCTCGAGCAGGCTCTCGTCCTCGTCCGGCTCGACGGAGACGCGCTCGCCGTTGAGTGTGAGCTCCATCAGCTCACTCCATCGCTCCCAGGACGAGGGTGAGGAGCGTCATCCGCAGCACGACGCCGTTGAAGGCCTCCTGCCAGTAGCGGGCGTGACGCGTCGCGTCGACGTCCGCGGGCAGCTCGTCCATGCGCGGCAGGCTGTGGAGGATGATCGCCCCCGGCTTCGCCTTCTCGCGCAGCAGCTCGCGGGTGACGCGGTAGGTGGCGGGCGTCGTGGCGATGCCGCCCTCGCCCCGCTCTTCCCGCGAGGCCTCGTAGTCGGCCTGGACGACCGGCTCCATGTAGATGACGTCGCACTCCGAGATCACGTCCTCGACGGAGTCCGCCTCCTCGTAGCGGACGCTGCGCTCGTCGAGCTCGAGCATGAACTCCGGCAAGAGCGACATCTCGGGCGGGCCGACGAGGTACGCCTTGGCGTCGAACTGCGAGAGCGCGTACAGGATCGAGTGCATCGTCCGCATGCGCATGTCGCCGACGAGCAGGAAGGTCAGGCCGTCCAGCCTGCCCAGCTCCTTCGACGTCGTGTAGAGATCGGTGAGGACCTGCGTCGGATGCTCACCCCATCCGTCACCGCAATTGATGACGGGCACCGAGGCCCATCTGGCGGCCTCGGCCGGAGCGCCCTGCTGGAAGTGGCGCATGGCGATGACGTCGCCGTAGTACTCCAGCATGTGAACCGTGTCCTTGATCGACTCCTGGTAGAAGTCGCCGGCTCGGGTCATCTTCGCGTCCGAGAACCCGAGCACGTGGCCGCCGAGCCGGTGCATCGCTGCCTCCGTGGCCAGACGGGTCCGCGTGCTGGGCTGGTAGAAGGCGGTCACGAGTGTCTTCCCCGCGAGCAGGTCGGTGTTGCGTCTGGTCTTGGCGATCGGCGCGAGCTCGTCGCAGACCTCGAAGATCCGCTCGAAGTCAGCCCGCTCGAAGTCTTTGAGCGACAGGATGTCTCGCCCGAGAAAGCTCCTCATCGTAGGTCCTCCTTTCCGGTGGGGCCCCTCTGACGACCCCCGTGAACAGCACGGCGACGCGCTCGTCGTCCGCGACACGGTCGGCCTCTCGAAGCGCGAGCAGGCCGGCGAGCCCTGCGGAGCCGGTGTGGTCGACGTCGACGCCGGTCGCCGCACGGGCGAGCGTGTTCGCCTGCTCGAGCGTCTCCTCGTCGACGACGAGTGGGGTTCCGCGGGTCGCGAGCATCCCCTCGACGACGGCCAGCCAGTCGTAGGTCTCGTCGTCGAGGATGCCGCGGGCGACGCTGTGGGGCTCGCGCTCCCAGGGCCACATGAACTCGGAGCGGTGTCGGGCCGCATACCGCACGGCCGCCGGGGTGCCGCCGCGCTCGACCACGCGGTCGAAGGCGCGCTTGAGCGGCCACGCACCGCGGGTCTGGACGGTGTCGATCTTCGGTGCCGACGGGAGGGCGCCCAGCGCGACCGCCTCTCGCATCGACTGGATGCACGCGCTAGCGAGGGCGCCACCGCCGACCTGCACGACCATGCGGTCGAGGGTCGGGCGCGCCGAGGCGAGCTCGTAGCCGAGCGTCAGGCCTCCCTCGATCGCCAGCCCGTTCAGGCTCCCCTGACACGTGAACGGCAGCGCGCCGTCGGCGAGCGCCTTCCGTAGCTGGAGCACGGTCGGGTCGCCGACTGCGTCCGTACGCGGACAGACGGTCACGAGCGCGCCGAGCTCCTCGAGCCGCGAGAGGACGACCGGATCGGCGTCCTCCGGCACGAAGACGCGCAGGGCACGGCCGGCTCCGGCCGCGACGACCGCCGCAGCGAGCGCCGCGTTGCCGCAGCTCGCGATCGCGAGCTCCGGCCGCCGGTGCGCGTCGGCGAGCCCGAGCCGCTCTGCGATCTCGAGCCAGAGGACGACGCCGAACAGGTGGCGCGCCTTGTGCGAGCCCGAGACGTTGCCGGTCTCGTCCTTGACCCAGACGCCCCCTCGCTCGGAGAAGCCGAGGCTGTCGCTGAGCCCGGCGCTGCGCGCGAACGGCGTGACGGCGAAGCCGTGGCCGTCGATCGCGGCGACTTCCCGGTCGAGGCGGCGGACGATCGCGCGGAACTCCTCGTCAGGCAGGCCCAGGCCGTAGGCGTGGAAGAGCTTGCGATAGCGGACGAACGGGTTGGGCTCCGCGTCGTTCAGCGGGAGGCGAGCCGTCGAGAGGTCGAGCTCGCGGCGCAGGACGTGGTCGACGTCGTCGTCACCGCCTGCGTTCGGACAGCGGAACGGGTACGGCTCGGCGGCCCGCGGCTCGGCTCCGCACCCGGCGCAGACGAGCCTGCTCACAGCCGCTCCAGGACGCCCGTTCGCGCGTTGAACTCGTCGATCGACGCGTCCCACTCGTCGACGAGGCCCCGTGTTCGCCTCCAGAAGGCAGGATCTCGGCGGGCGAGAAACTCGCCGATCGGAACGCCCTGCTGCTCGACCCAGGTGAAGTAGCCGAGGTTGAAGATCCGCTCACGCTCCTCCGAGGTGAGCTCGCGCAGGTTGTCGGTGGTCGCGCCGAGGATGTGCTCGCCGAACACCTCGCCCGCGGCCACCTCGTCGAAGCCGGCGGGGAAGTGCTTCGCGAGCGCCATCGCGCGCTCGCTTCCGTACATGGCGGCGCCGTCGGTCGCGACGGTCACGATTGCGTCGAGCGCGCCCAGCCGCTGGTGCTTCGCGACCTTGATCGCCCCGATCACGTTGCAGATGCTCGACAGGCCGAGCGAGCCGAGCCCCTCGAGTGTCTCTTCGGGGACGGCACGCCGCTCGCGCAGGTAGCGACGGCCGACCTCGGTCCCGAAGAGCACGCCCAGCCGGTCGGTGGCGTGGTCGGACACGGCCAGCACCATGTCCGTGTTGAGCACGTTGTGGATCAGGGGGATGTGCTTGTCCCCGATTCCCTGGATGTTGTGCGCGCCGAAGCCGTTCTGCAGCATCGTCGGGCACTCCAGGGGCTCGCAGGCGACGACGAGCGAGCCGAATCGCTCTTTGAGGTACTCGCCCGCGGCGATCGTCCCGGCCGAGCCGGTCGCCGCCACGAACGCTCGCAGGCGCACCTCGGGGTCGTCGGAGAGGAGCGACTCGAACACCCGCGAGAGCGCGCGGCCCGTCACCACGTAGTGGGCGACGTGGTTGCCGTATTCCGCGAACTGGTTCAGGACGACGTTGTCCGGATCGGCGGCGAGCTCCCTGCACGCGTCGTAGATCTCCTTCACGTTGCTCTCGGTGCCCGGCGTGCGGACGATGTCGTCGGGCTCTGCGACCCAGCCCTCCAGCCAGTCGAAGCGCTCCTTGCTCATTCCTTCCGGAAGCACGGCGACGCCTCGGCAGCCCATCAGCCGGGAGATCGCGACCCCGCCGCGGCAGTAGTTGCCCGTGGACGGCCAGACGGCGCGCTGCCGCGTCGGGTCGAAGCCGCCGGTGACGAGCCGCGGCGTCAGGCAGCCGTAGGCCGCAAGGACCTTGTGGGCCCTGATCAACGGGAAACGGTCGCCGAGTGCGACCACGATCTTCGCGTCGACCCCGGTGAGCTCGCGCGACAGGACGAGATGACCGGGGACCTCGACGACGCCGGTCCTGGCACGGTCGTTGTGCCAGTGGATCCGGAAGAGGTTGAGCGGCTCGGCCTCGTCGGGCCCGACGCGTGCAACCTTCTGCCGTACGCCAGCCGGGACGAGCGCCGGGTCGGCGAGCTGGGCGAACGTCGGCAGTGCGATGCTCGCCTCGCGGAACCGCTCCACCGCTCGTGCCAACGTGCGCCCGTCGGCGAGTTCTGCGTCGGGAGTGACCTGCGTGGTCGGCACGACGCAAACGCTACGAGCGGCCGCGCGGGGAGTCATCGGGGTTTGACGCAGGCGCGATCAGGGGATTCCCCGTCATCCCGCGGTCGCCTCGGTGGGAGCCGGGGAGCCCGCTACTTCTCGGCGATCAGGTCCCGGTACCGGTAGAAGCTCGACTTGGGGACCCGCTCGAGAGTCGGGTAGTCGACGTAGACGATCCCGAAGCGCTTCGAGTAGCCCTCCGTCCACTCGAAGTTGTCGAGCAGCGACCAGACGAAGTAGCCGGAGACCGGGACGCCCGCCACGAGCGCGCGACGGACTGCCTCGACGTGGTCGGCGAGGTACGCGCAGCGCTCCGGGTCGACGACGCTGCCGTCTTCTCTGCGCACGTCGGTGAAGGCGGCGCCGTTCTCGGTGATCGCGATCGACGGCGGCGCGTACTCGTCGCGGAGGCGAACGAGGATGTTGAAGAGACTCTGCGGGGCGACCTCCCAGCCCATCTCCGTATGCGGTGCCCCGGGCTGGGGCACCGTGCGGCGCCCCCCGTCGGGAGTCCGCTCGACCACGTTGCGGGTGTAGTAGTTGACCCCGAGGAAGTCCAGTGGCGCGGCGATCGTCGAGAGGTCGCCCTCTGCGATCGGCGGGACGCTCGACACGAAGCGCTCGCGGACATCGGCCGGGTACTCGGCGCGGAAGATCGCGTCCAGGAACCAGCGATTTCGCTCGCCGTCGAGCTCGGCGGCGGCTGCGATGTCCTCTTCGCCAGAGGTGGCGGGAACGGCCTCGGTCAGGTCGAGCGCGATCCCCACGTGCGCGTCCCGCGAGCAGGTCCTGAGGACCTCACACGCCAGGCCGTGCGAGAGGAGCAGGTGGTGCGCCGCCGCGAGCGCGTCCTCGACCGAAGCTCGGCCGGGTGCGTGCATGCCCCAGCCGTATCCGAGCCACGACGCTACCCAGGGCTCGTTGTGGGTGATCCAGCGCGAGACCCGGTCGCCGAGCCGGCGTCCGACGACCTCGGCGAGCTCCACGAACGCCTCGACCGTCCGCCGTTCGGGCCAACCTCCCGCGTCCTCGAGGGCGGACGGGAGCTCCCAGTGGTAGAGCGTGACCAGTGGCTCGATGCCGTTCGCGAGGAGCTCGTCGACGAGCCGGTCGTAGAAGTCGAGGCCGGCCTCGTTGACCGCGCCGCGCCCGGTGGGCAGCACACGAGGCCACGAGATCGAGAAGCGAAACGCGTTCGCGCCCAGCTCGTGGAGCAAGGCCACGTCCTCGCGGTAGCGGTGGTAGGAGTCGCAGGCGATCGTGCCGTCCTCGCCGTTTCGCACGGCGCCCGGCGTCGCGCAGAAGCGGTCCCAGATGCTCTCCCCGCGCCCGTCCTCGTGGACCGCCCCTTCGGTCTGGTAGGAGGAGGTGGCTGCGCCCCACGAGAATCCGACCGGGAAGGCGCCCTGCGCGCCGACAGGGTCCGAGGCGGCCAAATCGCGGATCACTCGGTCGTCCGATGGCATGAAGTAGCCGTGCGAGAGCGTGCGTAGTTGTACGTAGCGCTGGTCCGGTCCGTCCCCGATGAACTCGACTGGGCCAGCGGCAACTCTATGGTCGGCCCTTCTTTAGAGGCCGCCCATGGACCTCGCTGGGCCAGAAAGGAGGCAAGGTCATGCGAGTTCCCACGCGATGGACGGCCACCGCGCTCAGCGTCGTCGTGGCGCTGTCCGCGGTCATGGTCGTCGTCTTCATGACGGCCGGGGGAGCGAGTGGAGCAGGCTCTGGTGCGAAGTCCGTACACGCGCTTCCGCGCTCGCAGACCTTCTACATGAGCGGGAACCAGTGGTCGCCCAACAACGACCTCAACCCCGCCAAGAGTTGGGACTACATCACGGGGCTCGTCGGCTTTGCGTACGAGACGCCGTTCCGCTACAACCCTCTGCAGGACCACTTCATGCCGTGGCTCGCCAGCGGTGGACGCTGGACTTCGAAGAACACGTACGTGATGACGGTTCGCAAGGGCGTCAAGTGGAGTGACGGGAAGCCGATGACGGTGAAGGACTTCCTCTTCAGCTTCAACATCCTCAAGATTCGGACTCACGCACAGAATCCGCTCTGGACGGACACCGGGCTGAAGAGCATCAAGGCGAAGGGCAACACCCTCGTCTTCAAGTTCGGCGCCAAGCCTGGGTACCAGCAGTTCGACTTCTACCGCTACAACGTCGCGATCGTTCCGCAGCACATCTTCAGTCGCTACAGCAAGACCGATCTTGCCAGCGGCAACCTGCAGAAGCCGATCGTGGGCACCGGCCCGTATCTGTACAAGTCCGGGATCGGCGTCCAGTCGCAGACCGTCGTGTGGACGAGGAACCCGAACTGGTGGGCCATCAAGGCGCTCGGTCTTCATGTGGCACCCAAGTACGTCGTTGACATCAAGAACGGCACGAACGCGGCGGCGCTCGCCAACTTCGTCGCCGGCAACATCGATCTCTTCAACAACTTCGCACCGAAGTCCGCAATCACGGGGAACGCCAAGACCTACTTCAGCAAGGCGCCGTATCACCTTGGCGCGAACACGACCTGGCTGTTCCCGAACACGACGAGGAAGCCGCTCAGTGACGTGAAGTTCCGTCGCGCGCTGGCGTACTCGATCAACATGAAGCAGATCATCAGCAAGGCGTACCAGGGTCTGGTGCAGAAGGCGAGCCCGACCGGCTTGCTTCCGATCTGGAACAAGTGGGTCGACAAGAAGCTCGTGGCGAAGTACGGGTTCTCGTACAACCAGGCCAAGGCGAAGGCGATCTTGGCTGCCGCGGGCTACAAGGACGTGAACGGCGACGGGTTCGTCGAGAACAAGGACGGGTCGAAGATCGATCTCCAGATCGTCTGCCCGAACGGGTGGTCGGACTGGATGACCGCGATCCAGATCATCGCGAACAGCGCGAGGGCGGTCGGCATCAAGGTGACGCCGGCCTACCCCGAGTACAACACGATGGTCGATGACCGTGGCCACGCACGGTTCGATCTGCTGCTCGGCAACGACCGGCAGTACAGCAACACGCCGTGGACGTACTACCAGTACATCTACCGCCTGCCGATCCTGAGCAACCAGACCAGCATGAACTACGAGCGGATCAATGCTCCCAAGGCCTGGAGCCTCACGAAGGGCCTGGACAAGATCCCGTCGAGCAACGTCACGGCCTACAAGGCCCAGATGAAGGCGCTCGAGTCCGTGTTCATGCAGAACCTGCCCGCGATTCCGCTCTGGTACAACGGCATGTGGGCGATGTTCAACACGAAGCACTGGAAGAACTGGCCGGCGGCTGGTACCAGCCGGCAGTTCACGCCTTCCAGCTGGCGAAACTACTGGCAGATGACGAGCATCGACATGCTCACGCATCTGAAGGCTCGCTAGGTGGTAGTGGCGGAGCGCTACCGGTGATTCGACGACACCCCTCCCGGCTCGAGACCGGGAGGGGTGTCGTTTTCGGCGGTGAGGGGGCTCGACAGCTCCGATGAGGCGATACCTCGCCCGAAAGATCCTCATCTACCTCGTCACGTTCTGGGTGGCGGTGACGATCGACTGGGCGATCCCGCGCTTCATGCCGGGCGACCCGGTCCAGTCGCTGCTCTCGCGCATGCAGGCCCAGCCGGAATCGCAACAGGCGTTGACCGGCTACTACACGAAGGCCTTCGGCTTCAACGTCCCCATCTGGAAGCAGTACCTCAACTTCTGGGCCGCGCTCTTCCACGGGGATCTCGGCGTGAGCATCGCGAACTTCCCGACGCCCGTCTGGGAGCTGATTCGCGGCGCGCTGCCGTACACGCTCGCGTTGCTCGTCCCTGCCATCCTGCTGAGCTTCTGGGCGGGCAACAAGGTCGGCGCCATGGCCGCACGCCGCAAGGGGCTCGACAACACTGTCCTCCCGGTCTCGTACCTGCTGACCGCGACACCGCAGATGTGGCTGGGGATCGTGCTCGCCTGGATCTTCGCGACGATCCTGACGATCTTCCCCGTCTCGGCGGCGTACGACCTCTCTCTGCAGCCGACGTGGTCATTCGAGTTCGCGAGGAGCTTCCTCCACCACTGGATCCTGCCCTTCCTGACGCTCTTCCTCGTCGCCTTCGGCGGCTGGGCGATCGGGATGCGGAACATGATCATCTACGAGCTCGAGGCCGACTACTCGAACTACCTGGCCGCGCTCGGCGCCCCGACGAGGCTCATCCGCAAGTACGCCTACCGGAACGCGCTCCTCCCGCAGATCACCGGTCTCGCCCTTGCCCTCGGCGCCATCATCTCCGGAGCCATCGTCGTCGAGATCGTCTACTCGTATCCCGGCCTCGGAACACTCACCCTGACGGCGATCCAGAACCGCGACTACTTCCTGATCCAGGGGATCTTCCTCTTCCTGATCGTCGGGATCCTGATCGCGAACTTCATCATCGACATCGCCTACGTCCTGATCGATCCCCGGACACGGGTGGGTATGCAGGGAGGCTCCTGATGAGGGTCGGCCCCCGCGGAGAGATTGCCGACGTCGGGACCGAGATACCCGCGTCGGTCGCCGAGGCGCCTCTCACGCCGACGGGCGCGCCTCAGACGGCCCCGCCCCCGGCACCGCGTTCGGAGTTCCTCTACTTCGCGCTGCGCAACTGGAAGTTCGTTTTTGGCCTCTCCCTTGTGCTCGGATTCTTCCTTCTCGCGCTGATCGGACCGCACTTGACCCCGCACAAGCCGCTCGCCTTCACGGGGCCGACAGACGGGAGGCCGTCGTCGGACTATTGGTTCGGGACGACGTCCTTCGGACAGGACGTCTTCTCCCAGTTCGTCAACGGCCTGCGGGCCGCGTTCCTGGTGGGGATCCTCGGCGGCGGACTGGCGTGGCTCATCGGCGCCACCGTCGGGTTCACCGCCGGCTATCGGGGCGGAGCCGTCGACGACGTCCTGAACATGCTGACGAACGTCGTCCTCGTGATCCCGACGCTGGCGATCCTGATCATCGTCGCGGCGTACGTGAACGTCCACAGCTACGTCACGGAGGCGATCCTCATCGGGCTGACCTCGTGGCCCTGGGCTGCCCGGGCGGTTCGGGCCCAGACGTTCTCGCTGAAGACCAGGGAGTTCGTCGACGTCGCCCGGCTGACCGGCCGAAACACGCGCCAGATCATCGTGACCGAGATCGCGCCGAACATGAGCTCCTACCTGCTGATGATGTTCATCCTGCTGTTCGGCGGGGCGATCCTGATCGGAGCGTCGCTCGACTTCCTCGGCCTCGGCCCCTCGGAGAAGGTGTCGCTCGGGCTGATGATGAACAGCTCGTTCCTCTCGAGCGCCCTGCTGCTGGGCTCGTGGTGGTGGTTCCTGCCTCCGGGTCTCGGCATCGTCGGCATCGTCGGCGGGCTCTACGTGATGAACGTCGGCCTCGACGAGATCTTCAACCCGCGGCTTCGAGAGCTGTAGACATGAGCCTCGACGTCGACGGCTTGACGGTCTACTACAAGTCGCTCCGCGGCGACGTGAAGGCCGTCGACGGAGCTACCTTCCAGATCGCGGACGGCGAGATCATGGGCCTCGCGGGCGAGTCCGGTTGCGGCAAGTCGACGCTCGGGAAGAGCCTGATCCGCCTCGATGCGCGCATGCGCTACGTCTCGGGTCACGTCGAGCTCGACGGGAAGGAGCTGCCGATCTGGGACGACCGGGAGATGAATTCCTTCCGCTTCAAGGAGGTCTCCATCATCCCGCAGTACGCGCTCAGTGCCCTCAACCCGACGCGCAAGATCGGGACGGTGGCGACGGAGCTCCTCGCCTCGAGAGGAGTTCGGATGAACGGCATGAGGCCCGAGCTCGAACGGCGCCTCGAGCTCGTCGGACTGTCTACGCGCGTTCTCGAGCGGTTCCCGATCGAGCTCTCGGGCGGAATGAAGCAGCGGGTGGTGATGGTGATCTCGTCGCTGCTCAACCCGTCGCTCCTGATCGCAGATGAGATCACCTCCGCGCTCGACGTCTCCACCCAGAGGGCCGTCGCCGAGATGCTCGTCGAGTTTCGCGACCGCGGCTTCGTCAAGAGCATGATCGTGATCACGCACGATCTCTCCGTCCTGTACCAGGTCGCGGACACGATCCTCGTGATGTACGCGGGCAAGCTCGTCGAGAAGGCGTCCTCGGAGGAGATCATCAACTCTCCGAAGCATCCGTACACGCAGCTGCTGCTCTCGTCGTTGCCGGAGGTAGGGGTGCGGTATGCGGACAAGCGGCTGAGCGGCATTCCCGGCCGCCCGCCGTCGCTGCTCGAGCCTCCGGAGGGCTGCCGGTTCAAGACGCGGTGCCCGCTCGCCTTCGTGAAGTGCGGCGAGGAGCCGCCGCTGGTCGAGGTCGAGCCGGGCCGTTCCGTCGCGTGCTGGAAGGTGGCGCCGTGCTGAAGCTCGATGCCTGCTCGAAGACCTACCGGGTCGGAGCGTTCGGCGGGGGCGAGCTGCTCGCGGTCAGCGACGTCAGCTTCGAGGTCGCGCCAGGCGAGGTCGTCGCGCTGATTGGCGAGAGCGGGAGCGGGAAGTCGACGATCGGCAAGATGATCCTCCGGCTCCTCCGGGTCAGCGGCGGGACGATCACCTTCGACGGGGTCGACATCTCGTCGCTCGAAGGACGGAAGCTGAAGGAGTACTACGCGGACGTCCAGGCGGTCTTCCAGGACCCCTTCAGCTCGTACAACCCGATCTTCAAGTCGGATCGCGTCTTCGCAATGCTGCGCCACGAGTACTTCCAGGGCCTGAGCGGCTCGGAGTGGCAGGCGAAGCTCGAGCGGTCGCTCGACTCCGTGAGCCTCAGCCCGCCAGACGTCCTCGGCAAGTACCCGCACCAGCTGAGCGGCGGCCAGCTGCAGCGCCTGCTGATCGCACGGGCGCTGCTGCTCGATATTCGGATACTCGTCGCCGACGAGATCATCAGCATGCTCGACGCGTCGACGCGCATCGACGTGCTGAATCTCCTCGGTGAGCTCAAGTCACGCGGGCTGGGCGTCCTCTTCATCACGCACGACCTCTCGCTCGGCCACTACATCAGCGACCAGACGATCATCCTCCGCCGCGGGAAGGTGGTCGAACGCGGCTCGACACAGAAGGTCTTCGGCAACCCGATCCACCCGTACACGAAGATGCTGCTCGCGTCGGTTCCGCAGCTCCACAAGAAGTGGGAGGAGGCGGCGACGGAGCTCGAGGTGCCCGCGGCGATCGCCGGCGAGAGGCCGATCGCGGCCGTCGAGGAGACGCCGGGCCCGCTCGTGGAGGTCGAGGACGACCACTTCGCGGCCGTCGGGCCCGAGTAGGCCTCAGCGCTCGAGGAGGGCGGCTCGGGCCTTCGGGGCTCGCCGTCTCCGCGGCAGCTGTCCCGCGGGCGCAAGGACGAGCAGGAACGGGGCGAGCGCCGCGAGCGCGACCATCGGCGCCAGCGACGTCTCCCGCGGAAGGTAGCCGGTCGTCGCGACCGGGCCGGACCCGAGCGTTCGCCGCAGGCTGTGGACGACGGCGTCGAAGCTCGTCTCGGGATATGCCCGCCAGCCGTCCGCCCGGAGCGTGT
>Ga0335083_10006316_pt1 | contig 14833 bp, 12 predicted proteins | sample Lox_Sample_42_FD_206716 | JGI IMG/M metagenome (GOLD analysis project Ga0335083, IMG submission 206716) | Soil microbial communities from Loxahatchee National Wildlife Refuge, Florida, United States - Lox_Sample_4.2 | ecosystem: Environmental > Terrestrial > Soil > Wetlands | place: USA... | reverse complement strand
AGGTGTTCCTCGGCTTCATCGGCCTTGACACCGCGGACGCCGACCGGTTCGTGGCCTGTGTTCCGGTGCGTGGCCTGCGGTTTCGCCTGCAACGCTGACGTGAACGCGGCCAGGAACATCGCGGCGGGGCACGCCGTGAAAGCGCGGGGAGGCGACGGGACTACCCGGCCCTTGAACCGCGAACCTCAACCAGCGCTCCTCGCGTGAGTTGGAATCCCCTGCCTTCAGGCGGGGAGGATGTCAAAGGCGCTCGATGATGGTGGCGGTGGCCATGGCGCCGCCTGCGCACATGGTGATCAGTGCGGTGCTCGCGTCGCGCCGTTCAAGCTCGTGCAGCGCGGTGGTGATCAGCCGGGCGCCGGTCGCGCCCACCGGGTGCCCCAGGGCGATCGCCCCGCCGTTGACGTTGACCCTGTCCTCGTCGGGCCGCAGCACCCGCAGCCAGGACAGCACCACGGAAGCGAACGCCTCGTTGACCTCGAACAGGTCGATGTCCGCGAGCGTCATGCCGCTGGCCGCGAGGACCCGTTCCGTCGCCGCGACCGGACCGTCAAGGTGGTAGTAGGGCTCCGCGCCGATCAGGCACTGCGCGACGATCCTGGCCCGCGGCCGCAGGCCAAGGTCCCGCGCCCGGCCGGCGTCGGCCAGCAGCACGGCGGCGGCGCCGTCGGATATCTGCGAGGACGTCCCGGCCGTGTGCACGCCGTCCTCGATCACCGGGGTAAGCCGGGCAAGCGCGTCCAGGCTGGTCGCCCGCAGGCCCTCGTCCCTGTCGACAAGGCCGCCCGACGCCTTCACCGGCGTGATCTCCCGGCCGAAGCGCCCCTCCGCCCAGGCGGCCTGGGCCAGCGTCTGCGAGCGGAGGCCGAAGGCGTCGATCTCCGCGCGGGTCAGGCCGCGGCGCCCGGCTATCCGCTCCGCGGCGACGAACTGGTTCGGCAGGTCGATGTCCCAGCTGTCCGGCCGCGGCGTCCCGACCCCGGTGCCCACGTTCGAGCGCAGCGGCACCCGCGACATGGCCTCCACCCCGCAGCCGACGCCGACGCTGATCGCGCCGGCCGCGATGAGGCCGGCGATCAGGTGAACGGCCTGCTGACCGGAACCGCACTGGGCGTCGAGGGTCAGGCAGCCCGCCTGGTACGGCAGGCCGGCGTGCAGCCACGCGGTCCTTGTGACGTTGTTCGACTGCTCGCCCGCCTGCGTCACGCAGCCGCCGGCGACCTGCTCGGCCGCCGCGGGATCCAGGCCGGCCCGGTCGAGCAGCGCGACCTGCGCGGCGCCGAGGACCTCCGCGGCATGCAGGCCAGCGAGCACCCCGCCGCGCCTGCCTATCGGAGTGCGCACAGCCTCGACGATCACCGCGGTACCCATCAGGATCACCTTCCCGTTGACGGAACGTGTTGCTGGCCTATGGTTCGGCCGGGCAAGCCCGTGTACTGTACCTAAAATAGAACATGTTTCAATTTCAGGCATCACCTGGAGGCGGTCATGGCCGGACCTGACATCCCGCAGGGCTTCGACTTCACCGACCCCGACCTCTACGTCAGCCGGGTTCCCACCGAGGAGTTCGCCGAGCTGCGCCGGGCGGCCCCGGTCTGGTGGAACGCCCAGCGCAGGGGCTCCGCGGGCTTCGATGACGACGGCTTCTGGGCGGTGACCAGGCACGCCGACATCCTGGAGGTCTCCCGGCGCAGCGACCTGTACTCCAGCTGGGAGAACACCGCGCTGATCCGGTTCCATGAGGGCATCGAAAGGGACGCGATCGAGATGCAGCGGGTGATCCTGCTGAACATCGACCCGCCGGAGCACACCAAGGTGCGCGGCATCGTGTCCCGCGGCTTCACGCCGAAGGCGGTCCGCGGCATGCGGGACAACCTGGCCGAGCGGGCCGAGCGGATCGTCGCCACGGCGCTGGCCGAGGGAACCGGCGACTTCGTCACGGACATCGCCTGCGAGCTGCCGCTGCAGGCGATCGCCGAGCTGATCGGCGTCCCGCAGGAGGACAGGAAGAAGATCTTCCAGTGGTCCAACCAGATGGTCGGCAGCGATGACCCGGAGTATGCGGCCGAAGGGATCGAGGCGGCGATGGAGCTGCTCGCCTACGCCATGGAGATGGCCGAGGACCGGACGGAGAACCCGCGTAACGACATCGTCACCAAGCTGGTCAACGCGGAGATCGACGGCGAACAGCTGTCGTCGGACGAGTTCGGCTACTTCGTGCTCATGCTCGCGGTGGCGGGCAACGAGACCACTCGCAACGCGATCTCCCATGGCATGCAGGCCTTCTTCGACCACCCCGGCCAGTGGGAGCTGTTCAAGGCGCAGCGGCCGGAAACGGCGGCCGACGAGATCATCCGCTGGGGCACGCCGGTCACGGTGTTCCAGCGCACCGCGCTCGCCGACACCGAGCTCGGCGGAGAGCGGATCAAGCAGGGGCAGCGGGTCGGCCTGTTCTACCGCTCGGCGAACTTCGACGAGGACGTCTTCGACCACCCGGAGCGGTTCGACATCCTGCGCGACCCCAACCCGCACGTCGGCCTCGGCGGGTTCGGCGCGCATTACTGCCTGGGCGCCAGCCTCGCCAAGCTCGAGATCGGGCTGATCTTCAACGCCATCGCCGACGCGATGCCGGACATCCGCCCGTCCGGCCAGCCCGAGCGGCTGCGCTCCGGCTGGCTCAACGGCATCAAGCACCTGCCCGTCAGCTACACGGGCTCCTGATCCGTCCCGCCCAGGCAACCACCCGCCCAGCGTTAGGTCGCCGCAGCCGGCCCCGCGCCGGGACTTTTACCTCTTTGAGGCCGCCGACGGCAGTGGAATGGCATGCTGGTCATCGCCGCAGTCATGCTGGTTGTGCGGGCGGTCCAGGCGCGGCACACGCCGTCCATCGCTACCACCGTGGTTGGCCTGCTGGTGATCCTCGGCGCCTTCGGCGCTCGCCGTGCTACAGGAGGCCGTGGTAGAGGCGCAGGGCGTCGTCGAGAGCGTCCATTTCGTCGTCATCGAGGACGCCGATCCAGTTGTTCAGCTTGGTGATGTCAACGCCGAGCATCTGCTCGAGGAGTATGCGGCATTTCCTGCCCTCGATCTCGGCTTCTGGCCGGGTAAGGCTCGGCCGGGCCGAAGTGGAGGCGGGCGCGACCGTCACCACTGAGCCGATGAAGTTCGTGGCGGTCACGACAACGGCGTGGCGCCGTCCTTCTTGCGTGTGATCACCGGTGCGCGCCGGCAAGGTGATGAGGTAAACGGAACCCTTACGAAGCAAGGTAACGGGCCCACTCGCGGAGCTGCTCCGCTTCCTCCCGCTCCGCCGGGTCGCTGGCGATCTCGGCCGACTCCCGGCGCATCCGGTCCTGCATGGTGGTGAACCAGGCGAGGTGGATGGCCTTCCGGATCACCTCAGACGTCGACCCGCCGAGCTCTTCGACTATCTGGTCAAGTTCTTTGCGCGTCTTTTCGTCCACGCGCACGGTCACAACGTCCACGTGTGAAGTGTAACACGATTCGTATTACACGCAGCGGCCGCGCGCAGTTGCGAAGCAACGGCGGCCGGGCTCACTTTTCGCGAGACACCACCCACATCGAGAAGTACTGCGACCCGCCGCCGTAGGCGTGCCCGAGCGCGGTCCGCGCCCCGGCCACCTGGTGCGCGCCCGCCTTGCCCATCACCTGCATGGCCGCCTCGGCGAAGCGGAGCAGTCCCGAGGCGCCGATCGGGTTCGATGACAGCACTCCGCCCGAGGGGTTGACCGGCAGTTTCCCGCCGAGCGCGGTCTCGCCCGCGGCGGTCAGCCGCCAGCCGTCGCCGGGGGCGGCGAAGCCCAGGTTTTCCAGCCACATCGGCTCGAACCAGGAGAACGGGACGTAGATCTCGGCCACGTCGATCTCGTCGATCGGTGACGTGATCCCGGCCTTGCGCCAGAGCTCGGCCGCGGCCGCGGCGCCCGCCGCCGGGTTCACCGGGTCCTTGCCCGCGAACATCGTCGGCTCGGTCCGCATCGCGGTCGCCCGGATCCACGCCACCGGCCCCTGGCTGGCCAGGGCCGCCTCCTCGTCTCCGATGACCACGGCGCAGGCGCCGTCCGATGACGGGCAGGTCTCGTCGTACCGCACCGGGTCCCACAGCATGGGGGAGGCCTGCACCGACTCCAGCGTGATGTCCGGCTGCTGCAGGTGGGCGTACGGGTTAAGCGCTCCGTTGCGCCGGTCCTTGACCGCGACCATCGCCCCGATGTCTTGCGGTGCGCCGCTGCGGCGGATATAAGCCCGGATGTGCGGCGAGAAGTACCCGCCGGCGCCCGCGACCACCTGGATGCTGAATGGCGGCGCGATCGACAGCGCCCACATGGCGTTGGACTCCGACTGCTTCTCCCACGCCAGCGCGAGCACCCGCCGGTGAATGCCAGCCTGCACCAGGTTGGCCGCGACGATGCCGGTGGCGCCGCCGACCGAGCCCGCGGTGTGCACCCGCAGCAGCGGCTTGCCGACCGCGCCGAGCGCGTCCGCCAGGTACAGCTCGGGCATCATCACGCCCTCGAACAGGTCAGGCGCCTTCCCGGCCACCACCGCGTCGATGTCGGCGAAGGTGAGCCCGGCGTCGGCAAGCGCGCGGTCCGCCGCCTCCCGGCACAGTCCCGCCATCGACACGTCGGTGCGCTTGGACCGGTGCCTGGTCTGCCCCACGCCGAGAACCGCGGCTTGCACTGTCCCCGTGCTTCCCGTTGTCACAGTGCCTCCATGACGCAGACGAGGTTCTGCTGCAGCGCGGGCCCGCTTGTCGCGTGGCCCAGTGAACGAGACGCGCGCCCGGACATGATCGCCCGCGCCGCGCAGCCGATCCTGGCGAGCCCCGCGGCGAACATCGGGTTGCCGCAGAGCGCGCCGCCCGACGGGTTGACCTCGGTCTCGCCGTTCAGGCCGAGCGCCCGGCGCAGCAGGATCTCCTGGTGGGTGAACGGCGCGTGCAGCTCGGCGACCTGAACCGGCTCCGCGCCCGCCGAGCCGAGGCCGAGGCCGCCGGTTCCGACACTCAGCAGGTCCCTGGCGCCGAGCGACCCCGACTCGATCCGGTGCCCGAACGACGTGATCCAGGCCGGCCGCTCGCACAGCTCGCGCGCCCGCGCGCCGGAGGCGAGGATGACGACCGCCGCGCCGTCGCCGACCGGGGCGCAGTCGTGAGAACGCAGCGGGTCGGCCACGTACGGCCGGGCGAGCAGGTCCTCGATCGCGACCTCACCGGACACCTGCGCCGCCGGGTTGCCGACCGCGGCGGCCCGGCTGCGCGCCGCGACCTCCGCCATGTCCTTCTCGGTCCACAGCCCGGCCTCGATGCCAAGCCGCGCCTGCAGCGCCGCGACCGACACCGCGTCCGGCCACAGCGGTGCTACCAGGTAGGGGTCAAGCTGCAGCGCGAGCACCCGCCGCAAGTCAGCCCCGGAAGACTTGCCGAAGCCGTACGCCAGCGCGATCTCCGCCTCGCCGGACATGATCTTCACCCAGGCCTCGTACAGCGCCCAGGCGCCGTCCATCTCCACGTGCGATTCCATGATCGGCGGGACGGCGCCGATCGCGTCCACCGCCTGCACGAAGGAAAACGCCCGCCCGGCCAGGTAGTCAGACGACCCCGAGCACCAGAACCCGATGTCGCCCTTGCTCAGTCCGGTAGCGGCGTACACCTCCGCGAAGATCGGCACCAGCATCTCCACCCCGCCGGTGGTCGCGTCCTCGCGAACCCGGCACGGCGACTGCGCGAAGCCGATGACGGCAACCTCACTCATATGTGCCTCGCGTAGGTCTCGTACGGGGCGTCCGGCTCGCCGGTCGGCGTGAAGTGGCTGATGGTCGAGGCCGACGGGGCCCATTCCTCCCGCGGCCGCCACACCGCGCGCACCCGCATGCCGATCCGCACCTCGCCGGGCTCGCAGCCGAGTATGAGGTGCTGGAAGGCGATGTCCGCCCCGTCGAGCAGCACCGCCGCCGCCACGTACGGCGGCGTGACCTGCTGGCCGGGGTAGGCCACGTTGACGATCGAGAAGGTGGTGACGGTCCCGGTGTCCGGCAGTTCGACCTCTTCGCTGGCCGGCACGCCGTCAACCGGGCAGGTGCCGCGGGACGGGGTGTACACCTTCCCGCACGCGGGGCACCGCTGCCCGGTCAGCCGGCCTTCGGCCAGGCCGCGCAGGTACGTGCTCTCGCCGGGCGAAGCGGTGTGCTCATAGCGCAGCCGCACCGGGGTGACCGTCATTGTCACCGGAGCGATGTCCTCCGCCGCGGGCCGAGCCGCGGGCCGAGCCGCGGGCGCAGCAGCATCGGGTGCCTCGCATGGCTCGAAGCATGCGATGTCCCTGATGCTGCCCACCCGCTCGTCGGCCCAGCGCGGCGTCACCCGCATCCCGGTCCGCATCGCGGCGGCGGACCCGGCGTCCACCGCGTGCAGCATCGCGGTATCCGCGCCGTCCAGCCGGATGAGCGCCCACCCGAACGGGCGGTCGAGCGGCTGCCCGGGAAGTGGCCTGTCCAGCCACGTCCACGTGAGCACGGACCCGGCCGGGCCGACCTCGACCAGTTCCCGGGGCGGCGAGAACGTAACCGGGTCATACTCGAACGGCGGCGCGTGCACCGTGCCGTCCGGGCTGCGCGCCCCGAGGACGCGCCGCTCCCTGAGCGCGGTCATGAACTGGCCGAGCACCGGCCCGAGCGACCGCGTGTAGTCGAACGCGATCTCCATCGGCGCCCGTAGCGGAGTAGCTGTCACCGGCTCATTGTAGAACGTGTTGCAGTTCATGGCTTGTCCCAGTTTAGAACACGTTCTAGATTGGGCCTCGTGACTGAGAGCCCCGTGACAGAAAGCCCCGTGACTGACGTCGGCTTGTGGACCATCGCAGCGCAGGCACCGGACCGCCCGGCGGTGATCGAGCCGGACGGCGCGGTCGTGTGCTACGCGGAACTGGCCGCCAAGGCCGACCAGATCGGCCGGGGCCTGCGCGAGCTCGGCCTCCGCCCGGGCGACTGCGTGGCCGGGATGCTGTCCAACAGTTCCGCGGCCCTCGCGCTGTTCTTCGCCGCGATGGAGACCGGGCTGTACGTGGTCCCGGTCAACTGGCACCTGGCCGCCGCCGAGGTCGCCTACATACTCGGCGACAGCGGCGCGGCCGCGTTCGTGGCGGACGAACGGTTCGCCGCCGCCGCGCGGGCAGCGGCGGACCAGGCGCAGATCGCTCCCGCCGCCAGGTTCGCGGTCGGCGCGGTCGAAGGATTCGCACCGCTGTCCAGCCTGGGCGCCGGCCCGGAGGGCCGCCCGGATCAGCGCACTGCGGGCGCCCCCATGGTCTACACGTCGGGCACCTCGGGCCGGCCCAAGGGCGTGCGGCGCGCGCTCACCGGCGAGGACCCGGACACCGTCCCTGCCGCGAGCAAATGGTTCTTCGGCCTGTTCGGCCTGGCGCCGTTCGCCGGCCACGTGCACCTGTGCTGTTCACCGCTGTACCACACGGCGGTGCTGAACTTCGCCACCATCTCGCTCCAGCTCGGCCACCCAGTGGTTTTGATGGAGAGGTTCGACCCGCGGACTGCGCTCGCGCTCATCGAGCGGCACCGGGTGACCCACACGCACATGGTGCCGACGCAGTTCCGGCGGCTGCTCGCGCTGCCCGAGCAGGTCAGGTCGGCGTACGACGTCAGCTCCATGCGCGCCGCGATCCACAGCGCCGCGCCGTGCCCGCAGGAAGTCAAGCGGAAGATGATCGACTGGTGGGGGCCGGTGATCGTCGAGTACTACGCCGCCACCGAGGGCGGCGGCACAGGGATCACCGCGCAGGAGTGGCTGCAGCGGCCGGGCTCTGTCGGCCGGCCCTGGCTTGGCTCGGAGGTCCGCATACTCGACGAGCACGGCGACGACCTCCCGGCGGGCCAGCCTGGTCTCGTCTACCTGCGGATGGGCACCTCCACCTTCGACTACCACAAGGACAGGGACAAGACGCTCGCCGCGCGCGCCAACGGCATGTTCACCGTCGGCGACGTCGGCTACCTCGACGCCGACGGCTACCTCTACCTCTGCGACCGCAAGGGAGACGTGATCATCTCCGGCGGCGTCAACATCTACCCGGCGGAGATCGAGGCCGAGCTGTCCTGTCACCCGGCGGTCGCCGACGTGGCCGTGTTCGGCATACCGCACGAGGAATGGGGCGAGGAGATCAAGGCCGTCGTGCAGCCCGCGGACGGCCGTCAGGCGGGACCGGACCTGACCGCGGAGCTACTGGCCTTCCTCGACGGCCGGATCGCCAGGTTCAAGCTGCCACGGACCATCGACTACGTCGCGGAACTCCCGCGCGACCCCAACGGCAAGCTCTACAAGCGCCGCCTGCGCGACCCCTACTGGGCAGGCCGCGCCAAGCAAATCTAAACGGGCAGATCTAAGCAGGCAAAACCCATCCATCCCAACGGGTCCGGGTTGCACCCCAGGCGTCATGACCTGTCTGGTGGCGGCCCGCGCTCAGGAGGGTTGACTGAAATTAGAACATGTTCTAACTTCTGGTCACCGGCTCGCCCGGGGAGCCGCGTCGCGTCCTGACAGCACCGCACCCACGGAGCGTTCGCCATGCCTGAAAACACTCTTCTCACCCGCCGTCAGGTCCTCGCCGGCACCGCCGCGGCCGGCGCCGGCCTGCTGTTCGGCGCCGGCGCGTTCTCGCCCGGCCGCGCCCGGGCAAGCAGCCTCCCGGTCGCCGGGACCTACGACGTAGTGGTCGTCGGGGCGGGCGCGGCCGGGATGACCGCCGCGCTGACCGCCGTCAAGCTCGGGCTGTCCGTGGTCGTGCTGGAGAAGGCCAGCGTGTTCGGCGGATCGCTGGCCAGGTCGGGCTCTGGCGTCTGGATACCCAACAACTCGGTCATCCTGGCGGCCGGAGTGCCGGACACGCCGGCGCTGGCCGCCGAGTACCTGGCCGCCGTGGCCGGCGACGGGTCGACGGCGGCGAAGCAGGCCGCGTTCCTGGCCAACGGCCCGGCGATGCTCGACTTCGTGATGGCCAACAGCCCGCTCAAGTACCAGTGGATGAACGGCTACAGCGACTACTACTGCCTGCTGCCAGGGGCGATGAAAAACGGGCGCTCCGTCGAGCCGTCGATGATCGACGGCCACATCCTCGGCTCGAAGCTGGCGAGCCTGCGGGCACCGTACATGACCGTCCCGAGCGGCCTAGTCGTCTACGACGCGGACTACAAGTGGATTCAGATCGCCGCGGTCAACGCCCACGGCGCCGCGGTCGAGGCCGAGTGCCTGGCCGCGGGCACCGCGGCCGCGCTGCTCGGGCAGGCGCCGCTCACCATGGGCCAGGCCTCGGCGGCGGGGCTGCGGGCCGGCCTGCTCAGCGCGAACGTGCCGGTCTGGCTGAGCACCCCGATGGAAAGCCTGGTGACCGCCAACGGGACGGTCACCGGGGTGGTGGCGACCGTCAACGGCGTGTCGTCGACGGTCAACGCGAACCGCGGCGTCATCATCGCGGCGGGCGGGTTCGAGCACAACCTCGCGATGCGGACGCAGTACCTGCCGGCCGGCACGGCCAGCACGTCGTGGACGCTCGGCGCGGACACGAACACAGGCGACGGCATCCAGGCGGGACTCGCCGTCGGCGCGGCGGTCAGCCTGATGGACCAGGCATGGTGGGGCCCCGTGCTCGCCACCCCCGGGTCGCCGTATTTCTGCCTGGCCGAGCGCACCGAGCCGGGCGGGCTGATCGTGAATCAGGCGGGCCAGCGGTTCGTCGACGAGGCCGCGCCCTACGGCGACGTGGTGAAGGCGATGTACACGCAGAACGCGACCGCGCCGGACATCCCCTGCTGGCTGGTCGTCGACCAGAACTACCGCGACCGGTACATGTTCGACGAGACCCTGGCCGTGCTGCCGCTGCCGTCCTCCTGGTACAGCGCCGGCACGGTGTACTCGTCGTTGACGATCGCCGGGCTGGCCAACGCAATCGGCGTGCCCGCGGCCAACCTCCAGGCCACGATCGCCCGGTTCAACGGCTTCGCCGCGACCGGCATCGACTCCGACTTCAGCCGGGGCGTCAACTTCTACGATCACTACTACACCGACCCCGCCGTCACCCCGAACTCGTGCCTGGCGCCGCTGACGCTGCCGCCGTACTACGCCTTCCAGATGCAGCCGGGAGACCTCGGCACCAAGGGCGGCCTAGTCACCGACGCCTCTTCGCGGGTGCTCGACGGCAGCGGCAACGTCATACCCGGCCTGTACGCGGCGGGCAACTCAAGCGCGGCCGTCATGGGTTACTCCTACGCGGGCGCCGGCGCCACGATCGGCCCCGCGATGACTTTCGGCTACATCGCGGCACACACCATCGCGGCCAGCTAGCCGCGGGACAGCAGAGCGGGCCCACGATGTACGGTCACGCGTCGCGGAACTGCGGGCGGCGCTTCTCGGCGAAGGCGCGCGGCCCCTCCCGCGCGTCGTCGCTCGCGAACACCGCGGCGCCGATCTTGGCCTCGACCGCGAACGCGTCGTTCTCCGCCAGGCCCTCGGTCTCCCGCAGGGTGCGCAAGATCGCGCGCACGGCGACCGGGCCGTTGGCGGCGATCGCGTCGGCGATCTCGAGCGCCTTGTCCAGCGCCTGCCCGTCCGGCACGACGTGCCCGATGAGCCCGATGGACAGCGCCTCCGCGGCCGTGATGTGCCGCCCGGTCAGCAGCAGGTCGGCGGCCAGCGTGTAGGGGATCTGCCGAGTCAGCCGCACCGCCGAGCCGCCAAGCGGGAACAGGCCCCAGCGGGCCTCGGAAACGCCGAACCGCGCGCTCTCGCCGGCCACCCGGATGTCGGTCGCCTGGAGGATCTCGGTGCCGCCGGCGATGGCTGGCCCCTCCACCGCGGCGATCAGCGGCTTGGTCAGGCGGCGACCCTTGAGCAGCGGCTCGATCACCGCCAGGTCGAAGTCACCCAGCCGGGAACCGGGATGATCGCCGGTCATCGCCTTGAGGTCGGCGCCCGCGCAGAACGAGCCGCCCGCCCCGGTCAGCACGCACACCCGGATGCCCGGGTCGGCGTCGACCCGGTCCCAGGCCTGGCGCATGAGTGCCAGCATCTCCGAGCTGAACGCGTTGCGCGCCTGGGGCCGGTTCATCGTGACGATGAGAACATGTCCGCGCTGCTCGACCAGCGCGTGCGGCGGCTCGCTCACAGGGCTCTCCGGTGGAAACCCCGGTCCTGAGGCCGGGGATGAAGCTGGTGTCCTGCGCGGCACGGCAGGGGATGGCTCATTATCAAATCCTCCGCTGTCTGATATTTCTCGCTATAATGTTCGTGTGTCTCGGTATCGTCTGGTGATTACATCGCAACAGGAATCGATCTTGCTGCGGCACTGCTCGGATGCCCGGTACGTGTGGAACCTGTGCGTCGAGCAGGAAAGCGAGTACCGGCCCGGCCGCGGGAAGATGCCCCGGTTCGCCGAGCGGTGCCGGCAGCTGACCGAGGCCCGCGCCGACAACCCCTGGCTCAAGGGCGGGCAGGACGAGGGATTCCGCATCGTCACGGTGACGCCCGGCGACGTGCGGCGCCTCAACCGCACTCACGCCGCGGTGAAGGTTCCGAAAGCGGGCTGGGTACGGTTCCGCTGGTCCCGCCCAGTGCCAGGCGGCGTGAAATCCTTCCGGGTGACCCGCGACCGCGCCGGCCGCTGGCACGTCGCGTTCGCCGCGGTCCCCGGCCCTGTGCCGGGGCCGGGGACCGGCACGGTCGTGGGGATCGACCGGGGCGTCAAGGTCAGCGCCGCGCTGTCCACCGGGGAGACGCTGCACTGCCCCGGCCTGACCGGGCGGGAGGCGCGGCGCCTGCGCTGCGCCGAGCGCAAGACCGCCAAGGCGAAGCGGGGCTCGGGCCGCCGCCGCAAGGCGAAGGCCACGGTGGCGCGGCTGAAGGCGCGGGAGGCCGACCGCCGCAAGGACTGGGCGGAGAAGGCCTCCACGGACCTCGCGCGGCGGTTCGACGTGATCCGCGTCGAGGACCTCGACATCAAGAACATGACAAGGTCCGCCAAGGGCACCGTGGAGCAGCCCGGCAGGAACGTCGCGCAGAAGGCCGGCCTCAACCGGGGCATCGGCAAGGCCGGCTGGGGGCTGCTGGTCCGCCGGCTGCAGGACAAGGCCCCCGGCCGGGTGCAGAAGGTACCGCCCGCCTACACCTCGCAGCGCTGCAGCGCGTGCGGGCACGTCGCCAGGGAATCCCGCGAGAGCCAAGCGGCGTTCCGGTGCGTGGCCTGCGGTTTCGCCTGCAACGCTGACGTGAACGCGGCCAGGAACATCGCGGCGGGGCACGCCGTGAAAGCGCGGGGAGGCGACGGGACTGCCCGGCCCGTGAACCGCGAACCTCAACCTGCGCTCCTAGCGTGAGTTGGAATCCCCCGCCTTCAGGCAGGGGAGGATGTCAATCTGCCTCCCTGAGTGGTGGCCAGCTATTGCTAAAAACAGTAACACGTTCTAATTTCTACCCATGGCGCTGAACATGGCCGACCTGTTCGAGCATGCCGTGGACACCTTCCCCGAGCGGGTTGCGCTGATCTGCCGCGACCGCCAGGTCACCTACCGCGGGCTCGAAGACGAGGCCAACCGCCTCGCGCACCACCTGGCCGCCCAGGGCATCGGTCCCGGCGGCCACGTGGGCCTGTACGCCCGCAACTCCATCGAGACCGTGACGACGCTGCTCGCCACGATCAAGCTGCGGGCCGTAGTGATCAACATCAACTACCGGTACCTGGCACAAGAACTGGCATACCACCTGGACGACGCCGGCCTGGGCGTCCTCGTCCACGACCAGGACCTGGCGCCGGTCGTCGATGCCGTCGCGCCCGCCGGACTGCCGCGCGTCGTGATTGGCGGGAACTACGCCGATGCGCTCGCCGCCGGGTCCGCGGCCCGCGACTTCGGTCCGCGCAGCCCCGATGACGTCTACATCATCTACACCGGGGGCACCACCGGGCAGCCGAAGGGCGTCATGTGGCGCCATGAGGACATCTGGCGCACGCTCGGCGGCGGCATCGACTTCATCACCTTCGAGCCGCTCGAGGACGAGTGGGCGCAGTCTCAGGCGGGGGCCGAAGGCAACGGCATGGTCCGCATGGCGCCGGCCCCGCTCATCCACGGCGCCGCCATGGTGGCCACGCTGGCCTGCCTGTTCGGCGGGGACACGGCCGTGATCTTGCCGAAGTTCGATCCGCACGCGGTCTGGGAAGCGGTGCAGCGGCACCAGGTCAACGTGCTTTCCGTCATCGGCGATGCGATGGCCAGGCCGCTGATGGAGGCGCTGGCTGTCGGCGGCTATGACACGTCCTCGCTGGTGTCGCTCAACTCCACCGCCGCGCTGTTCTCGCCCCCGGTCAAGGAGGCGGTCGTGCGGGCGCTGCCGAACGTGTTCCTTAGCGAGGCGATCGGCTCGACCGAGACCGGCTTCGCGGGCATCGCGTTCGTCAGCGCGGACGACGAGCAGCGCGGGGGTCCCACGGTCATGGCGGGCCCGGACGTCATCGTGATCGACGAGGCGGGCGGCGTCTGCGGGCCCGGGCAGACCGGCAAGCTGGCCCGGGGCGGGCACATACCGCTCGGCTACTACCGCGACCCGGTGAAGACCGCGCAGATGTTCGCCGAGGTCGACGGCAGGCGCTACGCGGTGCCAGGCGACTGGGCCCGGGTCGAGGAAGACGGCACGCTCACCTTGCTCGGCCGGGGCAACACGTGCGTGAACACGGGCGGCGAGAAGGTCTACCCGGAAGAGGTCGAGGGCGCGCTGAAGTCGCACCCCGACGTGTTCGACGCACTGGTCATCGGCGTGCCCGACGACCGGCTCGGCCAGCGGGTGGCCGCCCTCGTCCAGCTGCGCGACGGGGCAGCCGCCGACCAGACCGCGATCCAGGCGCACGTGCACAGCCAGCTGGCCGGCTACAAGGTGCCGCGCACCGTCTGGTTCGTGGACTCGATCGGCCGCACCGTATCCGGCAAGGCCGACTACCGCTGGGCGCGCCGGTACGCCGACGAACATCAACCCGCCACCCCGGCCCAGCCAGAATCGGCACAGCAAGAATCGGCCCAGCCAGAGAGGACCGCATGACCATTCGGACGCCGGTTTGCGACTTGCTCGGCATCGAGTACCCGGTCTTCGGTTTCAGTCCGTCCGAGGAGGTCGCCGCGGCGGTCAGCCGGGCCGGCGGCCTTGGCGTGCTCGGCTGCGTCAGGTACAACGACCCGGCCGAACTGGACGCGGCCCTGGACTGGATGGACGCGAACACCGACGGAAAGCCCTACGGCGTCGATGTGGTCATGCCCGCCCGGGTGCCCGCCGAGGGGGCCGTCAGGGACCTGGAGCAGATGATCCCGCAGCCGCACAGGGACTTCGTCGAGCAGACGCTGCTCGCTCTCGGCGTGCCGCCGCTGCCCGACGGCGCACCGGACGCGGACGGGGTGATGGGCTGGCTGCACTCGGTCGCGCGCAAGCACGTCGAGGTGGCGCTCGCCCACCCCGCGCGCCTCATCGCGAACGCACTCGGGCCGCCGCCGCAGGACATCATCGCCACCGCGCACGAGCGGGGCATGCTGGTGGCGGCGCTGGCCGGGAAGGCGGCGCATGCCCAGGCCCAGGTAGCCAGCGGCGTGGACATCGTCGTCGCCCAGGGCTACGAGGCAGGCGGGCACACCGGCGAGATCGGCAGCATGGTGCTCATCCCGGAGATCGTCGACGCGGTCGGCGACCGGGCAACGGTGCTCGCCGCGGGCGGCATCGGCTGCGGCCGGCAGGTTGCCGCCGCGCTCGCGCTGGGCGCCGGCGGGGTCTGGATGG
>Ga0335083_10006315_pt1 | contig 14837 bp, 16 predicted proteins | sample Lox_Sample_42_FD_206716 | JGI IMG/M metagenome (GOLD analysis project Ga0335083, IMG submission 206716) | Soil microbial communities from Loxahatchee National Wildlife Refuge, Florida, United States - Lox_Sample_4.2 | ecosystem: Environmental > Terrestrial > Soil > Wetlands | place: USA... | reverse complement strand
CCGGCACATCCGCGCCCATCACGCGCAGCAGTTCCTTGCGCGAAAGCTCGATCGTCGGCGCGGCAATGCGGCCGGGATATACGTCGACGAAGCCTTGGAGAATTTCGCCGCCCGCAAGCTGCTGAACCAGCTCCGCCGCCCGGCGCGAGGCCATCTCCGCCATTTCCGGATCGGCGCCCCGCTCGAACCGGTAGGAAGCTTCGGTGCGCAGCCCCAGCGCCTTCGAAGCGCGCCGCACGCTGACCGGATCGAACCACGCGGCCTCGAGCAGCAGGTTGCGGCTCGCGAATCCGATTTCGCTTTCCGCGCCGCCCATCACGCCGCCAACACCCAGCGCGCGCTCGCCGTCAGCGATCACGCACATATCCTTTGCCAGCGGGCGTTCCACGCCGTCCAACGTGCGGAGCTTTTCACCGGCCCGCGCGCGCCGCGCGACGATCTTGCCGCCGCCCAGCTTGTCGAGGTCGTATGCGTGCAGAGGCTGGCCCAGCTCGAACATCACGTAATTGGTCACGTCCACCACGTTGTTGATCGAATTCTGGCCGATGGCCTCCATGCGGCGGCGCAGCCAGTCGGGCGACGGCTGCACTTTCACTCCGCGCAGTATGCGTGCGGTGAAGCGCCCGCAAAGCTCCGGCGCCTCGATTTCGACGCGCACCGCGTCCGCCGCCTTCTGGGCCGATTCCTTCAGCTTCGGGGCGAGCGGCTTCACCGGCAGCCGGTAGATTGCGGCCACCTCGCGCGCCACGCCGTAGTGGCCCAGGCAATCGGGTCGATTCGCGGTCACTTCGATATCGAGCACCGGGCCGTCCGCCGATTCCTCGAGCGAATCCACGGCCATGCCCGCGAGCGAAAGGCGCGAGCGTAGCTCGGTTGCCGGCGCCGTGGCGTCCACGAATTCCTTCAACCAGTTGTAGACGATCTTCATTGGTTGCTATTCGCCCAAAGGTCTCTGCCTGTCATTCCGAAGGGTCGCGCCTTTCAGCGGCCCGAGGAATCCCTCTTCGTGTGATGCGTTCGCCACCCGACCGCTACAAGAGGGATCCCTCACCCCTGAGGGGTTCGGGATGACAACTACTCGCGAACTGTCCGTAGTACACGTGCGTTGCGTACTCAAACCGCACGCGCCCGTTTTCAGCGTACCTATCAAAGACCCGCCGCAACTCCGCTAGCATCGGCGCGTGATTCGGGTGCCCCGGCGCCGGCGAATACGACGAACTCAGCAGCCGCCCACGCAGCGCATCGAAATCCATGAGCTGCTCGTTCGAGAATGCGCGGTGCTGAAAACCACCCGCCCCGAAAAACGCCGTCATCCGGTCCGGTTCCGGATACGTTTCCGAAACCGCGTTGTAGTCGGTGCCGTAGGTGCGCAGCAGCTGTTCGTACGCCTCGGCGAACGGCCCCAAGTCCTTCTTGCGCTCGTTCCAGATCACCACGACCCAGCCGCCCGGCCCGCCGACGCGGGCAGGCCGCAGGATGCGCGCGAATTCTGCGCCCGCCCTTGGAGGATCGAACCAGTGAAACGCCTGCGCGGCGATCACGAAATCGACGCTCGCGTCCTGCAGCGTGGTTGCCTCGGCAGGCGCTGCCACGCTGCGGAACCTCGGATACGCGGCGAGAAAATCCTCGCCCGCTTCGCGCATCGCCGCGTTTGGCTCGATGCCGCAAACGAAATTCCCATTCTCCAGGAACAGCTTCGTCAGGATTCCCGTGCCGGAGCCGGCGTCTGCAACAACTGATTCCGGGGTGAGCCCGCATTCCTCGCGGAGCAGCTCCAGAATCCCGGGTGGATATCCGGGCCGGTAGCGGACGTAGTCCGCCACGCGGTTCGAGAAGCGCTCCTTCGAGTCGGCGGCGATGGTCATGGGAATTGCCGCAGGAAGCGCACGTCGTTCTGCGTGAGCACCGGCAATTCGCTGATGCCGTACTTCATCATCGCCAGCCGGTCGACGCCCATGCCGAACGCGAAGCCCGAAAGCTTCGCCGGATCGTAGTCACCGCCCACGAACCCGTACACCGCCGGATTCACCATCCCCGACCCGAACAGCTCGATCCATCCGGAAAATTTGCACACGCGGCACCCGCTCCCGCCGCACACGTGGCAACTCGCGTCCACTTCCGCCGAAGGCTCGGTGAACGGGAAGTAGCTCGGCCGCAGGCGCGTCCTGGCCTTCGGCCCCAGAAATTCGCGCACGAAATATTCCACCGTGCCCTTGAACTCGCAGAAGGTGATGTCCGTATCGACCGCCAGGCCCTCGATCTGGTGGAACATGTAGCCGTGCGTCGCGTCGGGATTGTCGCGCCGGTAGACTTTTCCCGGCACGATGATGCGCACCGGCGGCTTTTCCTTCTCCATGGTGCGGATCTGCATCGGCGAGGTGTGCGTGCGCAGCAGATGCCCGGCGCGCGATCCTTCGATGTAGAAGGTGTCCATGTTGTCGCGCGCGGGATGATGCTCGGGGATGTTGAGCGCCTCGAAGTTGTAGTAGGGCGTCTCGATTTCCGGCCCTTCGACCACCGTGAATCCGATCGAAAGGAAAATCCGCTCGAGCTCTTCGTAGGTTTGCCGGATCAGGTGCCGCGTGCCGATGGCGCGCTCAACGCCCGGCAGCGAAAGATCGATTTGATCGCGCGCCGCGGCTGCGTTTTCCGCTGCCGCTTCCATTTCCTTGCGCTTGGATTCGAGCGTTGCCTCGACGTGCGACTTGAGCTTCTGAAATTCCTGCCCGACGACCGGCTTGAGTTCCTTCGGCGCTGGTTTGAGCCAGTTGTCGCCGATCAGCGTCAGCAATCCAGTCTTGCGGCTTAGCCAAGCGTCGCGGATCGCTTGCCAATCTGTCTGCTGCCTTCCTGCGATGTCAAAATCGAAAATGCCGCGAATACCATCGAAGAGAGCAGTTACTTTCTCGGGAGAGTTTGCCTCAAGTTCGACAAGCGTCCGTTTGGTTGAGTCGGATGTCGCCATAAGAGAGATTGAGTTGTAGGAGGGCGGGTTTGAAACCCGCCCCTACAGAGCAATGGTGAAAATATCAGCTAGCGCGCGAAATGCATAGGCGCTTGATCTTCAGAAGAACGCCAGCAGGATGCTGGCGCTACGAAGCCTTCTGTGCCGGCGCGCCCATATGCTGCTTCGCCGAACTGACCAACGCGGCAAAGCCTTCGGCATCGTGCACGGCCATGTCCGCCATAATCTTGCGGTCGATGTCGATACCGCCGGCTTTCAGCCCGTGAATGAGCTGGCTGTAAGTGGTGCCGTTGGCGCGTGCCGCCGCGCCGATGCGCTGGATCCACAGCGCGCGGAAATCCCGCTTGCGCGTGCGGCGGTCGCGATAGCTGTAGCGTAGCGAGCGGTTCACCGCCTCTTTCGCCGAGCGGTACAGCTTGCTCTTGGTAAGGAAGAATCCCTTCGCGTGCTTTAGCAGCTTCTTCCGCCGCGCGCGACGTTTCGTACCGCGTTTTACTCTTGCCATGGTTCTCTCCTGGTGCGCGCAACAAAGCGCGCTCGAAAGTACGAATCCAGATTCCGTGCAATCGATGAATCAACGGGGAGACAAACGCGGCCAGCCGCCCGCAAGCACACGCGGACAGAAGGACGGGTTTGTCTCATGAACTACGATTCGTCCTCGCTCGAAGCGCGGGACTTCGGCCGGCAGGCACCCGTTACGCTCTGCCTGGCGCGAAAAATTCGTCGAAAACTACAGCCCGTATGGCAGCGCGAGCCGAATATTCTTCTCGTCGCCGGGAGCCACTTCAACTTTGTTCAGCAGCCGGCGCATGCGGCGCGGCTTCTTGGTTCCCAGCAGGTGCCGCTTGCCCGAACGCCAGCGCAGAATCCTGCCGGTCGAAGTCATCTTGAAGCGCTTGGCCGCGCCCTTGTGCGTCTTCAATTTCATCTTCTTGTTCTTCTTCACAATTCCCTCTTCGTTTCCGAAATCTCAGGCTGAAGCCTGTGCGCCGCTCGGTTGCGACGTTTTCGACGGCCCGCCGCTCTTCTTCGGCGCCAGCAGCGCCAGCAGGATGTTCGCTTCCATCCGCGGACCGAACTCGACCAGCGCGAAGTCGTTCACTTCCTTGAGCAGCCGTTCCATCTTCGCGCGGCCCACGTCCTGGTGCGCCATCTCGCGGCCGCGATGGAAAATCATGGCCTTCACTTTGTGCCCTTCGCCGAGGAACTTGATGATCTGGTTCTTGCGCACCTGGAAGTCGTGCTCGGCGGTCGCAGGCCGGAACTTCACTTCCTTTATATGCGAGCTCTTCTGGTGCCGCTTGGCCTCGTGGGCTTTCTTACTCTGCTCGTACTGAAACTTGCCGTAGTCGACCAGTTTGCAAACCGGCGGCACGGCGTTGGGGGAGATTTCCACGACGTCCAGCCCCGCGTCCCTCGCCGCCTTCATGGCGTCGAACAGGGACATCACGCCCAGCTGATTTCCCGCCTCATCGACCACGCGAACTTCCCGGGCGCGAATGCGCTCGTTGACCCGAAGGCCAGGAGGACCACCTCGTTCCGCGATAGAACCACCTCCCGGGCGCGAATCCAGTTCGCCGCCCGATCAACCGCCTCTCCGCCTCAGAATCCGAAGGGGAGCGACAGGCCAAAAAGTATAGCACGCTACCGTGGCCAGCGAGCAAGTACGTCCCTTGCGGTTCGACTGACGATCCGATATCGTGCCGCTAATGATTTACGCCATTGCCTTTCTGATTATTGCAATGCCCGGGCGGCAGGCTCCGGCGGGCTCGCCGCAACAAGCAGGCGCAAGCATCCAACGAGCTGCTCTCACGGCTGACGAGGTCTCCGATATTCAAGCACGCGCTGCCAAGGGCGATCCTCAGGCTGAGTTGCGGCTCGCTCGAGCTTTGATGCTCGGCGATGGCGTCCCAAGGGACCCCGGAAAGGCTGTCGCCTGGTATCGCGCGGCGGCGGACAGCGGCAATCCAGAAGCGCAGGACGCAATGGGAATCATCTATATGAGCGGCGATGGCGTAGATCGCGACAAAGCGGCGGCTGTGGCGTGGTATCAAAGAGCCGCTCGCCAAGGAAATGCGGACGCCATGTTCAACCTGGGCACCGCCTATTACAACGGCGACGGCGTCGCTGTTGACGACGCGTGGGCGTTTGCCTGGTTCACTCTAGCAAAGCAGGCCGGTAGCGGGGATGCGACGAAGGCCCTTGAGACAACGCAATCTGATCGTAAGCCATGGACCGCCGCCAACGCCTACAAAGACGTAGCCGGCCTATACGCCAAAGATGGACTGTTCGGTGACAAGCCAGCCGAAGCCGCCCGGTGGTGGCTTCTGTCGGCGCAGGGTGGCGACCCGGACGCGCAAATCATCACCGCCGATATCTATCTCAATGGTCGCGGCGTCCCCCAGGACCTGGTTCAAGGTCGGCACTGGTGCGAGGAGGCCGCCAAGGTGGACGATCAGCGCGCTTTCTTCTGCCTGGGGGAAGTCTATCGGCGGGGCCTAAGCGTCCCGAAAAATCCCAAAATTGCGCGATCCTGGTACGAGCGCGCCGCGCGACAGCGAAATGCAGCCGCCATTCGAGCGCTGGCCGAAATGGATGTGGCTGGAGAAGGTGGCAAACGCGATTTGCAGAGTGCTTGCATGGGATACGCCGTGCTTGTTCTCGCTCGGTGGGAAAAAGCCGACGTTCTCCGGTTGGCGGCGCTGAAAGCTCAGATGGGCCCCAACGACTGGAAGAAGGTCGAGCGCAGCCTTTCCGCATGGAACGTCGACACATCCAAGCTTGAGGCGGCGCTGAAGCTGGCGGGCGCGCAGTAAGGCTGCAGGGCTATCGGTCCTTATCCGGAGACGACGCAGCAGCACATGCGGCGAAGGCCTTGTGCGTGGCGTTGGCCCACTTGGGGAAGGCGCGGGATTCGACGTACTCGATGACCTCGGAATCGCCCCCACCGACGGATTCGTGGAACTGGTACATGATGGGATGTTCGTCCTCGGCATCGTCGTCGCGCGGGCGCACGAACGTGATGTTCTCGAAGGCTTTGTACTGCGCGGCCACCGCCGGGCATTGATCCGCGGTGAATTTCCAGACTTGCACTTTTAAGCCCGCCTTCAGCTGCTCGTAGGTTTTCCCGGGATCCTTCGCGTGCAGCGCGACGAGCTGTTGGTAAAGAGAAGCCCCTTGCGCCTCGCGCAAGATTCCCCGAATCGTTTTGGGGCTGTCGGTGTTTTCGATCATCACGGAGAATTCCGGAAGGTCGTTCACACGGTTTCGGTGAGCGCGCGCCGCGATGAAGTCGCCTTCCCCGTGGCCGATGGGAAGGAACTCATCGAAGGCCGTCACGAAAGCCTTATCGACCCAGGCGTTTTCATCTTTCGATTCCTGCGGATGCGCGGGAAAGCCCAGCAGCGCCGCTCCGGCAAGCAGCGCAGCCAATCCCGCGGCGCAAATTCTCATTGAATTGCGTGGGAATCGACTTCGGCCTTGAGGTCCGCAATGAACTGCTCCAGCGTCCGCGGGCCGAGATCGCCCTTAGCCCGGTGGCGCACCCCGACCGTGCCGGCCTCGGCCTCCCGTCCGCCGAGGACGAGCATGTAGGGAATCTTCTGCAGCTGGGCGTCGCGGATCTTGCCCTGTAGTTTTTCGTTGCGGTCGTCGAGATGCACGCGGAAACCGGCCTCCTTGAGTTGCTGCGTGACCTTGCGCGCGTACTCGATGGTCTTTTCGCTGAGCGGCAGCACCGCCACCTGCACCGGTGCGAGCCATGCGGGAAACGCTCCGGCGTAGTGCTCGATCAGCACGCCGAAGAAGCGCTCGACCGAACCCCAGAGCGCGCGATGCACCATCAGCGGGCGATGGCGGTTTCCGTCCTCGCCGACGTATTCGAGCTTGAAGCGCTCTGGAAGGTTGAAATCGAATTGCACGGTGGTGAGCTGCCACGGCCGGCCGATGGCATCGACGAGCTTGACGTCGATCTTGGGCCCGTAAAAGGCGGCCTCGCCCGGAATATATTTGTAAGGGACTTTCATGCGGTCGAGCGTGCTCTTGAGCGCGTCTTCGGCATGCTTCCAGTCCTCGGGCGCGCCCACATACGTTTCCGGATGGGCGGGATCGCCGGCGGAAAGCTCGACCACATAATCGCTGAACCCGAAAACGCGCAGCACCTCCCACGCAAACTCGATGCAGTCCTGCATCTCCTTCTCGATCTGCTCGGGCATGCAGAAAATGTGCGCGTCGTCCTGCGTGAAGCCGCGGACGCGCATCAGCCCGTGCAGCACGCCGGACCGCTCGTAGCGATAGACGGTGCCGAGCTCGGCCAGGCGCACGGGAAGCTCGCGATAGCTGCGCAGCCGCGACTTGAAAATCAAAACATGCCCCGGGCAGTTCATGGGCTTCAGCTGGTAATCGGTCTTTTCGACTTCGATGGGGCCAAACATGTTGGCGCTGTAAAATCCGGCGTGGCCGCTGGTCTTCCAGAGGTCGAGCCGCATGATGTGCGGCGTATAGACCAGTTCGTAGCCGCGGCGAGTGAGCTCGTTGCGGAGCCAATCCTCCATGATGCGGCGGATAGCGGCGCCCTTGGGATGCCAGAAGATCAAGCCCGGCCCGGCTTCGTCCTCGATGCTGAAAAGATCGAGCTCGGTGCCCAGGCGGCGATGGTCGCGGCGCTTGGCTTCTTCCAGTTTGTGCAGGTAATCGTCGAGATCCTTCTGCTCCACGAAGCAGGCGCCGTAAATGCGCTGCATCTGCGGATTCTTCTCGTCGCCTTTCCAGTACGCGCCGGCGACGTTCATCAATTTGAACGCCTTGATACGCCCGGTCGATGGAATGTGCGGGCCGCGGCAGAAGTCGATGAATTTTCCCGTGGTGTAGAAGGAAACCATCGGCTCGACGGCCTTTTCTTCGACCAGCTCGCATTTGAATTGCTGGTTCGATTTGCGATAGAGATCGATCGCTTCGGCTTTCGGCAGCAGCTTGCGTTCGTTCGGCACGTCCCGCGCCGCGATCTCGTGCATCTTCTTCTCGATTTTTTCGAGATCGTCTGGCGTGAATGGCTCAGGGCGCACGAATTCGTAGAAAAAGCCGGTATCGATCGGCGGGCCTACGCCGAGCTTCACGTCCGGATAAAGCTCGAGCACCGCGGCCGCGAGCAGGTGCGCCGCCGAGTGGCGAAACACCTGCACCGCGTCGGGATCTTTCGCGGTCAGGAGCGAAAGCTTCACGTTGTGGTCGAGCGGCTTCGAAAGGTCGACTAGCTCGCCATCGGCGCGCGCCACCAGCGCCGCCTGCGCCAGGCGCGGCCCGATCTGCGCGGCCACCTGCCCCGCGGTTGTGCCTTTTGGCACTTCGCGCGTCGAGCCGTCCGGCAAAGTGATTTGAATGTTGTCCATGATCTTCGATCTTCTTAGGTGGAAGCGTGGGGTTTCAACCCCACGAATCGCCGTCCCGCCCCGATCTTGGGCTTTAGCCCTGGGGCGATTCGACGGGAATTCGCTCTCCGCGGCCGCCAATTACCGTAGCATGATCATTGACTGTTTTCACCCACCCGTTGCTACACGCTTCTCTGCATGTGCCTGCCTTTTACTCTGGCGAAGCAGAATCGAAAAAACTCAGGGCCACTGGCGCACCTGCATGCGATACTTCCGCTGCAGTCCTGAGGAGACGACGACATGGCGAAGAATCGACTGAAGTACGCGGCCAAGAAGATCGGCGCAGCCATCGGCAAAGCGGACCGCACGGCGCACAAAGTAGCGAAGGCGGGTGTGATCGCCAAGGGCGAGCTCGACGACATCGCGAAGCAGGTCGAAGCGCTCAAGAAGCAGCTCGTCAAGACCAGCAAGAAGCTGAAAAAAGCCCTGGCGTAATCGCGGCCGGCGTCTAGCGGCCAGAGAACCGAATGGCGCGCCCTTGGCGGGCTGGCTTGCCGTCTTCTACACCGAGGAGTCGCCCAGTATAGCTGGACGTCGCGGAGCGCGAGCGGCGGCTCCGGCGTCTGATCGAATTCTTATCTTGTTGTGGCCGAAACTCCACGTCTGTAAGGCACCAGCCCGCGCGTCCCGGTGTCTAATTTCTAAGCTGCCTGATGATGCGCCCCGCCCCAATCTGCCGGGCCCTGCACCTCGCGTCTCTCTGCTTCCTTTTGGCAGCGAATGCCCCGGCAAGGTGTCAGAGCTCCGTTGCTGTTTCCCCTGCGGTCGGCTCCGCCTCCTCTCCCGCGGACCTGGCTCACTTGGTGGCCGCGCTTCACGCCAAGGCCGGCTGGCTTGAAACCACCTCCGGCATGCGGCTGGCGTTTCAGTCGTTCGTTACCGCTCACCACCTCTCGGCGGAAAGCGTGCGGTATTCCGATTTCGTCACCATCCGCCTGTTCTACGAAGCCACCCGCGACGCCGGCTTCTGGAACATGCACTGGGAGATCACCAACAAGCCGCCGAACTCCGACAACGTCTGGCGCCAGTGGCAAGGCGTTCGCAAGCCGTCGCCGCTCGCCCCCACCGCCACCGCGGAATGCGACGAACTCTCAGCCTTGTTTTCGTTCTTGGTCGAGAGGGAGGGTGTGAAAGGCGTCGGTCTTTTCTGGCCCTACCCGAATCACACCGTCGCCGTATGGTTCCCGACGCCGGCGGGCGGCTCGGAACTTCGCGTCGTCATCCCCACGTCGCAGATCTTCCTCCAGGACACCGACGATTTCGACACCCACAGCTTCAATCCATGGACGCAGAAGGCCATTTTCGACTACACGCGCCGCGACGTCGCGGATTCCTACGAAATTCCCAGGCCCCTCTTCGATTTCTTCCTTCAGCAGGTGGACAAATACGCCGGCGCATCCGACGCGGTGCTCCAGCAGCTTCGCTACCGGCGCGAAGGCGTCTTTCTGCATTCCTGGTCGTCCGAACAGGCTGCCCACTGGGCGGAGAAGCAACGCGCCGCCCTGCCGGCCTCCGCATCCCCCGAAGATTCCGCCGCCTATTGGAACTTCGCCGCCGACATGCGAAGCGAATCCGCGCCGCACTGAACCCGCTGCGGATCTCCCGCCTGTATCTTTAATCACTCGCTACGGAATGATGACGCCGGGGAGACCGCGGAAGTGGGTGTTGGCGGTGACGAGCTGGGCCTGGCAGACGCGCGCGGTGGCGTAGACGATCGCGTCGCTTGGGTTGAGCCGATGGTCGAGGCCGAGGTTGGCGGCCGCGAGGGCGACGGTTTCGTCCAGCGGGACGACACGGCGAAGCAGCGCCTGGGACGCAAAGCGGTCTGCCAGCGCGCGCCCGCGATGCTTCGCGAGGTGGCGATAGACCTCGTAGAGCACCAGCGACGGCACGATCACCGAGGACTCGCCTTCGAGGTAGTGCCCGAAGGCGGCAGCCTTGGAATCTTCGGTTAGGTACTCGAGCCAGCCGGTGGAATCTACGAGGTAGAGATCAGAACCGCTCCGTGTGGTCACGATATTCGTCTTTCCATCGGAGGCCCTTGGCCAGGCCGCGCAGCTCCTTGATCGAGCGGCGAGGCACGAGGCGCAGCTGCCCGTCGAGCGAGTACATCAAGAGCTCCTGGCCGGGCTCGATGCGAAGCTCTTCACGGAGCGCTTTCGGGATCACAACCTGGAATTTCGGCGAGACGCGAACCTTTGCTTTCTCCATGTGAAAACCCACGACATGCTATCGATCGACAAACCGTATGTCAATAGGCATATCGATGCATCTATCGTAATACCACGAATTCCGTAGTAGCCGGCATCGGTTTCAATTTGTGTGTGTTAGCTGTGGCGTGCGTGGAGAAAGAACAGTGTGCTACAGAAATAGCATTTCGAAAAATCGTGCGCAGATCCCGTTTTCGTCGGCGCGTCGACATGCGGAATTTCGGGGAGAGCACGAGCGCGGGAGGTTGCAATTGCTTCCATTCGCATCTAAGGTGTCGGCATAGCGGAGGCGCGAGATGAAATTTCTGACTGGGTTGATCGTGGGGTCCCTGATTCTGCCTGTGGGATTTCTGTTGTACGCGTTGAGCGGCCACTTGCCGGCGGCGACGTCGGACCCGCCGCTGCCGGGCGAGGCGGTGCTGGCGGGCGCCGGACTCTACGGACGAATCCGTCGCGAAGCGCCGAAGCGGGACGTGTCGAACGTCCCGACCGCCGATCTGGTGAGCGGCGCGGAAACCTATCAGAAGCACTGCGCGGTGTGCCACGGATTGCCGAACCAGCCTGAGCCGCCGATCGGTGCGGGGGAGTTCCCGAAACCGCCGCAGCTGTTCACGGCCGACGGGCGCGTGACCGACGATCCGGCGGGAGTCAGCTACTGGAAGGTGAAGAACGGGATCCGGCTGACGGGCATGCCTGCGTTTGAGAAGTCGCTGAGCGAGGCGCAGATGTGGCAGGTCACGGCGCTGGTGACGCGAGCCGACAAGCTGCCGCCGGAAGCGATGGACGCGCTGAAGCCGCAGCCGCCTATGATCATGGTGACCGCTGGAGCGGCCAACCCGGCGGAGGCGCCGAAGGCAGCACCCAAGGGCACGCACTAATAGAAGGAGAAATCCCTCGGCTCGCCGCCGCGACGACTTGCTCGGGATGACGATCCTTGTCGGATCGTCAAAAGTCGACGTGGAGGCGAAGCCCGGGCACGGTAACGGGGCCGCGATCCCGGTTGTAGGCGGGATTGTTGATGTGCTGGATGTCGAGCGAAGCGAAGAATCCGCGCCAGAGATGCGCGGTGTAGAAGAACTCGACGATCTTTTCCGGACCGTAGGTCAACTCACCGTCACCCAGCAAGAAACCTAGACCACCTAGCGCGAGATATTGCTGGTGGTCCGCGCTGATGCCGTTGGCCACGAAGGCGACGCCCGCGCGATCGTTGCGGCGATGCCAAGGGGTCCCCATCGAGAAACCACCCAGCTCGAGTTCGCGGTCAACCTCCGTGTAAGCCCACGATTCGTTGTGGCCATCGCTCCAGCCGAGGCGTCCAAATACGCCGACGTCATCCGTGATCGCCTGTTCGAAGTTCAACCCGAAACCGTACTTGTGGCGGCCCTGACGTCGCGTGTCGGTGATGTCGGGCGTCGCCGTTTCATGATCCAGGAATTCGGCGATGGCCTGCTTGTAGTTGCCCATATCGGCCTGGTTCACGTAGCTCAGAAGGCGCACCGTGCCTTCGCGATGCGCGACGAGCTTGCCGCTGGCCTGCAATTCGAGGTTTTCGGAACGCGCCCGGGCGATATCGGCGTCGAGCGAGATGCCGTTAGCCGCCTTGGGCTCCATGGTGACGCCGAAGCGCGCGGCGAACCAGTGGTCGTCGTACTCGAGGATTACGCCGTCGGTGTAGCCGCGGGTGTTGGCGGCGTAGTCGTATGCGCCGTCGTTGTCGACCGTCCAGTTCAAAAATTGCAGGTGGCTGTCCTGCCCCCAGGTGTTCAGATCGAAGAAATCGGCCAAGTCGAACTTGCCGACACGAAATTCGAGCCGGCGCACGGGCAGCGAAGTGGCGAGATGGAACTCGTCGCGCTCGGCTTCGGTTCCTTCGCTGCTGAGCGGGATGATCTGCCGTAGGATCAGGCGCGCGAGGTACGGAGTGGTGGAAAGCTGCGCGCCGGAAACGGTACGGACGGAATCGAGATTCGTGTAGCCGGCCATGCCGAAGGCGCGGCCCACGCCTCCGCCAGTCGCATATTCGAAGTCTGCGAAGAGTTCGGTGGTGGGAGTGACCTCCCAGCCGGTGTAAACGGTGACGACGTGAGTGGTGGCGCTTTGTGCGCCGGGGGTCATGCTGTTGGTGCCGGTATACTTCGCCGGGAAGGAAGGATGCCACTGGAAGACGACGTTGGCTTGGGCGGAGACCCAGTAGCCGTCGCTGCTCGAATGCGGCACGAGAGTGACGTCGGACGATGCATCCGAGCCGGCATCCGGTGCGGGGCCGGAAGAATCCTGCGCACCCTGCGCGGATGCGGCCGAGGCCACAGTCACGCTCAGCAGGAGCGCGCAGAAGAAGTAGATCGTGAGTTTGGCGGCGCGGCTTTTCATTTCTACCGTTCTCTTGAAAGAAGATAATTGGCCAAAAAATTAGAACACGCCTCGAAATCGCCTCACGTTAAAAGACGATGACAGGGCCGCGGAACCGATAACGAGCCGTCAAGCTGCCAAGGCGAGTCTGGGACGGCCGCGCCGCCTGGCTTCCACGTCCGCCAGTGCGGGCGCTTCTTCGCCGGCATCGCCTGTGGCGGCATTCGCGTCAGGGTTGATCCAACGCGCGACCAGGCGCGTCCGGCCGTTTTCGACGACGCGCACCCAGACACGGTAGAGTCCGCGGCGCGGCATCATTTGATCGAGATTGTTGACGAAAATGCGCATGTTCCCTCCTGCCCGCGGCCGCTCAAGCCATTGCGGAAGCACGACCGCAAGAGAAATCGTTCGATTTGGGGCGGGAACATCCTGCAGAGACTGCCAAGGTTCCCACTCGCTGGGTATCGCGTGCCGCAAGCGAGAGGGATCCGGCGGGGAACGCCCTATCCGAAGCTCGCTGCGGCGGTTTCCGGGAAAGCACTGCTACCCGGAGGTTCTGGCTCGTGAATCATGAATTCCTTATACTCGGTTCGGCCCTGCGCGTGTGGACGCCAGGGCAGGGGCTTGATACTATACCCCCCTAGGGTAGTCAAGGAAAATGTCGCACTTATCGAGAGAAAAATTGGATCTGGTGACGCGCACGAAGAAAGTGATCGGGCAGCTCGAAAGCGTGCTGCGCGGGCTGAACGACGACGAGCAGTGCGCCGACGTGCTCCAGAGGCTGGCGGCGGCGCGCGGCGCGATCAACAGCCTGATGGGCGAGCTGCTGGAAGATCACATCCGCAACCACATGCCGAGAAACTCGAAATCGTCCGAGGAAGCGGCGGATGACGTGATCGAAATCGTTCGAACCTACCTGAAATAGTCCCGCTGAGTCCTACTGAGCGAAGGTGAAGACGGGCTTGACCACTTTGCCGCCAGCCTGGTCGGCGACGGCTTGGTTAATTTGCTCGAACGGATACTTCGCCACCATCTTGTCGAAGGGGAAGCGCCCAGCCATATAGAGGTCGACCAGCTTGGGAATAAAGACATCAGGGACGCTATCGCCCTGGAGGATCCCACGAACGGAAAGGCCGCGGATCATCACGCGGGACATCTTCAGAGGTTCATTCGGGACGGTGCAGAAGCCGAAGTGGCCCCTCACAGCAAGCGAATCGAGGGCCTGGAGGTTGCTGTCGGCGCGGCCGGTAGTGTCCAGGGCGCAGGCGACGCCGCGCGGAACGATTTTGCGAATCTCGGCAGCTACATCTATATGCGTCCCTGCAAGGACGGTGTGTGTGGCTCCAAACTGCCGGGCCATATCCAGGCGCGACGGGAGCACATCTACGGCGATGATCGCCGCGCAGCCGCATACGACCGCGCCCAACACGGCGCTGAGCCCCACGGGACCGACTCCGAAGATGGCGAGGGTGCTGCCGGCGGGAACGGCGAGCGAGTTCATGATCGCGCCGGCGCCGGTCTGCACGCCGCAGCCGAGCACGCCGAGGATTTCGAGCGGTGCGTCCTTGCGGACTGGAATTGTGTTGCGCTCGCCGGCCACGGCGTAGGTGGAGAACGAGGATTGGCCGAAGAAGTGGCCGTGAATCGCTGCGGCGCCATCTTGAAAAGAGCCCGGGCCGCCTGCGCGTGCGTCGGTGAAATTCAGCGGCATCACCTGGTCGCAGTAGGCAGGATTGCCGCCCAGACAGGCAGGACACGTGCCGCAGTAATCCACAGTCAGGACGACATGATCACCCGGCTTGACCCTTGTGACGCGCGCGCCTACGCGCTCAACGATACCCGCTCCCTCATGCCCCAGCACGGCCGGAAGCGGCACGCCCATAGTGC
>Ga0335083_10006314_pt1 | contig 14838 bp, 13 predicted proteins | sample Lox_Sample_42_FD_206716 | JGI IMG/M metagenome (GOLD analysis project Ga0335083, IMG submission 206716) | Soil microbial communities from Loxahatchee National Wildlife Refuge, Florida, United States - Lox_Sample_4.2 | ecosystem: Environmental > Terrestrial > Soil > Wetlands | place: USA... | reverse complement strand
CCCGCAGGCGATCGTCGACCGCATGGAGAAGGCCGGCGATCCCGCCGCCGAGGGCCGCCGCATCTGCGTCGAGATGGTGCGCGAGCTCGCCGATATTCCCGGCGTCGCCGGCTGTCACATCATGGCGCCGAACAACGATGCCGCAGTGCCCGACGTCATCGTGGCCGCCCGCGAAAGCATCTCCCGCCTGGCGACGGCGTGACGTCCAGGCCTAAAAATCCATTTCCAGGATGTAGAGCCCGCCGGTGAAGCGGTCGACGGTATAGACGATGCCGCGTTCGTCGACGAACACGTCGTTGATCTGCACCGAGCCCGCCGGCGACCCCTTCGGCGCCGGCGGCACGAAGGCCGCGACTTCCTGCGGCTGAAAAGGGTTGGAAACGTCGTAGGCGCGCAAGCCGCCGTTGAAGAACGTGCCGAAGATGATGGTCTCCGAATTCCACGCCGTCGGCAGCGGCACGTTCTCGTGCAGGTTATGCGCGCCGAAGCGGCCGCCGCGGTTGGCGAATTCCTCAAGCGGCGGCATCGGGCAAGTGGCGATCGGCACCGGATGCTCTTCGTCGCGGTCGTCGAGAATCCAGATCAGCTTCGGCCAGTCCTTGGCGGCGTTCTCCGTCGACTCGTCGGTGACGATCAGGAGATCGCGCGAGAACAGCGGCAGCGCCGTGTGCATGAAGCCGGTAAACGGCGGCGAATTGGTCCAGTGCGCGATCGGCACCGGCTTCGACTTGTCGGAAATGTCCATGATGAACATGCCGCCGTCGATGTAGGCGAGATAGAGCCGGTCGGGCCGCTGCGGATAGACATTGGTGTTGTGCGCGCGATAGCCCTTGTCGAGCGTGTGCCGCGGCGGCGGTGCTACGTTGTCGCCGGCGCGCGTGCCCGGCATCCACCAGCGCCCGACCTCGACTGGCTTTGCCGGATTGCGCACGTCGATGCAGCGGTAGAACTGGTCATCGAGCGGGTTGCTGGCTTTGAAATCCGCTGCGCCCGAGGCCATATGCACGTATTCGCCGTCGCAGAACCACAGCTGATGCACGCCGCGCGAATGCTCGCCCGAGGCGTCGAAAAAGCTGATCGAGCGCGGCTTCTCCGGCACCGACACGTCGAACAGTTCCATGCCCGCCGGCTGCTGTCCGACTTTCTTCGTCTGGTAGGCGACCGCCATGATGTCGCCGGTCAATTCCAGCGAATTCGAGCGCATATAGGGCTGCGGCAGATCGGTCTGGATCACGAGTTTGGGCTGCCGCGGGTCGGTCACGTCGACGGCGGTGAAATTCTTCGGCGCGCTCTCGTGCGCCAGCCAGATGATGCGCCGCCCGTCCTTGGCGATCTGCACCGACATGCCTTCGCCCATGGCGCCGAAGCCGCCGAGGTCGTGCTGGGCGAGCAGCTTGAAGTTTGTTGAGATGGGTTCAGGGGTCATAACCGGCCTTCACTGTGCAGGTGCCATTGCTTAACGCGCGAGTCTCCGGGAAGATACACGATCTCGCCCGTTCTTCAGCAGAGCCTTTGTAATATGCGATTGTTGGTCCTCCCGGGCGACGGCATCGGGCCGGAAATCACCGCCGCGGCCATGCCGGTCTTGCGCGCGGCGTCCGAGCGCTTCGGCCTCGGCCTGCGGATCGACGAGGACATCGTCGGCCATGAAAGCCTGCGCCGGCACGGCACCAGCGTGCGCGCGGAAGTCGCCGAGGCGGCGCGCGGCGCCGACGGCCTGATCCTCGGGCCTACCGCCGCCTTCGAATACAAAGGCGAGATCAACCCGTCGATGTTCTTCCGCAAGACCTTCGACCTGTTCGCCAATATCCGGCCGTCGCGCACCTATCCCGGCGTCAAGCTGCGCTCCGGCGAATTCGATCTCGTCGTGGTGCGCGAGAACACCGAGGGCTTCTACGCCGATCGCAACATGGAATCCGGCGGCAGCGAGATGCTGGTGACCAGGGACATGGTGATCTCGCTGCGCCGCATCACGAGGGCCTGCTGCGAGCGCATTGCCCGCGCCGCCTTCGAGCTGGCGCAGCGTCGCCGCAACCATGTCACCGCCGTGCACAAGGCCAATGTACTCAAAATGGGCGACGGGCTGTTCCTCGACGAATGCCGCAAGGTGGCGAAAGACTTCCCCGGCGTGACCCTGGACGAGATCATCGTCGACGCCATGATGGCGCATGCGGTGCGCAATCCGCAGCGCTTCGACGTCATTGTCACCACCAACATGTTCGGCGACATCCTCTCCGACCTGACCGCCGAGCTGTCCGGCAGCCTTGGCTTGGCCTCCTCGCTCAACGCCGGCGCCGATTACGCCATGGCGCAGGCCACGCACGGCACCGCGCCGGATATCGCCGGCAAGAACATCGCCAATCCGTTCTCATTGATCCTGTCGATTGCCCTGCTGCTCGCCTGGCACGGCCGTCGCAAGGGGCTAAAGCCTTTCGAAGCGGCCGCGACGGCGATCGAGCAGGCGGTCGAAGCGGCGGTTGCCGCGCATGAAGCAACCGGCGATGTCGGCGGCAAGCTCGGCACGCGGGAGACCGGTGCGACGCTCGCTGCGCGGCTGCAACGGAGCTAGACCATGCGCTGCGACAGCCACGTCCATATCATCGGCCCGCTGGCGCGCTATCCGCAGCATCCGGCGCGCAACTATCTCGCCGGCGTTGCCGAGCTTGCCACCTTGCGCCGGCTCGGCGCCGCGCGCGACATCTCCCGCTTTGTCATCGTGCAGCCGAGCTTCTACGGCACCGACAATTCGCTGCTGCTCGAAGGTCTCGACACGCTGGGAGCCCTCGGCCGCGGCGTCGTCGTGGTCGACGCCAATCACTCCGACAGCGGGGCGCTCGCCGGCTGGGCCAAGCGCGGCGTGCGCGGCTTGCGCGTCAATCTCTACAGCGCGCTGGGCACGCCGAAACCGTTCGGTCACGAGTTTACCGCCATGGCCAAACTGGCGCAGCCGCTAGGCTGGCATGTCGAGGTGATCGCGCCGATGCGCGTGCTGGCCGATCAGGCGAGCCTGCTCGCGCGTTCGCCGGCGCCGGTCGTGATCGATCACTATGGCGTCTATGGTGTTGCCGCGCCCGACGGCGACGAGGCCCGGCAATTGCTGGCGCTGCTCGACCTGCCGCACATCTGGATGAAGCTGTCGGCGCCCTATCGCGTCGGCGACAATTCGCTGGCGACAAGGCCGGACCCGCATTGGCTCAAGGCGATCCTCGCCCGCGCCAAGGACCGTTGCGTCTGGGGCAGCGACTGGCCGCATACGCCGCCGCGCGACGAGCAGAAAGGGGGCACCGTCGAAGCGCCTTATCGCAAGATTTCCTACGATGCCCTGGTCGACGATTTCCTCGCCGCGCTCGGCTCGGCCGGCCTCGCTCAGGCGATCATGGAAGCCAACCCGGCGCGGCTTTACGGCTATCCGCAGACTTGATGCTGGCGATTTGGCGCCAGACCGGCTAAAGGCCCGCCTGACAATAGGTTGAACCGGAGAGTTTTCGTAATGTCCAAAAATAGCCAGAAGCTTGGCTGGATCGGAGCTGGCCGCATGGGCACGCCCATGGTCGAACGGCTGCTCAAGGCCGGCCACGACGTGTCGATCTGGAATCGCACCCGCGCCAAGGCCGAGCCGCTCGCAGCCATCGGCGGCAAGCTGGTGAACAAGCCGATCGAGCTTGCGGCCTGCGATGTGGTGTTCGCGATCGTTTCAACCGGCAAGGACGTCGAGGACGTGCTGTTCGGCAAGGACGGCCTCGTCACTGGCGCGCAGAAACCGAAGATGGTGGTCGATTGCTCCTCGATTTCGGTCGAGGAATCGGCCGAGATCCGCAGGAAGCTGAAGGAGAAGGGTATCAGCTTCATCGCCGCGCCGGTCTCGGGCAACGCCAAGGTCATCAAGGCCGGCAAGCTGTCGGCGGTCGTGTCGGGACCGGAAGCAGACGCCAAGGCGGCGATGCCGTTCATCGAAGTGTTCGCGCCGCGCGGCGCGTCCTACGTCGGCGACGGCGAGTTGGCCCGTATCTGCAAGATCGCGCACAACGTCATGCTCGGCGTGGTCATCGAGAACCTGATCGAAATCACGCTGCTCGCCAACAAGATGGGCGTGCCGCGCCATGCTTTCCTCGCCTTCATGAACAACGGCGTCATGGGCTCGATGTTCACCGCCTACAAGACGCCGGCGCTGGTCAATCTCGACTGGAACACGACGTTCACGCCGGAACTCTTGCGCAAGGATCTCGATCTCGGCCTCGAACTCGCCCGCGAATGGGACGTGCCCATGCCGGTGACCGCGGCGACCCGCGAAGTGCTGCAGACGCATTTCGGCGCCGCGACGCTGCAGAAGAACCCGGAAGAATATCTGCAGAAGGATTTTGCCGCGCTTGCCGAGACCATGGCGCTCGCTGCCGGCATGAAACTCACGCCGGAAAACAAAAATGTCGGCACCGGACTCGAATAGATAAAAAAAGGGCCCCGCGAGGGGCCCTGTGTGCATAGGTGGAGGATTCATACCGCCGTAGGCCAAAAAGGGAGGAAAACAGCGGTCGCGCACGAGATGGAGTGAACCGGTGCGGCGCCGGCCGTACAAGTAAAATGACCATAAATATGCCGCTGGATTTGCTCCGCTCGCCTGACGCATCATTGGATGCTTCGAGATTCGGCCCGACCGGGAGTGCTGCATGGCCTTTACGCTCTATAACGCCCCACAATCGACCTGCAGCCAGCGGGTGCGTTTCGTGCTCAACGCCAAACAGCTTGCCTTCGATGAGGTGAAACTCAATCTGCTCGAAGGCGACCAGCTCAAGCCGGATTATCTCAAGCTCAATCCCAATGGGGTGGTGCCCACGCTCGACCACGACGGCGCCATCGTCATCGATTCGACGGTGATCACCGAATATCTCGATGAAGTCGTGCCGGACACGACTTTCACGCCGGAATCGCCGGTCGAGCGCGCGCGCATGCGTGCGCTGATGCATTTCATCGACGAGATGGCGGCCGCCGCCGTGCGCGTGCCCACCTTCAACCTCGCCTTCCTGCCCAGCTTCCAGAAGATGAGCCGCCGCGCCTTCGTCGAATTTGCCGAGAGCAAGCCGCTGCGCAAGGAATTCATGATGGCCATGGGCCAGACCGGGTTCCCGCCGAAGGAAATGGATGCGGCGCTCGACCGTCTGCGCCGCACCTATCTGCGCATGGACGCCGAGATCGACAAGAGCGGCGGACCGTGGCTCCTGGGCAAGGACATCACGCTTGCCGACGTCGCGGTCATGCCGGCGCTGGTGCGCATGGACGATCTCGGCATGGCGCATCAGTGGCAGGATCTGCCGCGCGTCGTCACCTGGTTCGACAATATCCGCGCGCAGCCGGCGTTTGCGCCGACCTATTATCACGGCTCATTGCTGAGCGAAAAGTTCCCGCATCTGCGCGAGAAGCTGCCGGCCTAGGCGGCGACGATCGCCGCCGCTTCCGGATTGCCGATCATGTCGAGCTTGCGCTGCATGCTCATGAGATCGAGCGAGCGCAGCGGCAGGTTGACGAAGATGCCGATGCGGTTCGACAGCATGCGGAAGGCGTCGGCATAGGCGAGGCGCACCTGCGCATCGTTGCCGGCGCTGCGCGCCGGGTCGGGAACGCTCCAGTGCGCGAAGATCGGATTGCCCCGCCACATCGAGCGCGGCAGCAGCGCCGCATCGTCGCAGACCGTGAAGATGAAATCGAAGGCCGGCGCATGTTCTCCGGCGAACTCGCTCCATTCCTTCGGATGCAGGGCGCCGACGTCGAAGTGCAGCTTGTTCAGCAGGTCGATCGCGTCTTGATCGAGCACGGCATGGGCATGGATGCCCGCCGAATAGGCAGAGAATTTTCCACGCCCTCGCGATTAAGAATTGCTTCAGCCATGATCGAGCGCGCGCAATTGCCGCTGCCCAAAAACAGGACGTTATATTCCGCTCCGCGATTGCTCATGACGGCTCCCCTGTCGGCGCAAACCGAGACGATTTGTTTCAGGATCCCGCGCTCACTTGGCGGCGCCGGGCCACGCGCGTGTCGATAGCGGCGAAAAGTTAAGTGCAGCTTATCGGAAGTTGTCACAATCGGAATTCGCCAGATTTATTTTTGCGTCGTGGCGCGCCCGTTGCTTTGTGACAGAAATTACGCCCACGTGACTTGACGGTTAAGACAGCGGGAACCATTCGCCGCTAGATCTTCAAGTGCGATTTTCCACCCTCAAGGCCGCCAATGCATCGACTTCTCCCGGCGCGAATGCCGATCGCGGTGAAAACCGTGCTGCTCATCGGTGCGCTCGGCGCGATGTCGGCGGCGGCCAACTGGTTCTGCCTGCGCAGTCTGCATGAAATCGACCGCGCCAACGCCGAGGTCACGCAAAGGATCGAGCCGCAGCGGCTCACCCTGACCGAAGCGAAGATCGCGCTCGGCTGGATCGGCCTCGCGACCTACAAGATGGCCGCCAGCAGCGATCCCGATACCGTGCACGAGGCCAATGACGAACGCGCCGGCCAATACGCAGCGGCCAAGACCTGGCTCAATGGCGTTGCCGACCGCCTGCCCGGCCATCGCGAGGATGTCGACGGCATGCTCAGGCGGCTCGAGCTCGTCAACACGATCGCCAATTCCGTCTACGCCGTGAGCAAGGCCGGCAACCGCGAGCAGACGCGCTTCACCCTCGAATTCAAATTCGAGCCGGCGCTGGTCGACGCACAAACCAGCATGAATCGCCTGATCGACATCCTCGGCGGCCAGAGCAAGGAAGCGCTGGAGGTGGCGACCGAGAACAAGGCCTGGACCTACAGGCTGCTCGCCGGCGTGCTGGTCGGCGGCACGTTCGTCACGGTTCTATTGGCGATGCTGCTCGCGCATCGCGTGGTGGCGCGGCCGCTGCAGCGGCTCGCCGGCGTCATGCGGCAAATCGTGCAGGGTCAATATGACGTGGCGATCGAGGGCCTCAAGCGCGGCGATGAGGTCGGCGTGATGGCGCGAGCGGTGCTGGTGTTTCGCGACAACAGCGTCGCTTTGCGCGAGGCGCAGGCGCAACGCCAGCGCGCGCGCGAGCAGGCGGCCGCCGAGAAACGCGACGCGCTCGATCGCCTGGCGCACAGTTTCGAAAGCAAGATCCTCAGCGTCGCCGGGGCGCTGGCGTCCTCCGCGGCGCAGCTCGACGGCTCGGCGCGCTCGATGAGCGGCGTTGCCGAGGATTCCGGCCGCTCGGCGCGCGCCGCCGCGGTGGTCGCCGGAGAGAGTACCGAGGCGGCCGGCACGGTGTCGGCGGCGATCGACGAATTGTCCATGGCCATGCACGACATCAGCACCCAGGTCGCCAACGCCTCGGGCGTGGTCACCGAGGCCACGCGCCGCGCCGACGTCGCCGTGGCCAATGCCGACGGCCTGGTGGCGACCGTGAGCGAGATCGACAAGGTGGCGGGCATGATCCACGCCATCGCCAACCAGACCAACCTGCTTGCGCTCAACGCCACTATCGAGGCGGCGCGGGCGGGAGAAGCCGGCCGCGGCTTCGCCGTGGTGGCGCAGGAGGTGAAGGCGGCGCAGACGACGAAAGCGCTCGCCGAGATCAGGGACAAGACCGGCTCGGTCGCCGAGATCATCGCCGGCGTGCGCGGCGCCACCCAGTCGATGTCGGCCGTGGTGATGCAGATCAAGGAAGTCTCGCGTTCCATCACCGGCTCGGTGCGCCTGCAAAGCGAGGCGACGCAGAAGATCGCCGAAAGCGTCGAGGGCGCCGCCGCGCGCACGCGCCACGTCGCCGATACCATTGCCGGGGTCAATGATTTTGCCGGCCGTACCCGGCAGGATGCGCAGCAGATCATGCAGGCGGTCGCCGACCTCAACCGCCAGGCCGCCGCGCTGCAGCAGGAAGCGCAGCAATTCGTCGCCCGCGTCCGCGCCGCCTGAGGCGGCCTCTCTGGCGGCATTGCGGCCGCCTTGCAGTCCCGCATTTTTGGCGTATCTGCAATCGGACGGCGCGCGCCGCCGGCGCTGCCGCCGCAATTTTTGCCAGGGAGGCTTCGCCATGAACCCCATCACTTTATTGCTTGTCGTCGTATTCGCCATCGTCGCCGCGCTCGCGGTCCTGGCGAACTTTCCCCTGGTCGCCGCCGGCTTCGGCATTCTCGCGGTGCTCACCGCGGTATCGCTGAAGATGGCCAACAACTGGGAGCGCTTCGTCATCCTGCGCGCCGGCAAGCTGTCCAGCGTCAAGGGACCGGGGCTGTTCCTGATCATCCCGGTCCTCGACTCCATCACCGCCGTCATCGATGAGCGCATCCAGACCACCGGCTTCAACGCCGAGCAGGCGCTCACCCGCGACACCGTGCCGGTCAACGTCGACGCCATCATCTTCTGGCACGTGCACGACGCCCAGCGCGCCGCGCTCAACATCACCGACTATCGCTCGGCCATCGACCGCGTGGCGCAGACGAGCTTGCGGGAAATGATCGGTGCCGCGCATCTCTCGGAGCTGCTGTCCGACCGCAAGGCGGCCGACGAAGTCCTGCGCGGCGAAATTGCGCGCAAGACCGCCGACTGGGGCATCTCAGTCAATGCCGTGGAGATCCGCGACGTCGCCATCCCCGTGGCGCTGCAGGACGCCATGTCGCGCCAGGCGCAGGCCGAGCGCGAGAAGGAGGCGCGCGTGATCCTGGGCAGCGCCGAGGCCGCGATCGCGCAGAAGTTCGTCGACGCTGCCAATACCTATGCCGGCAGCGCCGCGGCGCTGCATTTGCGCGCCATGAACATCATCTACGAGACCACCAAGGAGCGCGGCGCCACCATCCTGATGCCGACCTCGATGGTCGATTCCGTGAGCGTGGCGCTGCCGGCGGCGCTCAATGCGGCGCAGCGACAAGCGCACGCACAGGCAACAGGAAGTGCGCCGCCGTCGGCGTAAGGTAGAGCGAGAGAAAGCCTCTCTGCCGTCATGCCCGGGCTTGACCCGGGCATCCATGATGAAACTCGGCGAAGAAGAGCCTCACGGCAGATTCTTGTCGTCGAAGCGCGCCCTGGATTGCCGGGTCAAGCCTGGCAATGACAAAGCTGAATGGCGTTGCCCTCAATACTTCGCGCTGATCGGTAATTCCTCCGCCGGGAACAGCGAGATCAGCCGGCAGCCCTTGTCGGTGACCACGACCTCTTCCTCGATGCGCGCGGCGGAGAAGCCGTCGGTCGCCGGGCAATAGGTCTCGATCGCGAACACCATGCCTTCCTTGATCTCGGTCGGATGGTCCATCGACACCACGCGCGAAATGATCGGCCGTTCGTGCAGATTGAGGCCAAGGCCGTGGGCGAATTGCAGGCCGAAGGCCGCCATCTCGTCGGGGAAGCCGAATTCCTGCGCCTTCGGGAACACCTCGCAGATATGCGCGGTCGAGGCGCCGGGCTTGATGCGCTCGATGGCGTTGTCGAGCCATTCGCGCGCCATCCGGTAGGCGTCGTGCTGCGCCGGCGTCGCGCGCACCACGTTGAAGGTGCGGTAGTAGCAGGTGCGGTAGCCCATGAAGGCCTGCAGGATGTCGAAGAAGGCCTGATCGCCCGGGCGGATCATGCGGTCGGTGAAGTTGTGCGGGTGCGGATTGCAGCGCTCGCCGGAAATGGCATTGACCGCTTCCACGTCGTCGGAGCCGTGGGTGTATAGGAACTTGTTGACCTCGGCGACGATGTCGTTCTCGCGCACGCCCGGACGCAGCATCTCGTTGACCAGGTCGTAGGCGCCGTCGACCATCGCGGCGGCGCGGTTCAAGAGTGCGATCTCGTCGGCGGATTTCACCTCGCGTGCGCTCAGCATGATCTGCTGGCCGTCCTTGATCTTGAGACCGGCCTTTTCCAGTTCGAACATCATCGGCGGCTCGATGATGTCGACGCCGACCGGCATCTTGGCGACGCCGGCGGATTTCAGGATCGAGGCCATTTCCTCGGCGTGGCGCTTCATCAGGCCGAAAGCGGGATCGACGGTGCCGCGCAGGCCGACGAGACCGGCCTTGCAGTTCTCAGGCTTGAGCCACGGCGAATAGAGCTTGTGATGATAGGCTGCCGAACCGAAGTCCCACAGGATCGGATCCTGGCCGCGCACCAAGAGCGTCCAGCGCGACAACTTGTCGCGCGCCCATTCGCCGATCTTGGTCGAGGTGACGTAGCGGATGTTGTTATCGTCGAACAATAGCAGCGCGCCGAGGTCGGACGCTTCCAGCGCCGCCTGCGCGCGGCCGAGCCGGTAGCGGTGCATGCGCCGGTAGTCGACGCGCTCCTCGAAGTCGACGCCCATGGTGCCGAGCACCGGCAGATGGCGGCCCCAGTTGTAGCGCGGGTTGATGTCCTCGGCGGTGATCTTCACCGGCTCGCGCGTTCTCTCGTCCATGGCGTCCTCCTGAGTTCTTTCCGGGGCAAGCCGGCTTTGGCCGGTGTAATGGCCCGCATTATAGGGCGGCGGTTCGTTCAAGAACAGGGACGGTGCCGCGTGCCTCTATCCCCGTTCGTCCCCGCGCAAGCGGGACTTAGTAGTGCTTGGCGCAGCCTGCATGCCCGCGTCCGCGGGCACGAACGGAGGAAAGGCCTACGCCACCTTCTTCCCCCACAGCCTCGCCGACGCAATATCCGCCCCTTCGCGGATCGAGCGCAGCTTCAGCCACACCACCGGCTCGATCACCCATTCGCGCTTGGTGAAGGTGCCGAAGCCGCAATCGGTCGAGGCGATGACGCGCTCGCGATCGCCGACCGCGGCGACCGCTTCCTCGACGCGCTTGGCGACGACTTGCGGGTGTTCGACGAAATTGCTGGTCGAATCGACGACGCCGGGAACGAGCAGCATGTCCTTGGGCAACGGGTGCTTCTTCAACGCCGCGTATTCGTGGGCATGACGCGGATTGGAGAACTCGAGCGACAGCGCGCCGACTTTCGCCTGGTAGAGCGCCGGCAGGATCTTCTCCAGCGCCACATCGTGGATGTGTGGGCCTTCCCAGTTGCCCCAGCAGACGTGGAGGCGCACGCGGTCGCGCGGGATGCCTTCGATGCCGGCATTGATGGCGGCGACGTGCTTTTCGACGCACTTGACGAAGGCGGCATCGTCGAGGTCGCGGTACATCATGACGCGATCCATGGCGAGATCCGGCGCATCGATCTGCAGGATCAGCCCGGCTTTGTGAATCGCCTGATATTCGTTCTTCATCTCGCGCGCGATGGCGTCGAGATAGTCGTCGTGGCTCTTGTAATAGGCGTTGAGCATCGTCGTCGAAATGATGCCGGGCGAGGGCGCAGTCATGAATCGCTCGGAGAAAGCGCCGAGCTCGTCGGCAATCCGATTGAAGCCCTGCGTCTCCTCGGTGATCGGCTTCATGTCCTTATAGTGGATGTCGGCTTGCGCTTCCGGCGCCCCCTGCTGGCTCTTCGCCGAGCTTGGAAAGCGCCGCATCAGGTAGGACAGTAACTCGGGAAATTCCTCGAACTCGCGGCCGCGGCGGCGCTTCGACACGCCGGCAAAACCGGTCATGCGCTGCGGCACATAGGTCTGGAACGAGATGCGGCGCTGCTCGCCGTCGTTGCCGATGTCGATGCCGGCATCCATCTGCTTCTTGACGACATAGCGAACCGCGCCGTCCATCTCCGCGGCCAGCTCCTTTGGATCGAAGGATTTGCCTTCCTCCTGCGCCATCAGCAGGTCGGACAGTCTGTCGTTGCGCGGCAGGCTGCCGACGTGGGTGGTGAGGATGCGGTTGCGGCTGAACAACATTGGGTGCACTCCCTGGATGAGTCATGGCCGGGCATAGCCGTTCGAAGAACGGCGTTCTTTCTATGCCTCGGCCATCTCGCTTACGGGCGCAGCGCCTTCCTGATCGGAATGGCCGGCATAAGGCCAGCCATGACGTCGGAAATATCGTGCGCTTGGCAGCGGATTGTTTGAAGGAGCATAATACGCATCGTTCCGGGAGGAAAAACAATGGCCATCGCGGAAACGCGGGGCGAGGCGCCGGGCGCGCATGGCGCTGTGGGCCACAACCCACAAGTCCCGCGCGAATACAACTTCGCCGCCGATGTGCTGCAGAGCAATCTCGCCGCCGGCCGCGCCGGAAAGCCGGCCTATATCGATGCGCGCGGCACGCTCACCTATGGCCAGCTCGCCGAACGCGTCGCGCGGTTTGGCGCGGCGCTGCGCGGCCTCGGCATCCGGCGCGAGGAGCGCGTGCTGCTGGCGCTCACCGACACCGTCGACTGGCCGACTGCGTTTCTCGGCTGCCTGAAAGCCGGCATCATCGCCGTGCCGGTGAACACGCTGCTCACCGAGGACGACTACCGCTTCATGCTCGCCGACAGCCGCGCCAAGTGCCTGGTGGTGTCGGAAGTGCTGTTCCCAAAATTTGCAGATCTGATCGAGGATTGTCCCGATCTCGAGCACGTCATCGTCTCCGGCGATAATCCGCAAAATCTTGACGCAAAAGGCTATCGCCTGTTCGCGGACGTGATCGGCGCCGACGAGCCCGAGGATTACACCGCGCCGACCACCGCCGACGACATGGCCTTCTGGCTCTACACCTCGGGTTCGACCGGCAAGCCGAAGGGCGCGGTGCATGTGCATGCGAGCCTGAAACTCACCGCCGATCTCTACGGCACGCCGGTCGCCGGCCTGAAGGAAAGCGACGTCTGCTATTCGGTGGCGAAACTGTTTTTTGCCTATGGCCTCGGCAACGCCATGACCTTTCCCATGTCGGTCGGCGCCACCACGGTGCTGCTCGGCGAGCGGCCGACGCCGGACAGCGTCGCCGCGCTGCTGCGCAAGCATCCGGTCACGGTATTTTTCGCCGTGCCGACGTTCTACGCCGCGTTCCTCAGCAGTCCGGCGGCCCCGGCAAAGAGCGAGGTGAAGATCCGCCGCTGCATCTCCGCCGGCGAGGCGCTGCCGGAGCAGATCGCGCGCAAATGGATGGAACGTTACGGCGTGGAGATTTCCGACGGCCTCGGCACCACCGAGATGCTGCACATTTATCTGACCAACGCGCCGGGCGCGACCAAGTATGGCACCACGGGCCGCGCGGTGCCCGGTTACGACATCAAGCTCGTCGGCGAGGACGGCAAGGAGGTCAAGCAGGGCGAGATGGGCGAGCTTTATGTACGCGGGCCGACCAGCGCCATCATGTACTGGAACAATCGCGAGAAGTCGCGCTCGACCTTCCAGGGCGAATGGACGCGCTCGGGCGACAAATACATCGAAGATGCCGATGGCTATTACGTCTGCTGCGGCCGCGCCGACGACATGCTGAAGGTCTCCGGCATGTATGTCTCGCCCTTCGAGGTCGAGGCGGTGCTGTCCTCGCATCCGGACGTGCTGGAGGCGGCGGTGGTCGGCTGGAACGACGAGCAGAAGCTCATCAAGCCGCGCGCCTTTGTCGTGCTCAAGCAGCCGGAAAAGGCGAGCGATGCGCTGGCGCACGCGCTGCAGGAGCACGTCAAGGTCAAGCTCGCGCCCTACAAATATCCGCGCTGGATCGAATTTCGCAAGGAACTGCCGAAGACGGCGACCGGCAAGATCCAGCGCTTCAAGCTGCGCGCGGAGCAAAATTGATGCTCGCAACGGTCCACCTCCGCCTCATCCTGAGGAGCGCCGTAGGCCGCGTCTCGAAGGATGGAGCGGCCATGGTTCGCGACGCGCGCGTTGCGCGCTCCTCACCATGAGGCCGGGAGAGGTTGAATAGTTCGAAACTCGATATGCAACTCAGCGACTCCGGCTTTCTCTCCCTCGGCATGCAGCGTCTGGAATACCGCATGGTCGGGCCGCGGCCCGACGCCGCGCCGACGCTTGTTTTGCTGCACGAAGGCCTCGGCTGCGTCGGCCGGTGGGACGAATTTCCTGAGCGGCTCGCAAGAGCGACCGGCTGCGGCGTCTTCGTCTATTCGCGCGCCGGCTACGGACAGTCTTCGCCGGTCGCGCTGCCGCGGCCATTGAGCTACATGCACGACGAGGCGCGCGAGACGCTGCCGCAATTGCTCGACGCCGTCGGCTTTCGTCACGGTCTGCTGATCGGCCACAGCGACGGCGCCTCCATCGCCGCGATCTATGCCGGCAGCCACCAGGATCACCGCGTCGGCGGCCTGGTGCTGATCGCGCCGCATTTCTTTACCGAGGACATGGGCATCGCCTCCATCGTCGAGGCAAGGAAAGCCTACGAGACCGGCGATCTGCGCGCGCGGTTGTCGCGTTGGCACGCCGATGTCGACAATGCCTTCAGGGGCTGGAACGGCGCCTGGCTCGATCCGCAGTTCCGCAAGTGGGATATCAGCGAATTCCTCGCCTATATCCGCGTGCCGGTCCTGATCGTGCAGGGCGAGGGCGATCAATACGGCACGGTCGAGCAGATCGAAGCGGCAGAGCGGGAATGCTACTGCCCGGTCGAGGTCGCGCTGCTGCCCGGCGCCAGGCATTCGCCGCAGCGTGGGGCGCCCGAGGCGACGCTCAAGGCCATCGCCGACTTTGTCGCCCGTGATCTCAAAGCGAATGAGTGGGTTAAGGCGGCGTGACCCGCCTCATCCTGAGGAGCATCGCGTAGCGATGCGTCTCGAAGGACGAGGCGGCCTCATGATTCGAGCGCGCAGCTTCGCTGCGCTCCTCACCATGAGGCTAAGAGTTACTCCGCCGCCTGCCTGGCGGCGCTGCCATGCGCGGAGATGAGATAATCCATCGCCGCCTGCGCGCCGCCTTTCTTGTGCGGCACGCCGGCGATCGCCAGCGACATTTCGACGGCCGACAGCGCGCCCATCAGCATGGTGTCGTTGATGTCGCCGAGATGACCGATGCGGAAATAACGGCCGGCCAGCGCGCCGAAGCTGGAGCCGAACGAGATA
>Ga0335083_10006313_pt1 | contig 14840 bp, 12 predicted proteins | sample Lox_Sample_42_FD_206716 | JGI IMG/M metagenome (GOLD analysis project Ga0335083, IMG submission 206716) | Soil microbial communities from Loxahatchee National Wildlife Refuge, Florida, United States - Lox_Sample_4.2 | ecosystem: Environmental > Terrestrial > Soil > Wetlands | place: USA... | reverse complement strand
GGGGGCTCGTCGCCGAGAGCAGGAAGTAGGGCAGTCCCACCGTCGCGAAGAGCAGGCCCAGGATGCCCCACACCGGGTTGTCGCCGCCCTGGGGCTTCCATCCGGGATCGGGCGTGATCGGCAGGAACGCGAGGCTCGCGGCGAGAAGCGCGATGTGGATCAGCGCCTGCCTCGTCCCCTTCGCGCGGCTCGCCAGCGCATGCGCATAGGCGTATCCCAGCAGGAGCACGAGCTGGAAGAACACCATGCAAAGCATCCACACGATCGCCGCGCCGCCGAACCAGGGCAGGATCTGCTTGGCGAGCAGCGGTTGGACCAGGAACAGCAGGAAAGCGCTGAGGAAGACTGTCGCGGCGTGAAGCGGCATTCTGTGAGGGCAGTGGAAGTGCGCGGCATCTTAGCATGGGGTCGCCGCTATACTCGCAGGCGATGGCCGCCGGATACCTGCGAATGCTGCTCATCGCCGAGATCGGCGCCTACGGCGCGATCGGGCTGTGGATTCACGCGACGCTCGGCTGGAGCTATGGCGCCGTGGCCGCGCTCGCCGTGACGGCTTCCGTCGCCATCCGCCTGCTCATCGTGATGTGCGGCGTGGCCCTGAGCAATCTCGCGCGCTCGCCGCGCGCGCCCGGGCACCGCATCGGGCCGGCCGCCGCGCTCGCGCTCTTCGCGCGCGAGTGGTATTCCGTCCTGTCGACGAACTACTGGCTCTTTCCCTTCGAGCGCTGGGCACTGCGTCCGGACCAGCCGGCCGGACCGAGCGCAACGCCGCCCGTGCTCCTCGTGCACGGCTACTTCAGCAATCGCGGCTACTTCAACCGCATCGTGCCGATGCTGGAAGCGCGTGGGGTGGCCCCCGTCTTCACGCCCAACTTCCCCTCGGCGTTCGGCTCGATCGAACGCCTGGCGGCGGCGCTCGACGGCGAGATCGAGCGGCTCTGCGCCGCGACCGGGCAATCCCGGCTGGTGCTCGTTTGCCACAGCATGGGAGGGCTCGCGGCGCGCACTTACCTCTGCGGGCGCGGCCCCGGGCGCGTGCGCAAGCTCATCACAATCGGCACGCCGCACCACGGGACCGTGATCGCCTGGTTCGGCACGGGGCAGAACGCCGCGCAGATGCGTCCCGGAAGCCGTTACCTGCGCGAGCTGGAAGCGCGCGAAGGCGGCGAGGGGCCCGCGTGCGAGACCGTTTCCATCTACACACCGCACGACAACCTCGTGGCGCCCCAGGCGAGCAGCATCCTGCCGCGGGCGAGGAACGTGGCGATACCCGGCCGCGGACACGTGGACCTGCTCGAATCGCCGCGCCTGCTGGAGGTGATGCTCGAGGAGCTGCGCGCGGCCGGTGTGCGCGTGGGCTAGAGCAGCGCGAGGACTTCCCCGGCGTGGTTGGCGACGTCGGGCTTGTCGATCACGTGGGCGATCTTGCCCTTTTCGTCGATCACGAACGTGACGCGGTCGGCCATCCCCGCGGCGGACTTGAGCCTCGAGATGATGCCGCCGCCGCCCAGCGTGCCGTAGGCGCGGCCCACGATGCCGTCGGTGTCGGCGAGCAACGGAAAGTTCAGGCCGTATTTCTTCGTGAACGCCTGGTGCGACTGTTCGCCCTGCGTGGACACGCCGAGGATCGCCGCGCCCCTGGCGGCGAGCTCCGCGTTGCCGTCGCGCAGCGAGCACGCCTGCTTCGTGCATCCCGGGGTGTCGTCCATCGGGTAGAAGTAGAGGACGAGCTTGCGGCCGCGGTAGTCCTTCAGCGCGACGCGCTTTCCGTCGGTGGTCGAGCCTTCGAAATCGGGCGCGGGATCTCCGGCCCTCAAGGGTGTGGACATCGTCTCTCCTCCTCGTGCCCGGCCGCTCCAGGCGCAGCGCGGCGGGCGCTTCTTGTCGGCGAATGATACAGCGGCCGCCCGCGTTCCGCGGCGAGCCGTGGCGGCCGCTCACGATCATGGGCCATGTCGCTTTCGACAGGCTGAAAGCGATCTCGGCTCCGGACGCGCAGCGAAATCGCCTCGCTTCCCGAGGCACGCGAGATTCGGCTGCGATGTTGCGCAGGCGACACTTGCCGCGAAAAAAGCCGTTCTCCAGAGTGAAAACGGTTGACAAGCGATTTTGCCTTGCGCATCCTCTCGCTGTCGCGCCTGGAGAGGCGAGATGATCAGAACTCGATTACGCCACCGGGAATACCGGACCCATCAGATTGGAGGACTCATCAATGGCAGCTAAGAAAGGCAAGAAAGCAGCGAAGAAACCGGCCGCGAAGAAGGCTCCCGCCAAGAAGCCGATGAAGAAGGCAGTCGCCAAGAAACCGGCGAAGAAAGCCGCAAAGCGCAAGCCGAACGCCGCTTTCATGAAGCCGATGACGCCCAGCTCCACGCTCGCCGCGGTGGTGGGAAGCAGCCCGATGCCTCGCACGGAAGTGACGAGCAAGCTCTGGGGATACATCAAGAAAAACAACCTGCAGGACAAAGTGAACCGTCGCATGATCAATGCCGACGACAAGCTGCGGGACGTCTTTGGCGGCAAGAAGCAGGTCTCGATGTTCGAGATGACCAAGCTGGTCGCCAAGCACCTCAAGTAACCGCAGCAACGCCGGCGCGTGCCGGCGGGCAATCCTCGGGAAGGCCGTTCGTTCGCGACCGGCCTTTTTTCTTTCGTGCCATGATCGGGCGAGTCGCCATCCGGCTACAGGAGCTGCAGTGAAACTCATCTCGACCGATTCCGCGCCCGCGGCGCGCGGCCACTATTCGCAGGCGCTCGTCCACGGCGGCACCGTGTACGTCGCCGGGCAGCTGCCCGTCGTGCCCGGCGATCCCGACCGGCGGCTCGCCACGTTCGACGAGCAGGCGCGCCGCGTGATCGACAACGTCTTCGCGATCCTCGAGGCCGCCGGCAGCGCGCCGGGCCTCGTGCTGCGAACCACGGTGTACATCGCCGATGTGGCGCACTGGCCCGCGTTCAACGCGATCTACGCGGAGAGGTTCGGCGCGCACCGCCCGGCGCGCACGGTCGTGCCGGTCGCCGCGCTCCACTACGGCTACCTCGTGGAGATGGACGCCGTCGCGGCCCTGCCGGACGCCTGACTGATACACTCGGCGCGATGGACTCCGACCGCGTGTGGCTCAAGTCGTACCCGCCCGGCGTTCCCGCCGAGGCGGACCTGGATGCCTACGCCAACATCGGTGAGATCCTCCAGGCGACGTGCAGCAAGTACGCCGACCTTCCGGCGTTCACCTGCATGGGGACGACGCTCCGTTACTCCGACCTGGAGCGCCTCTCGGCGCAGTTCGGCGCGTGGCTGCAGCACGAAGCCGGCCTCACGCGCGAGGACCGCGTGGCCATCATGCTCCCCAACGTCCTGCAATATCCCGTGGCGATCTTCGGGGTGCTGCGCGCGGGCATGGTGGTGGTGAATTTCAACCCGCTCTACACGCCGCGCGAGGTCGAGCACCAGCTGAACGACTCGGGCGCGACAGTCATCGTGGTGCTGGAGAATTTCGCCAAGACCGTGCAGGGCGTGCTCGCCAACACCAAGGTGCGCAAGGTCATCACGACGCAGCTGGGCGACCTGCTGGGATTCCCCAAGTCGCTCGTCGTGAACTGGGTGGTGAAATACAGCAAGAAGCTCGTGCCCGCGTGGGACATCCCCGGATCCATCGGCTTCAAGGCGGCGCTTTCGGCGGGCGCCCGCCACAAGCTCGAGGAGCCCAAGCTCGGCCACGAGGACCTCGCGTTCCTGCAGTACACGGGCGGCACCACCGGGGTCTCCAAGGGCGCGATGCTCACCCACGGCAACATCGTCTCGAACCTGCAGCAGACCACGGCGTGGATCGGCCAGGCGTTCGAGTACGGCAGGGAGATCTCGATCACCGCGCTGCCCATGTACCACATCTTCGCGCTCACGGGCTGCTGCCTGGTGTACATGAAGCTGGGCGCGCACAACATCCTCATCACCAATCCGCGCGACATGAAGGGCTTCGTGGCGGAGCTCGGCAAGTACGAGTTCACCTCGCTTTCCGGGGTGAACACGCTCTTCGCGGGGCTGCTCAACGCACCCGGTTTCGCCGAGCTCGATTTCTCGCACCTCAAGCTCTCCCTGGGCGGTGGCATGGCGGTGCAGCGTGCCGTGGCCGAGCGCTGGAAGAAGGTGACGGGGATCCCCCTGCTGGAGGCGTACGGCCTCACGGAGACCTCGCCTGCGGCCTGCATCAACCCGTTCGTCCCGGGCTTCGAGTACAACGGCACGGCGGGGCTGCCCATCCCCTCGACCGTCGTCACCATCCGCGACGACAGCGCGCGCGTGCTGCCGCTGGGCGAGACCGGCGAGATCTGCATCTCCGGGCCCCAGGTGATGAAGGGCTACTGGAACCGCCCCGACGAGACGGCGAAGGTGATGACCTCCGACGGCGCCCTGCGCACGGGCGACATCGGCTTCATGAACGAGCAGGGCTACGTGAAGATCGTCGATCGCAAGAAGGACATGATCCTGGTGTCCGGATTCAAGGTGTTCCCGAACGAGGTGGAGGACGTGATCGCGATGATGCCGGGCGTGCTGGAGGTCTGCGCGGTGCCGGCGCCCGACGAGCATTCGGGCGAAGTCGTCCGCGTCGTGATCGTGCGCAAGGACCCGTCGCTCACCAAGGAGCAGGTGATGGAGTACTGCCGCGAACGCCTCACCGGCTACAAGCGGCCGAAGATCGTCGAGTTCTGGAAAGAGCTGCCCAAGACCAACGTCGGGAAGGTCCTTCGCCGCGAGGTGAAGGACCGCCCGGTCCAGGCCTGAGGGCGCGCGTCAGGCCGCCTTCTCGTACACCGGGCCGTATTCGCCCAGCGCTTCTCGGATGCGCTCGACGGCCCAGTCGAGCTGGTCGCGGTCGATGATGAGCGGCGGCGCGAAGCGGGCGACCGTGCCGTGGGTATCCTTGCTGAGCACGCCATGCCTGAGCAGGGTCTCGACGAACTCGCGCGCCGAAGCGCGCGCGGTGTCGATCTCCAGGCCGATCAGCAGGCCCTTGCCGCGCACGTCCTTCACCATCGGGCTGGAGATCGCCTTCAGGCGCTTGAAGAGGTAGGCGCCCATCGTCGCGGCGCGCTCGGCGAGCTTCTCGTCGAGGAGCACGTTGAGAGACTCGAGACCGACGGCCGCGCCCAGGGCGTTGCCTCCGAACGTGCTGCCGTGGTCGCCCGGGCGGAAGACGCCCATCACTTCCTCACGCGCGGCGAAGGCGGACACGGGGATCAATCCCCCGCCCAGGGCCTTGCCGAGGATGATCGCGTCGGGCTTGATGCCTTCGTGGTGGACGGCGAGCGCCTTGCCCGTGCGGCCGAGGCCCGTCTGCACCTCGTCCACGACCATGAGCACGTTGTGCTTGCGGCAGATGCGAAGCGCCTCCGTAAGGTAGCCCTCGGGCGGCACGATGATGCCGGCCTCGCCCTGGATGGGCTCCACGAGGAACGCCGCAGTCTCGGGCGTGATCGCCTTCTCGAGCGCCTCGGTGTCGCCGAAGGGGATGGAGACGAATCCGTCGGCGTACGGGCCGAAGCCCTCGCGGTACTGCTCCTCGGACGAGAACCCGACGATTGTCGAGGTGCGGCCGTGGAAGTTGCCGTTGCACACGATGATCTTCGCGTGGTTGGCGGGCACCTTCTTCACGGTGTAGGCCCACTTGCGCGTGCACTTGATGGCCGTCTCCACGGCCTCGGCGCCCGTGCTCATGGGAAGCGCCCGATCCATTCCGGTCACCTCGCAGATCTTCGCGAGGAACGGCGGCAGGCGGTCGCTGTAGAACGCGCGCGAGGTGACGGCGAGGCGCGCGGCCTGCGCGTTCAGCGCAGCCAGCAGGCGCGGATGTCCGTAGCCGAAGCTCACGGCGGAGTACGCGGACAGCATGTCGAGGTAACGGCGGCCCTGGTCGTCCCAGAGCCAGACGCCTTCGCCGCGCGAGAGCACGACGGGCAGCGGTGAGTAGTTGGTCGCGCCGTAGCGGCGCTCCAGAGCGATTTTGTCGCTCATGACGTTTCCTTTCCTGCTTTTCTCCGCTCGTGGCGGAGGGCGGGCGCCGTGCCGGCGGCCTACAGCAGGCCCGCGGGAGACTACATTATACCGGGAGGGACGGGGCTTTTGTACCCGCGGTTCACGAATGGCGCAGGCCCGCGGCGAGCCCGCTCGCCATGCGCGCCGCGATCGCATAGATCGACAACTGCGGATTGGCGCCGAGGCTCGTGGGGAATACGGAGCCGTCATGGATCGAGAGGTTCTCGACCTGGTGGTGCCGGCCCGACTCGTTCACGACGGAGGACCGCGCATCGCGTCCCATCGCGCACCCGCCCATCACGTGGGCCGACACGACCCGGGCGATGCGCGGCTGCATGGCGAGCGCCTCGATCTGCGTGCGCGCCGCTTCCCACGAGTCCGCGCCGCGCGCCTGCTCGTGCACGGGTTTCACCGCCTGCGCCCCGGCGGCGAACTGCACCTGCGCCATGGCGAGGAACGCGCGCCGTGCCGCGTCCCACAGGTAAGGGGTCATCGGATAGTCGAGCACCGGCGTGAGGTCGCCGCGAAGCACGACGCGTCCGCCGGCGGACTCGGGATGGAATCCGTCGCGGATCAGCGCGATCGTCACCTGGAGGTGATCGAAGCGCGACATCCATCGCGCGTGCTCGTCGCCGAAGCCCGGCAGCACGCCGCCGACGAGCACGGGATGCGCCGGGGCGACCTCGAGCTTGAAGCCCGCGGGGCCGTCCAGGGCCGCCTCGAGGAAATGATCCGAGTACGTCGATTGCGGTGCGCCGTAGAAAGCCTCCACGGGCTCGCGCATGAGCGCCCCCGAGACCACCGTCGGATGCAGGAAGGTCCGGCGGCCCAGTTGGTCGTACGGATCGGGCGCCTCGCTGCGAAGCAGGATCCCGGGGCTGCCGATGCCGCCCGCGGCGAGCACGAAGTGGCGAGCGCGGATCCGCACGCGGTGGATCGACGGCGCGGCGCCATTTCGCTCGATGCCGTGCGCCACGCACGACTCGATGCGAGTGCCTTCGACCACGAGCCGCGTCACCCGCGCGCGGTGCACGAGGATCGCGCCCTTGTCGAGCGCGGCGGGGATCGTCGTGACGAGCATCGATTGCTTCGCGTTCGCGGGGCACCCCATGCCGCAGTAGCCGAGGTTGAGGCAGGCCTTCACGTTGCGGCGCATGATCGCCGACGAGAAGCCCAGCTTCTCGCAGCCCACGCGCAGCGCGTCGTTGTTGCGATTGGGCGCGAGGCTCCACGGCGCGATGGAAAGGCGCTCCTCCATGCGCGCGAACCACGGCGCGAGCGACGCCTCGTCCATCGTCGCGAGGCCGAGCGAGTCCTTCCAGTAGGCGAGCGTGCGCTTGGGCGTGCGAAAGCTCGCGGTCCAGTTCACCGTGGTCGAGCCCCCGACGCAGCGGCCCTGCAGGATCGTGATGGCGTGATCGGAGGTCTGCCGTCCGGCGTTTTCCTGGTAGAGGTTCTCGTACGCTTCGCGCTCGCGCATGCGGAACTCCGTGGAGCCCGCGAACGGCCCTTCCTCGACGATCGCCACCCTGAGGCCGGCCTGCGCGAGGATTTCAGCGGTGACGCCGCCCCCGGCGCCGCTGCCCACCACGACTACGTCGGCCTCGAGCTCGGTGTCGCGCGTGAGCGTCGCGGCATCGATCGTCTTCCAGCCGGACGCGAGCCCCGCGCGAATGGGGTCCGGGATCATCTTGCGAGCGCCGGCGGGCCCGGATACGCGATGGCGCCCCAGGATTCCGGCATGTCGTACCACGAGGCCTGGATCAACTGCGTGAGGGCCTGGTAGCTCGCCTGCTGCAGCTCGAAGCGGCTCGCGCGCCACCTCGAAAGGAATGCCGCGATCTCCTCGGGCGTCGATTCGGCGACCGGCGCCCACAGGCCCGCGAATGCGACCCGCGTCGGCGCGAAGTCGAGGAAGGTGAAGAGATCCGAGATCTCCTTCTGCACCGAGACGGCGAGTCCCGAGACGCCGCGATCGAACGAAGCCGCGACCGCGGCGATGGCCCGGTCCTTCGCGGCGGCATCGGCCGGCAGGGCGCTCGCCAGGACCACGGGGGCGATGGCCCTCACCATGCCCGCGGATTTCTCGTCGAGGACGCGATAGGCGATCGCAGGGGCGGCCAGCGCGGGCGCGCCCAGGCGGGCGAGCGCGAAGAGGGCGGCGCCGCCGATGCCGACCCGGATGAACGTGCGCCGGCTGGTGGGTCGCGGTCCTACGGCGCGCCCCTCAACGGTGGACCGGCCCCATCAGGTGGTCCGGAAGCCAGGTCGCGATCTCCGGGAAGGCGCAGAGGATGACGATCGCGAGGAACATGCAGAGCACGTACGGGATGGTGCCCCACATCACGCGGGTCACCGGCACGTCCGGGGCGATGGAGTTCACGATGTAGATGTTGAGCCCCACGGGCGGGTGGATGAGGCCCACCTCCATGTTGATCGTGAGGATCACGCCGAACCACACCGGGTCGAATCCCGCGGCCGTGATGATGGGCAGCAGGATCGGGCTCGTCATGAGGATGATCGCCGCCGGCGGGATGAAGAAGCCGCACACCAGCAGGAAGAGGTTGATCATCGCCATCAGCGCCCAGCGGTTCAGGTGCATGTCGGCGATGGCCGTGGCGAGCGTCTGCGTGAGGTAGAGCGAAGTGAGCATGTAGCCGAAGAGGACGGCCCCGGCGATGATCATGAGGATCATCACCGACTCGCGCATCGTGTCGCGCATGATGAGCCACCACTGCTCCGCCCTCCACATGCGGTAGATGACCACCGCGAGTATCACGCAAAGCGCCGCGCCCACGCCGGCCGCCTCGGAGGGCGTGGCCACGCCCCCGTACAGCACCCACATCACGCCCACGATGATGGCGAGGAACGGCGCGACCTTCGGGATCGATGTGAACTTCTCCTTCCAGCTGTAGCGGAATTCGGGCGCGTGCGCCCGGAATCCCCGCTTCCAGATGATGAACAGCGTCCACAGCATGAAAAGTCCGGTGAGCAGGATCCCGGGGACCACGCCCGCGAGGAAGAGCCTGCCGATGGAGGTCTCCGTCGCGATGCCGTAGAGGATGAACGTGATCGAGGGCGGAATGAGGATGCCGAGCGTGCCGCCCGCGCAGATCGACCCGGTGGCGACGTCGTCGGGGTAGCCGCGCCGGCGCATCTCGGGGATGCCCATCTTGCCGATGGCCGCGCAACACGCGGGCGACGATCCCGTGAGGGCGGCGAAGATCGCGCACGCGCCCAGGTTCGAGATCACGAGTCCGCCGGGCAGCCGGTAGAGCCAGCGGTCGAGCGCCTCGTAGAGGTCCTTGCCGGCGGGCGAGGAGCCGATCGCCGCGCCCATCATCACGAACATCGGGATCGACACGAGCGTGAAGTCGTCCAGCCCCGACCAGAAGGTCTCCGCCACGACGCGCAGCGCGTCGAAGCCCTGGAAGATCACCAGGAACACGATCGAGATCGCCCCCAGCCCGAAGGCGACCGGGACGCCGGAAAAGAGCAGCAGCAGCGTCGCCGCGATGACGATCGCGCCCTCGGTGGTGGGGCTCATGCCCTGGGCTCCAGCCCGAAAGGCTTCGCGCGGCCCGTCGCGAGCGCGATGAGCTCCACCACGTATTGCAGGACCAGCAGGCCCAGGCCGATGGGCATCGACAGGTAGGGAATCCACAGGCGCGCGCGCCAGACTGTGTTCGACTTCCAGTTCTCGCTATAGGCCTCCTGCCAGTAGCGGGTGCAGGCCACCAGCAGCACCACGCAGAAGGCGAGGGAGAGGACCGTGGTGAACATCGCGAGCCAGTAGCGGCCGCGCGGGCCCAGCCACAGCGGCAGGATGTCCACGTTCACGTGCCCGCGGTGCATGAGCACGTAGGAGCTGCCGATGAAGGTCGCGCCCACGATGCTGTAGGTCACGACGTCGATCTGCCAGATCGTGGTGCGGTTCAGGCCGTAGCGCTCGATCACCATGTCGCAGATCACGAGCACGGCGAGCGCCATCAGCGCGGCGGCGGCCACGCCCGCCGCCCGCGACAGGAAGCGGACGCCCTCGATGAAGCGATCGAGGGCGCCCTGCTTTCGCGTCATTTGACCGACAGCGCTTCGTCGATCAGCTTCTGGCCGTTGGGCACGTCCTTCGCGAAGCGTGCGTAGGCGCTTTTCTTGGCCACGTCGACCCACGCGTCGTAGTCGGCGTCCGAGAGGGTCACGACCTTCGCCTTGTGGTCCTTGAAGGCCTTGATCGCCTCCTCGTTCACGGCGTCGGCCTTGGCCTCGTAGTAGGCCTGCGCCTTCTTGCCCGCGTCGAGGATCACCTGCTTCTGCTTGGCGTCGAGGCGCTCGAAGCTCTTCTTCGACATGAGCACGGGCTCGTACATGAACCAGAGCGCGTTGTCGCCCGGCGCCGTGAGGCAATCAGTGACCTCATAGAGGCGCATCGAGGCGAAGGTCCCGAGGCTCGTGTCGGTGGCGTTTATGACGCCGCTCTGGAACGCGTTGTAGATCTCGTTGGACGGCGGGCTCACGATGCTCGCGCCCGCGGTCTCCCACATCGCCGCGAACGTCGGGCCCGCGGCGCGGAACTTCAGGCCCTTCAAGTCGTTGGGATGCACGATGCAGTTGCCCTTGGCCGCCATGCCGCCTGCGAACCACGCGTCGGAGAGCACGATCACGCCGTGCTTCTCGATTTCCGCGCGCACGTCCTTCATGAACTGCGACTGGTTGATGCGCTTGGCGCGCTCCTGGCTGCGGATGAGGCCGGGCATGAGCGTCGCGCTGAACGCAGGCACCTTGCCGCTCGCGTAGTCGAGCGGGAAGAGCGTGATGTCGAGCTGCCCGTTCACCATCGCGTTCCACTGGTCGTTGGGCTTGAAGAGCGAGGCGCCCGGATAGACCTGGATGTCCAGGCCCACGTTGGCGGCCTTGGCGTCCTTGGCGATCATCTGGACCATGTCGTCCCGGACGTCGCCCTTGCCGCCGGGGAACTGGTGCGAGGCGCGCATCGTGATGTCGGCCGCGAAGGCGCCGGCGCTAAACGCCGCGGCCGCGAGGCCGAGTGCGAGTTGCTTGCGGATCTGCATGGTGTCTCCTCGTTGTGTTCGATTCGTCGTGTGCCGGATCGAGCCGGCCCATCGGCAGTGCGTAACTCTAACAGCCTCAGGCGGCGCGGCGCGATGCCTCCCGTTCGCGGGCCGCGGCCGCGAGGTAGTCCATGGCGGCCTGCGCGCCGCCTTTCCTGTGGGGAACGGCGGCGATTTCGAGCCCCATCTCCACGCCCGAGAGCGTGCCCATCAGCATGAGGTCGTTGAAATCGCCCAGGTGGCCGATGCGGAAGATCTTGCCCGAGAGCCTGGTGAGCCCCTGGCCCAGCGACATGTCGAAGTGGCGCAGCACCACGGCGCGGAAGGCATCGGCATCGTGCCCGGGCGGCATCATCACGGCCGTGAGCGAGGAGCTGTATTCGGCCGGGTCGGCGCAGAGGATCTCCAGGCCCCAGCCGCGCACCGCCCGGCGCGTGGCTTCGGCGTGACGGTCGTGGCGCTTGAAGACGTTGGCGAGGCCTTCTTCCTCGAGCATGCGGATGGCTTCGCGAAGGCCGTAGAGCAGGTTGGTCGCGGGCGTATAGGGGAAGAAGCCGTTGGCGTTGGCCGCGATCATCTCGTTCCAGTCCCAGAACGAGCGGGGGAGCTTCGCGTTCTTCGAGGCGGCGAGGGATTTCTCCGACACGGCGTTGAAGGAAAGGCCCGGCGGCAGCATGAGGCCCTTCTGCGAGCCGCCCACCGTCACGTCCACGCCCCATTCGTCGTGCCGATAGTCGATGGAGGCGAGCGAGGAGATCGTGTCCACCATGAGCAGCGCGGGGTGCTTCGCCTCGTCGATGGCCTTGCGCACCGCCGCGATGTTGCTCACCACGCCGGTGGAGGTCTCGTTGTGGACCACGCACACGGCCTTGATGGCGTGGGCCTTGTCGGCGGAGAGCTTCGCGCCGATTTCGGCGGCGTCGGCGCCGTGGCGCCAGTCGCCCGGAATGAAGTCGATGTCGATCGCGAGCTTCCTCGCCATCTTCTGCCAGAGCGTGGCGAAGTGGCCCGTCTCGACCATGAGGACCTTGTCGCCGGCGGACAACGTGTTCACGAGCGCGGCTTCCCATGCGCCTGTGCCCGAGGCGGGATAGATGATCACGGGCGAGCGCGTCTGGAAGATGCGCTTCACGCCTTCCAGCACTTCCTTGCCGAGCGCCTGGAACTCCGGGCCGCGATGGTCGATGGTGGGCCGGTCGATCGCGCGAAGGATGCGGTCGGGGACGTTCGTCGGGCCCGGGATCTGCAGGAAATGGCGTCCGGCGCTCATGCAATGGCTCCTCGCGGGTAACAAGCCCCTATCAGCGTTGCGGCGGGGACGTGTTTTTCGATCATAATGCCGCAGCCTCGACCCGTTTGGCACGCACCCCGGTAAAAGCCCCCATGACCCGTCCGACGCCACGACCCGTGCAATTCGCGCGGGACGCGGAGCGATCGCGCCTTGCCCTCGCGGCACGCCTCGCGCGCGAGGTCGACGGCGAGGTCCTCTTCGACGCCGCGAGCCGCGGGCGCTATTCGACTGACGCTTCCATCTACCAGGTGGTTCCCGTGGGCGTGGTGGTCCCGCGAAACGTGAACGCCGCGATCTCGGCGATGCAGGTCGCGGCAGAGCAGGGCGTGGCGATCCTGCCGCGCGGCGCGGGCACCTCGCAGTGCGGGCAGACCGTGGGCGAGGCGCTCGTGATCGACGACAGCAAGCACCTCGATCGCGTGATCGACCTCGATCCGGCTTCGCGCCGCGCCGTGGTGGAGCCGGGCAAGGTGCTCGATCGGCTGAACGGCGAGCTTCGCGCCCACGGGCTCTGGTTCCCCGTGGACGTCTCCACCTCCGCGCAGGCCACCATCGGCGGGATGGCCGGCAACAATTCGTGCGGCTCGCGCTCGCTCGCGTACGGCAACATGGTCGATCGCGTCGCCGCCATCGACGCGTGGCTTCCCACGGGCGTGCGCGGGCGTTTCGGCCCTGTCGAGTCGATCGTGGACGCTGCCATTCGCGAGATCGCGGGCAAGGCCGCGGCGCTCCACGCGCGCGAACGCGACGAGATCGCGGCGCGATATCCGAAGGTCGCGCGCAACGTGGCGGGCTACAACCTGAATCGCATCGCGCCGGAGAATTTCAATCTCGCGCGCCTGCTCGTGGGTAGCGAAGGGACGCTCGCGTGGTTCGAGAAGATCCACATCGAGCTGGCCGAATTGCCGAGGCACAAGGCGCTGGGAGTGGCGCATTTCCCGCGCTTCCACGATGCGATGCAGGCCGCGCAGCACATCGTGAAGCTGGGGCCGTGCGCCGTGGAGCTCGTCGACCGCACGATGCTGGACCTCGCGCTCTCCAATGCGGCCTTCGCGCCGATCATCCGCAGGTTCGTGAAGGGGGAGCCGGAAGCGATCCTGCTCGTGGAGTTCGCGGGCGCCGACAAGGACGTCCAGGCGCAGGGCGTGGCGCGGCTGGCCGAGCTCATGGGCGACCTGGGCTTCCCCGACGCCGTGGTGCCCATCCCCGATGGGGCGGGACAGAAGTCGCTCTGGGACGTGCGCAAGGCGGGCCTGAACATCATGATGTCCATGAAGGGCGACGGAAAGCCCGTCTCCTTCATCGAGGACTGCGCCGTTCCGCTGGAGCACCTCGCGGACTACACGGCCAACCTCACGGAGATCTTCCGCAGGCACGGCACCGAGGGCACGTTCTACGCGCACGCGTCCGTTGGATGCCTCCATGTCCGGCCCGTCCTCAACATGAAGGGCGATGGCGCGGCCCGCATGCGCGCGATCGCCGAGGAAGCCGCCGACCTCGTGCGCCGCTACAAGGGAGCGTACTCGGGCGAGCACGGCGACGGCCTCGTGCGCTCCGAGTGGATCGCGCCCTTCTTCGGGCCGCGGCTCACGGCGTGCCTCGCGGAAGTGAAGTCATGGTTCGATCCGCGCGGCCTCATGAATCCCGGAAAGATCGTGAATCCGCCGCGCCAGGACGACAAGTCGCTCTTCCGGTTCGGTCCCGCCTACAAGCCGGCGTCGCCACTTGCCCAGCTCGACTGGAGCGAGTGGGGCGGGATGCTGGGCGCCGTCGAGATGTGCAACAACAACGGGCACTGCCGCAAGTTCGACGCGGGAACCATGTGCCCGAGCTACCGCGCCACGCGCGACGAGCGCGACCTCACCCGCGGACGGGCCAACACGTTGCGCCTTGCGCTCTCGGGCCAGCTGGGTGGCGAGGCCGCCGCCGAGTCCGCGGTGCGCGAGGCCCTCGATCTGTGCGTCTCCTGCAAGGGCTGCAAGCGCGAATGCCCGACGGGCGTGGACATGGCGCGCATGAAGGTTGAATTCCTCGCCTACGACAAGCGCCGCCACGGATTGTCCTGGCGCGATCGCCTCGTGGGCCACATGCCGCGCTATTCGCCGTGGATGGCCGCGCTGCAGCCGCTCGCCGGAATCGCGATGCGCGTGCCCGGCTCGGGAATGCTCGTGGAGGCGCTGGGGTTCGACAAGCGCCGCCCGCTTCCCGTATGGCGGAAATCGTGGACCACGCGGAGCGATGCGGGCGGGGAGGGCCGCAGCATCGTGCTCTTCGCCGACACGTTCAACAACTGGCTCGAGCCCGACAATCTCGCCGCGGCGGCACACGTGCTGCGCGCCACAGGGCATCGGGTGATCGTCGCGGGGGACGGCCAGACCCGCCCGTTGTGCTGCGGGCGCACCTATCTCGCCGCGGGAATGATGGCCGAGGCGCGCGCGGAAGCGCGCCG
>Ga0335083_10006309_pt1 | contig 14849 bp, 19 predicted proteins | sample Lox_Sample_42_FD_206716 | JGI IMG/M metagenome (GOLD analysis project Ga0335083, IMG submission 206716) | Soil microbial communities from Loxahatchee National Wildlife Refuge, Florida, United States - Lox_Sample_4.2 | ecosystem: Environmental > Terrestrial > Soil > Wetlands | place: USA... | reverse complement strand
TTCGGTCGGCATCGCGCAGTGGCGGATGGGCGAGACCATGGCCGTGCTCATCGATCGCGCCGACGCCGCGATGTACGGCGCGAAGCAGCGCGGGCGAAACCGCGTCGAGGTCGCGCCGTGACCGACGATCACGACGACAACCCACCGCTCGGGCCGTCGACGTATACCGTCCCCGATCCCGCTGCCGATCCCGCTGCCGCCGCCGTGCCGGTTCCCGTTGCCACGACCGATTCGGCGCCCGTTCCCGATCCCGGCGCCGTCCCCGATCCGGCGGCGTTCCTGCAGAACGCCGTCGGCGCGCCGACGCGCCGCCGTGCGCCGACGCCGCCGCCCGTCGCCGACGACCCCTTCGACGATCCCGATCGCCCGCGCACGCCCGCGAGCCGGCGCACGATCGTCATCTCCGCTGCCGCCATCCTCGTCGGCCTCGCGACCGCCGCGCTCGTTTTCCTCGGCCGCGCCAACGCCGAGCGCTACCTCATCACGTGCGCGATCGATCACGCCTCGGCGGAGCAAGGCCGCAACTTTCCACCGTGGGGCAGCCACGCGCTGTCGGGACCGGAGTGGAAACCGATCGCGCTGCCGGCGAACGCCGAGTGCCGCCCGCGCGAGACCGACGATCCCGACGAGCTCGCGCACTGGTATCTCGACGTCCTGATCGATCGCGCGAGCACCGCGCTGTCCGCGCACGACTTGCTCGACACGCTGCCGTCGCCGAACGCGGCCGTCGACAAGAGCGCGGCGCCCAACGCGCTCGATGTCGCGCAGGCCGAGCTCGAGCAGGCGCTGCTCCTGGCGCGCGCGCCGGAGCGCCGCGACGAGCGCAAGGAGATCGAGCGCCTGCAGGGCGACGTCTCGTACTGGCGCGCCGCGCTCCACCTGCGCGACGCGAATGCCGCGCTCGCCGACGCGGCGAAGCAGTTCGACGCGGCCGCCGCGCAGCGCCCGCGTCACGCCACCGATGCCGCGGCGTGGGCGACGTTCCTGCGCCGCGTCGTCGACGAACTGCACGGTGGACCGGCCGGCGGCCCGACGCCCGACAAGTTCCCGCCGCCGCCGCCGAACGTCGCCGAGCCCGGCCGCACGGCGGCCCCGCCCGCGAGCGCGCTGCCCGTCGAGCCGTCGGGCGCACCGCCCGAGCCCGCGGCGCCGCCCGACGCCGGCGTGCCGAGCGGCGGCGTCCTGTTGTGATCGTCGAGACACCGCGCCTGATCCTGCGACCGTGGCGCGACGACGATCTCGATCGGTACACCGAGCTCAGCCGCGATCCGGAGGTGATGGCGAACTATCCGGCGCTGCTCTCGCGCGACGAGTGCGCCGCCGGCATCGCGCGACAGCGCGCGCACTTCGCTCGCCACGGGTTCGGCATCTGGGCGCTCGAGCTGCGCACCACCGGCCGGTTCATCGGCTACACCGGCATCCAGCATGTCCCGTTCGACGCGCCGTTCACGCCCGCCGTCGAGATCGGCTGGCGCATCGCACGCGACACGTGGGGGCATGGCTACGCGACCGAGGCCGCGCGCGCGTCGGTCGCGTACGGATTCGACACGCTCGGCCTCGCCGAGGTCGTCGCGTTCACGATCCCCTCGAACACGCGCTCGCTGGCGGTGATGGAGCGGCTCGGCATGGAGCGCGATCCGGCAGACGACTTCGATCACCCGCGGCTTCCGGATGGCGCGGTTTCGATCGCCGGCCACCCCGTGCGCCGCCACGTCCTGTATCGCTTGCGACGCCCCTAGCGCGCGCCAAGGTTTCCGCATGGCTCGCAAGGTCGCCGTGCTCGTCGGAAGTCTTCGCAAGGGCTCGTTCACGCGCGAGGTCGCGACCGCGATCGCGGAGCTCGCACCGAAGGAGCTGGCGTTCGAGCAGCTCGAGATCGGCGACTTGCCGCTCTACAACCAGGATCTCGACACCGCGACCCCACCGCCGGCGTGGCAGCGCCTGCGCGAACGCGTGCGCGAGCACGACGCCGTGCTGTTCGCGACGCCCGAGTACAACCGCTCGGTGCCTGGTGTGCTCAAGAATGCGATCGACGTCGGCTCGCGCCCTTACGGCAAGAGCGCGTGGGCCGGCAAACCGGCGGCCGTGGTCAGCGTCGCGCCCGGCAGTATCGGCGCGTTCGGGGCGAACCATCACCTGCGCCAGATGCTGGTCTTCCTCGACATGCCCGTGCTGCAGCAGCCCGAGATGTACATCACGGCCGCCGACAAGCTGTTCGACGCCGCCGGCAAGCTCGCGAGCGACACGACGCGCGAGCTGTTCGCCAGATTCGGTGCGGCGTTCGCGCGCTGGATCGAGCGCAACGCGCAAGCGCGCTGAGCTACTGCGTGCCGATCGCGAGCCGCGTCAGTCCCGACGCCTTCGCCTTCTCCATGACGTTGACGACGATGCCATGCTGCACGCCCTTGTCCGCCTTGAGCACGACCTGCGTGTACTTGTCGCGCACGAAGGCGGCCTGGAACAGCTTGTCGAGCTCGGCCGGCGTCATCACCTTGCCGCCGACGAGCACTTGACCGTTGACCGGGATCACGAGCACGAGCGAGGTCTTGGTCGGATCGATCTCCTGGGCCTGACCCGACGGCAGGTTCACCTTGATCCCCGACTTCTTCTCGATCTCGGCGATCTCCTGCTGCTGCTGCGTGATCTTCTTCTGCTTCTGGCGCTCCTCGACCTGCACGGCGAGCGCGCTCACCATGAAGATGATCACCATCACGAGGAAAACGTCGGTCAGCGGCGTGATGTTGATCTCGGAGAAGATGGCGTCGTCATCTTCTGCCGCGAACTCCTCGGCGTCAGGCAGCTTCCCGATCGCCATCGCCGTCGCCTTTCGCGCGTGCCTTGTCGGACTTCTCCGACTTGAGATCGAGCAAGAGCTCGAGGAATTCGTCGGTCAGGAGCTTCATCTCGGTCGCGATGCGAGTCGCACGCTGACTGAAGAAGTTGAACGCGATCACCGATCCGACCGCGACGACGATACCGAACGCGGTGACGATCAACGCCTGGGAGATCGGCCCCGACACCATGGTGAACTTCACCTCTTCGTCGCCCTTGAAGTCACCCATCGCGCTCATGATGCCGACGACGGTGCCGAACAAGCCGACGAACGGCGCGGTCGCGCCGATCGTGCCGAGCGTCCACAGCCGCGTGCGTAGCGCCTGGTTGACGCGCAGCCGCTCGCGATGCACCGCGGTCACGACGTGCTCGGGCTTCGAGCGGCCGAGCCGCGCGTAGCCGACGAGGAACACGTCCGCGATCGGTGATGGCGAGCGCTCGCACGCCGAGCGGCCCTCTTCGAGCGCGCCGCGGGTGAGGCAGCGCGTGACGGTATCGCCGAGCGCGCGAGCGCGAGTGACGAACTGCCACTGCGCGATCGCGCGCTCGATGACGACGGCGAGTGCGATGATCGAGAACCCGAGCACGACCCACATCGCGCCCAGGCCGTGATTCATCAGCTCCCAAAAAGACTGATCCATCGGTACCTTTGTCTTTGATAGCATGGAGCTGCCCGCTGAGGAGCCGCGCCTTCATTCGACCCGAGCGCCAGCGCCCGGGTTGCCCGAAGCGGGGCGCTATGGTCGAATGCGCGCGATGCGGATGGTCCAATGCGCGAAGCTCCACGAGACGCTGCCCGGTCTCCCGTACAAGCCATTCAACGACGCGCTGGGCCAGCGCATCTACGACACGATCTCGGCGAAGGCCTGGCAGGAGTGGATCGAGCACTCCAAGCGGATCGTCAACGAGTACCGGCTCGACCTCACGCAGAAGAAAGCGCACGAGGTGCTCAAGGAGCAGTGCGAAGAGTTCCTGTTCGGTACCGGCGGGCAAGCGCCGCCCGAGTACGTACCGGAGAAGCCGCACGGCCACTGAGCTCGATCGGCGCGGGCAGCTCGAGCGCGTCGCGCTGTTCCGCTGGCTGCCGTCGCTCGTCGCGCGCGTGCCGTGGCTACCGCTCGGCGACTGGCCGACGCCGATCACGCCGATCGAAGCGCTCGGCCGCACGCTGTGGGTCAAGCGCGAGGGCGACTCGGCGGCGAGCTACGGCGGCAACAAGATCCGCACGCTCGAGGCGTGGCTCGGGCACGCGCGGGCGCGCGGCGCGAAGAGGATCTGGGCGATCGGCGCGTACGGCAGCAATCACGCGGTCGCGACGATCGTGCACGCGCGCGCGGCCGGCCTCGATGCGGGCGCGATCGTGTTCCCGCAGCCGCGCAGCGAGTGGGCGTTCGAGAACGCGGGCGCGATCGTCGCGGCCGGCTGCCCGATCGTGCGCCTGCGCTCGTTCGTCGAGGTCCCGTTCGCGGGCGTCGCGATCGCGGCGCGCGAGCGCGACTCGATCGTGATGCCGCCGGGCGGCGCGACGCCGCTCGGCGCGTTCGGCGCGCTGTCGGCCGCGTTCGAGGTCGCGGAGCAAGTCGCGGCGGGCGTGGCCCCGCCGCCGCGCAGGATCGTGCTCCCGGTCGGCAGCACGTGCACGACGGCCGGCTTGCTCGCCGGATTCTTCGTCGCGCGCGCGATCGGCGCGTGGCGATGGCCGCTGCCGATCGTGCACGCGGTGCGCGTGACGCCGTGGCCGGTGACGTCGCGATCGTCGATCGTCGCGCTCGCGGCGCGCACGCTCGCGCGCGTGCGCGCGCTCGGCGGCTCGAAGGTCGGCGCGGTCGGCGCCACGCTCGGCGAGCTGTCGGCCCGGCTCGCGATCGACGGCCGCGAGCTCGGCCGCGGCTACGGCCGCTCGACGCCGCGCAGCCGGGCCGCGATCGTCACGATCGTCGGCGGCGATTCGCCCCGCCTGGACGGCGTGTACTCGGCGAAGGCCGCGGCGTCGCTGCTGCGCTTGCACCGCGCCGGCGTTGGCCCGCTGCTGTTCTGGGCGACGAAGTCGACCGCGCGGATGGCGCCGCCGACCCCCGCCGCGCTCGCCGCGGCCCCGGCCGCGCTCGCGCGCTGGCTGGCGTCGTGAGCTACTTCGTCGTGCTCGTAGCCCTCGGCGGCGAGGCCTGAGCCGGAGCTTCGTCGGCGGCGTTTGCCGGTGCGGCCTTCGCCTTTGCAGCGGTCGCCTTTTTCGCGACCGCGCGCTTCTCGGCGAGGCTACGTGCGAGCGGCATGCAATGGCTGACCGTCCGATCGTCGGCGACGTTCGTGTTGTAGTAGCCCGGTGCGCGATCCTTGATCGCGTTCACCTTGGTCGCGGTCGTATCGCAGTCGTTGTTACCGGCCGCGACCTTCGCCTGGTTGAACTGATCCGCGGCCCACCTGACATCCTCGGGCGCCTTCGGCGCTTCCTTCGCAGGCGCGTCTTCTTCGGCATCGACCGCAGCCGGCTTGCGCGGCGGCGCCGGCCTCGTCGCGACGTGCGTCGGCGCCGGAGCGGGAGACGCCATCGGTGCAGCCTGCTGCGGCGGCGGTGGTGGTGCCCCCGGCGCTGCCGCCGTCGCAGTGGGACCTTCGTACGCCAGTCCCGACGAATGACCGCCGGCTCCGCCACCGGTGCCGCCGATCGCTCCACGCTCGCGGGACTCATCGTCGTCGTTCTTGAACTTCGCGCGATCGCGATCGAGGTCCTTCGGCTGCGGCTCGGGCCGCTGCACGACGATCGCGTCGTGCGCGTGCGACGCGGGCTTCGGGCTCGCCAGCGCCGCCTTCGTCGTCGTGGTCTCGGCTTTCGCGAGATCCTTGCGATCGTCCTCGAGGCCGACCTTGTACGCGTCGCCGCTCGGGTCCGCGGCCACACCCGTGACCGCCGCGCCGGAGCCTGCGGCCGCGCCGTTATCGGCGCCCCACTGATCCTTGCCCTTGCTCTGGTTCCCTTCGTCGGCCACAGCCGGCGGCGCGGGTACCGCCGGTCCGGCCGCGGTCTCCGCCATCTTCTCGTCGTTGTGGCGGCGGCTCAGGTCGTCGCCGCCTTTGCGCAGATACAGCCCGCCAGCGACGCCGATGACGAGCACCAGCGTGGCCGCGGCAGCCATCGCGGGATGCACGATGAACGAGCGCATGAGCCGCGCGAGCCAGCTCTCGCGCGTGTCGCCTTCTACTACCGCGGCGCGACGCGGAGCGCGGCGATGCGCTTCCTGCAGCAGCAGCGCCGACACCGCTTGCGGTGGCTCGGACTGGAGGTCGAACACCCGGCTCTCGCGCACGGCCTGACGCGCCGACTTCAGGTCGTCGAGCGCGCTCCGATCCGCCGGATGCGATTCGAGGTGCGCCTGCAGTCGCGCTTCCTCGGCGGGCGTGAGCTCGCCGTAGAGCGCGCCGACTAGCAGCGCATCGATGTCCTGGCGGTCGACCATGGTTCCTGGGTCCTTATACTACGTGTGTACCAGCCGAGCGACGAAGCCCCAAGCCTGGAGAGCCAGGGAGATCGCAGACTTGGCACTGACATCGTGCCGTCTGCATCATCGGATTCGTCTCTCGCGGATACAAACGCAGCAGGAACCGCGCGGATCTAACGTGGTGCTGGATATGCACCGCGTCGCAGGTCGCACCGCCAAGCGGCGGCATTCACTCGTTATTCGGCTGGCAGCTCCAGGTCACGTTATCGATCGCCCACGCGTCGTCGCCGCACACGGAAGCCGACGCATCGGTCGACTGTTGGGCACCCGTCGCGAGCGAGACCTTGGCCGAGCCGGGATGACTCGCGCGGCGCTTCACCGACTTCGGCGCGCACACCACCTGCCACGACAGCGAGCAGTCGACCGGAATCGAGCACGTGTTGTGGAGCGTGAGCGCGATCGCGTCGTCGCCCTTGTCGGTCTGGTCGAACTGCGTGCAGTCGGCGACGGTCTTGTGGCGTCCCGCGAGCGCGGGCAGACAGATCGATAGCGCGAGGGCGCAGCTCGCCCGGCGCGCCCACGGTGCGTGGCGCATGACGTGAACCTCCGCGCCGCGCGTGCGGCGCCATCGGTGACGAGCGTTGAGACATCCTCGCGCGTCGCCGGTTCCGTGAATCGGCAAGGCCTCGTCGTGATACAGGTAGGGAGATGCGCGTCGCGGTCGTCGTCGGGTTGGTGGTTGCGGGATGTCACGGCGGCGGGCATCCGGCCGCGGGCGACGCGCTCGGCACCGTCGGCGATGCCAGCGCTGGCTCCGACTCGGCGAGCGATTCGGCTCCCGCCGACGCGCCCGTCGACGCCGAGCACCAGCTGACCGAAGCCGCGGGCTTGTTCCAGCTCGTGGTCCTCACCGCACCGTACTCGGGTGCGTCGATCGCGTTGCCCGCGTTTCCGTCGCAGCTGTCGACGCTCATGTTCACGCCGGCGCAGCTCGAGTTTCTGCAGGTCGACCTGTGGTCGTACGCGGGCAAGGTCTATCACGACGCGCTCGTCGGTCAGGTCGGCGACGCACCGAGCTGGCACACCGGAGCGTGATGGCCGGCCCGCTCGACGTGTTCCGCGATGACGTGCTGGCCGGTCACGTCGCGCTCGTCACCGGAGGCGGCACCGGAATCTGCCGCGGCATCGCCGAGGCGTTCGCGCGCTTCGGCGCCGACGTGTGCATCGTCGGCCGGAAGTCGGACGTGCTCGTCCGAACGGCGGACGAGCTGTCCGCCCGGACACGACGGGCCGTGCTCGCTTGTCCGGCGGATGTCCGAGATCCGGACGCGGTGTCCGGTGCCGTCCGGCAGACGATCGAGAAGTTCGGCAAGCTCGACACGGTCGTCAACGGCGCGGCCGGAAACTTTCTCGCGCCCGCCGCGGCGCTGTCGCCCAATGGATTTCGCACGGTCGTCGAGATCGATCTCGTCGGCACGTTCATCGCGTCGCGATCGGCGTTCGAGGCATTGCAGCAGAGCGGCGACGGGCTCGTGCTCAACATCAGCGCGACCCTGCACTATCACGGCACGCCGGCGCAGATTCACGCGTCGGCCGCGAAGGCCGGCGTCGACGCGGTGACGCGCAACCTCGCGGTCGAGTGGGGTCGCTTCGGCATCCGCGCGTGCGCGATCGCACCCGGACCGATCGCCGACACCGAAGGCATGCGTCGGCTCGCACCCGGTGACCTCGCCGACAAGGCGCGCGCCGCCATTCCGGCCGGACGTTTCGGCGCGATCGACGAGATCGCCGCCGCGGCGGTGTACCTGCGCTCGCCGGCCGCGGCGTACGTCACCGGACACGTGCTCGTGGTCGACGGCGGACACAGCATCGCGACCCCGTCGCTACTGGGAACATGACAACAAGCCCACTGGATTTCGTGGCGCCACGACGGGCCGTGGCGCTCGAAGCGATCGGCGGACGCGCGCACTACGAGCGCGTGATCACCGCCGTGCTGGCCGCGAAGGTGAGCGTGTGGATCGCGAGCGCGAACGTGAAGGAGCTGATGGTCGAGGATGGCCGCGCGGCTCCGGGCCGTCGGCGGACTTTGAAGCGGCGACCGTACGTCTCGGTGCTGGCGCGACTCGACGAGCTGGCGGCGCACGGCGTCGAGCTGCGCTTGCTGCACGCCGAGCTGCCATCGCGACCGTTTCGCAGCGCGCTCGCGAATCATCCGCGGCTCGTCGCGGGCGGGCTCGCATTGCGGCGCTGCCCGCGCGTGCACATGAAGGCGGTGATCGTCGACGGCGAGCTGCTCTACCTCGGGAGCGCGAACTGGACCGGCGCCGGGCTCGGCGCGAAGGGCAGCGGCCGGCGTAACTTCGAGCTCGGCATCATCACCGACGACGCGCCGATGCTCGATCACGTGCAGGCGCTGTTCGAGCGCGTGTGGAGCGGTGGCGAGTGCGGCACGTGCCGCGTGCGCGACATCTGCCCCGGGCCGCTCGACGGGCTCGTCCCGGCCGCACGCCTGGCAAAGAAGTCCAAGAAATCGCGACGTTCCGCGAGAGCGTAACCATCGGGCCGGCGTCGTGCACGATGTAGGTAGTGGCTGTGGCTACCGCGTACGTGGAAGACGTGCTGCTCGTCGACCGGTGTCTGACCGGCGAGCCGGCGGCGACCCGCGAGCTGTTCCGCAAGCACCGCGCACGCGTGCACGCGTGCCTGTTTCGCGTGCTCGGCGGCAACCGCGACATGGACGATCTGCTCCAGGAAGCGTTCCTGCAGGTGTTCCAGTCGCTGCGCGGCTGGCGCGCCGAGGCGAGCCTCGCGACGTGGATCGATCGCGTCGCGGTGCGCTGCGCGTATCGCTACCTCACCCAGCGCGGACGCCGCATCGCGACCGATCCGTTGACCGACGAAGAAGTGATCGCAGGTGGAGAAGGTGGCGGCGCGCATCGCCAGCTCGCCCGCGATGGCGTGAAGCGGCTGTACGCGGCGCTCGACGAGCTCGCGCCGGCCGCTCGCCTCGCGTTCACGCTGCACGAGATCGACGGCCGATCGCTGGCCGAGGTGGCCGAGCTGGTCGGCTCGTCGGTCACGGCGACCAAGTTGCGCGTGTGGCGCGCGCGCAAGCGCATCGAACAGGTCGCAGCCGAGGATCCCGTGCTCAGCGAGTTCCTCGCGAAGGAGGCGGCATGACACTCAAGCACCGCATTCCCGTCGAGCCGCTCGAGGAAGAACGGCTCGCGAACATCGAGCGTCGCATCGTGCTGGGCGCGGCCGAGCGGCTCGCGGCGCCGGATCGCGCACCGCGCCGGCTGTTCGGGTTCGCGGGTGCAGCGCTCGCAGCAGCCGCCGCGATGGTGGTCGGCTGGCACCTGCGCGGCGAGCCGACGCAGGTCGCGGCGCTGCCGCCCGCCGAGACCGCGCAGACGTTCGCGATCCACACCAGCAGCGAGCATTCGACGGTCGAGCTCGACGGCGCGTCGATCGCGACCGATCCGGCGAGCGCGCTCGAGGTCACGCGCAGCGCCGAGCGCGTCGTGGTGCACATGACGCGCGGGCGTATCGAGCTCGCGGTCGCGCACCGCGAAGGCCGCGCGATCGTCGTCGATGCCGGCGACACCGAGATCGAGGACGTCGGGACCAAGTTCTCGGTCGAATACGATGGCGCGAGCAAGGTCGACGTACGCGTGACCGAGGGCGAAGTGAAGGTCACGCGCGGCGGCAAGCACGACCTGGTCGCGGCCGGGTTCGCGTGGTCGAGCACGGACGGCGCGATCGTGGCGATCGTCGAAGTGCCGGCCTCGCCGACGCCTGCCGCGGCGAATCCGGGCGCGCCGACGGTTGCGACGGCGCCGACCGTGACGCTGCACGATCGCGCGGCCGCGGTGCCGCCCCCGCCGGCTGCGGTCGCGATCGCGCGGCCGCGCGTCGCGCGCGCCGACCCGCCGCCGCCGGCGCCGGCGCCCGTGCACACGGTCGAGCACGCGCAGGTGCAAGCCGATCCCTACCTCGAGCTCAAGCAAGCCGTACGCAGGCAGCCGATCGAGCTCGATCCGAAGGTCGATGGGCCCGGCGATGCTGCCGCCGAGGTCGCGAAGCTCAAGCCCATCGCGTACGCGCCGCAGAAGTACGGCGAAGAGGCCTCGCGCGCGCTGTACGAGATCGCGGTGCTGCTACACAAGCCGCTGCACCAGGATGTCGAGGCGCTGCGCACGCTCGATTTCTATCGCTCGCGTTTCGGCAGCCGCGGCAAGGAGCTCGCGGCGGCGCTGTGGTTGCGCGTGCGCATCACCTGCAGCCACGCGATCGATGACGAATGCCGCGAGGCCGCCTACAGCTACCAGCGTGCGGTGCCCACCGGCTCCGCCGCTGACGTCGCGATCCGAATCACGAACGCGCAGTAGTACAATCGCGCGATGCATCGGGTCGTGCTGGAGCTGGAGGGCGACCACCAGCTCGCGCGCGATCTCGTGGCGGGCGGCGTGTTCGTGCCGGGCTGCACGCTCGCGCTCGACGAAGATTGCGAGCTTGTCGTCCGCGCGTCGGCGGGCGAGGTCGTGGTCGCCGCGCGCGTCGTGTGGATCGACGCGCAACGCGGCGCCGGCTTGCAGCTGCTGTGCTCGGCGAGCGAGCGGGAGCGCATCGGGAAGCTCGCGGGTGTGGTGGCAACTGCGGCCGGAACCGCGACCGCGGCCGCTCCCGCTGCCGATCCCGCTGCCGCTGCCGCTGCCGATCCCGCTGCCGCTGCCGATCCCGCTGCCGCTGCCGCCGCCGATCCCGATCCCGCTGCCGCCGCCGCCGATCCCGATCCCGCTGCCGCTGCCGCCGCCGATCCCGCTGCCGCGGCCGGTACCGATCCCGATCCCGCTGCCGCTGCCGCCGCCGATCCCGCCGCCGCCGCCGCTGCCGACGCCGACGCCGACGCCGAGCCCGAATCCCGCAAGATCCCTCTCAACGTCCACGAGCGCGTGCGCGGCCTCAACCTCGCCCAGCAGCTCAAGCTCGCCCATTCCGGGGAGACCGCCGAGCGCATCGTGCTCGAGCGGCTTTTCGGAAAAAACGTGTGGGAGGCTCTGCTCCGCAACCCGCGCGTGACCGGGCCCGAGGTCGCACGCATCGCGCGCATGGGCTCGCTGCCGCGGCCGCTCGTCGAGGTCATCGTCGGCAACGGCGCGTGGCTGCAAGTTCCGGAAGTGCGACGCGCGCTCCTGTCCAATCCGCGCCTCACGCCCGATCAGGTCCTGCGCGTGCTGCGCCTGCTCCCCAAGCACGAGCTCAAGCTCGTGCCGAGCCAGACCGCCTATCCATTTCCCGTGCGCGATGCCGCGCGCCGGATCCTGCGCGACGGCGGCTAACTTGCTAGCCTGCGCGCGATGCGTTTCGACGGTAGACGATCCGATCAGCTGCGCCCGCTTGAGATCGTGCCTGGCTTCCAGAAGCACGCCGAGGGCTCCGCGCTGATCAAGCTCGGCGACACGTGGGTGCTATGCGCGGCCAGCGTCGAGAACGGCGTGCCGCCGTTCCTCACCGGCAAGAACCAGGGCTGGCTGACGGCCGAGTACGCGATGCTGCCGCGCTCGACGCACACGCGCAGCAAGCGCGATCCCGGCGGACGCGGCAAGGAGATCCAGCGGTTGATCGGGCGCTCGCTGCGCGCGGCCGTCGACCTGTCGCGGCTCGGCGAGCGCACGATCGCGGTCGATTGCGACGTGCTGTCCGCCGACGGCGGCACGCGCGTCGCGTCGATCACCGGCGCGTGGGTCGCGCTCGCGCTCGCGATCCAGAAGCTCGCGAAGTCGGGCGCGCTGTCCGATCTCGGCGCGCTCAAGCCGCCGGTCGCGGCCGTCTCGGTCGGCATCGTCAACGGCGAGGTCGTGCTCGACCTGCCGTACGTCGAGGATTCGAAAGCCGAGGTCGACATGAACGTCGTCGGCGACGAGGCCGGCAAGCTGATCGAGGTGCAAGGCACGGCCGAGCACGGCACGTTCGATCGCCGCCAGCTCGACGCGATGCTCGATCTCGCAGGCACCGGGATTCGCGAGCTCGCGGCGGCGCAACGCCGCGCAGCGGGGCTGTAGTGGCGCGACTGGTGTTCGCGACGCGCAACCGCGGCAAGCTCGTCGAGCTGCGCGAGCTGCTGCCCGGGATCGACGTGCTATCGGCCGCCGACGTCGACGCGCCCGATGTGGTCGAAGACGCCGACACGTTCGCCGGCAACGCTGCGAAGAAGGCGCGCGTGGTCTCCGCGGCCTGCGGCTTGCCCGCGCTCGCCGACGACAGCGGCCTCGAGGTCGACGCGCTCGGCGGCGCGCCCGGCATCTACAGCGCGCGGTACGCCGGCATCACCGGCGCCGCCGCCGATCCCGCGAACAACGCGAAGCTGCTCGCCGAGCTCGTCGGGGTACCGCGGGACCGGCGGACCGCGCGGTTTCGCGCCGTGCTCGCACTCGCCGACGTACGCGGCCCGCTCGGGGCGCGCGTGATCACCGCCGAAGGCGCGTGCGAAGGCGTGATCCTCGACGCGCCGCGCGGCACCGGCGGGTTCGGTTACGATCCGCTGTTCTTCGCGCCCGAGCTCGGCATGACGTTCGCAGAAGCCGGCGTCGGCCCCAAAGGCCAGCTGTCCCACCGCGCGCGCGCGATGCGTGCGATGCGCCCGCAGCTGCTCGAGTACCTCCAACAGCTCGCGGAGCAGTAGGATCGCGGCATGCCCACCTTCGCGAGCCGTGACAAGAGGACGATCTCGATCCGTGCACCCCACGAGCGCGTCGCCGCCGCGCTGGCGAGCCCGGATGACATCGCGCGCTTCCTCGGCGACGACCTCGAGGCTTCGACGAAGGTCGACGACCGCACGCTGCGTATCGTGCGCAAACCGGTCGAGGAGATGGGCGTGCGCTTTCACGGCGACTACACCGTGCGCTACACGCGCGACGGCACCGACCGGATCACGTGGACGACGATCACGAACGGCAACATGCGCTCGCATGGCAGCGCGACCGTCACCACGCAGGCCGACGGCACGACGCGCGTCGAGTACGACGAGTCGATCGAGTGCGACATGGAAGTGAACCGCCTGCTCGCCGTCGCGTTGCGTCCGATCGTCGAGCGCAAGATGAAGAGCGGTGTCGGCGCGTACCTCGAGCGCGTCAAGGCCGATCTGGAGCGGGCGCGATGACGCGTGAAGCGCTCGCGCTCGCGCTCGTGCTCGCCGCATGCGGCAGCAAGTCGCACGCGACTGCCGACGCGGCGGTCGACGCGTTCGCGGGCTGCCCGGCGAATTGCGATCCGCACTCGCAATATTGCTTTCAGTATGCGATAGGGGCGCTGCCGGATCCCGGCTGTGTCGCGCTGCCCACGAGCTGCATGTCGGCGCCGACCTGCGCCTGTATCGAAGCGACGCTGTCGTCGCCCTCGAGCTGCATCACATGTGCGGGCACGGCTGCCACCGGCTTCGTCGTGACCTGCGGGGAACCGTGACGCGCAAGGCAGTAGGTCAGCGCCGGCGGCGCCGCCGCGCGATCGCGAAACCGACGACGGCCGCGATCGGCCAGCCGGCCGTGCCACCGGTCGTGCACGTGTAGTACGTCGCAGAACCGAACGACTCCCCGGCGCTGGTGCCCGCGCCGATCAGCGAAACGGTGAGCGGCGGGCCGCCGTTCCCGAGATCGATCTCGAGCGTGGCAGAGCCGATGCCGCTGCGAGTCGGAAGGAACACGAGGCCGTAGGTCACCGAGTTGGTATTGGTTACCGTCGTGCTCGTCGGCTGGATCACGATCGAGAACTCGTTCGCGTTCTTGCCCGTGATCGTCGCGGCGCCGAGATTCAAGTCCGACCCCTGGCAGTTGCTCACCGCCAGCATCTGAGCGAGCGACGTCTGGCCGAGCGAGGCCGTTCCGAAATCGAGGCTGTCCGGCGTCACCGCGACACCCGACCCGATGCCGGTGACCGCGAGCGAGATCTGGCGGGTGGTGTCGCCCGCCACGTTGATGTCCGTCGTGATCGTGAACGAGCCGGTATCGCGCCCGGGCTGGAGCGGCTTCACGCCGATGTTGATCGCGGCGCTCCCCGACGAACCCGCCATGCCCGTCGGTCCAATCTCCGTGGTTCCGTCCCACGACTGGAGCGAGAACGGAGAGCTCGGGTCCGGCGAGCTGACATTGGTCAGCTTGAAGTTGCCCACGTCGGCCGCCGACACCGTGAACTGTACGGTCTTGGTGGTGTTCGTGTTCGTGCACACCGGTCCGACGTCGTAGTTGTCGCCCGGCGAGACCGACATCTTCGCCGCGACCGCGCAGCCTTGGAACGTCACCTGATCCGACATCGTCGAGTCATGGTTGACCGTGAGCGTGGCGATCGTGACGGAGTCCGAGCTCGAGCTCGAGCCGGAGCCCGAGCCAGAACCAGAGGTGGTGGCTCGCACGGGCGTGTACACGACCGACGTGGGAAGGTCGGCGGAACCGCCGAGCATCGTGGCGCTCGGATCGCTGCCCGTCGCGAACGAGAACTCGCTGGGGTCGTCGAACATCACGGTGCTGATCTGGATCGGCTGGGCGCCGAGGTTATGGAGCGTGAGAGGGATCGTGTCGGTGTCGC
>Ga0335083_10006308_pt1 | contig 14851 bp, 13 predicted proteins | sample Lox_Sample_42_FD_206716 | JGI IMG/M metagenome (GOLD analysis project Ga0335083, IMG submission 206716) | Soil microbial communities from Loxahatchee National Wildlife Refuge, Florida, United States - Lox_Sample_4.2 | ecosystem: Environmental > Terrestrial > Soil > Wetlands | place: USA... | reverse complement strand
TCGGCGGCCGGCGAGATGATCTGGCCGCCGCCGGGGAAGTCGGGGCCGGGCATGAGCTCGAGGACCTCGGCGAGCTTCGCGCGCGGGTGCTTGAGCACGTGCGCCGCCGCCGCGGCGACCTCGCGCAGGTTGTGCGACGGGATGCGCGTCGAGAACCCGACCGGGATGCCGAAGGAGCCGTTCAGCAGGCCGAACGGCAGCCGCGCCGGCAGCAGCGCCGGCTCCTCGAACTTGCCGTCGTAGTTCTTCGCGAAGTCGACCGTGCCTTCGTTCAGCTCGCTCAGCAGCAGCTCGGCGTATCTGGACAGGCGCGCCTCGGTGTAGCGGTAGGCCGCGGCCGAGTCGCCGTCGCGCGAGCCGAAGTTGCCCTGGCCCTCGATCAGCGGGTAGCGCATCGAGAACGGCTGCGCCAGGTGCACCAGCGCCTCGTAGGTCGAGCTGTCGCCGTGCGGGTGGTACTTGCCGAGCACGTCGCCGACGTAGCGCGCGCACTTGACGAAGCCCGGGGTATTGTTCTGGTGGATCGAGAACAGGATCCGCCGCTGCACCGGCTTCAGGCCGTCCGCCAGCTCGGGCAGCGCGCGCGACTTGACGGTCGAGACCGCGTAGCCGAGGTAGGCCTGCGAGGCGTGGCGCTCGATCGGCGCCGCGTCGTCGCCGTTCTCGTTCACGAAGAGGTCGCCGGTTCTATCGTCCATGGAGGTTCATCCGAAAAGGTCGAGCTGCTTGTCCGCCATCGCCACCGCCGCCTCGACCGCGCGGCGCGCCTTGGCGAGGTCGCCGGCGGTACCCGCCTTGCCCGCCGCTTCCCAAGCGTACCTGTCCTTCTCGACCAGGCTGACTTTTCCTAGCTTCTTCTTTCCCAGCCAGTACGCGTGCCCCTTGTAGGCCCGCTCCCAGAACGGCTTCTTCCGCGGCTTAGACATCGGCCTCTACGGACTTCCAGTGCTCGCGCATCCAGTTGCGCCGCTCTTCCGCCTCGCCGGCGTCCATCAGCTTCTCGAACGCGTTCTTCACCCTGGAGAAATTCTTCGACTGGAATTCCATGCGCACCAGCCGCCGCGTGTCCGGGTTCATGGTCGTCTCCCAGAGCTGCTCGGGGCTCATCTCGCCCAGGCCCTTGAAGCGCGACACTTCCCAGGCGCCCTCCTTCAGCTTCTCCTTCTTCAGCTGCGCGATCGCCTCGTCGAGCTCCTCTTCGTCGAGGCAATAGATGCGGCGAGCCGCGCCTCTTCCGCTCGTCGCCTTGCCCTGCGCCGGCACCTCCAGCTTGAACAGCGGCGGCTGCGCCACGTAGACGTGGCCGCTCTCGACCAGCTTCGGCGCGTGCATGAAGAAGAACGTGAGCAGCAGCGCCTGGATGTGCCCGCCGTCGACGTCGGCGTCGGTCATGACGACGACCTTGCCGTAGCGCAGGCCGGAGAGGTCCGGCTTGTCGTCCGGCCCGTGCGGGTCGACGCCGATCGCGGTGGCGATCGCCTGCAGCTCCTTGTTGGCGAGCACCGTGCGCGAGTCCTTCGACATGGTGTTCAGCACCTTGCCGCGCAGCGGCAGCACCGCCTGGGTCTCCTTGTTGCGCGCCTCCTTGGCCGAGCCGCCGGCGGAGTCGCCCTCGACCAGGAACAGCTCGCTGCGCGAGGTGTCGTCGGAGGCGCAGTCGACCAGCTTGCCGGGCAGCGTGGCGACGCCGCTCGACTTCTTGCGCTCGAACTTCTTGCCGCGCGACAGCCGCGCCATCGCCTGCTCGATCGCGAGCTCGGCGATCTTCTTGCCCTCGTCGGGGTGCTGGTTCAGCCACAGCTCGAAGGCGTCGCGCACGCACAGCTCGAGCAGCCTCGAGGCGTGGCGCGTGGTGAGCTTCTCCTTGGTCTGGCCGTGGAACTGCGTGCGCACGATTCGCGCCGAGAGCGTGAAGCAGGCGCGCCCCCAGAGGTCTTCGGCGATCAGCTTGACGCCCTTCGGCGTCAGCGCGCGCGTCTCCATGAAGGCGGCGAGCGCCTCGAAGATGCCGTTGCGGAACCCGGCCTCGTGGGTGCCGCCCAAGCGCGTCGGGATCAGGTTGACGTGGCTGTCGGCGAAGATGTCGCCCTCCGCGACCCAGCCGATGGCCCACGCCGCGCCCTCGCCCGGCTCGATCTCGGAGTTCGCCTGCACCGCCTTGTCGTCGAAGAACCGCTCGCCCGTGAACAGCGGCGCAACCAGCTCGCGCCCCTGCAGCATGAAGTCGAAGTACTGCGCCATGCCCTTCTCATAGCGCCACGCCTTGTCGCCCTTGCCCTCGACCTTCAGTTCCGTGGTCAGGCCCGGAAGGAGGTACGCTTTCGAGCGCACCAGGTGCTCGAGCTCGGCGAGCGGGATGCCGGGCGAGTCGAAGTACTTCGGGTCCGGCCACAGCCGCACCACGGTGCCGGTCTGCTTCTGCTTCGTCTTTTCGCTTCTTAATTTGCTCTTTAATTCGCCCCCTTCAAAGGCGATGCTGTGCTTCGCCCCGTCCCTGAACACGGTCACTTCGCAGCGCCTGGAGAGCGCGTTCGACACCGCGACGCCGACCCCGTGCAGGCCGCCGGAGATGTGGTAGACGCCCTCGCCGGCGCGCGAGAACTTGCCGCCCGCGTGCAGCATGGTGAAGGCGACCTCGACCGCGGGCTTCTTCTCCACCGGGTGCATGTCCACCGGCACGCCGCGGCCCTCGTCGGCGACCTCGACCGAGCCGTCCTTGAACACGCTCACCGTGATCTTCCTGCCGTAGCCGGCGAGGGCCTCGTCCACCGCGTTGTCGATCGCCTCCTGCACGATGTGCAGCGGGTGGATCGTGTGGGTGTACATCCCCGGCATGCGCCGCACCGGCTCGAGGCCCTTGAGGGCCTGGATTGCGGAGGCGTCGTAGACCTGCTTTGCCATCTATCTAGTGCTCTTCTCTCTGCCAGCTACTACACATTGTATCGCCGCCGCCGTTGCGCCGCGCCGCGGCGGCCGGGGGCCTCGAGGGGCACGCCTTCGGCCTGCGCCGCCTTCGCCAGCGCGCGATCCAGGGTGATCAGGCCGAATCCCTGTCGCAGCGCCAGCTCAAGGTACGCCGCGTCGTAAGTACTCAGGTCAAGACGCTCCGCGAGCTCGCTGATCCGCTTCATGTCGGGCACCGCCGAATCGACCTGAATCTTGAGCCGCGCCGCCTGGTCGAGCGCCTCCAGGCGCCGCGCGCGATCGATGCGCCGCTTGCGCTCGGCGGCAAGCAGCGCATTCGGGATCTCGAGGCACCAGACCGCCGGCGCCCAATAGTCGACATGCTCGCTGGCCGAGAGCAGAGAGTCCGTGAACGCCGTGCGCTCGTCCTCGAGAAACCAGGGCAGCGTGATCGAGGCGTCGACGACGAACGCCATCAGTATCGGCGCCCAGCCCTGATCAGCTCGGGAATCGTGCTGCCGGGCTTGGCGCCGCGGTCCTTGCCCACCCGGGTGCGCATGATTTCCTCGATCAAGGCGCGCCGCCGCGCCCGCTCGTCGGCAGTCTTGACCCCGATCAGCTCGGCGACCGCCCTGCCACGTCGCGTGATCGTAACCGTCTCGCCCGCTTCGACCTTGTCGAGCAGCTCGGCAAGCTTGGTCTTGGCCTCGAAAGCACCCACCACAATGCCCATTCGACCCCTCAAACTAGACAACTAGTTGGATGATAGCAGTCTCAGGACGAGATGGCGAACCGCTTGACCACCTCCCGATCGACCAGCCGGGCCAGGTCGGGTTCCTCCGGCAGCGCGACGTACCCCTCCCGGATGTCGGGGACCCACGTCGTGACCTGGTCGGTGAGCATCAGGAAGAAGGTCTGCTCCGCGGCCATGGTGCCGGGCTGCTGCAGGTTGATGAGCGTGCCGAGCGCGCTCTCGGCGTAGATGCCGATCGCGCTCTTCGCGCCGTGCTGAGCGGCGAGCCGGGCGACGGCGCGCGCCTCGTTCAGCCCCACGCGGCCCGGCTTGGCCGAGAGCGCCTTCGCGCCGCGCTCGAGGTAGAGCGCCGCGTCCTCGCGCGAGGCGCAGCTGCGGTCGACGAGGATCGGGATCGGGCTCGAGGCCTGCAGGCGTTCGAAGCGCGCGTCCGGCTCGAGGCGGCATGGATCTTCCGCGGCCGCCACGCCGGCGTCGGCGAGCGCCCTGACGTAGGCTTCGGCCTCGTCGCGCGCATAGGCGCCGTTCGCGTCTACCGTGAGCTCGACGCCGTCGCCCACCGCGGCGCGGATCTCCTTAAGCGCCTGCAGGTCGGCCGCGACACCCTGCCCGCCCTTCACCTTGAGGTTCCGGAAGCCGTATTGCCTGCAGGCCGCGGCCGATTCGGTCGCCATCAGCGCCGGCTTCTGCCGCGTCACGGTGTACGCGAGCGGCACGCGCGGCCCGGCGCCGAGCAGGCGCCACAGCGGCTCGCCTTCGCGCGCCGCGCGCAGCATCCAGCAGGCGGATTCGACCAGGCCCTTGGCGAGCCGGTTCTCCGGGATGCCGGCGAAGGCAGCGGCGACCGCGGCCGGATCGTCGAGCGGGGCATCGCGCAGCGCCGGGATGAGGAAGTCCTCCAGCGCCGCGCGCAGCGAGCGCGGCGAGACGCCCGACCACGTCGCCTTCAGCGTGCCCTCGGCGACGCCGCGCCGGCCGTCGTCGGCGGTGAGCGCGAGCAGCGCGTAGAGGCCCGCGGACTCGCGCGCGTTCGCCCAGACGACCTCGCGCCGGTACGGCAGCCGGTAGAACTCCAGCGACCACTGCGCCAGCCGCATGCGCGCGGCCTACTTGCCCTCGAAGCGGGGCTTGCGCTTCTCGTTGAACGCCTTCACGCCCTCGCGGCGGTCGGCGGTGTCCACCAGGCGGTTGTAGGCCTCGATCTCGAAGCGGTAGCCGGTGAGCAGGTCCATGCCGAGGCCGTAGTGGATCGACTTCTTCGCCTGGCGCACGGCGAGCGGCCCGCTCGCCGCGATGCGCTCGGCGGTCGCGAGCGCCTCCTCGAGCAGCTTGCCCGCCTCGCAGACGCGGTTGACGAGGCCCCATTGCAGCGCCTCGGCCGCGGTGAACGGGCGGCCGGTGAGGATCAGCTCCTTCGCGCGCCGCTCGCCCAGCGCGCGCGGCAGGTTCTGCGTGCCCATGCCGCCCGACATGATGCCGAGCGTCGTCTCCGAGAGCGCGAAGCGCACGCCCGGCGCGGCGTAGATGAAGTCGCAGCACAGCGCGATCTCCAGGCCGCCGCCGAAGGCGTGGCCGTTCACCGCCGCGATCACCGGCACGGTGCACTCGACGAGCGCGATGAAGGCGCGCTCGAAGATCTCGTGCTGCGCGCGCCAGGCGGCCTCGGTCATGCCGTCGCGCTCCTTCAGGTCGCCTCCGGCACAGAAGCCCCGCTCGCCCGCGCCGGTGAGCACGATACAGCGCAGGCTTCCCGGCTCGGCGGTAACGCGCGAGAAGAGCTCGAGCAGGTCGCGCCCCATTTGCGTGTTGATCGCGTTCAGCACCTCGGCACGGTTCAGCGTGACGACCAGCAGGTGCTCGCCGTGCGCCTCGAGCGCAAGCGTGTCGTAGCCCGGCAGCGCCATGCGCCTCAGGCGGCCCGCGCCGCGGCGCGCGCGAGGTAGCGCGCCGTGAACGCCGCCTCGTCGAGCGGCGCCGAGTAGAGGTAGCCCTGGCCCTCCTCGCAGCCGGCGGCGCGCAGGAACTGCGCCTGGCGCTCGTTGGCGACGCCCTCGGCGATCAGCCGCATTCCGAGGCCGTGCCCCATGCCGATGATGGCTTCGACGATGGCGCGGCTGTCGGCGTCCTCCGGCAGCTCGGCGACGAAGGACTGGTCGATCTTCAGCTTGTCCACCGGCAGCCGCTTCAGGTACGACAGGCTCGAGTAGCCGGTGCCGAAGTCGTCCACCGCGAGGTGCACGCCGAGCCGACCGAGCTGCTCGAGCGTGCGCAGCACGTGCTCCAGCCCGCCCATCAGCACGCCCTCGGTCACCTCCAGCTCGAGCAGCGCCGCGGGCAGCCCGGCGTCCGCCAGCGCGCGCTCCACCGTGGCGACGTACCCGGGATCGCGAAACTGCACCGCCGAGACGTTGACCGCGACGCGGCCCTCGGCCAGGCCCGCGGCGCGCCAGCGCGCGCGCGCGGCGCAGGCCTCGCGCAGCGCCCATTCGCCAATGCCGAGGATGATGCCGGCGTCCTCGGCCACCGGGATGAAGTTCGACGGGTTGATCAAGCCGCGCTCGGGGTGGTGCCAGCGCAGCAGCGACTCGCAGCCGGCGAAGCCGCCGTCGGCGAGCCGCAGCTGCGGGTGGTACACCAGCGAGAGCTCGCCGTCGCTCAGGGCGCGGCGCAGGTCGTTCTCCAGCTCCAGCCGCCAGGTCGCGCGCCGCGTCATCTCGGCGGAGTGGAAGCGGTAGCGGTCGCGGCCCGCCTCCTTCGCCGCGTACATCGCGGCGTCGGCGTTGCGCAGCAGCGTCTCGAAGTCCGCGCCGTTCTCCGGGTACAGCGCGACGCCGACCGAGCCGGTGAGGATCAGCTCGCGGCCGCCGATGACGAAGGGGCGCCGCAGCGACGCCACCAGGCCCTCGGCGATGCGGGCCGCGGCCTCGTTCGTGTCGAGGCTGCCGAGCAGCACCACGAACTCGTCGCCGCCCTGGCGCGCCACCAGGTCCTGCGGGCGCAGGCCGCCGAGCAGCCGCGCCGCGCAGTGCCGCAGCAGCTCGTCGCCGGCGCCGTGGCCGAGCGAGTCGTTCACGTTCTTGAAGCGGTCGAGGTCGACGAACAGCAGCCCGACCCGGTCGCCGCCGCGCCGCGCGCCCTCGATGGCGTCGACCACGCGCTCGCGCAGCAGGCCGCGGTTGGGCAGGTCGGTGAGCAGGTCGTGGTACGCCAGGTGGTGGACGCGCTCCTCGGCCGCCTTGCGCTCGCTGATGTCGACGAACGAGAGCGCGAAGTGGACCGAGCGCGCGAATGCGTCGCGCACCGCCGAGAGCGTCATGAAGACGGGGAAGATGAAGCCGTCCTTGCGGCACACCCACATCTCCCCCTCCCAGGTGCCCTGGCCGGCGGCGAGGCCGAAGGTGCGCTCGAAGAACTCGGGATCGTGGCGCACCGAGGCGAGAAAGCGCGGGTGGCGCGCCGCCGCCTCGGCGCGCGGGTAGCCGGTGAGCCGCTCGAAGGCGGCGTTGACCTGCAGGATCGTGCCCTGGGCGTTGGTGATCATCATGCCCTGGCTGCTCGACTCGACCGCCGCGGCGGCGAGCCGCACCTGGGCCTCGGCGGCGCGGCGCTTGTTGTGCAGGCGATAGGCGACGAACAGCAGCGCGGCGTAGCCCGAGCCGACGACATACGCGGCGAAGCTCAGCGCATCGAGCAGCTCCTTGCCGCCGGGTCCCTGCAGCGCGGCGAACATGGCGCGCGGCCCCCGGGACCTAGCCGAGCGTCGGCATGTTGAGGCCGGGCGCGGGCGTGTCTTGATGCGGCCAGCGCGTCGTCACGACCTTGGTGCGCGTGTAGAACTTGACGCCCTCGACGCCGTGCACGTGCAGGTCGCCGAACAGCGAGTTCTTCCAGCCGCCGAACGAGTAGTAGGCGACCGGCACCGGGATCGGGACGTTGACGCCGACCATGCCGACCGAGACCTCGTTCTCGAAGCGCCGCGCGGCGCCCCCCGACTCGGTGAAGAGGGCGACGCCGTTGGCGTACGGGTTGCGGTTGACCAGCGCGATCGCCTCGTCCAGCGTCCCGGCGCGCAGCACCACCAGCACCGGGCCGAAGATCTCGTGCTTGTAGACCTCCATCTGCGGCGTGACGTGGTCGAACAGCGTGGTGCCGAGGAAGAAGCCTTCCTCATGGCCCTTGACCTTGAGGCCGCGCCCGTCGAGCACGAGCTTCGCGCCTTCCTTGACGCCCTGGTCGATGAACGCCGCGACCTTGTCGCGGTGCTGGCAGGTGACGAGCGGGCCCATGTCGATGCCGTCGCGCTCGCCCGGCCCGACCTTGAGCTTCCTCGCCTTCTGCTCCAGCAGCTTCACGATCTTGTCGGCCGCGGCGCCGACGGCGACGACGGCGGAGACGGCCATGCAGCGCTCGCCCGCCGAGCCGTAGGCGGCGCCGATCAGCGCGTCGGCCGCGAACTCGAGGTCGGCGTCCGGCAGCACCACCGCGTGGTTCTTCGCGCCGCCGAGCGCCTGCACGCGCTTGCCGCCCCGCGCCGCCGTCTCGTAGATGTATTTCGCGATCGGCGTCGAGCCGACGAAGGACACGGCGTGGATCCCGGCGTGATTCAGCAGCGCGTCGACCGCCGCCTTGTCGCCGTGCACCACGTTGAAGACGCCGTCCGGCAGCCCCGCCTCCTGCAGCAGCTCCGCCATGCGGATCGCCGCCGAGGGATCCTTCTCCGACGGCTTGAGGATGAAGCTGTTGCCGCAGGCGATCGCGACCGGGAACATCCACAGCGGCACCATCACCGGGAAGTTGAACGGCGTGATGCCGGCGCACACGCCCACCGGCTGCCTCACGGTGTGCGTGTCCACCTGCGTGCCGACGTTCTCCGAGTACTCGCCCTTCAGCAGCTGCGGGATGCCGCAGGCGAACTCGACCACCTCGAGCCCGCGCTGCACCGAGCCCATCGCGTCGGGCAGCGTCTTGCCGTGCTCCTCGGTCACGATCGCGGCGAGCTGCTTCTGGTGCTTCTTCAGCAGCGACAGGAATTCCTGCATCACGCGCGCGCGCCGCAGCGGCGGCGCGTCGCGCCAGGCCGGCAGCGCAGAGGTCGCGGCGGCGACCGCCTTGTCGACCCAGGCGGCGTCGCAATACGGCACGCGCCGCACCACCTGCCCGGTGGCGGGATTGAAGACGTCGCCCATGCGCGCCGCCGCCGGCGACACGGCCTTGCCGCCGATCCAGAGCGGAACGGCGGCGAGCTTCAGTTCGGCGGGCTTGTTCATGCGGCCTCCTTGTAGCGCAGGCCGCAGGCGTCGAACGCAGAGCGCGTCGCGGCCTTCTCCGACTCGGTCAGCGCGAGCAGCGGCCGGCGCACCGCGCCGCCGGCCTGCCCGAGCAGCTCCTGCCAGTACTTCTGGTGCGCCGCCGCCTTGCCCGGCGGCCGCGTCCGCTTCAGCGCCTCGCGCACCGGCCTGAGGCTCGCCGACACCTCCCTCGCCTTCGCCGCCTCGCCGCGGAACGCGAGCTCCGTGTACTCGTGCATGCGCCGATCCCGCGGCGTCTGCAGCAGGTACGGCGGCGTCGAGCACAGGTACACCCGCCAGCCGAGCTCGACGATGTTGTCCAGCCAGTGCTCTTCGCTAGAGGTGCTGACGATGAGGCGCTCGCCGGCCATGCGCGTGAGCCTCGCGTAGGTCTCCCGCTCGACGCTGTACTTGATCGCCACCACGTTCGGGATCGCGGCGAGCCGCAGGCAGACCTCGGGCTCGAGCAGGTAGCCGCAGTCGGGCGGCTGGTTCCAGAGCACGACGCCGATGTCGACCTGCGCCGCGACGTGGCGGTAGTACTCGTAGAGCGTGTCCGGCGTATGGGCGCCGAAGTAGAGCAGCGGCGTGTGCACCACGACGTGGTCGGCGCCCGCGCCCTGCGCGTGGCGCGCGAGCTCCACCACCGTGTCGACGCTCTGGTCGGAGCAGGACACCATCACGCCGCCGCCGAAGGCCGCCGCCTCCTCGACCGCGATCTCCGCGGTGCGCTTGCGCTCGGCGACCGTCATCGAGGCGAACTCGCCCTGCTTGCCGTTGACGAACAGGCCCCGGATCCCCAGCGCGCCGTACCAGTGGCGCAGGTTGCGCCGCCAGCCCTCCTCGTCGAGCGACAGGTCGGCGCGGAACGGGGTGAGCGTCGCCGCCCAGATCCCGCGCAGCCGCTCGGCCGCGCGCGCCTTGGCCTCCTCCCGCCGCGGAGCGTTCTTCCGTGAATCCATCGGCCGAAGTCTAATAGCGAAATGCTGGTCCCGGCGAAGCTCGCGTGGCGCGGCGCCACCCCCTACTCGGCCGAATTCGACGACGTCTACCACAGCGCCGCGGGCGGACCGGCGCAGGCCCGGCACGTGTTCCTCGGCGGCAACGGCCTGCCTGCGCGCTGGCGCGGGCGCCGCGCCTTTGCCGTCCTCGAGACGGGCTTCGGCCTCGGCGTCAACTTCCTCGCCACGCTCGCCGCCTGGCGCGCCGACCCGGAACGCTGCGAACGGCTGCATTTCGTCTCCATCGAAAGGTTTCCCCTGGGGAAGGAGGACTTGATTTCGGCCCACCGCCGATATCCCGAATTCGCCGCCGAAGCCGCCCGGCTGGCGGAGTGCTGGCCTCCGCTGCTCCCCGGCGTGCACCGCGTGGAGCTCGAAGGCGGGCGCGTCACGCTGACGCTGCTGTTCGGCGACGTCGCGGGCGTGCGCGAGCTGGCGCTCGCGGCCGACGCGTTCTACCTCGACGGCTTCGCGCCGGCGAAGAACCCCGAAATGTGGGCGCCGCAGGTGCTGCGCCACCTCGGCCGGGTGGCGGCGCGCGGAGCGACGCTCGCTACCTGGAGCGTGGCCGCGCCCGTGCGCGCCGCGCTGGAGACTTCTGGGTGGAAGGTGGAGAAGCGCGCGGGCTTCGGAGGCAAGCGGGAGATGCTCTGCGGCATCCTTGCCCGGCCGCCCCGCAGGGCGCCGCTTGCGGAGGCGAGCCCGTCGAGGGAGCGCCGCGCCCTCGTGGTGGGCGCGGGCGTCGCGGGCGCGGCGGTTGCCGAGCGGCTCTGCGCGCGCGGCTGGCACGCGACGCTCGTCGAGCGCCGCGCGGCGCCCGCCGAGGAGGCGTCCGGCAACCCGGCGGGCGCGTTCCATCCGGTGGTCTCTCCCGACGACAGCGTGTTCGCGCGCCTGACGCGCGCCGCGTACCTGCACCTGTCGGCGCGCTGGCCGGCGCTCGAGGGGCTGCGCTGGCAGCGCTGCGGCGTGCTGCAGCTCGCGCGCGACGACGGCGAGGCGGCGTCGCAGCAGCGCGCGATCGCCGCGCTCGCGCCCCCGGCCGAGTACGCGCAATGGCTCGACGCCGCGCGCGCGAGCGCGGCCGCGGGCGTCCCGCTGGCGGCGGGCGGGGCATGGTTTCCGGGCTCCGGCTGGGTGAGCCCGAAGAGCCTCGTCGCCGCGCTGCTCGCGCGTTGCGCGTCGAACCTGGAAGCGCGCTTCGGCTCCGAAGTGCGATCGATCGAGTTTTCCGGCGAAGAATGGAAGGCGAACCTTGAAGGCAAGCAGCCCGTATCTGCCCCGGTCCTCGTCCTCGCGAATGCCGCGGACGCGGCGCGCCTCGCGCCGCTGCCGGCGCTGCGGCTGCGGCGCGTGCGCGGGCAACTCACGCTGGTGCCGGCGATCGAAGGCCTGAGGACGGTGCTCCTGCGCGGCGGCATGGCGCTTCCCGAGATCGACGGCAGCTCGGTCATCGGCGCGAGCTACGACCTCAGCGACGAGGACGCGTCGCCGCGCGCCGACAGCCACGCCGGCAACCTGGAGCGCCTCGAGGCGCTGGTACCCGGCGCCGCGAGCGGCCTCGATCCGGCGCGGCTCGAGGGGCGCGTCGGCTTCCGCGCCGCGGCGCCCGACCGCCTGCCGCTCGCCGGCCCGCTCGCCGACGCGCGCGGCCCGCGGCTCTACGGCGCCTTCGCCTACGGTTCGCGCGGGCTGCTGTGGGCGGGGCTCGCCGCCGAGCTGATCGCGGCGCGGCTGGAGGGCGAGCCGCTGCCCCTGGAGCGCAAGCTCGCCGCGGCGCTCGATCCGGGCCGTTTCGCGCTGCGCGCCGCGCGCCGCCCTACAATCACGGCATGAGACGGATCGGTCTCCTGATCGCCGCGCTGGGCCTGCTCGCCGGGCCGGCGCACGCCGAGGTGATCTACAAGTACCGCAAGCCCGACGGCAGCCTCGTCTACTCGAACAGCCGCATCGACGGCGCGACGCTGGTGGAGACCCTGCAGGTGGTGCCCGCGACGCCGGAGGATCGCGCGCGCTTCGAGGCGGGGCGCGCGGCGGCGGCGTCGGAGGCCGCGAAGGCGGACGCGGCGGCGCGCGAGCGCGTCAAGGCGCTCGATGCGGCCGATGCCGAGGTGAAGGACGCCCTCGACGCGCTGAAGAGGGCGCAGGCGAATCTCGAGCGCGGCATCGAGCCGCTGCCGGGCGAGGTGCAGGCGAGCGCGATCAAGGGCCACACGCACTTCACGCCGGACTACCTGGCGCGACAGCAGGCGCTGAAGCACGCGGTCGCCGCCGCGACGGTGCGCCTCGAGAAGGCCTACGCGGCGCGCGACGCGCTGCGCTAGGCCGGCGCCGGCCTACCAGCGCTCGAGCCTGATGTCGTCGTAGGACGCGGGCTGCGAGATCGGCTCAATGTGGCTGAGCGTGATCGCGTGCGGGATCAGCTCGCGGATGCGCTCCTCGATCTCCTCCGAGAGGCGGTGCGCCTGCTCCACCGGCCACGCGTCCGGCACCAGGAGGTGGAACGAGACGAAGCGCCGTGCGGCCGCCTGGCGCGTCAGCAGGGCGTGGAACTCGACGCCGTAGCGCCTGCGGTACTCGGCGAAGATCTTCTCGATCTCGGCCTGCTCGGCCTCCGGGATCGCCGCGTCGAGCAGCCCGGCGAACGAGCGCCGCATCAGCCCGAAGCCGGCCCAGACGATGTGCACCGCGACGGCGAGCGCGATCAGCGGGTCGACCAGGTTCCAGCCGGTGAGCGCAACCAGCGCGACGCCCGCGATCACGCCGGCCGACGTCCAGACGTCGGTCATGAGATGGCGGCCGTCGCCCTCCAGCGCGATGCTGTGCAGCCGCTGGCCGGCGCGGATGAGCGCGAGGCCGACTCCCAGATTGACCGCCGTGGCGAGCGCCGAGAGCGCGAGGCCGGGCCCCGGAGTGGCGATCGGCTGCGGGTCGGCCAGCCGTGGCGCCGCGGCGTAGGCGATGCTCGCGGCGGCGAGCACGATCAGCGCGCCCTCGATGCCGCTGGCGAAGTACTCGGCCTTGTAGCGGCCGTAGGGGTGCGCTTCGTCGGGCGGCGCGGCCGCGACGCGCAGCATCGAGAGCGCGAGCAGCGCCGCGGCGAGGTTGATGAGCGATTCGAGCGCGTCCGAGAGCAGCCCCACCGAGCCGGTCAGGCGCCAGGCCAGCGTCTTCAGCGCGATCGTCGCCACCGCCGCGGCGACCGAGACCCAGGCGTAGCGCTCGAGCGGGTTGCTGCCGGGCATCAGGCGCGCCGCAGGATCGCGGGGCTCGCCTCCCTGACGTCCTTCAGCCCGCACAGCGCCATGGTGACGTCGAGCTCCTTGCGCATCAGCTCGAGCGCAAGGCTCACGCCCGCTTCGCCCATGGCGCCGAGCGCCCAGGCGAAGGCCTTGCCGATGAAGGCGCCCTTGGCGCCGAGGGCCAGCGCGCGCAGCACGTCCTGCCCCGATTGCACGCCGCCGTCGTAGAGCACCTCGAGCCGCCCGGCTACGGCCTCGACCACCTCGGGCAGCGCGCGAATCGAGGACACCGTGCCGTCGAGCTGGCGCCCGCCGTGGTTCGAGACCACGATCGCGTCGGCGCCGCTCTCAGCCGCGATCCTCGCGTCGTCGGCGTCGAGGATGCCCTTCAGGATCAGCTTTCCGCCCCAGAGCTTCTTCACCCACTCGACGTCCTTCCAGGACAGCGTCGGGTCGAACTGTCCGGCGATCCACTGCGCCAGCGTCATCAGGGTGTCGGCGCCCTTGATCTGGCCTTCCAGGTTGCCGAAGCTCTTTCTTCGGCTGCCGAGGACGTTCAGGGCCCAGGCGGGCTTCCTGAGAACGTCGAGAGCCGTGGGAAGCGTAATCCTCGGGGGCACCGTCAACCCGTTCTTCAGGTCCATGTGGCGCTGGCCCTGGATCTGCAGGTCGAGCGTCAGCATCAGCGCCGAGCATTTCGCCGCCTTGGCGCGCTCGATCAGCGAGGCGGCGAAGCCGCGGTCGCGGAACACGTAGAGCTGATACCAGAACGGCTTCGTCACGGCGCCCGCCACGTCCTCTATCGAGCAGATCGACATGGTCGAGAGCGTGAACGGGATGCCGAATTTCTCGGCGGCGCGCGCGCCGAGCATCTCGCCGTCGGCCCAGTTGAGCCCGGTAAGGCCGACCGGCGCGATGCCGAGCGGCATCGCCGCCTCGTGCCCCACCAGCGTGGTGCGCGTGGAGCGCTTGTCGACGTCGATCGCGACCCGCTGGCGGAACTTCAGCGCTTCGAGGTCGGCCCGGTTGGAGCGCAGCGTGGCCTCGCCGTAGGAGCCGCGCGTCACATAGTCGTAAACCGCCTTGGCGACGCGGCGCTCGGCCATCCGGCGCAGGTCCTCGATGCAGGTGACGACGGGCATGCGGTTTTCCCGGAATGCGGACGGCGGGAGTGTTTCACATCGTGAGATACAATGCCAACCCCCCATGGCCGCCGCCGACCCGCAGAAGAACCCGATCCAGGTGGTCGCGCGCATGATGCGGCTGCTCGACGTGCTCGCCGACCATCCCGAGCCGCTCGGCCTGAAGCAGGTCGCGCAGTACACCGGGCTGCATCCGTCCACCGCGCACCGCATCCTCTCGGCGATGGCGGCCGATCGCCTCGTCGACCGCGTCGAGCCGGGCAGCTACCGCCTCGGCATGCGGCTGCTCGAGCTCGGCAACCTCGTCAAGTCGCGCATCAACGTGCGCGAGATGGCTCTGCCGGTGATGCGCGAGCTGCACGCGCAGATCGGCGAGACCGTCAACCTCTCGGTGCGCCACGACGACGAGATCGTCTACGTCGAGCGCACCTCCTCCGGGCGCTCCGCGATGCGGGTGGTGCACGTCATCGGCACGCGCGCCGCGCTGCACATCACGGCGGCGGGCAAGCTGTTCCTGCTG
>Ga0335083_10006307_pt1 | contig 14851 bp, 13 predicted proteins | sample Lox_Sample_42_FD_206716 | JGI IMG/M metagenome (GOLD analysis project Ga0335083, IMG submission 206716) | Soil microbial communities from Loxahatchee National Wildlife Refuge, Florida, United States - Lox_Sample_4.2 | ecosystem: Environmental > Terrestrial > Soil > Wetlands | place: USA... | reverse complement strand
AAGTTGCGCGCCGAGGCCGGCTGTTGCATATCCGACAAGCCTTCACCCACCAGCAATACGCTGTTATCGGCCACATTGCTCGTCGGATAAATTTTCAATATTCGCGCCAACGCGTTACTGGCGCCCGCCACGTCCTTCAACTCCAGGCAGGCACGCAACGTCTGGTAAAGCGCTTGCGCCCCGATGGCTTCGGTCACGGCGGGAAAATTTGTGAACCCGTTCACCACCGTTTCATAATTATCCCGCGCTTCCGCAAAATCACCCTGGGCAAACAAGGCGTCGCCCAACTTGAAATGCGCCACCGCCTGGTCCGGTGAAACTGGTAATTTTTCCGTCGCAGTTCGGAAAGAGTCGAGGCTGGCGGGGATGTCGCCGTTGGTCCAAAGGCACCAGCCGCGGTCCAAATAGGCCTTGCCCAGGAGCGGGCTGTCCTTATACGTGCCGATGAATCGGTCAAACTGCGCCTGGGCCTGTACCACTTCATTCGTGTCCGGGGGCGCATGCGCCACCGCCTGTTTCAACTGCAATTCGCCCAGCGTCAATAGCGCCACGTCGGCGGCAGCCGCATTCGGGAATTGCACCAGGAATCCATCCAGCGCTTCCACCGCCTGCGAAAAATTGGTCTGGGCGGCGGCCAGTTCGGCAATTTTCAAAATGGCCTGGCGTTGCCAGGCCGCCGGCACGTTGGTGGAAAGGTTTGCTTCATACACTCCTTGCGCCTCCCCGGTACGCCCCATCTTCTCCAGGATGCTGCCCTGTTCGACCACGCTCTCGGCGCGCATCCGGGTCTGGCCGGCCAAATCCGCCAATTGGATCATATTGGTCGTCGAAGCCAGCGCCGCGTCCGTCTCGCCACCCGCCAGCTGGATATGACAAAGCATTTGAACCCGTTGCCAGTTCAAATCCGGTGCGAGCTTCTGAGTCGCCAGCGCCTTCAAAACATTCGCCGCCGCGCTCAACTGGTTTTGTCTGAACAGCGCTTCGGCCAGCAGCAGCCGGCCACGCACCACCCGGTCGTCGCCGGGGATCTTGTTCGCATTCACCTGAAACACCCCGTCCGGTGCCTGCAAGAGAGCGGCCACCTGCGGCCATTGTCCCAGTTTGGCGCGCGCGGCCGCTTCATTCACTGCCGCATCCAGCCGGCGGCTCGAGTCCGCGAAATCCCGCACGAGCCTGCTGAAAGTTGCGACTGCAGCCGCATAGTCCTCGTTTTGAAACTGGGCCTCGCCGAGCCAGAAAACGTATTGATCAGCCAGTTTGCCGGCCTGGGTTTCATGCGTGGTGAGCAGTTCGACGGCTTGTAAATATTTCTGCTGTTTGATGTCCGCCTCGGCCTGCATCAACACGGCATCGGGGACGCGTTCCGACTTGGGATATTTATCGACAAACTCGGCAAACTCCACTTCCGCGCGACCCCACATCCCGTCCTGAAACGCACTGGCCGCGGCGGAGTAGGCGCGCCCTTCGCGCGTGCTGGCGGCAAACAACGGTTCGCCGCCCAGCACGAGCAGAAAACTGATCAAGACCGCACCGCGCACCCAAAACATGACTCAACATTAAACAACGGCCCGGGGCGAAAAAAGCGCGAAATATATCCTCCATCCCGGCTTCATGGCGGTTTCCCAAATGTCACCGGTTTGTTTCCGGTCCGTCTTTGATAAATTTCCGGGAAAGTGCTTAACTGCCGACGAGACAAAAAGAAGTCCTACCGACGCCAAGCATCGGCGCTGGCGAATTCTGACCGCCAGCGCCTCCTTAATTTTCAGGGCTGAAAACGATCCGACGGATTATCCGGACATGGAATGAGCTTGCCCGCGACTCAAACCTGCGCAGAATGTTTCTTTGCCGGCGCGCGGAAGGGTGGCTGAGTGGTTAAAGGCACCTGACTCGAAATTGTAAACCCCCATTTTTAGCTATTTTTAGCCGCCGTATTCAATCGTTGATTCGCTCAATTTTCACAATGGTTTTATTTGATTTCAGCTTTTATTGCCTTTGGCCATTTTAGGCTGCAAAAAGTGCGGATAGTATAGAACAGCAGTATAGAACGAGAGGCACCTGACCGATAGTCAGATTCTGTTTTTTTGGGCCGAATAGAGGAGGTTCAAATCCGAATTCCGCGACTCTGGTTTTGAGCCACCGCCCGCGTTTCAGAAATAGAGCGCGCCATTTTGATCTCAAAGGATTCGACGACGATGCCCATGTCTTGATGTGGATATTTCTCGTCCAGATGTTCCCTTACTTGCGCTTTCACGTCGTCTTTCCAGAGGTTCAAAACCTGCCGTTGGTCTCGCATGAATTTCCGCAGCACTTCCCGCACGTTGTGGTCACTGTTCAAAACGCTTCTCATTTCCCCGGATTTCAACGGCAGACTTTCCACAACGGCAAATTCAAAACCTGCCGCCGTGCGGCGATGACAAATGGAAGTGATTTTCGACAAGTCAACATCATGCTGCCATTCCGTGCCGTCGTCCGTTTGAATAACACGACCGGGTGAAAGCAGCGCGGCTTTGAGCGCGTCGTTCCCAATTGGTGAAAGATTGCTTTCGATGTCCCGGAGCACGCTGCAAACGCCCTTGAATTGGCTCATGTGTTCCGCAAAAGCGGCCATCGCCTCGGCGTTGGCCTTTTCATGCAATTCGGTGGGTCTTTGGTAGTTCATAATTCACCTCATTCGGTTGCCAACAATTTTAACAGTTCCGTTCGCGGCACGAGCAATTTGCCGCGCAAGGCGCGACAGGCTTTTAACTTGTTGCGCTGAATCAACCGATAAACGCTGAAATAATTCAAGCCCAGCATATCGGCGGCTTCCTGAATGGAATACGCCAGCCGTTCGGGTGCCGGCGTTGCCGGTGCTGCTTCAGTTTTGGGAATGGTCTCCATACGTCTCAACTGGTTGTGGTTTTTCAATGGGGAAACAAATCAACTTCTCGGCCTGCTCGCGCCAATTAACTTCGGCAAGCAAATCACCTGGGCGAATACCGAGCGCGGTGGCGATGCAATATAACTGGACCAGATCAATCCGCAACGAGCCGTCTTCGATTTTGGAAACAGTGCTGCGGGTCGCGTTATACCAGCCCGCGAACTGCAACTTGTCAGCAAACTTGTCCTGCGTCCAACCACGTCGGTCGCTGCGCCATCGGCTGACCAGTCGGCCTATGAAATTCCGCTGCTTCACTGGTTCAAATGTTTCATTCTCCTGCCGGTTTTTTGTCCAGTTTTCTGGACGAAATGGCAGTTTGGCTCAATTTCCATACGACCTCATTTCCGTTGTCCCGAATCCGGGACAAAATCGCCTTACCGCGCCATTGTTTCATAAATTCTCAACCGCCGTGTTCACACCATGAACAAAGTTTTGCCGCCATTTTTACCAAAATTTCGGCAACGGGGTTGTGACGAAATCTTCACAACTTCTCGTTTCGACTTTTCTGCGCTCGCAGAGATTTCTCATGGTCGCGTTTATAGCAAAGCCCGCCACGCATTCTGTGCGGGAATCGCACAAGATTTTTTTCAGTTTTCGATTTCACGGCGCATTTTTACCTCAATTCGCGCATACAGGTTGTAATGGTTTCATTACAATCTTTCGGGATTCAAAAACCGACTTCTCAAGGCATGGCAAAGCCATGCGATGAGAAGTGGGGGTCATCAAACTGACAGCAAACCGGCGTCAGTTCTCGCCATTGGGGCCAACTCGATACGAGGGCGGTTAGGACATTATCGCACCGGCTTTCGCCGGCCTAATCAAGATAGGAGACACAGGCTCTTACGTCCTGCCTCGATTAAACAAATAGCACAACCAAAGCCGATTGCAAGCTCCAGACAATGACTTTTCCCTGCCGTGAAAAATTCTTCGTGCGCGAAATCCTAACCGGCAAATCCCCGGAGCCGGGCGGCGGGTCAATGTGGAGGCGAGGGCAGTGGGGGCACTACATTGACGCGCCGACCGGCGACACATAATGGAACATTCGATTAACGCGCACGGCAAAGCGATAGCCAATAATTGGCTAAACTATGACAATTTATGTTGAGTCATAGGCGAAGCTCTGACTTAATATGATTCAAATGTATTGTTTGAGGGTGTGATGATTAACAGTGCGATTGCCCAATCTGTGACAAGCCGGAGCGAGTCGAAACGCAGCCGGAAGCTACAGGTTTTGCCATTAAGCGAGGCACCCATTTGGCAGTCGTTTCAGGATGGCTGGCGGCAGCTTTACGGAGATTTTAATGAACTCGGCGTCAGCATTGAGTGGCACGATTTTGAATTGGATGCAGCAGCCAAATTCGAGTGGTCGCGCAGTTTCCATCCCGGCAGTTTGGAGCTTTGCCTGAATTTGGAAGGGCATGGTTTTGTCCGCTGCGCGGGCAGCACTGTGAAAATTGAACCGTTAGCAGCAGGATTTTACGCGCCGGGGAAAAATGAACTGCGCGCCTGGCGCAAGGCCGGCGAACGGCACCGGTTCATCACGGTCGAATTCTCTCCCCGTTTCCTGCGCGAGCATTTGTTCCAATGCGATGGCGCGCTTCATCCTTTGGTGGAAAAATTCCTCCTTTCTGGCGCGCCCGCCGCAGGATTGGGAGAAATCCATCGGCTGACCGTTGAACAGGAACAACTGATTGTCCAACTTCTGCATCCGCCTTCATTCCAAGGCGCGCGCCGATTGTGGTATCAAAGCAAAGTGTTGCAATTAATGGCGGACTTGTTCTTCGGACGCCCGGAGGGGGACGAATTGTTTTGCGACCGGCAAAAGCGGTTGGCGCGGGAGCGCGTGGATCGAGTTGTGGCTGTGCTGCGACGGAATTTGGCAGAGCCTCCGACATTGGAAAAAATTGGCCGCGAGGTTGGATGCAGTCCGTTTTATCTGAGCCGGACATTTTCACGGGAGACGGGCATGACCATTCCACAGTATTTGCGAAAACTGCGCATGGAGCGGGCGGCCGAACTACTCAAGAGCGGCAAATGCAACGTAACGGAGGCAGCGATGGAGGTGGGATATTCCAGCTTGAGTCATTTCAGTCAAGCATTCTGCCAGACGATGGGCTGTTGCCCAGCTTTGTATCCGCTGAAAACGCCGACTCAAGCGGCGGCTGCGAACGGCAATTTACGCTGTGGCACAAAAGAGCAAACTACCGTTAAAGAATGGCAAGCCAGCGGCAGCGCGGATTTCTAAGGTCGGTATATTGGACGCCAGAATATGTTATTGCCGGAATCAAAAACACAGGCGCAACGCCAGCGAATTCAAGTCGAAATCGAGCCGGTTTCTACGGACGCCCAACCGTGCGACAAGCGCGTGAAAATTCGCGTCGAAAACTATGACGAGATTTTAGGTTGGTATCCTTCCGGTTCTCTTGCCCTCGCCCTACATCAACTTCCTTTGCTGGAACAGGCAATAAATGAGATGCGTGCTGGAAACTCCGCAGGCGAACCCTTCACAGATAAAATCATTCCATTTCCCGACTTGGCTGCCGGGGTGAATAATTGAGCCGCCGATTTTCAAAGAGCGGCGAACCAGACTTCCGTTTTGCACTCCGAATTCAGGTTTAGGGGAAGCTCATTGCTTTGAACGCTTCCATCACTTGGGGATTCGCCCGGAGAGCATTTTCAAGAACTCATTGGCCGCCCGGTTTGGGGCGCGCTGTTTCTGCCACACCGCGACAATTCTACGCATCGGTTTTGGCGGTTGCATGAAACGATACTCCGGCTGGTCACTGCGATCTGATTGCGTCGCCATCGCTGGAATCAGGGAAAGACCAACGCCGGCGCGAACGAGTGCTTGAATGGTTTCCAGTTGCGCACTGCGGAAGCTGATTTTAGGGTGCAAATCCCGCCGGTGGCAAAACCCCAGCACTTGGTCGCCCAAACAGTGTCCCTCTTTCATCACAATGAACTTTTCGCTTTCCAAGTCCGACATGCTCACCTTGCACTTTCGGGTTAGCGAATGCCCCGGCGGCAGCGCGAGCAACAACTCCTCGCTGAATAATTCGGACACTTCCAAGCCTTCGCCGCGAACCGGCTGGCTGGCGATGGCGAAATCAATCTCACACGCCAGCAAAAGTTTCAGCAACTGCGCGGTGGTGTCCTCCTGCACGATGATTTCCACGCCGGGATATTTTTTCGTGAATTGCGCCATCGCGTCTGGCAGCAGGTAGGGTGCTATCGTGGGCAACACGCCGACTGCGACCGCGCCCCAGAGCAGATGTTTCGCCTCCGTCGCCTCGCGTTGCGCCGCGCCCACCTCTTCCAGAATCCGCACCGCCCGGCGCAGAAATGCCTGGCCGGACGGCGTCAACTTTGCCGTGCGCTTCATCCGGTCAAAAAGCCGTTCGCCCAGTTCGTCTTCCAGCTTTTGAATTTGCTGGCTCAGGGAAGGTTGAGAGACATGGCACTGCTCGGCGGCGCGCGAGAAATTTCCCGCCCGCGCCACGGCCACGACATAACGGAGCTGGTGCATTTCCATAGGCAACGCCTATGGTAGCCAAAGGAAACAAGTATTTCAACAATTGCGGTAAAAATGATGAAATGGAAGAAACAAACGTGAATTCCCGCGGCAGTGAAGCGCCGGAATTGACGGAATCGTAGAACAGACTGACCGAGAAACAATATGTCAACCGAAGCCAAATGCCCGTTCCACAACGGCGCCGCCGCTAGCGGCACCAACAATCGCGACTGGTGGCCAAACCAGTTGAAACTCGAACTCTTGAGCCAGCATTCGTGTAAGTCCAACCCGATGGGCAAGGATTTCAACTACGCAAAGGAGTTCAAGAGCCTCGACTATGCTGCTTTGAAAAGAGACCTCGCGAAGCTTATGACTGACTCGCAGGACTGGTGGCCGGCAGATTTTGGGCACTACGGCGGGCTGTTCATCCGCATGGCGTGGCACAGCGCCGGCACGTATCGCACCGGCGACGGTCGCGGCGGCGGCGGCAGAGGGCAACAGCGTTTCGCGCCGGTCAACAGTTGGCCGGACAATGTCAGCTTGGACAAGGCCCGCCGCCTGCTTTGGCCGATCAAGCAAAAGTATGGCCGGAAAATTTCGTGGGCCGATTTGATCATTCTCACGGGCAACGTTGCGCTCGAAACGATGGGTTTCAAGACCTTCGGTTTCGGTGGCGGGCGTGAGGATGTCTGGGAGCCAGATCAGGACGTTTATTGGGGCACCGAGAAGAAATGGCTGGAGGACAAACGGTATTCCGGCGACCGGGATTTAGAAAATCCGCTTGCTGCCGTGCAGATGGGGCTGATTTATGTCAACCCTGAAGGTCCGAACGGCAAGCCCGATCCGGTTGCCGCAGCGATAGACATTCGCGAGACTTTCAAACGAATGGCGATGAATGATGAGGAAACGGTGGCGCTCATCGCCGGCGGCCACACTTTTGGCAAGACCCACGGCGCTGGCCCTGCGTCACACGTTGGCGCGGAACCGGAAGCTGCTGGGCTTGAGCAGCAGGGCTTGGGCTGGAAGAACAGCTTTGGCACTGGCAAGGGCGGCGACACCATCACCAGCGGCTTGGAAGTCATCTGGAGCCAAACGCCGACAAAGTGGAGCAATTACTTTTTTGAAACCCTTTTCAAATATGAATGGGAGCTGTCGAAAAGCCCGGCGGGCGCGCATCAATGGGTGGCGAAGAACGCCAAGGAAACGATTCCCGACGCGCATGATCCGTCGAAAAAGCACCTGCCCACCATGCTGACGACGGATTTGTCGCTGCGCTTTGACCCCGTTTACGAAAAAATCTCGCGGCGTTTTTTCGAGCATCCCGATCAGTTTGCCGACGCTTTCGCCCGCGCGTGGTTCAAGCTGACGCACCGCGACATGGGGCCGCGCGCGCGCTATCTCGGCCCGGAAGTGCCAAAGGAAGAATTGATTTGGCAAGACCCGATTCCCGCCGTGAATCACACGCTGATTGATGCGCAGGACATTGCTTCGCTTAAGAGCAAAATCCTCGCATCAGGTCTTTCTGCTTCGGAATTGGTTTCAACCGCGTGGGCTTCGGCGTCCACGTTCCGCGGCTCCGACAAACGCGGCGGTGCGAACGGCGCGCGCATCCGTCTCGCCCCGCAGAAGGATTGGGAAGTCAACCGTCCGTCGCAATTGGCCAAAGTGCTCAAGACTTTAGAGAGCGTTCAAATTGAATTCAATCAATCACAGTCCGGCGGCAAGAAAATTTCGCTGGCGGACCTGGTTGTTTTGGCCGGTTGCGCCGGTGTCGAGCAAGCGGCAAAAAATGCTGGCATCAAGGTGACGGTTCCTTTCACGCCGGGACGCATGGATGCGACAGCGGAACAGACTGATGTGGAATCCTTCGCTGTGCTCGAACCCATCGCCGAAGGCTTCCGCAATTACCTCAAAGGCAAATACACCATTCCAGCGGAAGCGTTACTGGTGGATAGAGCGCAGTTGCTTACGCTCACGGCGCCCGAAATGACGGTGCTCATTGGTGGTATGCGCGTCCTCAATACCAATTTCGGCGAAACGAAGCACGGTGTCTTCACCTCGCGACCAGAAGCACTTACCAACGACTTCTTTGTGAACCTGCTCGACATGGGCACGGAATGGAAGCCCGTTTCGGACACCGTCCCTGCTGTTGTCACATCGCATCCGGGCTTGGAGGATGCTCGAACGAATACCAATGGCTTTGCGGATTTGTTCGAAGGACGCGACCGCAAGACGGGCGATTTGAAATGGACCGGCACGCGCGTTGATCTCGTCTTCGGTTCAAACTCCCAACTGCGCGCCTTGGCGGAAGTCTATGGAAGCTCCGATGCGCAGGAGAAATTCGTTCAAGACTTTGTCGCGGCTTGGAACAAGGTGATGAACCTGGATCGCTTCGACCTCGCGTAAACGCTGACCCAAAACCGCTATGAATGATCAATTACCATCGCTCAACACGACCGACGCCTCTGCGGGATTGAAACTCGCCGGTGATTTGGCCGGGAAACTACATCAGCAAATCCAGTTAGCTGGCAAAGATATTGAACGCCCCGGGGGCATGAACTATTTGCTGCCCGCGCCCGTTCCAAAAGAAATTATCGCCGCCATCCTTTTTTATGCCATCGCGGCGGCCAACAAAGGCTGGGGCCAGAGTTTGTAATCCCAGCATTTAGCGCCTCGCAAAGGCAACCTTCTTCGCGCCTGATGCTGCTGCCTGGGCGATGCCAACCTTCCCTAGGAGCTTTTGTAATTCTTCCACGTCCTTGTCTTCATCCAGAATGTGGTTTTCCAGCATGTAGCGTGTCGGCTCGTGCTTGCAGACCTTATGGGCGCGGCTGTAAATTTCGACGGCTTTCTTTTCCACCGCCAAATCCATCTCCAGCATTTCGGTGATGTCAGTGGATTGCTCAACAGTGCCAATCTCGGCCTTGGGGACGCCACCCAGATAAACAATTCGCTCGCCCCACATTTTCGCATGGTGCAGGGATTCCTTGGCGTGGTGCTGAAAAATCTCCTCGAAGAGCAATTTGTCGCGCCCTGTCAGCAACATACTGTGTTGGTTGTATTGAATCGCGGCGGTGTATTCGAGGGAAACCGCTTCGTTTAGGACACTGATCAATTCGTCGTGCTCGGCCATAAGTGTTGATTCCTTTCAGCAGTAATTTTTCTGACAGTTTTCGACGTGTCAACAGGTTTCTCACGAAGCTGATTCAGGACGGAATATCTTTACCGGTCGTGGTAACAGTCAGCTTGCCGTGCTTCACACCTTTGGCTGAAATTAATTCATCGGCAATTTTCTTGATGACGGCCGCTTTGCCGCGCACGAGCAGGACTTCCAAACAATTGTGGTGATCCAGGTGGACATGCACCGTTGAAAGAATCACGTCATGGTGATCATGCTGAATGTCCGTGAGCGTGGCTTGCAGGTGCGGCTTGTGGTGGTCATAGACCAGTGTGATGGTGCCAGCAATGTCTTCGTTGCCGAATTTTTGACGGTGTTCGACCAGGCGGTCTCGCATCATGTCACCAATGGCCAGTGACCGGTTGTCGTAACCTTTCTCGTTCGACATCTCATCAAATTGCCGCAAGAGTGATGGCGGCAAGGACACGCTGAAACGGCTGACAGGTTCGTTTTTCATGGCAATACGCTGGTATCGTAGGTCAATGCTGACGTTTGTCAAAACGGGAAATAAACAAAGGGTGAATGGAAGTGCCAGTCATACAGGTTTTCAATCCCACGGATGTTGGGCAATTGAAACGTCACCAACGGAATGCCATATTTATTTCACTCGGAAATTTTCTAAGTTTTTTCTTGGCAGATTTTTGTTTTGGGCGTAAAAGTGTTTCGTTCTTTGAAATGGCGGAAGCGTTTCCGCCGCAACATGGTCAAATGTCAGGGAACCCGGTGAGATTCCGGGACGGTTGCGCCACTGTAACGGCTACAAGTTCCAAGTCCACTGCCGCAAGGCGGGAAGGCGGAATGAGGTTTGAAGCCGAAGTCAGGATACCGGTTTGATTGTGCTCGTCAGCCTCGACGTTCGAGGCACTTCTCCGCAAAGAGAAGGATGAGGCCAGACCGTCCAACTGTTTTGGCGGCTCGTCGAATTTTACCTCCATTCTTCGTTTGCGAAGACTGGAGGTTTTTTGCTTTCAGGCTTCGCGCTGGTCTCGCAACCAAAACCCGTCCGCGCAAATTTTTTGCGCGGGCAAATGGAAAGATCAGCAAAATGAAGAAAATTAGATTGGCGCTGGCTTTGGCCAGCTTGTTCCTTGTTCAAAAATCACCAGCCATTTCACTGGACGACATCCAGCTCTGGACCGGCTCCGGCACCAACCGCGCCGCGCTCGTCATTGAATGGAGCGTGCCGGAATCATTAACCAATTCCACCGTGCCTGTGCCAGTCGCGGACAAAACATTGGTGTGGGGCTATCGTTTCAACGGCACGGCCACAGGCACGGAAATGCTGCAAGCTATTCTTGCAACCGACCCGAAGCTCTACGTCGTCGCCGACGAAACCTACGGCACTTTCGTTGAAGGCATCGGTTACAACCTCAATGGCAATGGCGTCATTGGCCTCACGGACGGCAGCACCACCAACTATATCACCAACGGCATTTTGACGAGCGCCACGGTGAACATTGATGCCGCACAAGCCATCAACGGCGGCGACTTGTATTGGGGTGGATTGTATGGGCCAAATTGGGAATTGTGGACTGAAACCAACGACGCAGGCGGATTTTTGTCGTCGCCCAATCGCGGCACGAATGTTTATTGGACGGCGACCGACACAACTAATTTTTACACCGGCTACCAAGGTCAGTGGGCATTGGCGCAAAGTGGATTGGACGGCTTGCAACTCACGAATGGCTCGTGGATCGGCTTTTCCGTTGCCGCCGGCGAATACGAGACGAACGCGAGCGCGGCCTACAACGCACACAAACACGCGCCGGTTTCGCCCGACGGCACTTATGTCGCCTACGTTGTCAACACGAACGATTTCGCCGTGCAAATCGTCAGCACCAACAAAATTTCCACCCTCACTCATTACAATATCCCCAGTGCGGTGCTGGGTCCGCCGACACTGCTGTTTTATGACATCTATGATTCCCGACTCACCAATGAAATCACTAAAGTTGTCGAGCCGGAGTATTGGACTTATCCAGACAAGGCGACGCCGGTTATCTGTGAGATCAGCGTGGGCGGTTACATCACGGTCAAAATGGCATCTCCGATTTACCACAACCCCAACAATCCTTACGGTCTGGACTTCATCGTCTTTGGCAATTCGTTTTATGTCGCCACCGGCGGTCCGACCATCAACAATTTCACGGACATGGGTGCCGTTCCGATTGCCGGCCTATCGGGAACTTACGGGCATACCACCACCGTTTCTGTCAGCCAGGACGGCACCAACTGGTTTAACTATCCCGATGTCCCCTTTCTTTTGCCGAGCGACGCTTACCAATGGGACGATTTCAATCGCGTGTGGAAAAAAGAGGTGGCGTCTGAATCCAAACCTGTCAATCCGATGCTCAACTTTGCAAACACCATCGCAACGAACGTAATTGATCAATACGTCGGCGCGAATGGCGGCACGGGTTACAGCTTGCAGCCGTCGGGCCTTCCGTGGATTCAATACATTCGCGTCTGGGCGGGAACGAGCACGAACGACACGAGTTCCGGCGATTACACCGTCATTGACGCAATCGGCGCTGTCCATCCGGTCGCTGTCGGCGACGCGCTTTCCATCATGCCGTCCAATCTGGTTTCCGGGGTCACAAATCTGGCATTTCAAAACCCGGCCAATCTGAACCAAACGTTGATCTCGCTCGATTTTGATTCCGTTAGCACGAATGCAAAAATAAGCGCCGTCAGCCTGCACGAATTTTCCTCATTCGCGCCGGTGGCCGGCGACGTCTCCAGCGCGTATCAACTGCAATCACGTCCACTTGCGGGCGCAACCAATGTGGCACTCCAGGCGGACATCGGCCTGCGCGTTGGCGATGATTATTCCGGCAATGGCGGCGATTTGCGCGTTTACCAGTGGAACTGCACGAACTGGCTTTCGCAGCCGTTCACGTTTGATTCAACAAACGATGAAGTTTTCATCGCGGGTGTGACGAATTTCACCGCGTTCGTCGTTTCGCAAATCGTGCCGCCGAATTTGAGCGTGCAAAACTCCACGAACGGCTTCGCCTTCCAATTCACGCCGGTTGCCAATTGCACACATATTTTGGAACGGTCAACCGACCTTATGAATTGGACGCCGATTTACACCAACACGCTGTCTAGCGGGCTGCCCGTCACCTGGCAGGACACCAATGCGCCGGCGGGCAATGCGTTTTATCGCGTGCTCGTCAACGTGCCGTGAGCGCGATAAATCCAGCGCAATGTCCCCTGTGCGGCGGGCTGAACGAGTGCCAACTCTGTTCGCCCGCCGCTTACAAAGGCCCGTGCTGGTGCGGGAGCGTCGAAATTCCATCGGTGCTCCTTGCGCGCGTGCCGGACCACCTGCGTAACCGCGCCTGCATCTGCCAAAAATGCGTCACGGAATTTCATCGTTCAAAAAATCCGTCAGGGCGGCAAAAAATATTGCCCGGCGATTTTTATTTTGACAGCGGCATGATCGTTTTTACCGCTGCGTATCATCTGCGTCGCGGCTTTTGTTGCGGCAGCGGTTGCCGCCATTGCCCGTATCAAAAAATTGCCATCGTATGAATCGCGTGCCACAACGCATCATTTGCCTTTCCGCCGAAGCCGCCGACTGGTTCCAGCGTATCGGCGCGTGGGGACGTGTGGTTGGCGTCACGGCATTTTATTTGCCGCCGCCAGCCACATTGCCCAAACCACGCGTCAGTGGATTCAATTCGGCAAATCTCGCACGAATCGAAAAACTGAAACCTGATTTGATCTTCACCTTTTCGGATGTTCAAGCGAAACTGGCGGCGGAATTGATGCAACGCGGGTTTCCCGTGCTCGCGACGAATCAACGCACGTTGGCGGAGACTGAAGCCACGTTGTCTTTGTTGGCACGTATCGTTGATTGCGAGCAAGCCGGTAAAAAGCTGGTGGCCCATTTCCATAAACGCCTCGCGGCCGTCAAAAACAGTTTCCCGCGTCCGCGAATTTATTTTGAAGAATGGAATGAGCCGCTCGTTTCCGGCATCGGCTGGGTCGGCGAACTGATGGAGCGCGCTGGCGGCGAAGATATTTTTTCCGACTTGCGAAACCATCGCGCCGCGATGCAGCGCGTCGTTGCGCCGGAACAAATTCTTGCCGCCGACCCGGAAATCATTTTCGCGTCGTGGTGCGGCAAGCCGGTGCAAATTTCCGACATCGCCGCGCGTCCCGGCTGGAACCGTATGACCGCCGTGCGCGAAAACCGCATTTTTGAAATTCCCGGCGAAGACATTCTTCAGCCTGGCTTTCGCCTGATTCACGGTTACGAAAAAATCAAACAGCACTTGCAGACCATTTCATGCGCCGCGCCTTCACATTGATTGAATTGCTCACCGTCATCGCCATCATCACGCTTCTGGCGGCGCTGCTGTTGCCTGCTTTGTCGCAAGCCAAGGCCAAAGCCAAAAGCATTCAATGCTTGAGCGGCTTGCGCCAGATGGTTATTGCCGCGCACATTTATACGGGTGATAACGACGATTCGTATCCCATCGCCCAATACTTCGATGATAACGGTAATTCATATTGCTGGGATTTGAGCGTGATTTACGATGACGCTGGCAACGCGACTGTTCAGCCGGGCATTTTGTGGGAAAGCCAGGGCAACGCCCAAATCCAGCAGTGTCCGTCATTTGAAGGCAGCGCCGATTGGGCTAACAATCCTTATACCGGCTACAATTACAACACCAGCTACATTGGCCACGGCCAAGGCGAAGCCATTGAGCAACCGGCGAAAACTGCTGCTGTGCATCATCCGTCGAAAACGGTGATTTTTGGCGATGGCGAATGGAATTCTCCGCCCGCCGCCAACAAGTTTATGCGCGCGCCGTGGCCGGATGCCGATAATGGCGGCGATGGCGTTGACGGCGGCACTCGTTGCGCCGGCACCCAGGGCTTTCGCCATTTGAGACGAACCAATGCCGCCTTCTGCGATGGCCACGCCGAATCGTTGTCCGCGTGTTGCACCAATCACGAGACCGGACCCGCTGCCGTCGTGTCACCCGGCACTGGATTTCTTTCGATCAGCAATTCCATCTATGACCTCAATTAAAACTATTATGAACAAACCACGCCTATTACTCTTAACCGCCATGATTCTCGCCGCCGCGCTGTCGCGGTTGATTCCACATCCGCCAAATTTCAGTCCCGTCGCCGCGCTCGCCTTGTTTGGCGGCGCAACTATCGCCAGGAAACGGCTAGCCTTCGTCCTTCCGCTGGTGGCGATGTTTTTAAGTGATTTGATTTT
>Ga0335083_10006305_pt1 | contig 14854 bp, 12 predicted proteins | sample Lox_Sample_42_FD_206716 | JGI IMG/M metagenome (GOLD analysis project Ga0335083, IMG submission 206716) | Soil microbial communities from Loxahatchee National Wildlife Refuge, Florida, United States - Lox_Sample_4.2 | ecosystem: Environmental > Terrestrial > Soil > Wetlands | place: USA... | reverse complement strand
GGGCCTCGTTCACCGCGACTTCAAGCCGCACAACGTGCTGCGCCGCGGCGACGGGCGGATCGTCGTCACCGATTTCGGGCTCGCGAGATATTCGGACGCCGCCCAGCCCGCGAGCTGGAAACCGCAGGCCGACGGCAGCATGAAGCCCGCGGTCTTGACCCAGACCGGCTCGCTGCTCGGCACGCCCGCGTACATGGCGCCCGAGCAGTGGAGCGGCGGCACGATCGGCGCCGCGGCCGATCAGTTCGCGTTCTGCGTCGCGCTGTGGGAGGCGCTCGCCGGCGAGCGGCCGTTCCGCGGCGACACGCTCGACGCGCTCAAGGCCGAGGTCGCGCGCGGGCCGGCTTCGCTCGACGTGTCGAAGCTGCCGCGTCGGTTGCGCTCGGTGCTGCGGCGCGGGCTCGAGCCCGATCCGGCGGAGCGGTGGCCGAGCATGAACGCGCTGCTCGCCGCACTCGTGCGCGGCGAGCGGCGCCCGAAGCTCGCGCTCGCCGCGGTCGGCACCATGGTCGTCACGGCCGGAGCGCTGTTCGTCGCGCTCGGCCGCAGCGGTGGCGTCGGCGGCGAGTGCGCGGCGCCCGTGCTCGATCCCGCGGCGGTGTGGTCGTCGCCACGCGCGGCGACCCTCGCGGCGAACGGCCAGGCGCCGGGCGCACGCGCGCTCGCGCTCGACCTCGCGCGCTGGACCGACACCCGCGCGCGCGTGTGTCGCGCCGATGCGGCCGCGCGGCCGGCTCGGCTCGCGTGTCTCGACGGCGTGCTTGCTCAGGACGATGCGCTCGCGCGCGAGCTCGCGTCGGTGCAGGGCGCGCCGCACGCCGATGCCGGCGCGCTGCTCGTCGATCCGGCTGCGTGCGAGGCGCCGCGCGCGCCGCGCCTGGTGTCCGCGATGTCGCCGGAGCGGCTCGCTGCGATCGACGCGTTCCTCGTGAACGGCGTGGCGCCGGTTCCGCTCGCGGGCGCGCAGGCCGACGCGCTGGTCGCGCGGACGGCGTCGGATCCGTGCGCGGCGGCGCTCGCGCGCATCATCGCATCGACGGCGCGGCACACGACGATCGAGCGCACGCGCGATCTCGCCGAGGCCGATGGCGCCGCGCAGCGCTGCGGCGACGATCGGCTGATCGCGCAGGCGGCGCTCGCGAGCGCGCGCGCCGCGCTCGACATGAACGAGCCCGACCTGACGCCGAAGCTGGAGCGCGCCGATGCCGCAGCCGAGGCCGTGATGCAGCCCGATCTACGCGCCGCGTTCGACGAGCTGCGCGCGATGCTTGCCGAGCGCGCCGATCACCTCGACGACGCGCTGACGCGCTACGAGGCCGCGCGCGACGGCTTCGCGGCGCGCGGCCGCACGCGCGAGGCGCTGCGCGCGTCGATGCGCGTCGAGGAGCTGCGCGAGGTGCGCGGCCGCGCCGACGAGCTCGTGGCCGTGGCCGGCCATCTCGCGGCGTGGCGCGCCGAGGCGGTGGCCGCGCTCGGCGCCGACGATCCGGTCGTGCGCGAGCTCGATACCGCTGCAGCGTGGTGGCAGTTCTCGAACGGCGATGTCGCCGGCGCACACGCACGGTTTCTCGCGAACGCGCGCCAGCTGCCGCTCGATCACGCCGTCCACGCGAGCGGCCGCGTCGTCGACGATCACGGCGCGCCGGTGGCGGGCGCCACGGTCGTCGCCGCGCACGACGTGACCGCCGACGAGCTCGGCATCCTGCCCGATCCCGCGCAGCGCGCGACCACGAGTCGGGCCGACGGCACGTTCGATCTGCCGGAGGCCGTGTCGTCGGGGATCGTCGTCGCCGAGCTCGGCGATCGCCGGAGCCCGCCGCAGCACACGGGTGAGGGGCTCGTGCTCGCGCTCGCAGCGACGAGCCGCGTCGAGGGCCGAGTCGATCTGCGCGGCGCGGCGCGCACGAACGTCACGGTCGCGATCCGCGATCCGTCGCAGGCGATCGGCGAGCTGACCGTCATCGCGCCGGTGCACGCGGACGGGACGTTTGCCACGGCGGGCGTGCCGCGCGGCAAGCTGATCGTGCACGTGCAGCTCAGCCGCGTGCGCGCGGCCCTGCTTTCGGGAACGCCGGTGACGGTGACCGATCCGGTCGTGACCGGCCTGGCACTCGCGGTGCCGAGCTCGTCTCGCGTCGTGCACGTCGTCGTGCGCAGCACGGTCGGCATCGCGCTCAAGCGCGCGGAGGTGATCGTGATGCCGGGCGACATCCGGTCGTCGAACGTGGCCGAGCTGCAGCGCACGATCCAGGGCTTCGAGCAGCGCTCGGCGCTTCGCATCGAAGGCGAGCACGCACCCGCGTCGGTGCTCGCGGTCGCGAAGCCGGGCGACGTGTACGCCACCGTGAGTGACGCGCCGGAGGGGCGCGCGAGCGCGTGCGCGATCGGGATGCCGGGCGAGGTCACCGATCCGGATCTCGACCAGAAGATTCCGATGCATCTCGACAAGATCGAGGTGCGCTGCGTCCCGCTCGACGAGCACGCGCAGGTCGTGCTCGTCGAGGTCCCGCCGTGGCCGCGGCTTGACTGACGGCCGTGTTACCGTCGACCCGCTGGTGTCGGAGGTCGCGACACGGATCGTCGAGTGCCCCGCGTGCGGGGCTCCGTTGCCGGACGATCACGGCGGCGAATCCGTCACGTGCGCTTCGTGCGGCAAGGTCGTCGAGCGCGCGGCCGATGTTCGCGAGCGCGACGCCGCGCTCGCGAACGTGGAGAGCTCGCACGCGCAGGCCGAGGCGCTCTATCGCAAGCTCGGTTCGCCGCCGACGCTTTCGCAACGCCTCGCTGCGGTCGTCGCCAACAAGTGGCTGTGGATCGTCGGCTTGCCGTTCATGCTGTCGTTCTTCCTCATCGCCGGCCACTGGATCGCGCACGTGGTCGAGGCGGTCTACGAGTACTTCACCCACGCGCGCCTCATCCACGTGGCGTCGAACGTCACGATCTACATGATGTACGACGGCTGGGCGTGTCTGCTGCTGGTCGCGGTGTTCGTGTGGAGCTTGTTCGGCGAGCGCGTCGACGCGCGCCGCGATCTGCAGGCCGCGCTCGCCGCCAAGCCACCGGAGACGCCCGGTGGCCCGGCGCGATGCCGCCAGTGCAGCGCGCCGATCGAGGTGCCGACGGGCGCGTTCGGCGTCCGCTGCCCGTATTGCGGCGCCGACAACCTCACGCAGGTTCCGACGGGCTGGGCGAACCGCGCGAACAAGATCGCGGCCGACGTCCAGATGTCGGTCGGGACCGCGCGCGAGCACGCCGCCTTGGGGCGGCGGCGCGTGCTCCGCGCCGCGATGTGGCGGCTTCCGCTCGCGGCGATCGTGGCGCTGTTCGGCGTGTGTACCGTCAGCCGAGGCAGCGGCTCGGAGTTCGACGCGTCGCGCGTCACCGCCGGCAAGTCGGGCCAGTACGGGCTGTTCGTCCACGAGAGTGGAGGCCGCGCGGATCGCGTGACACGACCGTTCTTCGAGTGCCGAGACGTCGAGCAGCGGACCGCGGACCATCAGCTCGCGGGCATGGCCTCGCTCTGGTGCGACGATCCGAAGGATCCGAACACGAGTTGCTTCGCCGAGGCGGTGTTCCCGCTCGTGCGCGGCGATCGCTTCCGCCTTGTCACGGCCGTCCCGGGCGGCGCCGCGGCGGGTTTCGAGCTCGCCGGGCGCGACTTCGGCGGCCTCGCCGCGCTCGGCGGCTACGGCGACGACGACTTCAAGATGCCGCTCGCGTCGGCGCGTGCCGGCGTGGCAGCGTTCGACGAGCCGATCGCGATCTCGGGCTGGTACTTGCTCGAGCTCACCGCCAAGTGGGACGCCGCGTTCTGGCCGTGCGTCGACACCAGCGGCGAGCGGTGAGCTATCGCAGCCCCGCGCCGTCGACGACGATCCCGACCTCCGGCTCCTCGCCGATCCGGATCAACGCCGACGCGAGCACGTCGGGCGTGGTCGAGCGATAGCGGTCGCGCAGCTTCTTGCCGCCCCAAGGGCCGAAAAGACCGCGCGCGACCGCGAGCAGGCCGTCGCCGACGACCGCCGCCGTGCGCTCGCCGATACGCGAGTCGTCGCGGTCGCCGGTGATGATCGACGGGCGCGCGATCACCCACGGCGCGCCGGAGCCCTTCACCGCTTCCTCGGCCCGGCCGCGGGCGCGCAGATACGCGCTGCGCGCGCCGGCGTCCGCGCCCACCGACGACAGGTACACGATGCGCGGCGCCGGCACCAGCGCCGCCTGCTTCACCGCGTCGACGACCATCGTCGTCAACCCGAGATCGACGCGCTCGTAAATGTTGCCGTCGACCCCGTCGGCCTTCGCCTTGCCGCGCGTGGTTCCGATCAAGATGTAGATCTGCGTGGGCCGCAGCTCGCGCATGCGCGCCGCGAGCGCGTCGACTTCCCACGGCGTGACGTCGATGGTCGCGCCCATCTCGGAGAAGCGCGCGCGCCAGTTCTCGAGCTGCTTCGAATCCGGGCGCACGTGCGCGATCGTTCGCGTGCCGCGCACGCACAGCTGGCGCACGACCTCGCGGCCGACGAAGCCGGTCGCGCCGAACACGAACGACTTCAGATCGAGCTCGATGGTCATCGCGAGCTATCCGAGCTTCGCGAGCGCGGCCTGCATCCGCGCCTTGAGCGGCTCGACCGCCGCCGGATCCTTGACGTTGATCACCGGCTCGGTGTCGTACTGCTCGTAGAACACGCTCGCCGGCGTCTCGCTCGGCACGCCGAGCGCCTCGCGGATGCGCTTGAAGTCGGGCACGAAGCCGCGATCGATCAGCGGCAGGATCGTGCCGGCGATCGTGCCGGTCAGGCCGCAGATGTAGACGATCACGTTCTTCGGCGTGAATCCGCCGGGCGGCAGTCCGATGCGCTTCTCGAGATCGGCGAGCCGGGGTCCCTCGAAGAAGCTCTCGACGCGGCCGACGTCGCCCTTCCAGCCCGGCGCCTCTTTCGGCCGGCTCACCGTGCCCCAGTACTTCAGGTGATTGCGATCGACGAAGCGCGCGAGCTCGTCGCGATAGCCGAGGTCGTCGGGATACGACGCGCCGTGTAGCAGCACCCACTTCGACAGATCGACGTTCGGATCGCGGCGCGCTTCGCTGCGCACCATGCTGAGGAACGGCGCCGAACCGGTGCCGGCCGCGACCATCACGCGCACGCGCGAGTCGGCGTCGCCGACCGTGTCGTGCACCGTGAACACGCCCGCCGCGACCGCGCGCATGTACATGCGGTCACCGTTCTTGAGCTTCCACAACAGGTGCGTGAGCGGGTTCTCCGATTCGGGCTTCGCGACCCAGCGGATGTAGAACTCGGTCGGCCCGTCGTCCTCGGGCGCCGACGCGATCGACATCGAGCGGCGCACCGAGCCGAGCTCGGGCTTCTCGGCGTTGTTCATGCCGAGCACGCAGTACTGGCCGGGCCGGAACCACAGCTTCTCCGCGGGCTTCTGGTCGGGCTGGACGCGGAATACCGTGAGCGCGTTGGTCAGATCGATGCGCTCGACGAGCGTGGCGTTGTACTCGAGGGGCTTGGCCATCGCGGGGACGCTATCACAACGTCAGCGCGGCTTCGTCGCGACGAGCGCCTTGAACTCGTGGGGCACCAGGCCCATCAGCCGATCCTCGATGCGCTCGTAGCGCAGGTCGCCGACCGTCGCGAGGTCGAGCTTGCCCGCGACCTGCTGCTCGAGCAGCTCGCGCGTGTAGCCGATCTTCGGCAGGTCGACACCGGCGTCGGCGGCGAGCGCGCGCAGCGCCCGGAAGTGGCTGCGCGTGGTCGCCAGGCCCTGCTGCGTGCGGTCGAGATCGACGAGATCGATCACGAACTCGACGTTCGCCTGCAAGCCCGAGCCGCGCGCGACCTGTTGCAGGTGGCCGAAGTGCGTCGACAGCTCGGGGTGGTCGAGGTGCGTCGACAGCCGCGGCCACGCCGAGACGTCGCCGAACTCGGTCACGATCGCGCAGCCGCCGGGCGCGAGCGCGCGCGCGATCCTCGCGACGAGCTGGAACGCGCCGGTCTGGAGATGAAACGGCTCGGGCGCGTCGTCGAGGTTCACGCCGGTGTCGGCGGCGACCGCGCTGATCTCGCGCACGAGCGCGGGGGTCGCCGTGCCCGTGCCGTCGAGCGCGAGCCCGAGATCGGCGCGCGACAGCTGGCGCGCTGGTAGATCGCCGACCATCTCGTTGCAGATCACCAGATCGAACGCGGCGTCGGGCAGCGCGACGGCGAGCGCGTCGCCTTCGATCCACTTCGCGGAGTCGCCGAGCCGCTCGCGCTGCGCGGCCGCGAGCGTCGGCGCGAGCTCGACGATCGTGTAGTCGACGTCGCGCCCGGCCGCGCGCAGCCGCGCGATCGCGTCGCGCGCGACGTAGCCGAGCCCGGCGCCGATCTCGAGCACGCGCACGCGACCCGGCGGGACCGCGCCGCGCGCGACGAGCGCGTCGACCAGCGCCTGCCCGTACGTGCGCCCGGCCAGCGCCGGATGCGGCACGCGGAACAGATGCGACAGCGTGGTCTCCTGGTGATCGAACTGCTCGTGCGCGTCGGCGATGCCGTGCCGGTAGTAGTCGGTGAGGAGCGCGGGCGGCGGCACCGGCTCGCCCGGCTTCCACGGCGCGTATGGCATCGTCGACGCGAGGTAGCGCGGCGCGAGCCCGGGGCGCTTCGCGTACACCGACCACGGCATCATCGAGAGCTTGAGCGCCTGCACGTCGCTGTGCACGAGCCGGCGCACGAGCGCGAGCAGCTTGTCGTGATCGAACTTGCCGCGCAGCTCGACGAGGCGCTTGTCGCCGTCGAACGCGTCCCACATGCGGGTCTCGTCGGCATCGAGGAACAGCTCCTGGATCGGCCGCTCGCCCCACGCCGTCCAGATCACGAGCCGGTCGTCGCGGCGCTGCCACACGTTCCACTTGCCCTTGATCGGCACGAACGCCCACAGGCCCTCGAGCTCGTCCTCGTCGGGCGGCACCAGCACCGCGTGGGCGGCGAGCACCTCGACGAACTGCTTCGGATCGGCATCGCCGAAGCGGCCGCCGAAGCGATCGATCGTCGCGTGCGTGTCGGCGCCGCCCGCGAACGCCTCGACGAGGTCGGCGATGTCGGGGCTCATCTCCATGAGATAGCCGTACAGATCGTGGAACAGGTACACCGCCCCCATGTGCGCGAACCACGACAGGTGCGCCGATCGGCGCAGCTTCACGGGGACGTCCATCGCTCGTTCGTATCACGCTATGTTCGCGGCGTGGCCTACCTGTTCGAGACCGAGGAGCACGCGCAGATCCGCGCGACCGCGCGCAAGTTCGCGCTCGCGCACATCGCACCGCACGGCGCGCGCTGGGAAGAAGACGAGGAGTTTCCCGTCGAGCTCTACGCGGCCGCCGGGCGCGCCGGCATCCTCGGCATCGGCTATCCGGAGGCGATGGGCGGGCAGGGCGGCGACCTCGGCCACGTCGTCGTCGCGGCCGAAGAGATCGTGCTCGCCGGCCGCTCGGTCGGGACGATGGTCGGGCTCGGCACGCACGGCATCGCGCTCCCGCCGATCGTGCGGTTCGGGACTCCCGACCAGCACGAGCGCTTCGTCGCCCCGACGTTGCGCGGCGAAAAGATCTCCGCGCTCGCGATCACCGAGCCGAGCGGCGGCAGCGATGTCGCGTCGCTCGCGACGCGCGCGGTGCGCGACGGCGACCATTACGTCGTCACCGGCGCGAAGACGTTCATCACGTCGGGCACGCGCGCCGATTTCGTCACCGCGGCCGTGCGCACGGGCGGCGAGGGCCACGCCGGCGTGTCGCTGCTCGTGATCGAGAAGGCGACGCCGGGCTTCGCCGTGTCGAAGAAGCTCAACAAGACCGGCTGGTGGGCAAGCGACACCGCCGAGCTCGCGTTCGACGGCTGCCGCGTGCCGGTCGCGAACCGGATCGGGCCCGAGCACGGCGCGTTCCCGATGATCATGATGAACTTCGCGTCGGAGCGGCTCGCACTCGCCGCGCAGTGCGTCGCGATCGCCGAGCTCGCGTATCGCGAGTCGATCGCGTACGCGCGCGAGCGCCACGCATTCGGCAAGCCGCTGACCGGATTCCAGGTCACGCGCCACAAGCTCGCGGACATGGCCAGCCGGATCGCGGCCGCGCGCGCGCTCGTCGGCGAGCTCGTCACGCGCGCGCTGCGCGGCGAGCAAGTCGCCGGCCTGGCCGCGATGGCGAAGAACGTCGCGACCGACATGCTGACGTTCGTGTGCGATCACGCGGTGCAGATCCACGGCGGCTACGGCTACATGCGCGAGACGCTGGTCGAGCGCCTCTATCGCGACGCGCGGCTGTATCCGATCGGCGGCGGCACGCGCGAGATCATGAACGAGGTGATCGCGAAGACGGAGGGTTACTGATGCAGGACGAGGTCACGACGTGGCGTGCGGTGCCGCCGGTGCTCTACGCGTGGTTCGTGCTCGAGGTCGCCTACACCGCGATCCAGACGGTCGTGTTCCACCAGATGTGGTTCGGCCCGCGCATCCTGCTCGTGTGGGCGGGAATCGGCATGGCGTCGGGCGTGTGCGCGACGTTCGGTTCGTTCGAGCTCGCGAGCCGGCTCACCGGAACGGCGCGGCTCGGCGCGCAGGTCGCGGCATGGTCGAACCTCGGGATGCTGCTGCTCGAGCTCCTGCTCGGCACGTACTTCGAGGTCTCGCACCACGTGCCGCACTGGCTGGTCCAGGTCGATACGTACCTGTGGTTCGGGATCGACCTCGCGATCGCGATCGGCTGGACGCTGGCGGCGCTGCGCTACAAGGCACTCGCGGCCGCCGCGATCACGGTCGCGGCGATCTGCGGCCTGCCATACGAGGTGTACGACGGGCTGTTTCGGATCGGTGCCGGTTCGTGGCTGCATTCCGCGCTCGTCGCCATGCACGTGCTCGCGCTCGGCGCGCTCGTCGTCGCCTCCGCGCGCGGCCGTGCCCACGTCGATCCGGTGCGGGCCCAGCGCGGGCTGCGCATGATCGCCGGCTCGATGCAGTTTCGTGTGGTCGCCGGCGTGCTCGGCGCGGTCGCGCTGGCGATGGCGGCGGCCTCGACGGGCGAGGCCGGCATCGGGCTGATCAAGGCCGGACTCCTCGGCGCCGCAGCGATCGGCCTGATCGCCCACGCGCTGTTCGTGTGGGGGTTGCTCGACGCCACGCGCGCGGCGGTGCCGGAGCTGCCGCGCTGGCTGCTCGTCCCGGCGGGCGCCGGCACGGCGTGGACGGCGGGGGTCGCGTTTCGCCAGCTGGTCGCGCTGTACCACGCGCTCTACGGCAGCGACGTCAACGATGCCATGGACGTCATTCAAGCGCTGACGGTCCCGCAGCTCGCCGCGATGTCGGTCGCGCTGATCTTGGTCGTGATCGCGATCGGCATCTTCGCGCAACGGCGCGGCGACGCGGCGGCGAGCATCGAGGTCTCGGGGCGCGGTGCGACCGCGATCGTGCTGTGGCTGATCAGCGCCGCGGTGACGACGTGGCTGGTACCGACCGCGAAGTCCAGCGGCGCGGGTGCGATCTACGTGGTGCTCTCGGTCGGCGCGATGCTCGCCGCGATGCTGCTGTTCGCGGGTCTGTGCCGGCGCGCCGCCGGCATGATGACGAGCGGTGCCGCGCTGCCGGGCGCGCGCGTCGTGCGCTAGCCGATCGCGGAGAGCGCGCGATCGAGATCCGCCGCCGCGAGCCGCGAGTTCGCGCGCACGCCTTCGACGAGCTCGTCGTGATCGCCTTGGTTCGCCTCGAGGTACGCGCCGACGCAGCCCGGGTGCATGTAGCCCGCGCCGCGCGTCACCATCGCGCCGGTGTCGATCTCGCGCTCGATCGCGACGCGCAGCGAATCCTTCTCGATCGCCTGCTGGCACTGCATGCACTTCGCGCGTCCGGTCGGCGCCTTGTCGGCGTACGGGAAGCCGCCCGGCTTGGCGTGGCCGCCCGCGATCGCGCTCGCCATCTTCTGCTCGAGCTCGGCGCGGTTCGGCACGGTGCCCGCGAATCCCTTGAGCGCCTCGCCGAGCTCCTTCGGCAGCTTCTCGGCCGCGCACATCAGGTGATGCCAGCGCAGGCTCGGCGCATCGCCGAACGCGTTGGGCGCCTCTTCCCCGAAACGCAGCTCGCCCTTCGCGATCGCCTTCTTGCACGTGCGGCAGCTCGCCCGCCCCGATTTCGCTTCCTCGATCACGTTCGCCATCGCGGCTTGTGTACCATGCGCGCCGATGTCCCGTGCCGAACAGCCGTATCCGGTCATCGCGACGCGCGTCGACTCGCGGTCGCCCGAGTTCCGCGCGAATCACGAGGCGAACACCGCCGCGGTCGCGAAGCTCGCGGCCGCGCTCGCCGAGGCGACCGTCGGGGGCGGCGAGAAGTACACGTCGCGCCACCGCGCCGCGGGCAAGCTGCTGCCGCGCGAGCGCATCGAGCTGCTCCTCGATCGCGACTCGTACTTCCTCGAGCTGTGTCCGCTCGCCGGCAAGGACGTGCCGGGTCACACGCCCGGCGCCGGCTTCATCGGCGGCGTCGGGCGCGTGTCGGGCGTCGAGTGCACGATCAGCGCGAGCGAGTCGACGGTCAAAGGCGGCGCGGTCAGCGAGATGACGGCCGTGAAGTCGGCGCGGCTCGCCGAGGTCGCCGACCACAACCGGCTGCCGACGATCTCGCTGATCGAATCAGCCGGCGCCGATCTGCCGAACCAATCCAAGATCTTCGTCCCGGGCGGCCGGCTGTTTCGCGAGCTCACGCGGCGCTCGCGCGAGCGCATTCCGTCGATCTGCCTCGTGTTCGGCAGCTCGACCGCGGGCGGCGCGTACATCCCCGGCATGAGCGACTACATCGTGATGGTCGAGCAGCAGGCGCAGGTGTACCTGGCCGGGCCGCCGCTCGTGAAGATGGCGATCGGCGAGGACGTCGATCACGAGCAGCTCGGCGGCGCCGAGATGCACGCGCGCACGAGCGGCGTCGCCGACTATCTGGCGCGCGACGAGCGCGACGCGATCCGGATCGGCCGCGAGATCGTCGCGCACCTCGACTGGAAGAAGGCCGCGGCGCCGAGCGAGCGAGAGATCGAGCCGCCGCGGTACGACGCCGACGAGTTGCTCGGCATCGCGTCGCCCGACGTCAAGGTGCCGTACGACGCGCGCGAGGTGATCGCGCGCATCTGCGACGGCTCGCGGTTCTCCGAGTTCAAGCCGCTGTACGGCGCGACGCTCGTGTGCGGGTGGGCGCACCTGTGCGGGTTTCCGGTCGGCATCCTCGCGAACAACGGGATCTTATTTTCGGATTCGGCGCAGAAGGGCGCGCAGTTCATCGAGCTGTGCAACCAGACCGACGTGCCGCTCCTGTTCCTGCACAACATCACCGGCTTCATGGTCGGCAAGAAGGTCGAGCAGGAAGGCATCATCAAGCACGGCGCGAAGCTCATCAACGCGGTGTCGAACTCGACGGTGCCGGCGATCACGATCATGACCGGCGCGAGCTACGGCGCCGGCAACTACGCGATGTGCGGCCGCGCGTACGCGCCGCGCTTTCTGTTCACGTGGCCGAATCACCGCATCGCGGTGATGGGCGGCAAGCAGCTCGCCGGCGTGCTCGACATCATCCAGCGCGAGGCCGCGGCCAAGCGCGGCGAGCCGGTCGACGAGCAGAAGCTCGGCGCGATGAAGGCGATGACCGAGCAGATGATCGACAAGGAGAGCGATCCGTACTTCGCGACCGCGCGGCTGTGGGACGACGGCATCATCGATCCGCGCGACACCCGCACCGTGGTCGCGATCGCGCTGTCCGCGGCGTACTCGGCTCCCGTGCGCGGCACGACCAGCTGGGGTGTGTTCCGCCACTGAGGTAGCGCTACCACTGGAGGCCGAACGCCAGCGTGAGGCCGGCCACCGGACCTTGTGGCGTCACGCCGAGCTCGAGGCCCGGGCCGATCCGCACGTGATCGCCGCCAAAGTCGACTCCTCCACGCGGCACGATCATCGGGGCGGTCGAGCTCGTGGCCATGCCATTGGAGTCCGTGTAACCGGTGTGCGAGAGGCCGGCGTCGAGACCGGCGTACGCGCACACCATGTTCACCGCGAAGCAGCCGCGTGCCTCGATCCCGCCGCGGACCTGCAGCGTCGAACCCGTACTGCTGCTCTCGTCGACCTCCTTCGCACTGCTCGCGAGGACCATGCCGTGCCACCACAGAGGCGAGCTACCGATGCGCACACCGCCCGCGAGGGCCGGCGCGACATACATCGCGCCTTGCGTGCCGCCGTAGTCGATCACCAGCTGCGCGTAGCGGTCGACGTCGACGGTTGGCGGTGCCGACGTCGCAGGCTGGGCTGTTGACGCGGTCGCCGGTGCGGGCGCAGGCTCGGTCAGCGACGACTGCGCGGCGGCGATCGAGGCGGTGACGAGGAGGGTCGCGAGGGTAACGAGCGTCTTCATGGCCCGGCCTTCAGCAATGGTCGGACCACGTAGCAAATGCCCGGATTCACATGAAAGCCCGTCGAGCTTTCACCAGGTATCTTCCACCACGTGTTGCTCGAGTTGAGGACGAGCCCGAGGAGCTGTGGGCATTGTTCGACGTGCTCAACGTCGCGTGCGGCGGCCACGCCGGCGACGACGCGAGCATGGCGCGCATCGCGGCGTTCTGCGCGACGCGCGCGCGCCCGCGGTTCGGCGCGCATCCGTCGTTTCCGGATCGCGAAGGATTCGGGCCGGCGGTCGATCGTGATCGCGGAACGTGCGCTCGCCGCGCCCGCGCGCTCGCGGCGAGCGGCCGCGGCGACGCGATCTGCGTGCACGGCGACACGCCGGGCGCGCTCGCGATCGCGCGCGCGGTGCGCGAGGCGCTCGGATGATCGAGTGGGTAGCGCTCGGCGAGCGCGTGATCCGGTACTGGTCGCGATCGCGCTGTCGGCGGCGTACTCGGCGCCGGTGCGCGGCACGACCAGCTGGGCGTGTTCCGGCACTGAGGTAGCGCTACCACTGATACGCGAGCGCGGCCGTGAACCCGAGCTGATCCCAGCCGGTGTGGTCGAAGCCGACTTCGACGCCCGGGCGCACGCGGAGACGCTCGCTGCCGATGTCGAGGCCCACGCGCGGGATGATCTCGCCGCCGTGCCTGTTGTCGTTGTCGTCCTCGGCCATGTACTGCGTCCGCGAGTACGCCGCGTCGACACCGCCGACCACGCACGCGATCCCGTTCAGTGCACAACCGCGAGCCTCGAGTCCGGCGCGCACTTGCAACACCGAGCCCGAGTACGTGAGCTCGTCGACACCGCCGGCGCTGCCGGTCATGACCTCGGCGTGCACCCACAGCGGTCCGTGGTCGAGGCGCATGCCGCCTTCGACGGTCTCGCCGAGGATCATGGCGCCTTGCGTACCGCCAAACACGCCGCCGAGTTGCAGGTAGTGTGAGGGCTCCTGCGCAGGCTCCGGCGTCGCGGTCGCGGTCAGCGACGGTTGCGCGGCTGCGATCGCGGTGGTGGCCAGGAGCGTGGACAGGATGAGGATTGTCTTCATGGCCGAACGACATAGGCAATGGTCGGACCAGCGTTGCAACTGACTGGAAGTTGGTTCCAATTCGCGTAAGTAGCCGATCGCGATGTCGAGCGTTCACCATGGCTGGTCGACCAGCCAGCAGTATGTTTCGACCAGGTGCTGCTCGAACTGGACGCCGGCGAGCGCGAGGACGAGCCCGAGGACCTGTGGGCGTTGTTCGACGTGCTCAACGTCGCGTGCGGCGGCCACGCCGGCGACGACGCGAGCATGGCGCGCATCGCGGCGTTCTGCGCGACGCGCGCGCGGCCGCGGATCGGCGCGCATCCGTCGTATCCGGATCGCGAACACTTCGGTCGTCGAACGATCGAGCTGTCGGAAGATTCACTCGTCGCATCGATCGCCGCGCAATGCGCGGCGCTCGCGCGGATCGCCGGCGACGTGCACTGGGTGAAGCCGCACGGCGCGCTCTATCACGACGCGGCGGCGCGGCCGGAGCTCGCGCGTGCGGTCGTGCGCGGGGCGATCGCGGCGCTCGGCCCGCGCTTCGCGGTGATCGGGCCGCCTGCCGGTGCGCTGCTCGACGCGGCCGCCGCGGCCGGGCTCGCGTACCTGCGCGAAGGCTTCGCCGATCGCGCCACGCGTGCGGACGGCTCGCTCGTGCCGCGCGGCGAGCCGGGCGCGCTCGTCACCGATCCCGCTCGCGCGGCCGAACAGGCCCGCGCGCTCGCGGCGAGCGGTCGCGTCGACGCGATCTGCGTGCACGGCGATACGCCGGGCGCGCTCGCGATCGCGCGCGCGGTGCGCGAGGCGCTCGGATGATCGAGTGGGTGGCGCTCGGCGAGCGCGCGATCCGGTTCGCGCGGCCGGCGGGCGTGTCGCCGCGCGCGCTCGTGCGTGCGATTCGCGCCTGGCCGGGCGTGATCGACGTCGTGATCGCGCGCGAGGACGTCGCCGCGTACTTCGCCGGCGCGCCGCGCGTGCCCGAAGATCCGTTCGCAGGCGCAGCCGACGACGCGCGCGATCCGGTGCGCGAGCACGTGCTGCGCGCGGTCTACGACGGCGAGGATCTCGACGCGATCGCGCGCGCGACCGGTGTCGCGCGCGACGACATCATCCGCCGCCACGCGGCCGCGACCTACACGGTCGACGCGATCGGCTTCCAGCCGGGATTCGCGTATCTGGTCGGGCTCGATCGCGGTCTCGCGCTGCCGCGGCGCGCGACGCCGCGCACCCGCGTGCCGGCCGGCTCGATCGGGATCGCCGGCGACGCGACGTGCGTCTACCCGTTCGATTCGCCGGGCGGCTGGAACCTGGTCGGGCGCGTCGTCGGCGCCGAGCTGTTCGGCGAGCGCGGCGCGCTGCTCCAGCGCGG
>Ga0335083_10006304_pt1 | contig 14854 bp, 14 predicted proteins | sample Lox_Sample_42_FD_206716 | JGI IMG/M metagenome (GOLD analysis project Ga0335083, IMG submission 206716) | Soil microbial communities from Loxahatchee National Wildlife Refuge, Florida, United States - Lox_Sample_4.2 | ecosystem: Environmental > Terrestrial > Soil > Wetlands | place: USA... | reverse complement strand
TCCTCTACGGCGCGCACATGTTCGTGGCCATCGTGGACGACGAGGCCCGAACCTACCGCTATCACCACCTGATCAAGGAGGTTCTCCAGACCGAGTTGCACGCCCGGAACGCGGTCCAGGAGAAGCGGCTGCATGAGGCGGCCGCGCACTACATGATCGAGACCGGCCAGGCGGGCGCGGCCGCGCGGCACTTGCTCGCCGCCGGTGCACAGGCCGCGGCCTTCAGCCTGCTCAACGACGGGGTCGTCCGCGACGTGCTGACCAACCCGGCCGTCAGCAGCGCGCTCGACCTGGACGAGATCCGCCCGGAGCTGTTCGCGGGCGCACCCGAGTTCTTGCTGCCCTTGGCGGCTGAGCTGCTGTGGCGGGGGGCGTTCGAGCGCGGCTCGCGGGCCGTCGCGCTCGTCCGCCAGTGCCGTGTCGACCCGGCCCGGCAACCCGAGCTGGCGGTGCGGCTGGCCCTGGTGAACATGCTTCACTGCACGTTCATCGGGCAGTTTGACGAGGCTGTGGCGTACCGGGAGCAGGCACGGCCGATCGAGACCGAGGCGGACGGGGTCGCGGACTGGATCGTGACGCTCGACACCTTGGCCATGTACTGCCACAGCTACCTGGGCCACTTCGGCCAGGCCCGGCAGCTCGCCGATGCCCTTACCTCGGCCCAGGTGAGTGCTCCGCTGACCGAGGTTCTCTGCCCCGGGGTGATCAGCCAGGCGCGGCTCCTCGAGGGGGCCCTGGAAGAGGCCGGCATCCTGGCCGATAGCGCCCTGGCCGCGGCCCGCCGCCTCCACTTCGACCGCCACTATTTCAACTTCCACGCACTGCGGACCACGGCCCTGCTCGCTCTGGAGCGCGGCGATCTGGCCGCCGCCGCCGAGCCGACCGAACGCGCCCTGGAGATGGTCGGCAGTGCCAGGCCGGCCTTCAATTACCTGGCCCAGCTGGACCGGGCCCGGATCTGGGCGGCGGGCGGCAGCCTGGACCAGGCCCTCGCCTCGCTGCCCGCGACGCGCTCGGCGCTCAAGAGCGACCACTCCGTTCTGCTCGCCGGGGCCGACGAGCTCGAAGCCCGTGTCCGCCTCAGCCTCGGCGACCAGAACGGCGCCCGCAGGGTCGCCGGGCAGCTGCCCGGCGACCGGCACATGATCATGTCGGCCATCATCGCCCTGGCCGCCGGCCACCCCGAGGAGGCGGCCCTGGCGCTGAGCGATGCCCCGGCCGAGGGGACCACGATCCGGTCCGATCTGGAACTGCGGCTGCTGCGCGCGGACATCGCCGTCAGCCGGTCCTCACCCGAGGCACCGGACCTGGTCCGACGGGCCCTGACCGCGGTGGAGCGGCACGGCTTCGTCCAGACCGTTCTGGACACCGCTCCGCAGCTGATCGAGCACGTGATCTCCAACGCAGATCTTTACCCCAAGACCAGGCGGCTGTCGCCGCTGATCACGGCGGGCATCAAGGCGCGCAGGCGCGCCGCGCCAGCTCCCCGGCAGGGCAGGCTTCTCGACCCGCTGACCGCCGCGGAGATACGGGTGCTGGAAAAGCTGGCCGAACGGCTCACCTATACCGAAATGGCGGCGGAGCTGCATCTGTCGCTCAACACGGTGAAAACCCACCTGCGCCGCGCCTACATGAAGCTCGGCGCCACCTCCCGTTCGTCCGCCATCCAGCGTGCGACCTCGCTGGGCATTTTGTGATCAAGCCCGGTTACGTCGGACCGCGTTCCTACCCGGCAAACGCCGGCGCGGGCAGGCCCGCCGCGCCTGGACGGCAGACGAACGTCGCGCCCGCATGCGGTTGCCTCTTCAGCTGATCCGCGCTCAGCCGGTAAGCAGCCGAGGTCACATACAGGTCCGCCAGGTCCGGCCCGCCAAAGGCGCAACTCGTCACCTGGGAAACCGGCAGGAAAACCTCGTCAAGCAGCACGCCAGCCGGTGAGAAGCAGCGGACCGCTCCGCCGCCGAAGCACGCCACCCAGACGTTCCCCTGACTATCGGCGGTCATCCCATCGGGTATCCCGTGCGCGCGCTCGATCGTGACCAGCCGTCTCCTGTGGCCGGCCGAGCCGGCCTCGATGTCGTAGCCGAAGACGTCGACACCCTGCGTGGCTGAGTCGATGAAGTACATCAGGCGGCCATCCGGGCTCCACGCGATGCCGTTCGATTGCGTGACAGCGGGCACTACCCGCTCGACCGACCAGTCCGGATCAACCCGGTACAGGGCCCCGGCATGGGGCGCCACGTCATAGGACATCGTCCCGGCGAGGAGCCGGCCGGCCGGGTCGCACTTCGCGTCGTTCATCCGGTTGCCGGGAGCATCGCGCTCGACCGGCGCCGTCAGCTCAAAACCCTCCCCGTTCTCCGCGGCCACGGCGATGCCGTCGCGTACCGCGAGCACGAGCCCGCCGCGGTGCCGGGGGACAGCCGCGCCTACCTCCTGCCCGACGGGAAAGGAGCTCAACTCGGCTCCGGACTGGTCATAACGGAAGACCACGCCGCCGGTCAGGTCGACGAACAGCAGCGTCTGACTCCGCTCATCCCAATGTGGCGCCTCGCCCACATCGGCGCGGAGGTCGGCGAACACCTCGACGCCGGCACTCGCGGAACGGCCCATCTTCCACCCTGCCTGGTTAGCTGACCCGCCTGTCTGGTGACAGTACTGGCCAGCAAGCCGGCGCATGTCGCAATCACCCGGAATCGGGTGACTACGCGACCCCGGCCAACCAGCATGCTTGCTGCACAAGCCACCTAGCGAGGCGCAACCCGCATGCGATCAGGTACCGATGGCTCACGCTGAGCTGATTGAGAACCTTCTCGCGCACCCCGCCGCGATCGCAGAGGTGCCGCTGTTCGTCCTGGCCCTGCTGCTCGTGCGGGGCTTGCCGGGGGCTCAGCGGATCCTATCCCGCGCGCCCTGATGCCCTTGCTCAGCCCTACGCCAGTGGTTGATGCTGTGAAGAACGCTCAAGCTAGCTGGCGGCTCCGGGAGAAGGTAGATTCATGGGCTCATCGACGCGGATCATCCGGGCGGCGCTGCTGGCGGCCGCCGCCGCGGCACTGGTCGCCGCCGCTTTCCTGCTGAGCGAGAAACACCAGCAGGCCGAGGCGGCCGTGCAGAATATCCAGGACCAGCTTGATGCCCTGGATCCGGCCACGCGGGCTGCGGTCATCGCCCGGCTGACCTCAGACGAGGTCAAGAAGGTCCGCGGCAAGAAGTCCTGACGCACCGGCGCTGCCCGGGGTGGCGACCGGTCGTTTACCCATGCTGTCTTGTCCCATCGGCGGGATGCCTTACCGGAGAAAATCGATATCACTAAGATCTAGATGTGATATCAGGCCCGCCGATTGGAGGAGGACCAGATGGCCCGGTTCCCGACCGGCCTGCGCATGCCGGTCGTCAACACCGGCACCCTCTACCAGTGACGGCAGCGACGGAACCGTGGTGACCGAACGCAAGAGCGTCCTGCTGCGACTGGACCCCGCCGTCCACGACGCGCTGGCCAGATGGGCCAGCGACGAGCTGCGCAGCACCAACGCGCAGATCGAGTTCCTGCTCCGCCGCGCGCTCGCCGACGCCGGGCGGCTGCCCGGCCGCGCCAGGCCGATGCGGCCGCGCGGCCGGCCACCCGCCGCCAGCCGCACCGGAACCAGCGCGCCACCGCCCGGCGACGACCAGCCCGGGTGAGGTCATGGCCCGGGGTGGACCGCTGGTGGTGGTTACTCTCGGATCCCGATCGCCTCGACCGGCCGCATGCGGAGCGCCCGCCGCGTTGGCACGGACAGGGCCACCAGGGCCAGCAGCGCCGAGACGCCGAGGATCGCGGCGAGCCAGCCGGCTGGCGCGTACGGACGGAAGCCTCCGGTGAGCGCGTGGCTGAGCGGCAGCAGCGCGGTGGCCGTGATCGCCAGTCCGAGGCCGAGGCCGATGGTGATGATCAGGATGGCCTCCCAGCGCGCCATCGACCGGACCTGGCGGGTGGTGGCGCCGGTGAGCCGCAGGAGCGCTAGCTCGCGACGGCGCCGGAGCGCGATCATGACCAGCGTGTTGACGACGGCGATCGACGTGAAGGCGAACATCATCGCGACGAAGAACGGGCCGAGCCAGTGGTTCAGCTCACGGTCGGCGTCGGCCGCGGTGACGAACGAGGCGCTGTCGCTCACCTGGAGTCCGGGGTACCGCTGAGCCAGCGCCTGCAGGCGGGTGGCAGCCGCCGCCGGCTGGTCGGTCTGGACGAGGATCGTGCCGAGCAGCGGGGTGGTCAGGTGACCGGCGGCGAGTTCGGGGGCGAGCAGGGCGTCCCCGAAGGCCAGATCGCGGGTGTAGATCGCCACGACGGTGGCGCGAGCGGGCGTGCCGTCGCCCAGCATCATCGTCATGCGGTCGCCCACGCGGGCGTGCACGGCGGCGGCGCGGTGCCGCCCGAGCGCGATCGCGTCGCCGTGCAGCGCGCTCAGGGACCCCGCGATCACGCCGACGTCGAGGCCGCCGCCCTGCCCTCCGGCGAGGATCTGGGCCGGGGTGGTGTCATCGGGGGCGCCGGGGCCCGGGCCGAGCGTGGTGGACGTCAACGCGACGGCCGAACGGACTCCGGGTATCGCTCGCGCGTCGGCCAGAGCGGCGGCGGGGAGACCCGGCCCGGCGCTGGTGAGGGCGAGCTGGCCGGTCAGACCCGCCTGCCGCTGCTGGCTGGTGGCGTGCTCGATGGTGGTGGTGCTGAAGAAAAGGGTGCAGCTCAGGGCGATGGTGAGCACGAGCGGAGTGCTGGCTGAGGAGAAGCGCCGGGTGGCGGCGCCGAGGTTGGCGGAGGCGAGGAACCCGCCCACGGGGGAAAACGCCGCGAGCGGCGGTGCCAGCAGCCGGGCGACCACGTACGGCACGATCGGGCCGAGGAAGGCGGCCGCCACCACGAGGAAGATCGCGTTCAGCTCCGATGTCGCCGCGGCCGTATCCGGGGCGGTGGTGGTGGCCGAGACCGCGAACAGCGGAATCGCGGCGGCGAGCGCGACCAGCCCGCCGATGACCCGTCCGGGTCCGAGCAGCCGTGGCTCGGCCGCGGCGTCGGTGAGCGCGACCGCCGGCGGCACGCGGGCGGCGCGCCGTCCGGCGGCCAGCACCGCGATCAGCGCGGCGGCGACTCCGGCGACGATGGCAGCGGCGGCAGCCAGCCAGTCGTAGCTGAGGGTGAAGTTCGGCGGCACGATGCCGTGACGCAGCATCCCGTCGGCGAGGGCCCGGCCCAGCACGATCCCGGGCCAGATCCCGGCGGCCGAGCCGACCAGCGCGACGATCACCGCCTCCCACGCGATCATGCGCCGGATCTGACCGGGCGTCGCGGCCACCGCCCGCAGCAGCGCGATCTCGCGCTCGCGTTGCTGGATCGACAGGCCCAGCGTGCTGGCCACCACGAAAATCGCGATGAACACCGCCAGCCCGCCGAACGCTGCCGTCACCGGGATCAAGGTGGTGCGGGAGAGCGCGAGCTCCGGATACTCGGCCGCGCCGCGCGCGGCGCCGGTCAGCACCTGCGCGCCGCCGGCCGCCGCGCTCAGGCGGCTGACGTCGAAGCCGGGAGCGGCGAGCACGCCGATCGCGTCGAGGAGGCCCGGATGCCCGGCCAGTCGCGTTGCTTCCGCATCGGTCAGGAATATCGCCGCCTGCTGGGAGACGGGGTGGCTGGGCCGGGCCACGCCCACCACCGTGACCGTGCGCGCGGCCTCGGTGGCCGCGAGGGTCAGCCGGGCACCGAGCGTGGCGGGGTAGCCGGTGACCACCTCGTCGGGCCCGGCGGGCGGGCGTCCGGCGGTCAGCACGTACGGCGTCAGCGCGGCGCTGCTCCAGCCGTGGGCGACCGTGGCCCTATCGCCGAGCCCGGTGGGGACCGACACGTCGCCGATCGCCGAACGGACTCCGGGCACGGCTTCCAGCCGCGCGGCGAGCGCGGCGCTAACCCGCGCTCGCTCGCTGAGCGGGACATCGTGGCCGACGCCGGCCTGCTGCGGCCCGGTCACGACCGCCGCAGCGCCGGCGTAGCGCTCGACGGGCGGATGCGTGCGCAGGATGGACTCGAGCTGCATGCCCCAGGCCATCGAGAGCACGGCCGCGGCGAAGAGGGCGATCAGCGCGCCGGCGAACGTGCCCAGGCGGCCGCGAGAGCTGAGGACGGCGAGACGCAGCATCGTCAGGCCCCCAGACGCGCGAGGTGCTCGGCGACTTGGTCGGCGCTGGGGCCGTCGAGCGTCCCGGCCACCCGCCCGTCGGCAAGCAGCATGACGCGGTCGGCATGCGCCGCCGCCACCGGGTCGTGGGTGACCATCACCACCGTGTGCCCGTCCTCGTCCACGACCCCGCGCAGCAGGGCGAGCACCCCGCGTCCGGTCTGGGTGTCCAGCGCTCCGGTCGGCTCGTCGGCGAATACCACCTCGGGCCGGGTGATGAGGGCCCGGGCGATCGCGACCCGCTGCTGCTGGCCGCCGGACAGCTGCGAGGGACGGTCGCGCAGGCGCTTCTCCAGCCCGACCCGGGCGGCGATCTCACGCACGGCCGAGCGTCGCGGCCGGCGACCGTCCAAGCGCAGCGGCAGGGCAATGTTCTGCGCGACGGTGAGCGACGGCAGCAGGTTGAAGGCCTGGAAGACGAAACCGATGCGCTCACGCCGCAGGACCGTCAACCGCCGCTCGCTGAGCTGCGCCAGGTCGGCGTCGCCGAGCACAACACTCCCGGAGGTGGGCCGGTCCAGCCCCGCCGCCACGTTCAGGAGCGTGCTCTTGCCCGAGCCAGATGGCCCCATGATCGCGGTGAACGACCCCCGCGAGAGTGCGGCGCTGACGCCGTCGAGGGCGGCAACCGCTCCTTCGCCCCGGCCGTAGACCTTGCGGACATCGCGGAGCGCGACCGCCGGAATCGAGGCGGGAGCCTTGGGTGTGAGGCGAGTCGGGTTGATCATGAAGCGAACGTACGGCCCGGCCACCGGATCCACATCGTCGGGAAGCTGGATTCCGGTTCCTACCGGCCGACGATCGGTGCTCCTACTTAGGTAGGAGGCGGGGATGAGGGGCGTGGAGTACGTTCAACCCGTGAGCCAAGTCCGAGATCTCGCACGCCGCTACTGGTTTGACGTGCTGGTCGCGGTCCTGGCCATCGCGGCCATGGTTGAGGTGGTGCTCGGGCACGGTTCGCCCGGAGCCCCTGCCACGACGCTCTGGTTCTCCGTTCCGGCGATCGCGATCCTGGCGCTCGCGGTCTTCGCGCGCCGGCGCTTCCCGTTCGCGGGTCCGGCGGTGTACTGGCTGCTGGGCGCGGGGATTTCGTTCGTCGATCCGCTCCTGATCCCGTACGCCGACGCTCTGTTCCCCATCGGGATGGCGGACGCGTTCCTGCTCGGGAACCTCCGCGACGTCCGCCGTGCGGCGTTCGGCCTGGCGGTCGTCATCGGCGGCGCGGTGACCATCGTCTCCAACGTCCCCGGACACGCAGCCAGTCAGCTCGTCGTCGTCCCGCTCGAGTTCACGATCAGCTGGGTCGCCGGCTTCGCCCTGCGCGAGCGTGCCGTGCAGGCCGAGGCGGCGGAGTCGCGTGCGACCCAGGCCGAACGGACCCGGGACACCGCCGCCCGCATCGCGGTGGCCGAAGAGCGGACCCGGATCGCGCGCGAGCTGCACGACATCGTCGCCCACGCCGTCAGCGTGATGGTGCTCCAGGTCGGGGCCGTCAGGCATAAGCTCCCCGCCGCGTTGCCCGAGGATCGCGAGGCGCTGATGGGCGTCGAGCAGGCGGGGCGCGCCGCCCTGGCGGAGATGCGTCACCTGCTGGACGCGATGCGTGAAGACGGGGAACCCGCCGAGCTCGGCCCCCAGCCGGGGCTGGACCGTCTTGACGCGCTGCTGCGAGACGTCGGACGCGCCGGACTCCCGGTGCGGTTGCACGTCGACGGTCATCCCCCCGACCTGCCCCGCGGGATCGACATCTCGGCCTACCGGATCGTCCAGGAAGGTCTCACCAACGCACTCAAGCACGCACACGCGACCCAAGCCGACGTCGCGCTCACCTACGCCTCGGACCAGCTACGGATCGAAGTCAGCGATAACGGTCATGGCGCCGCGGGAAGCGCTGGTCATGGTCACGGGCTCATCGGAATCCACGAGCGCGTCAAGCTCTACAACGGCGAGATGACCACCGCGACCACCGCTGCCGGCGGCTTCACTCTCACCGCATGCCTCCCGCTGGACGGGTACCGGTCGTGAAGATTAGCGTCCTCATCGCCGATGACCAGTCGATGGTCCGGGCCGGCTTCCGGATGCTGCTCTCCGGCGAACAGGACATCGAAGTGGTAGCCGAAGCGAGAGACGGGCTCGAGGCGGTGGCCAAGGCCGCGCGGCTTGACCCGACCGTGATCCTGATGGACATCCGGATGCCCGAGCTCGACGGACTCGAGGCGACCCGGCGGATCATCGCCGCCGACGACGCCGCCCGGATCCTGATCCTCACGACCTTCGGCCTCGACGAATACGTCTACGAGGCACTCCGCGCCGGGGCGAGTGGGTTCGTGCTCAAGGACGATCCTCCCGAACAGCTGATCGGCGCCGTGCGCACGGTCGCTGCCGGGGACGCGCTCTTGTCACCCGCGATCACCAAGCGCGTGATCAAGCAATTCACCCGCATCCCCCGCCCCGTGCCGCCGAAAGAACTAGACGAACTCACCGCACGAGAATTGGACATCCTCCTGCTCATCGCCGACGGCCTGTCCAACGCGGAGATCGGCCGGCAGCTCTACATCAGCGAGACGACGGTCAAGACGCACGTCACGCACATACTCGCCAAGCTCGGGCTCCGCGACCGCGTGCAGGCGGTCGTACTCGTACACCAGGCTGGGCTCTTCGAGAAGCGCTGACCTGCGGATTCTCGCGGCTCTACGAGCTGGTTGCAGCACCGGCGGAGAAGACACGTTCCGCCACTACTTCATCCTCGTTGTATTCCCCGGGGTCGCACCAACGCGCAGATCGCCGCGCAGCTGCACATCAGCGTCCGCACAGTCGGCTCGCACCTGGACCGGATCCGGGACAAGACCGGCTGCCGCCGCCGCGCCGACCTGACCCGCCTGGCCCTCAGCGCACGCCTGGTCTAGCCAGGCCCGCCCGGCCCCGGTGCCTGTGGGTCGTCTGACCCCGGCCGCTGCCGCTACCCAAAAGGGGTCAGCCCACCCCTGCCCTGGGCACCGCCGGGCCGACGAGACTGCTGCTGATCGATGAGAGAAGGACCCGGGCCGTGCCCGGTAATGACCCCGGGGAGGTCAGCGATGAATCATATCCGCACCGGACGACCGGGGGCCGGGAACGAAAGCCCGTGCCAAGGGCGCTCGCGCGGGCCGCGTCTTCCGGGAAGGTTCCGGGACATGGCGGCCTGGGCCGGGCGGTGCCTCTGGCTGGCTGGCCGGACGGTGATCCGCGCGGTCAGGATGGCCCACCACGAGCAGGTGTCCATGTGGGAATGCGTCCTGCTCACCAGCGGGGTGGCGCCGCTGACCGCAGCCGGTCCGCTGCGCTGGGTTCCGTCGCTGGGCAGTTACCGGCTCGTCGGCAGCCACCTGCCGGCCCAGGACCCGAGCGAAGCGGGGCGGTAACCCAGGCTGGCGGCCGCAGCATGCGGGCCGCGTCAAGATAGGCCCGTTCGGCCCCTTCAGGTCTCGATCGTGGCGACGTTCCGCGCCATCGGCGGCGGACCGGCGGCTGGATCCGCGCCGTGAAGATCCGGGATCACGTGGGTGGCGATGTACCGCTCGTGCTCGGACTGCGGGTCATGTCTGCTCCCCCCTCTGAAGCACGACCAAGGGTGCGATTTTCCCACGCTGGCCGTGCGCTGTCCATCCGGGCACCGCCGCCACCGCCGCGACCCCGGGCTCTAAGATCATTCGTTGAGGCAGGGCACGCAGGTGCCAGGAACGGGCCGCGGTCACGGCCCGCGGGGTAGGGAGCATGGCTGATGCCGGTACCGGACAGGTCGCACGCCCTGGATCACATCGTGGTGGTGCTGTTCGAGAACCGTTCCCTGGACAATGTGCTCGGGCACCTGTACGGCCCGGGGGACGGCAAGAACTTCGACGGGGTCATAGGCAAGGACCTGAGCAACCCCGTCCCCGCGTGGGCGGAGCACGGTGCTGACCGCAAGGTGGTCCCGTACACCGTGGCTACCGACATGGATTCGCCCAACCCGGACTCGGGTGAGGAGTACTACCACACCAACACCCAGCTGTTCAACATTCTCGACGACCACAACCGGTTCCTGATCGGCGATGCCGTGACGGCCCCCTGGAACGCGCCGCCGCCCGGGACGACGCCGACGATGGACGGGTTCGTCACCGACTACATCTCCACCTTCACCGGCGAGACCGGCCGCCAGCCTGGCTACGACGAGTACGCCCACATCATGACCGGTTACACCCCCGAACAACTCCCGGTGCTCAACGGCATCGCCCGCGACTTCGGGGTCTTCGACCACTGGTTCTGCGAGGTACCGTCGCAGACCTTCATGAACCGGTCGTTCTGGACCGCGGCCACCTCCTCGGGGCTGGTGGTCAACAGCCCGATGAGCAAGTGGTTCACCAAGAACAACGCCGAGACGATCTTCGAGCGGCTGGAGGCCCACGGCAGGACCTGGAAGGTCTACGTCATGGAGCCGATGCCGCTTTCGTTCACCGGGGTGATCCACTTTCCCCGGCTGAAGGACCGGCTGGCCACTCACTTCGTGCCCTTCGCCGAGTTCGAGAAGGACGCCGCGGCGGGCACCCTGCCGGACTTCTCGCTGATCGAGCCGAACATGCTGTCAGGCCACGGTGACTACCACCCGGCGTTCGGCCGCTCGTTCTCGGCCGCGGTGGACCTGCCGATGGACAGCCCGTCCTCGATGCTGGCCGGCGAGGCCTTCCTGGAACGGGTGTACCGCGCCTACCGGTCCGCCACGTCGGAGACTGGCGCCAACGTGTGGAACACCCCGCTGCTGATCGGGTGGGACGAGCCGGGCGGCACCTACGACCACGTCCCTCCCGGGCCGGTCCCGCCGCCCGACCTGACGGCGCCGCCCGGCGAGCTGGGCTTCGCCTTCGACCGCTCCGGGTACCGGGTACCCGCTGTCATCGTGTCGCCGTGGGTCGAACCGGGGTCGGTGTACAACCAGGAGTACCGCCACACCTCCCTGATCGCCACGTTGCGCAAGACCTGGGGCCTGGGTAAGCCGTTCACCCAGCGCGACGCCTCGGCCCGCACCTTCGATCATGTCTTCTCGCTCGCCACGCCCCGCGACCCGCAAACCTGGGCCATGGTCAGCGCGCGCCCGGTACCCGGCTGGACGATGGACCCCGAGCAGGTGGGCCAGGCGCTGAGCAGCCTGGGCAAGGGCATCGCGCCCGCCATCATCACCCGGGCCCAGCAGATGGGAGTGCAGCTCCCGGCTGAACTCAGCGACCCGGGAGCCGACATCCCGCCTGGGCTCATCGTCACCGCCCTTAGGGGAGTCGCCGGTCAGTTCTTCCCGCTCCTAGCAGGAGACGCCCAGGCCACGGTGAGCGGGGTCACGAACCCTTAAACTCAGCCCCTTTAGTCACTTATGTCACGATGAACGCGCCGGGGTGGGTGGATATTCACGGGAACCCTCGCGTCGCGTATCAGCGCCCCTGGGCTTGTGCACCGTGTAAGTGAGGAGCATCTGCTCCTGGTCAGGTCCGGGTGCGACCCGGGTGAGTGAGGCGGGAGAACCGGGAGAAGGCGAACTCGAAGCGAACGCCTGATCACCACAGGACCCAGGCGGTACCTGATCAATGACCCGGGGGGAGGTCAGTTATGAATCGTATCCGCATCGGACGACCGGGGGCCCGGAGCGAACGCCCGCGGCCCGGGGAACTGTCACCGGACTCGCCAGACCCGGGCATCGGCCGGGCCCACGGCGCTCGCGCGGACCGCGCGTCCGGGAAGGGCGCCCGGGATCTGGGGGCCTGGGCCGGCAGGCGCCTATGGCTGGCTGTCCTGATGGTGGTCCGCGCGGTCAGGATGGCCCACCACGAGCAGGTGCGCATGTGGGAATGCATCCTGCTCACCAGCGGGGCGGCGCCGCTAACCGTAGCCGGTCCGCTGCGCTGGGTTCGGTCACTGGACGGGTACCGGCTCGACGGCAGCCATCTGCCGACCTGGGATCCGGGCAGCACGAGGCGGTAACTCCCGGATGGACGGATTTCGGCGTTGACCTCGGCGGACATACCCGGTGCGAGCGCTCCTGTGAAGATCGTTCGGGGCATGTTCCAGGTCATGGCCAACTGCGTGTCCGTGCTGATGTGCGCGGCGGGCTTGCTGGACTAGGACGGTCATTGACACCTAGAAAGCTATGCCTAGACTTCTAGGTATGAACCTGCGCGGGCACTTGGACCTGCTGCTGCTGGCCGCACTGCGTGACGGCGGCCCGGCCCACGGGTATGCGATCATCGCCAGCCTCCGGGAGCGGTCGCTGGGCGCCTTCGACCTGCCGGAGGGCACCGTCTATCCGGCCTTGCAACGGCTAGAGCGCGACGGTCTCGTGGGCAGCGAGTGGGATGCCAGCGCTGCCCGGCGCCGCCGTGTCTACTGGCTCACGCCGGCCGGTGCCAGTGTTCTGGCTGCCAAGCGCCAGGACTGGCGTGACTTCGCGCGCGGTATGCGTGCGGTACTCGGGCCCGGTGTGGCGGAGGAGTTCGGGTGAGCGAGATCGAGTGGTATCTGGACGCACTGTTCGACCAGCTGGCTGGCACCGGCGCCGCGGGCAGGCGCGCCCTGATCGAGGCGGAGGGTCACCTGCGCGACGCGGCGGCCGACGCCATAGCCCGAGGGCTGCCGGATGACCAGGCCGAGCATGAGGCGGTCAGCCGGTTCGGTCCGCCGGTCCTGGTGGCCAGGAGACTGCGCTCAGCTCAGGGCACCGGGCGCTTCAACCGGGCATTTTCAGTGGCCTGGCTGCTCGCGGGCGTGGCGGGCTGCGGACTCGGCGTGGCTTACCTGGTTGAGGTCTGGTGGCACAACTGGCAGACGCCGGCCTGCACCGTGGCCTTGTCCTATGGCTGCTACACCACCGGAATGCTCGTGACGCGGGTCGCCACGGCCACCACGATCGTCGCTGCCGGTGCCGCGTTGCTGTTCGGCCGCTGGCTCACCGTCAGGTACGTAACAGTGGCATCCAGCCGTCGCGGTTTCGCGTTGCGGTCGCGGCGGTGAAGCAATCCAGGTCCAGGCTCGCGGCGCTACGCGTACTCCGTCAACATGCGACCGTGAGCATCCTAGTTTGGCTGCCCGATGGGGTACGTGTCCCCCGGACTGGCATGACCGGCTGATAGGGCACGCGGCGGGCACGTCCAGCCCCGGAATGTCCTTGTACGCCGCCCCTCCCCCATCGGACCGATAGCTGTCGCCCTGCCCCGCAGTAACGGCATCGCCCTGACCGCCCCAGGTGATCCGGGGCGTCTCCCCGCGACGTACTAAGAGCGGGCAGGCCCGTGAGTGACTTGCCCGGCGCAGACCCGGCCCAGGCGGTCAAGCCCCGGCCGTGTTATCGCCGGCCTGGATGGGCCTGCCGGGAACATCCGCAAGCTGAGGAGGGGACGATGGCGACGATAATGCTGATGCACTGGCGCGAGGCAACGCCGGACGAGTACGACCAGGCGCGGGAAAAGGTTGGCTGGGATCGGGATGTGCCCGACGGCGCCAAGCTCCACGTGTCCGGGTTCGCCGAGGACGGCCTGCATGTGACCGACGTGTGGGAGTCAGAGCAGGCCTTCAACACATTCATGGAGAAGCGCCTCGCCCCTGTAGTCCAGGAGCTTGGCATCCAGGGACAGCCTGAGGTGAAGTTCTTCCCGGTGCACGGCGTGTTCGCACCCGCGCTTGGCGGGACGGAGCAGGTGCCGGATCTCTAGAGCCGGGTGCTTTCGAGCGGCATCTCGCCGTGGGGCATAGTGCGCTGCTGGGTTCTTGCCGGCTCTGCTCCGTCTTCCTCGAGGGCCGCGAACACCTGGCGAGTGACAGCCGGGGTCTAGCTTCGGCGACGCCGATGGCCTGCGGGCCTTTCTCTGTTCGAGGAAGGGCCGCAGGCCTTGGCAGCGGGGCGGGATTTGAACCCGCAGCCTCTGGGGTTATGAGCCATACGACGCCCATCTCCCACGTCTCCAGCGTGCCGGGGCGTGTCGTTGACCAGGCGAAGGCCTCGCCGAGCGTCGTCGATGTCCCGCGCCGTCTCCCCCATCCCGGGGCAGTCCGGTATGGGGCCGCCACTCTGGCTGAGCTGGCCACTGGGCAAGGGCAGGTCGTTTCATCTCAGAGTCAGATCCGGGTTCGTGCGAAAGTCGCTACGGCCTGAGGTCAGGCTGCTTCGGGACGGCCGGAGCCCGTCGGCGCGCCTCGTGCATGCGGGTTCACGACCGGTTATTGTCGGAGTACGCCAGTAGGACTCGTGACGGAGCGGAGCCAGCGGATGCGGGGCGGGGATGGGCGGGGAAGTCCGGCGGTGTCGCGGCGGGTACTGCTCGCCGTCGGCGGCGCCGTGCTGCTGACGAGCACGGCGGCGGCCGTGGACGCGGACGCGCGGGCGCACGGCCTGGGGGCGCAACCCCGTCCCGCGCCGAACGTCCCGGCCCACCGGTCCGGCGGCCCGCCCGGCGCGCGGGCCAGCACCTCCTCCGGTCCCGGCGAGGCCCGTGCTGCCGCCTCGCGGCCGGCCCGGCAGCACTTCGGGCCGGCCCGGCAGCATCCGGTGCCGGCCCGGTCCGCGACGCGGCCGCCGCGGCGGCAGCCCCGGCTGCCCTATGGCGAGCCGATGTCCACTGTCAAGGACGGCCCGAAGGTGGTCG
>Ga0335083_10006303_pt1 | contig 14857 bp, 6 predicted proteins | sample Lox_Sample_42_FD_206716 | JGI IMG/M metagenome (GOLD analysis project Ga0335083, IMG submission 206716) | Soil microbial communities from Loxahatchee National Wildlife Refuge, Florida, United States - Lox_Sample_4.2 | ecosystem: Environmental > Terrestrial > Soil > Wetlands | place: USA: Florida... | reverse complement strand
TTGTCGGGAAATTTCACCGGGCGTAGCAGTGCTACGCCCCTACGGATGCGGCTCGGCGACGATTCGGCGGAGGCGAATGGCGTGAATGCGCCAAGCAGATCGCCGGGCACAGCATGCTGTGCCCCTACAACGGCTACGCGGCGTTCGTTGCCGCGGCCGCCTCGGGCGCGGAGGTGGCGGCGTCCTCTTCCCACTTCACGGAGACGAGCTTGGAGACGCCGGGCTCCTGCATGGTCACGCCGTAGAGGACCGAGCCCATCTCCATCGTCTTGCGATTGTGCGTGACGACGATGAACTGGGTCTGGCCGCACATGTCGGCGAGCATGCGGTTGAAGCGGCCGACGTTGGCCTCGTCAAGAGGCGCGTCGACTTCGTCGAGGATGCAGAACGGGCTCGGCGCGTAGCGGAACACGGCGATGAGCAGCGCGAGCGCCGTGAGAGCCTTTTCACCGCCGGAAAGCAGCAGGATGTTCTGCAGGCGCTTGCCCGGCGGCTGCGCAACGATGTCAATGCCGCAATCGCCGGAGCTGTCCGGCTCGCTCAGACGCATTTCGCCGTGGCCGCCGCCGAAGAGGGACTGGAAGGCGACGGCAAACTGCGCATTGATGAAAGCGAAGGCGTCTTCGAATTTCTGGCGTGAGACTTCGTCAAGCTCGGTGATGGTGAGCTGCGTATTCTGGATGGACTGCACAAGATCGTCGCGCTCGCGGCGCAGGAAGCCTTCGCGCTGCTCGCACTCCTGAAATTCCTCAAGCGCCATCATGTTGACCGGGCCCATGGCTTCGATGCGCGCCTTCATTTCGTTGTAATTGGTTTCCGCGGCGATGAGCTCTTCGCCGACGAGCAATTGCGGCTCCTGTGCAATCAGCTCTTCGGGCTGCGAGTTGAGTTCCGCAACGCAGCTCTGGCGGAGGTAGTCGCGGTCGGCGTCGTTGCGGGCCTTTTCGATCTGGCGCTGGCTGCGATCGTTGCGCAGTTCGTCGAGCGAAGCGCGGCGGGCGCGGAGCGTTTCTTCGATCTGACCTGTGCGTGAGCGAGCTTCGGTCCATTCCGTTTCGAGAGCGGCCTTGAGCTCTTCGAGGCGCGTCTTTTCGCGACGAAGCTCTTCGACCTGCTGCGCCAGCTGCTCGCAGGACGATTCGAGCTCGGACTTCTCGCCTACAAGCGCGGCGTGTTGGCGGCGCAGCGATTCGGCGCGGTCGTTGGCCATCGTGATTTCGGCGGAGAGACTGTGCTCCAGGCTTTCGGCGCTGGCGAGGCGTTCGGTCATCGTGGCGAGTTCTTCGCGGCGGGCGACAACGCGTTCCTGCAACTCGTGGAAAGTGCGGCGCAGGTCGCCCAATTTCTCCGTGGCTTCTGCGGCCTCGGTTTCCGCTGCGGCACGCGAGCGAACGGCTTCGGCATGTTCGGCGCGGGCCTGGTCGGCGCGGGCGCGAGCGGATTCGGCCTCGCTGCGGAGGCGAGCGATCTCCGTGCGCTCGGCATCGAGCTGCAGGTCAACGCGGAGGAATTCGCGGCGCGCTTCATCGCGCTGGTGCGCGGCGGCGACGAGGGATTTCTCGGCTTCGATCTGCTGAGCGGCGGCGGCGACGACGGAAGTTTCAGCTTCAGCGATCTCCTCGCCAATCCGCGTGAGATTCGTCTGCTGTTCGGCCGCGAGCTGCTCGAGGCGCGTGGTTTCGGATTCGCGGTGGCGAAGCTCGCGCTTCAGGGCAAGCGGGCCGGCGTCGCTCTTGCGTCCACCGCTCACGGTCCGGCCGTGGTAGCAGGTGCCGTCGGGCGTGAGGAAATAGCTGTGCGGATTGTCTTGCGCCATCTGTTCGGCGACGGTGACGGATTCGACGATGTACGCGGTACGGAGCTTCTTCAGAAAATACTTGGTGGCCGGGCCGAGCGGGGCGCGGAATTCGACCAGGCGGTCGAGGCGCGCAACGAAATTGCCGGGCATCGAGGAAGTTGTTTCGGCTTTGTCGGCGTCAAGGGTGCCGGCCGAATCGACGAAGAAAGTGGCGCGACCGCCAAGGTCTTCGCGCAGCAGCGCAACGCCGGCGCGGGCTTCGTCGAAAGACTCGACGACGACGTATTCGAGTTCCTCGCGAAGGAATTGCTCGATAGCGGCTTCGTATTCTTCCTGCACCTCGGCGAAGTCGGCGAGCAGGCCGATGGCGCGGAAGCCGTGTGACGTGGCGTCGCCATTCGCGCTGAAAAGCTTCTGAACCGCGTCGGCCGTGTAGGCGCGGTCGTGCAGAATCTGTTCGATGGAGGCATGGCGGGCGCGCTCGGCGGATAGTTCCTGGCGCGTCTGCTCGAGGCGCTGACTGGTTTCCTGCTGATTCTGCCGCAGGCTCGCAAGGCGTGCTTGCTCGTCGCGAACGCTGGCGCCCATCGCCTGCGCGTGCCGCTCGGCAGCGGCGGAATGTTCAGCGGCATCGTTGGCACGGGCTTGGAGTGAGGCGCATTCGCGCTCGATGGCGCGCATGGCGGCGGCTCGCTGCTCTTCGGCAGCAGTGTGGCGCGCGGCGGCTTCCTCGGCCTGCTGGGATTCAGCCTGGACGCGTGCGGAATCTTCGACGAGCGTATGCGCCAGGCGGCGCAGCTCGTCGATCCGCGCTTCGAGCTGATGCTGGTTGGCGGAGCTGGCCGAAACGTGCTCGGTCGATTCGCGCAGGCTCGTTTCGAGAGCGGCGGCCTGGCCGCGAAGGGTCGCGACAGACTCCATCTGCGCGGCGAAACGAGCGGAAAGATCGGCGGCCTGGCGCACGGCCTGTTCGATTTCGATCGCAAGTAACGAGGCGCGAGATTCGAGGGTCGCCGCCTGCTCACGGTTGAAGGTAATGCGATTTTCGGCGCGGTCAAGATCGAGCGCAGTCTGGCTCAGCAGATTCTGCGTCTGGCGAAGCTCGCCATCGAGATCGTAGGTGCGGGCGCTGAGGCGCTCCTGCTCGGATTCGAGCTCGTGGACGAAGCGGGCTTCGCGCTCCTCGGCTGCTTCCATGTCGCGCAGAAGCTTTTCCAAGCGTGCGGCCTCGATATCGAGATGCTGGGCGCGGCTGGCGAGCACGATGCGGAGCAGGCCGCGCATCTGTTCGCGAAGCTCCGCGTAACGGCGGGCTTTGGAGGCCTGGCGCTTCAGCGAAGCGAGCTGCTTTTCGACTTCGACGAGAATGTCGTTCACGCGCGAAAGATTGATCTTCGCGGCTTCGAGCTTGGTTTCCGCGAGACGCTTCTTCGTCTTGTACATCGTGATGCCGGCGGCTTCTTCGATGATGGCGCGGCGGTCCATTGGCTTGGAGTTCAGGATCTGGCCGATGCGACCTTGTTCAATGATCGCGTAGCTATCCGGGCCGAGGCCGATGCCCATGAAAAGTTCCTGGACGTCACGCAGGCGGGCCACGCGGCCGTTGAGCAGGTATTCGCTCTGCCCGGAACGATAGAGGCGGCGGCCGACGACAACTTCTCCGGGGCGCAGGGTGATGGCCGGATGCTTCTCAGCGCGTTTCTTCCAGTGTGGCTTCTTGCCGTTTTCGGAAGCTTCGGGAGCCACGCCGATGGCGGCGTCTGCTGTGGCGAGCGGATCGCCCGCCGGATCGGAGACGAGTTCGGGCGCCGACTCGGCTTGAGCGGGGTCGGCACCGCTTGCGCCGTCAATGACTTTGGCGACGGCTTCAGAAAGCTCGGGATCGATCAGCGTCAGGGTGACTTCGGCGATGCCTTGGGGCGGACGCTTGGCGGTGCCGTTGAAAATACAGTCGGACATGCGCTCGGCGCGGAGCATTTTGTGGCTCTGCTCGCCGAGAACCCAGGAGATCGCGTCGACCACGTTCGATTTGCCGCAGCCATTCGGCCCCACGATGCAGGTAATGCCGCTGCCGCTGAAAGTGATCGGTGTCTTTTCGCAGAATGATTTAAAGCCAAGAAGTTCGACTTTGCGGAGTTTTAGCACCCGTCCCTCACATGCTCAGCCCCTCCAAATACCTCAAAAGAAGGGGGTTCGGCGTGATTTTTTGTCGGAGGTCTATTCGGACAAAACGTTCGGAGGGATCGGATATCGATGGCCCTGCCGCCTGGCGCTACCGGATCGGCGGTTACGGGAGTAAAAGCTAACACGAGGTGAGAAAGCTGTAAAGCGGGATTCAGCCAATTGTTCGCAGAAAATGTCGTGAGAGAACGAGCTGCGAAGACTCGGACACGCGCGGCGCGTAGTACCGATAACGCATTGACTTGCACGGATGTGCAGCCTAGCATGACGCGCACGAGGAGGACGCTTGGACTCACCCGGCAGTCCGAGAGTGCGCCGCCTCTCGTGCAGTGTGCTGATTCTGGCGGCGATCCTGGCGCTTTCCTTCGTGGGACTGCGGGCACCTTCGCCCAAGTCCGCGACGGCGCCTCCGTCGGAGTTCTCCGCGCAGCGGGCTCTCAGCGCCCTGCACCGCGTCCTCAAGGATGATAAGCCTCACCCGGTCGGCAGCGACGCAAATGAAGGGGTCCGCAACCGGATTCTGGACGAGCTGACGCACGCCGGATACCAGTCACAGGTTCAGACGGCGTTTGATTGCGGGCCGTACGTGAGTTGCGCGACAGTGAACAACGTGATCGCGCGGCTCGACGGCACCGAGGGCGATCCCGAGTCAAGCGACGCTGTGCTGCTTTCGGCGCACTACGATTCCGTGCCCGCCGGCCCGGGCGACTCCGACGATGGGACTGGAATGGCGGCGGTGCTCGAAACGGCGCGGGCTCTGAAGAGCCTGCCGGCTCCGCGGCACTCAATCATTATTCTGATCAATGACGGCGAAGAAGCCGGGCTGCTGGGCGCGCGGGCGTTCGTCGATTTGCATCCCTGGGCGAAAAACGTACGCGCGGCGGTGAACGTGGACGACCGCGGCACGTCCGGCCCGAGCATCCTCTTTGAGACGGGCAGCGCGAACGACTGGGTCGTCCGGCTCTTCGCCCGCCATGCGAGCCACCCATCGAGCACTTCGATCGCGTACACCGTGTACAAGCAGTTGCCGAACGACACGGATTTCACCGTCTACAAAGCTGCCGGATTCCAGGGATTGAACTTCGGATACGTCGGCAGCGTGGCGCACTACCACACGCCGCTCGACAATTCGGCGAACGTCAACCTGGCGAGCCTGCAGCATCACGGCGAGAATGCCTTGCCTTCGGTTTTGGCGCTGGCGAATTCAGATTTGCAGGGCTTGCCGGAACGTGAAGCTGTTTTCTTCGATGTTTTCGGGCGCTGGCTGGCGCATTGGGAGGCGAAGCGCTCGCTGCCTGTCGCCCTGATCGCGCTGATTCTGCTGCTCGCGCAGGTCGCCTGGATGATTCGCAACGCACGGCTGACGCCGCGCGAACTGCTCTGGGGCATGATGGGATGGCTTGTGACGATGGTAGCGACCGCGTTGCTGGCGTTCATCGTCGAGCGCGTCGTGCGCCTGGCGGGAGGATCGCCGGTAGACTGGGTTGCGTACCCGCTGCCGGTCAATGTGGCGTTCTGGTCGCTGGCGGTCAGCGTGGTCACGACGCACGCGCTGGTCTTCGCGAGTCGCGCGAAATTCTGGGGACTCTGGGCGGGCACCTGGACCTGGTGGACACTTCTGGCACTGGTTGTTACCTGGCGACTGCCCGGAATGAGCTACGTCCTGCTCGTGCCGGCGTGCGCAGCGGCAGTCGCCGGGCTGGCCGCTACCGCGAGCACCAAGGAACCCGCCGGAGGGGTGGGAACAGGAGTGGCTGCGGCGATGGCCGCGATTCTTCCCCTGGCGACCGGGGCGATCGTGGGATTTGAGCCCGCGCTGCTTTTCTACAGCGCCTTAGGCAATCGCGCACTTGTACTGGTCTCGGTCCTGGTAGCGCTACTCTGCACGCCGCTCGCGCCGCTGTGTTCCGATCTGCGTGGACTGCCCGGATTACGCGGGCTGGCGATTCCGTGGCTGCCGATTCTGGTGACCGCACTGGCGATCTTTGCGGCGATTGTCGTACCGGCGTATTCGGCGAAGTCGCCGGAGCGAGTGAATATCGAATTTGCGCAGGATTCGGACACCGGAAACGCGGAATGGATCGTGCAGCCGGCTTCGGGGCGTCTGCCCGAACCGCTGCGTGTGGCAGCGAACTTCCACGCCCCGGTTCGCGGCGCTTTTCCCTGGGACCGTCATGCCTCGTTCGTCTCGGACGCACCGCATCTCGATCTTGCGCCGCCGACGTTCACGGTACTCGAGTCGTCGGAGGCGGATGGCCGGCGCGATTACCGCACGCTCCTACGGTCCGAACGCGGCGCTCCCTACGCGGCGATCTTTTTTCCTCCGGGATCGGACGTCCAGTCGGTGCGCATGGGCGGCCAGCCCATTCCCGGGGTGACCGCGGAGATACGCGACTACTTCAATGGATGGACTGTGTACGCGTGCCCGGCCATGCCGGCGGGCGGCGTGGAGATCAGTTTCTCCGTTCCCCTTGGAAAAACCGTGGAAATTTCCGCAGCCGATCAAAGTTATAGCCTGCCGGACGAAGGGGCGTTTCTCGAGAACGCACGTCCGCTGACGGCGACCGCTTCGCAGAACGGTGACGTCACGATCGTAAGCCGGCGCGTGCAACTCCTGCCATAGTCCCTCGGATTTTTTTCTTTTCGCCGTCTCGCCGCCTCTCACATTCGATATCATGATCGCGCGGGTCCTGCGCAAATGAGCGAAGCTGTCAATCCGCCGATTTCGATTTCGTGGTGGAAGACGCCGTTCCGCTGGTGGGCCGTACACTCGGCGCAGCGGCAGGGTCGCCTGCTGCTGGTCCTCAGCATCCTGATTGGCGCGCTCACCGGTCTTGCCGTGGTCGCATTCATCGTGCTGACCGAGCGGCTGGGCATGCGCCTTTACCCAGTGGGCAGCGCGGCCTGGCGGCGCGTATTGATTCCCGTGCTCGGATCGCTGGGCATGGGGTACCTGCTTTACCGATATTTCCCCGACGCGCGTGGCAGCGGTGTGCCGCAAACAAAGGCGGCGCTCTACGCTCGCGACGGCGTCATCACGCTGGGCACGGTCTTCGGAAAATTCTTCTGCACGGCGGCGACGCTTGCAAGCGGAATCCCGCTGGGCCGCGAAGGGCCGTCCGTGCAGGTCGGCGGCGGGATCGCTTCGGTTCTGGCGCGCAGGCTGGGACTACGCCAGGAAAATGTGAAGGCGCTGATCCCCGTTGGCGCTGCCGCGGCGATTGCCGCGGCATTCAACACGCCGCTGGCGGCGGTGGTTTTCGCGCTCGAAGAGATCGTCGGCGACCTCAATGCTCCGGTTCTGGGGTCGGTGGTTCTTGCGTCGGCCACTTCGTGGTTCGTGCTGCGACTTTTGCTCGGAAACAATCCGTTGTTTCAGGTGCCGCAGTATCAGCTGGTTCATCCGTTCGAGTTTCCCATCTACGCCGTGTTGGGAGTTCTCGGCGGCCTCGTGTCCGTCGTGTTCACAAAAGCGCTGCTCGCTATGCGCGCTTGGTTCATGCGCTTGCCGCGATCGACGCAGTGGTTCCAGCCCGTCGCCGGCGGGCTTGCAGCCGGATTGATCGCCTGGCGCGTGCCGCAAGTGCTCGGGGTGGGATACGGGTACGTGGGCGACGCGCTGAACAACCGGATGGTGCTGGGCCTGATGACCGCACTGGTTGTTCTCAAGCTGGTTGCCGTGACCACCAGCTACGCCTCGGGAAACGCCGGCGGCATTTTCGGACCGAGCCTCTTCATCGGCGCGATGCTCGGCGGTTCGCTGGGCAGCGTGGCGCACCACTATTGGCCGGCATACACGGCGACTTCGGGCGCGTACGCACTGGTCGGGATGGGGACGCTCTTCGCGGGAATCCTGCGCGTGCCGATGACGTCCGTACTGATGATCTTTGAGACGACGCATGACTACGCGGTGATCGTTCCGCTGATGATTTCGAACCTGGTTAGTTTCTTCATTTCCGCGCGGCTCCAGCCGACTCCGATTTATGAGTGCCTGGCGATCCAAGACGGCATCCATCTGCCGAGCGAGGGCGCGCGCAGGCGCTCCGAGCGGCGGCAGGCGGCGCACGTGATGCGCGCGGCCCAAGAAGTGCTTGAAGCGCAGGCCACGGTCAACGAAGCGCTGGACAGGATGCGGAGTAGCGCGTCCCGCACGTGGGTGGTGACAGACGAGCGCGGCGTGCAGGGCGTGATTACGCTCCCCCAGCTTCGTAAGGCCGCGGAGGGCGGGGATGGCGAGCGGAAACTGCGCGAGTACGTTACGTCGTACGAATTCCCACACGTCCATGCCGATCACCCGCTGCATGTGGTGCTCGAACGAATGGGCCGCGCAAAGCTTGATCTGCTGCCCGTCGTGAGCCGCGCAAACATTCATCATTTGCTCGGCGTCGTGGTTCTGCCCGACGTGCTCAACGATTTCGGCGTCGCGCAGTACGACGTTCCCGGTCGCACCAGCTGAGCAGTCCTCCGCGAGCGTTACTTCAGGATTCGGAATAGGCTGCTGTAATCGTCCGTCCAAAGATAGTTAGTGCTGCCTGGCCGGAGGATCGTGCCCACGTTCTCGATCCGTTGCCGCTGCTGAAATCCCGCGCGGTCGCCCAGCAGGATCCAAGTCGAAGCGTAAACGCCCTTCGCATGATCGTCCGGATTGTTGATCAGTACGGCTTCTTTGCCGAGCGCGGTGGCAGCGGACGCCACCACGGGTTCGAGATTGAGGAATTTGTTCGAGATGTGCACGGCGAGCACGCCGTCCGGCTTCAGTTGGCGGAAGTAGAGTTCGAAGGCCTGGCGTGTGAGCAGGTGGACGGGTATGGAGTCGCCCGAAAACGCGTCCACGGCGAGCACATCGAAATTCTGCGCGGGCTGGCGGTCGAGAGACAGGCGTGCGTCGCCCATGACGATATCGATGGCGGCTGGGGATTCGCGAAGATATGTGAATTCCGTAGTGGCAAGTTGTACGTCGAGGGGATTGATTTCGTAGAACGTGATGCGGTCGCCGGGCTGGCCGTAGGCGGCGATGGTGCCGACGCCCAGACCGATCGCCCCAACGCGCAACGCGGCTGCCTCGCGAGCGCCGCCCAGCACCACTCCGATTCCAGAATTCGGCCCGTAGTAACTCGTCGGCCAGCGGCGGCGGCTGTAAGCGAAGAACTGCAGGCCGTGGTCGATCGTGCCGTTCATCAGCCGGCGATAACGGGCGCTTTCGTCGAGCGGTCCAGCGGGCTCGTCCGAGGCGACCGTATCGATCGCCTCGCCTCCCGTGATGCGCAGCACGCCGTAGAAATTTCGAAGCGTCACGCTGAATTCTGCCTGTTCCTCTCGCACGGCGGCGAACAGGCCCGCCACGAGCGCTACTACAAGAGCGATCAGCAGCAGCCACGACGGCTGCCAGCGCGTGCGGCGAAGTTCGCTTTGCGGGTCGCGTGCGTGCACCGCGAGCACCAGCACCCCGCAGGCGCCGAGCGCCACATGCAACTCGTAATAGCCGGCGTAGATTCGCGGAGCGACGAGTGCGACGAAGACGGCGCCGAGTGCGCCGCCGGCGGAGATCAGAAGATAAAAGCGCGTCAGGTGCGCCGGGTCTGGCTTCAACCGGGCCAGTTCGCCGTGACAGAACATGCAGCAGACGAAAAGCCCGATGCAGAAGAGCGGAATCAGCACTTTGATCGGAAGGCCGCTGAAGGAGGGCATGAGCGAGTACGCCATGCCTCCCAGGAGCACTGCGAGCAGCCGCAAGAAGAGGCCGCGGCGATACCAGCCGCGCGCGTCGAAACACAAAATGAAGCTGAGCAGGTAGAGGCTCAGCGGCGCGATCCAAAGAAACGGCACCGCCGCCACGTTCTGCGTGACGTGGTTCGTGATCGCCAGCAGAAGCGCCGACCCGCACGCCGCCAGCGCCAGCCACAGAATTTGCGTGCGCCGGTCCGGCGGCGGTGTCGTTGTCTCGGTTATCGTCGCCGGCGCGCCGCGCGCCAGAAATCCGATCGCCACGCACAGAACCGCCGCGCACGCGTACGCTGCCGACCAGCCCGCCGCCTGATGCCGCACGGAAAAGAAAGGCTCGACCGCCACGGGATAGCTCAACAGCGCCAGCAGGGAACCCGCGTTCGAAAGCGCATACAGCCGATACGGCGCCGCGCCGGCGCGCGTCCGCGCGTACCACGCCTGCAGCAGCGGACTCGTCGACGACAGCAGGAAATATGGCAAGCCCACGGTCGCCGCCAGAAGCGGCAGGATGTGCGCCATCGGAGCTTCTGGACCCTCGGGCATCCAATGGCGCTTTGGTGGTATCTGCAGCCCGACAATACTCAGCGCCACGACGCAGGCATGGATCCGATACTGGGCGCGCGGCGAAACCCATTGCGCCAGCGCATGCGCGTAGAGATACCCCAGCAGCAGCACGACCTGGAAAAACAGCAGGCACACGATCCACACCGCCGCCCCGCCCCCAAACCACGGCAGGATGATCTTCGCGATCAGCGGCTGCACCTGAAACAGCAGGAACGCACTCAGAAAGATCGCCAGCGCGTAGAGCAGCAGCGCAGGTCCGCGGCGGTTGTTCCGGCTCATGAGCGAGGTCCAGGCGCCGCCTATTCTAGCCAACTTGTCTGCTTATCAGGCCAATCAGCGGTCTAGGGCCGCCACTGTTTTCATTCCTTTAGAAGCGAGGGCCAGTTCAGCACCACGGTGAACGGCACCTGGGCGCTCGCGCTGTTCGCGGAAGGCGAGGCCATGAGGAACCGTTTGCCATCCGGCGAAACGTCCCAGAAGATCACTCCAGGCGGAACCTTGAACAAGGCCTTCGGAATTCCCGCCTGAAACGCCGCACCGGGGTTCAGTTCTACGGCCATGGCTGTCCCGTCGGGAGACAAATAGAACAGCTCCTTGCCGTCGTGGCGCCAAAGTGGGCTCGTGCCTCCATCTTTGGACACCATCCATTTGCCCGCAGCCGGCGCATCTTTCCCAGCGCGCGTTACCCTCGCCGAGGAAACGTCAAACGCCCGCACGTAGACTTCGTTTGTGCCGGATTCGTCCGAAAAGTACGCGATCCAGCGGCCATTCGGGGAAAACTTGCCGTCTATCTCGTTGAACTCCGATCGTTCGATCGGAATCGGCTCGCGAGCTGTTCCCGCGGTTTCGACGGGCAGCACCCACAACTGGAGGGGCAGAGGGGCTACCGCTGTGTACAGTAGGAATTTGCCGTCGGGCGACCAACTCGTGGGGAGTTTGTCGTCCTTTGACTCGAATAGCAGTTCCTCTTGGCCCGCCAGATTCGAAACCTTCTCATACATATCGATCACACCCATTGTCCTTTTCAAACCGAACGCAATACGGCTGCCGTCGGGAGACCACACCGGATCGGGGGCGCAGTCGGAATTGAACGTAAATCGCGTCGTGGCGCCTCGCTCGAAATCGTGCAGCCAGAGGCTGTACATGCTCGGGCCTTGGGGATCGAAACGCTCGAATGCAAGCTGCTTTCCATCCGGTGAAATCGTCAGGGCGCGGTAAATTCCCTCTTCGCCGAAATGCCCGAGAACCTTTCCCTCCCGGCTCAGCCATGTCAATTGTCCTTCGACGGCGCCTTGCGCTCCCGACGGCGGCACAATCGGGGATTGCGCGACATATATGAGACTCCCTGTGGAAGAAGCCGAAAACGCCACGTTCGCAACCCGCTCCGCAATCGGCTGCGCGTCGCCGGTTAGCTCCAGATGTCGGGTGTTCAACCGTTGTGCCATTAAGGTGCCAATCGACCCCACACCTTTGGCCCCGCGCACGAAAAGCACGTAAACGACAGCCGGATCCGAGGACGGCCCGAGGACTACATTCGAATCCGCTGCGAGCAGCTCCCTCGACGGCTGCTCCTCCGGCCTTAAGTCGATTGATCCAAGGTAAAAGCCGTTGTTTTTTCCGGCAGGGTCTACGCGCATGAAGATGAAATGACGCCCATCCGGCAGAAAGGTCGGAGTAGCGCTCAATGCGCTGGCCGTTACTGGCGTAGCGGGCCCTCCCGACGCGCTCACTTGCTGGATTCCGACCTCCGATCCGAAAACGATCGTGTCGCCGGGGCCCCACGACCCTCCCCATACCGGGTGGGCGTTGCACAGGGTCATGGGCGGGCCGCCCGAAACATCGATCTTCTTCAGCTTGTCCCCCGCGGCGAAGGCAACGAATCGGCTGTCAGGCGACCAGAAGGGAAACCCATACACATCCTCCGTCCCGTTAAGTAGACGGGACTCCAGTGTCACGAGCGACCGCACCCAAAGGTAACTCTGCCCGTTCGCGTCTTCGCCAATGAACGCTAGCTCGCGGCCGTCGGGCGAAAGGGCGAACGAGCCGACCCCACTGAGTTTCTCGTGTATCGGGATCTCGAAGCGCAAGACCTGCCCTGCCGGAGCTTTTTGGTGGAAATACAGAAGCGCCATCACGGCCGTGGCGATCGCGAATGCCCCCGCAACGAACGAAAGAGCCCACCGCCGCCATGGCCGTGCCAAAGCCGCCCCCGGCGCGACCGGCGGCAACTGCCCGCCGCTGACTTCCGTTTCTTCCACCGCCACCGGCGCGATAAACCGGTAGCCCCGCTTCGGCAGCGTTTCCACAAATCGCGGATTCTCCGCCGCATCCCCCAGCGCTTCTCGAATCTTGTTGATCGCCTTGTTCAACCCCTGTTCGAAATCGACAAACGTGTCGCTCGTCCACAGCTTCTGCTGCAGTTCCTCCCGCGTAACCACCTGGCCCGGCCGTTCCAACAAAGCCGCCAGGACGCAAAAGGCCTGGCCATGCAGCTTGATCTTGACGCCGCCCTTGCGCAGTTCGCCGGCGCGCAAATTCGCGTCGAAAACGCCAAAGCGGACGGTGCCGGTGCCGTTACGGTGGGAATCGGCCGAGGCTGGTTCGTTCATCCGAGGCTCCAACTGTTCATCCGGACTCTATAGAGCGGGCCGTGGGGACTTGCGTGGTCGGGAATACTACTACGGCTCATAGTGTCTTTTCAATTAGTTAGCAAGGGAGGAAAATTCCACGCAGCCGCATGCCGCCTTCCATTGACCTATATGCAGCACCGCTGGGATAGTGCGCCGTCGCGCGACCTGGCTTTCTCCCCGAGTGAGATCGTGCGAACTACTCGAAGCAAGGGAGACACACGATGAAGTGGACTCGAAATTCCTTTCTACTGGGTGCAATCTGCCTTTGTTTTGTGCCCGGACTTCTGGCGCAGGCGGCGAAGGCTCCGGTGCCGCCGTCCAGCAGCAGTCCGGCAATCGTTCCTGATGCCGGTTGCGGTTACTCCAGCGTTCCGGTTCCCGCTCCGCAGGATCGCGGTCAGAGCGACAAGCGATCCAGCGAGCCTTCGCTCGTGTTCATTTCCGCTCACAACGAGTCGGGCCCGGAAGAAGATGCGGGCCTTCCTGCCATCGTCGGCCTATGGCACTTCACTTTCGTAGCGGCCGGCAACAACCCGGGACCGCCAGACGGGACAATAGTCGACTCGGGATACGTGACCTGGCACAGCGATGGCACGGAGCTCATGAACTCGGGCCGTGCTCCGACGACCGGCCATTTCTGCATGGGCGTTTGGAAGCAGATCGCACGCTCCACATTCAAGCTCAATCACTACGCACTCGCCTGGGCATGGGATCCCAACACGCCGGCGACCGGACCCGGCACCGGGGGCGCTGACTTCGTCGGTCCAGCGAATATCCGCGCGGTGGTTACGGTGGACCACAGCGGAAGTCACTACACAGGAAAGTTCACACTAATTCAGTATGCGCCAGACGGAACCACGGTTCTGGCGACCGTCACGGGCAACGTGACTGGGACGCGCATAACCGTGGATTAGCTGATCGCGTCGAGCAACCCGCGGGACGGTCGCACGCCGTCCGGGCCGTCCCACGGAGTTGTCTCGGAAGCTCTTTGGGTTGATACATGACGTGACGTCTTTGGCTGCCGCGCATCGTCGCGTAGCGGCAATCCACCCTTCGGTCCGCAACATTCTCGCCTTTCACGAATCAGGCTTTTGTTCTAGCCACTTGCCACTAATCGCCCGCCACTGGGTTCTTCTCATCGACACAAAATGCCATCCGCGCGCGTCCCATCTCGCTGAAGACACGTGGCATGTTCAAAGTTAATCGACACAAAAGTTCGCGACCCACGACGCTGCACTGCGTTGCCGCAATCCGGAGCGTCGGATACAATTATCGTTTTGCATTTGACGCGAAAATGATTCCGATACGCCTGCACAACACGCTGACGAACAGCCTGCAGCAGCTCGAGCCGGTTCATCCCGGCGAAGTGCGGATCTACACATGCGGGCCGACGGTCTACGCCTCGGCGCACATCGGGAACTTCCGCACCTTCATGTTCCAGGATGTGCTGCGGCGTTTCCTTAAGTCGCAGGGCCTGCGCGTCCTGCAGGTCATGAACGTGACGGACGTCGACGACCGCATTATTCAATCGGCGGCCGCCGCCGGCGTGGGCATCCGCGAATACACCGACAAATACATCCAGGCCTTCCTCGAGGATATCGACGCGCTGCACATCCAGATGCCCGAGGAGCTCGTCCGCGCCACCGACCACATCGACGACATGGTCGCCCTGATCGAAAAGCTCGAGCAAAAGGGCCTGACCTACAAGAGCGAAGGTTCGATCTACTACCGCATCTCGAAATTCCCCGACTACGGCAAGCTTTCGAAAATCGACGTGGCCGGCATGCAGGCCGGCGCCCGGGTCGACGTCGACCAATACGAAAAAGAATCCGCACGCGATTTCGCGCTGTGGAAAGCGCCGAAGCCCGGCGAGCATTTCTGGGAGACGCGCATCGGCCCGGGCCGCCCCGGCTGGCACATCGAATGCTCCGCCATGGCCATGAAGTATCTCGGCGACACG
>Ga0335083_10006302_pt1 | contig 14858 bp, 14 predicted proteins | sample Lox_Sample_42_FD_206716 | JGI IMG/M metagenome (GOLD analysis project Ga0335083, IMG submission 206716) | Soil microbial communities from Loxahatchee National Wildlife Refuge, Florida, United States - Lox_Sample_4.2 | ecosystem: Environmental > Terrestrial > Soil > Wetlands | place: USA... | reverse complement strand
TGGAAGTGCTCGCGCAGGCGCGCGAGCGCGCCGCTCATCGCCGACTGGCTCAGGAAGACCTTGCGGGCCGCCGCCGAGACGTTCCGCTCGATGAGCAGCGCATCGAGCGCAATCAGCAGGTTGAGGTCGAGCCCCTTAAACCGCACGTCCGCCGCCTGCCCGGTGTCGCGCGCGCGCGTTCACGGCATGGGCTCGCCGCGCGAGGCGACGAGGATCCGGTACCACTCCTCGCGAGTGAGCGCGACGCGGTACGCCTCAGCCGCCTCGCGGATCCGCGCGGGGTTCTGGCTGCCGACGAGCGGAATCGCCCGCGCCGGGTGCGCCATGATCCACGCGTACGCGACCGCCGTGCGCGACACGCCCGCGCGCTCCGCGACCCGGTCGAGCGCCGCGGTCACCGCCGCCGTGCGCGCATCGACCGCCGCGACCGCCGGGGCGGCACCCAGGCGCCCCTGGCCGAGCGGAGACCAGGCCAGCACCGCGCAGCCGCGCCTCAGCGCGAGATCGAGCACGCCGTCCGTCAGCGGCTCGATGGCAAGGGCCGAGAACTCGGGCTGGATCGTCGCGAGCTCGAACGGCAGGTGTGCGCAGAGCGCATCGACCTGCGCCGCGGTGTAGTTCGACACGCCGACGGCGCGGATCTTGCCGGCGTTCCTCAGGCGTTCGAAGGCGGCAGCCACCTCACCGGGGTGCGCGAGCAGGTCCGGGCGGTGGACCTGGAAGAGGTCGATGCACTCGATCCCGAGGCGCCGCAGCGATGCCTCGCACGCGGCGATGAGGTAGGCGGTCGTCGAGTTGTACGGCACCGGTGGCGTGATGCCCGCCTTGGTCGCGATCACCATGCCGGCGCGGAGCGACGGAGCCGCGCGCAGCACCTCGCCGAGCAGGGCCTCGGCCCCGCCGAATCCGGCGGGGCCGCCGAAGCCGTAGATGTCGGCGGTGTCGAAGAGGGTGCAGCCGATCTCGAGGGCGGCGTCGATTCGCGCCCGCGCGACGGCGACCTCCGCGCCCGCGAAGCGCCACATGCCCCAGCCGAGCGGCGCGACGGCAAGGCCGCTCGTACCGAGCGGGATCAGGGTCGCGGCCGTGACTTCGCGGATCATGACGCCGACTCTAGCCCCGATTCAGGCGAGGCGCGCATCGAGCCACTCGATCCAGTGCCGGACCGGGGTCGAGGTCCCGCCGGCGAGGTGCGCGATGCAGCCGATGTTCGCCGACACGATGACTTCCCCCCGCGCGGCCTCGAGCGCGGCAAGCTTGCGCTCGCGCAGCTGGTTGGAGAGCGCGGATTGCAGCACCGAGTACGTTCCGGCCGAGCCGCAGCACAGGTGCGCGTCGGCGGCCACCCGGACCTCGACGCCGAGCGAACGGAGGATCCCCTCGACGACGCCCGGCAGGCGCTGCCCGTGCTGCAGCGTGCACGGCGCGTGGACGACGAGACGTTCGGAAGCGCGCGCCGGGAGGACGGCCGCCAGATCCTTGACGTGCGCGCGGATGACCTCGCTCACGTCACGGGTGAGCGCGCTGACGCGCGCCGCCTTCTTCGCGTAGTGCGGATCCTCGCGAAGCAGGTGCCCGTAGTCCTTGACCATGACGCCGCAGCCGCTCGCGGTGCTGACGATGGCCTCGACGCCCGCCTCGACGAGCGGCCACCATGCATCGATGTTGCGCCGGGCGTCCTCGAGGGCCGCGGCCGGTGCGCCGAGATGCTGCGGCAGCGCGCCGCAGCAGCCGCCGGCCACCGCGGGCCGCACAACCTCGATGCCGATGCGGTCGAGCACGCGGGCCGCCGCACGATCAATGCCGGGCGCCATCGACCGCTGCACGCAGCCCGCGGGCAAGATCACCTGGCGGGCATGCGCCGCCGTCGGCCACGCGCCCGGTGCGCGGCGCACAAGGACCTTGGCGCGCAGTGACCGAGGCAGGAGCGCCCGGAAGGACTGCCCCAGGCGATACAGGGGCCCGAAGAACGGCCCGGTCAGCCCGGTCCTGAGCAGCGCGCGACCGACGCGCGCGGCCACGGACCGCGGCACCCGCTCCTCGACCACGGCGCGACCGATGTCGATCAGGTGACCGTAGGCGACGCCGGACGGGCACGCGGTCTCGCACGCGCGGCAGGTCAGGCAGCGATCGAGGTGCAGCTGCGTCCGGGCGGTGAGCTCGGCACCTTCGAGCGCCTGCTTGACGAGGTAGATCCGCCCGCGCGGGCTGTCGCGCTCGTCGCCGAGCAGCAGGTACGTCGGGCACGTTGCCGTGCAGAACCCGCAGTGCACGCACGAGCGCAGGATCGACTCGGCTTCGCGCCCGAGCGCGGTCCGGCGAAGGTCGTCAGGCAGATTCGTCTGCATGCATCCGCCCACGGTTGAAGATTCCGGCGGGATCGAACTGCGCCTTGAGCCGGGCCTCGATGCGTCGCACCGCGTCCGGCCGGGTCGGGAAGACGGGCACGTCCGTCCGCTCGCCACGGAAGTAGGTCGCGTGGCCGCCGAGTGCAGCGGCGCGCGCCCGCACCTCGGCCGGCGCCGCCCCGGCCGACAGCCAGCGCAGCGCCCCGCCCCACTCGATCAGCTGCACGCCCGGCAGCGCGAGCGGCGCGGCGGCGGCGGGCAGCGCGATACGCCACCACGACGCGGCGCCGCTGAAGACCGGCAGCGTCTGCTCGCGCACCGCCGTCCAGAATGCCGCGGCGATCGCCGGCTCCACCCGCTCGCCGCCCGCCTGGCCGATCGCGGACTCGACCGCCGCGGCGGCGCCGGAGAAGCGCACGTCGAGCCGGCCGTGGTGCCAGGCGGTCGCCGAGACCGGCCAGCCGCGCCGCACCCACGCCGTGCAGGTGGCAACTCCCTCGAGCTCCGGCATTGCGAGGCGCACGGTGGCCTCGAGTGCCGGCACCGGCGCGACGCGCAGCGACACCTCGAGCAGCACGCCGAGCGTGCCCATGGAGCCCGCGAGCAGTCGCGAGACGTCGTAGCCCGCCACGTTCTTGATGACGGTGCCACCGAACGACAGCACCTCGGCCTTCCCGTCGAGCAGCTTCGCGCCGAGCAGCGAGTCGCGAACGGCGCCCGAGGCGACGCCCACTGCGGCGCGCCGCGGCCCCGCGAGGCCCGCCGCGATGCAACCGCCGACGGTCGCCTCCGCGCCGAAGTGCGGCGGCTCGAACCCGAGCATCTGGCCGCGTTCGCCGAGCAGCGCCTCGATTTCGGCGAGCGGCGTTCCGGCGCGCGCGGTGATCACGAGCTCCGTCGGCTCGTACGCGACGACGCCCGCGTACGGACGCGGGTCGAGTCGCTCGCCCTGCGTGGCGTGGCCGTAGAAGTCCTTGCTGCCGCCGGCGCGGATCGTGAGCGGCCGCGCGGCGGCGGCCGCGGCGCGAACCTGGTCGACCAGGCGCGCGAGCGACGCCGGCGGTGCAGTCGTGCCCGTGCTCACAGGCGCGGCAGGTCCGCGAACGGCGCGCGTCCGTGGTGTACGTGCTGGCGGCCGTACTCCGCACAGCGGTGCAGGCTCGGGATCGCCTTGCCGGGGTTGAGGAGCCCGCGCGGATCGAAGGCACGGCGGACGCCGAGGAACGCGCTGCGGGTCGGCCCATCGAACTGGTCGCACATCTGGCTCAGCTTCTCGACGCCGACGCCGTGCTCGCCGGTCACCGTCCCGCCGACGTCGACGCAGAGCCTCAGGATCGCGGCGCCGAACGCCTCCGCCCGCACCACCGAGTCCGGGTCGTTCGCATCGAACAGGATGAGCGGATGCAGGTTGCCGTCGCCGGCGTGGAACACGTTCGGGCAACGCAGGCCGTAGGTGCCCTCCATCTCGCGGATCGCGTTCAGCACCCGGCCGAGCTGCCGCCGCGGAATGGTGCCGTCCATGCAGTAATAGTCGGGGGAGACCCGGCCTGCGGCGGGAAAGGCGTTCTTGCGGCCGGCCCAGAAGCGCAGTCGCTCCGCCTCGTCCCTGGCAAGCGCGATGCGCGTGGCGCCCGCTGCCTCCAGCACGCGCGTCATGCGCCCGATCTCCTCGGCGACCTCGGCGGGGTCGCCGTCCGACTCGCACAGCAGGATCGCCGCCGCGTCGAGGTCGTAGCCGGCGTGCACGAACGGCTCGACCATGCGCGTCGCCGCCTGGTCCATCATCTCGAGCGCCGCGGGAATGATCCCGGCCGCGATGACAGCCGCCACGGCCTCGCCCGCGACCTCGACGTCGTTGAAGCTCGCCATCAGGCAACGGGCGACTGCGGGCTTCGGCAGCAGCCGGACCAGCACCTCGGTGACGACGAGCAGCATGCCTTCGCTGCCGAGCACGAGGCTGAGGAGATCGAGCCCCGAGTCGTCCGGCGCGGCAGAGCCAAACGTGACGTCCTCGCCCTCCATCGTGATGCCACGCACCGCGAGCACGTTGTGCAGCGTCACGCCGTACTTGAGGCAGTGGACGCCACCCGAGTTCTCGGCGACGTTCCCACCGATCGTGCAGGCGACCTGGCTCGAGGGATCGGGCGCGTAGAAGAGGCCGTGCGGGGCTGCCGCCTCGGAGATCGCGAGATTCCGGACGCCGGGCTCGACGCGGGCGGTCCGGGCGATGGGATCGACCTCGAGGATGCGGTTGAGCCGCGCGAGCGAGAGCAGCACGCCCGCGGAATGCGGCAGCGAGCCACCGGACAGCCCCGTCCCCGCACCGCGGGCAATCACCGGGACGTTGAGCTCGGCGCACACCCGGAGCGCGGCCGCGACCTCGGCACTCGTGGCCGGCAGGACCACGAGCATCGGCGTCTGGCGGTAGAGCGTCAGCCCGTCGCACTCGTACGGTCGGGTGTCCTCGTCCGTGGCGAGGATGGCTTCCGGAGGGAGCACGCGCGCGAGCGCGGCGGCAGCCCGGGCGCGCAGCGCGAGATCGATGGGGCCGGTGCCCTCAAGCGGCATGGACATCGAAATCGCTCGTGGCCGCGAACAAGTCGGACAGTGTGCCCGGATCGCGGTCGGACGTCGACAGCCCGCGCTCGAGTTACCTGAACTCGAGGCCGACGTAGTTCTCGGCAAACGCCTGCGACGCCGCGGGCGACCCGACGAGGTAGTCGAGCTCGGCGAGCTGCAGGCGGTGCGCGAAGCTGTCGTCGGAGAAGCGATGCATCAGCGTCGTGAACCACCACGAAAACCGCGTCGCGGCCCACACCCGGGTGAGCGCGCGGGCGGAGTACTCATCGAGCAGGCGGGGATTCCCGTGCCGGTAGTGCTCGATCAGCGCCTGGTACAGCACGCGCACGTCGGCGGCCGCCAGATTCAGGCCCTTCGCGCCGGTGGGCGGAACGATGTGCGCCGCATCGCCCACCAGGAACAGGTGGCCAAACCGCATCGGCTCCACGACGAAGCTCCTCAGCGGTGCGATGCTCTTCTCGAGCGACGGGCCGGTCGTCAGCCGGTCGGCATGCCCGGACGGGAGCCGGCGGCGCAGCTCCTCCCAGAAGCGCTCGTCCGACCAGTCCTCGACCCGGTCGTCGGGCGTGCACTGCAGGTAGTAGCGGCTGCGCGTCCGCGAACGCATGCTGCAGAGCGCGAAGCCGCGCGCGTGATTGGCATAGATGAGCTCGTCCGCGACCGGCGGCACGTCGGCGAGGACGCCGAGCCACCCGAACGGGTACACGCGCTCGTGGGTCGCGAACGTGCCCGCGCGGAGGCTCTGACGGCTCACGCCATGGAACCCGTCGCAGCCGGCGATGAAGTCGCACTCGATCGAGTGCCGGCGGCCTTCCCGCGTGAACGCGACCCGGGGCCGGGTTCCGGCAATCTCCTCGAGCACCACGTCCTCGGCCTCGTACAGAACGCTGCCGCCCGCCGCGACCCGGGCCTCGCCGAGGTCGCGGGTGATCTCGGTCTGCCCGTACACCGTCATCGGGTGGCCCGAAAGGGCCCTGAGATCGATCCGGTGCACGCCGCCCGCAAAGGCGAGTTCGACACCGTCGTGGACGAGGCCCTCGCGCCTGAGTCGCGCGCCGACACCGGCCTCCTCGAGCAGGGCCACGGTGCCGCGCTCGAGCAGACCCGCGCGGATGCGCGCCTCGACGTACGCGCGGGAGCGCCGCTCGATGACGATGCTGTCGATCCCGTTGCGTTGCAGCAGCTGGGACAGCAGCAGGCCCGACGGGCCCGCACCGACAATCGTGACCTGCGTGCGCAGCATGGAGTGCCTCTGCCCAGGGAGGTCCCCACCCTAGCAACGGTGCGTGCCGCGGCAATGGACGCGAGCCGCGGGAATTTGTACTTTTCGATCCATGGCCCAGGCATCGCGCCGGACTCCGAAGACCGCGGGCGACCGCGTCCCCGCCTTCTTCCTGTACGGCGAGGCGCTGCGCCCGCCGGACGAGCGCACCGTGCACGTCGAGACGATCGCGGCGCGCAGCCGCCTGCACGACTGGCACATCCGCGCGCACCGGCACCGGGACCTGCACCAGGTCCTGATCGTCTGGCGCGGCCGCGTCGACGTCCAGCTCGACGGCGACCGGAGCGTCCTGCCCGGCCCAGCGGTGGTCGTGGTGCCGCCGGGCACCGTGCACGCATTCCGGTTCGCCCGGAACACCGACGGCCTCGTCGTCACCTTCGCGCCCGAGCTCGCACGCGAGGTCTTTCACGCCTCGCGCGGGCTGATCGAGATGCTGGACCGGCCGGCGGTGACACCGCTGCGGCCGCGCCAGCTCGGCGCGACGGATACCCGGGCCCTCGGGGCCATGCTTTTGCGGGAATTCTCCCGCTCCGCGCTCGGCCGCGAGAGCACGCTCCGCGGACTGCTCGGGGCGCTCCTGACCCAGACCCTCAGGCTGTCGCACGGAGTCACCGCGCAGACCCCGACCGCGGCCCACCGCGCGCGCGAACTCGTCGGGCGCTTTCGCCAGGCCCTCGAGCAGCGCTACCGCGAGCACGTCGGCATCGCGGCCTACGCGAAGCTGCTCGGCTGCACGGCGGGCACGCTGCGCAAGGCCTGCCTTGCGGTGGCGGACCGCTCGCCGATCGAGGTGGTCCACTCGCGCGTGCTGATCGAGGCCGAGCGGCAGCTGCGCTACACCGGCCAGTCCGTCACGCAGGTCGCCTACTTCCTCGGCTACGACGACCCGGCCTATTTCAGCCGGTTCTTCACCAGCCGGATGGGCGTCACGCCGCGCGCGTTCCGGGCGAAGTCCGCACCCTAGCGGCGCGCCGCAGGGCCTCGAGGAGGTCCCGCTGTTCGGCGGTCGGGTACCAGTTGCGGCGGATCGTGAGACCGATGGTGCGGACCACGCGCCCGGCCGGGTGCGGAATCGCGACCAGCAGGCCCGACTCGATCTCCTGGCGCACCTGGTACTCGGAGAGCAGCATGATCCGGTCACTGCCGGTCAGCAGCTCCCGCGAGGCGACGAGCGAGTTGCACTCGATCGGGTTCACCGGGACCTCGAGCCCCGCCGCCTCGAAGAGCTCGTTGAACTGGCGGCGGAGCGGCGAGCCCTGGCGCGGCGCGATCCACCCGAACTTCCCGAGCGCGCGCGCCGCGCGGCGCCGCCGGACGGCGAGCGGGTGTCCGGCGCGCACGATGAGCGCGAGCGGATCCTCGAAGAGCGGCTCCTCGACGACCCCGCCCACTGTCGGTCCGCGCAGCGCCCCGACGAGGACGTCCGCCTGTCCGACCCGGAGCGCCGCGAGGAGGTTCTCGTACGCACCGTCGAGGATCGAGACCGCGTGCAGCGGGTGCGCCCGGGTGAACTCGAGCACGGCGGCCGGCACGAGGGAGCTGCGCGCGAGGGGCATCGCGCCGAGCACGCTCCGCCCACCGCTGCCGCCGCGCTGCGCGGCGACCTCCGCGGCCGCCTGCGCGAGTTCCGTGAAAGCGAGCTGCGCCTGCGCCGCCAGTCGCTGGCCCTCGCGGGTCGGCTGGACACCAAAGCTGGTCTGCTCGAAGAGCGGCGCGCCGATGCGCCGCTCGAGCGTACGGGCGGCACGGTGCAGCGTCGGCACGGCGAGCGCCGCGGCACGCGCCGCCCGCCCGAACTGGCCGTGCTCGACCACGGCGATCAGCGCCTCGAGCTGCGCGACCGAGAGCGGTGCATCCGGGCGCGGGCCCACCGGCCGGCCGCGGCGAGCCTCGGCTACTCCGTCCCTCAGCAGCTCGAGCGCGCGCGCGACCCGAAGCTCCACGCTCGCCCCGGCCGGCGTCAGCACCATACCGGTTCCGGTGCGCTCGAAGAGCGCGGCGCCGAAGTGCCGCTCGGTCGCGGCGATCGCCTGCGTCGCGGCGGGCTGGGACACGAAGACCGCACGCGCCGCCGCGCTGACGCTGCCGCGGCGTGCGGCCTCGCGGAAGATCCGTAGATGCCTGAAGTTGAGGGACATTCATTAGCAATGTCTTATACCCCGCGCGAATTTGCAATTGGCGCCCGATGGCCGCGCGGATCACAATCGCAAGCGCCGCAGGGAAGGTCCTGCACCGCCTGGGGGGGTCATGAACGTCGTCATCCGCAATACCCCGCGCGCACCGCGCGAGGCGGTCGAGGGACTCGCCGCCTTTGGCGTCGCCACGGTCCACGAGGCGCAGGGTCGCACCGGCCTGCTCGCGCCCAACCTGAGGCCCATCTATGCCGGCGCCCGGATCGTCGGCTCGGCCGTGACGGTGAGCGTCGCACCGTGCGACAACTGGATGATCCACGTCGCCGTCGAGCAGTGCGCGGCGGGTGACATCCTCGTCGTCGCCCCGACCTCGTACTCGGATGCCGGCTACTTCGGCGAGCTCCTCGCGAGCTCCCTGCACGCCCGCGGGGTGCGCGGCCTGGTGATCGACGCGGGCGTTCGCGACGTGCGCGAGCTCACCGAGATGGGCTTCCCGGTCTGGTCGAAGGCCGTCTATGCGCAGGGCACGGTCAAGGAGACCCTTGGCAGCGTGAACGTCCCGGTGGTCTGCGGCGGCGCGCTCATTCACCCGGGCGACGTCATCGTCGCCGATGACGACGGCGTCTGCGTCGTGCCGCGCCGGGCGGCCGCGGGACTCGTTGCCCAGTGCGCGGCGCGCGAGGAGAAGGAGGCCATGGTGCGCGCGCGCCTCAAGGCCGGCGAGCTCGGCCTCGACATCTACGGCATGCGCGCGCGCCTCGCGGAGCGCGGACTCGTGTATCGCGACGCGGCGGCCGACGAATAGCGGCGATGCAGCGCGCGATCCCCTGCATGCTGATGCGCGGCGGCACGTCGAAGGGCCTCTACTTTCACGTGCGCGACCTGCCGGCGGAGCGCGCGGCCCGCGACCGGGTCCTCCTCGCGGCCATGGGATCGCCCGATCCGCGGCAGATCGACGGGCTCGGCGGCGCTCACCCGTTGACCAGCAAGGTCGCGGTGATCGGGCCGGCCACGCGCGGCGATGCCGACGTCGACTACCTCTTCCTCCAGGTCGTCGTCGACAAGGCCGAGGTCAGCGATTCCCAGAACTGCGGCAACATCCTGGCTGGCGTCGGTCCTTGGGCGATCGAGAACGGGCTCGTCAAGGCGACGCCCGGCACGACGGCAGTCCGGATCCACATGGTCAACACGGCGACCCTCGCGGTCGCCCACGTGCCGACGCCCGGCGGCCGGGTCGAATACGAGGGCGCCACCCGCATCGACGGCGTGCCGGGGACCGCCGCGGCCATCCCCATCGATTTCCTGGACGTCGCGGGCTCGAGTTGCGGGGCTCTCTTCCCGACCGGCTCGGTCGTCGACCGGGTCGAGGGCATCGAGGTCACCTGCATCGACAACGGCATGCCGGTCGTTATTCTCGCGGCGGCCGACGTCGGCAAGACCGGCAGGGAGACCCCCGAGGAACTCGAGTCCGACCCGGCACTCAGGGCGCGGGTCGAGAAGATCCGCCTCGAGCTCGGCCCGAAGATGAACCTCGGCGACGTCACGAAGAAGACCGTACCGAAGATGACGCTGGTCTCGCCACCGCGCGCCGGCGGCGCCCTGTCGACCCGCTCGTTCATCCCGCACCGCGTGCACGAGGCCATCGGCGTGCTCGGCGCCGTCAGTGTCGCAACCGCGATCGTGGTGCCGGGTTCGGTTGCCGCCCGCCTCGCCGCACCCGGTGCCGCCGGCGCCTCGGGTACGCGTTCGCTCGAGATCGAGCACCCCACCGGCTTCTTCACGGTCGATATGGAGGTGGCGGGCGCGGGCCCCACGATCGAGGTGCGCCGCGCCGCGCTGCTGCGCACCGCGCGGCTCCTGATGCGCGGCGAGGCGCTCGTTCCGGAACGCGCCTGGAGTGGCTCATGAGCGCGACACCGTCCATCTGCCTGATCGGCTTCGGCGAGGTGGGACAGATCCTGGCCGCCGACCTCGCCGCGCGCGGCGTCGCGGCACTAGGCACCTGGGACATCAAGTTCGCCGACCGCGACAGCCGCCCGAGCCGCGCCGCCGCGCGGTCCGGCATTCGCGTGGGCACGGATGCCGCCGACGCGCTTGCCGGCGCCGAACTCGTCATCTCGGCGGTCACCGCGTCCGAGTGCGTGAACGCGGCGCGGCGCTGTGCCGAATCGCTCCCGAAGGGCGCCTATTTCCTCGACCTCAACTCCGTCGCGCCGGCCACCAAGGTCGAGGCCGGCGCGGCGATCGAGGCGGCGGGCGGACGGTACGTCGAGGCCGCCGTCATGTCGCCCATCGCGCCTAGGCGCATCGCCGCACCGATCCTCCTCGGCGGCCCGCACGCGCGCGCTTTCGAGCCGCTCGCCGATCGCCTCGGCTTCACCGGCGCCAAGACCTTCGCCGACGCGACCGGCCAGGCTTCGGCCGCCAAGATGTGCCGCAGCGTCATGATCAAGGGCATCGAGGCGCTCCTGACCGAATCGCTCCTCGCGGCACGTCACTACGGCGTCGAGCGCACCGTGCTCGACTCGCTGCAGGGAATGCTCCCGGTGGGCGACTGGCCGGCACTGGCGCGCTACATGATCTCGCGGTCGCTCGAGCACGGCACGCGTCGCGCCGAGGAGATGCGCGAGGTCGCCCGGACCGTCGAGGCGGCCGGCGTCAGGCCGTGGATGAGCCTCGCGTGCGCCGCCCGGCAGGACTGGGCGGCCGACCACCGGACGTCGGCGGACGCCGAGCCGCTGGAAGCGCTGCTGGATGCGGTTCTCGGATCACGCGATCCCGCCGCCGGAGTACCCCGATGCTGATCATCGACTGCCACGGTCATTACACGACGGCCCCGAAGAAGCTGCAGGCCTATCGGGACCGGCAGGTCGCGCGGATCGACGATGCCTCACTGCCGCCGGCCGTGCTCGAGACGATCAGCGACGAGGAGATCCGCGAGAGCATCGAGCTCAACCAGCTGAAGCTGCAGCGGGAGCGTGGCGCGGACGTCACGATCTTCTCGCCGCGCGCCTCCGCCATGGCGCACCACGTCGGCGACGAGGCGGTCTCGCAGGCGTGGACCCGCGCAAGCAACGACCTGATCCGACGGGTGGTCGGCCTCTATCCCCAGAACTTCGCCGGCGTCTGCCAGCTGCCGCAGTCGCCGGGCGTGCCGATCGCGAACTCGATCGCCGAGCTCACGCGCTCGGTGAACGAGCTCGGCTTCGTCGGCTGCAACCTGAACCCGGACCCCTCGGGCGGACACTGGCGCTCGCCGCCGCTGACCGACCGCCACTGGTATCCCTTCTACGAGAAAATGGTCGAGCTCGACGTGCCGGCGATGATCCACGTCTCCTCGTCTTGCAACCCGAACTTCCACGCCACGGGTGCGCACTACATAAACGCGGACACGACCGCCTTCATGCAGCTCCTGGAAGGCGACCTCTTCAGGGACTTCCCGACGCTGCGCTTCATCATCCCGCACGGCGGTGGCGCGGTCCCTTATCACTGGGGCCGGTACCGCGGTCTCGCGGACATGCTGAAGCGGCCGCCGCTCGCGACCCACGTGATGCGCAATGTCTACTTCGACACCTGCGTGTACCACCAGCCCGGCATCGACCTCCTGGCCAGGGTGATCAGCGTCGAGAACATCCTGTTCGGGTCGGAGATGGTCGGGGCGGTGCGCGGCATCGATCCGCAGACCGGCCACTACTTCGATGACACGAAGCGCTACATCGATGCGCTCGGCATCAGCGCGAGTGACAAGCACCGGATCTTCGAGCTGAATGCCAGGCGGGTGTTCCCGCGCCTCGATGCGATCCTCCGCGGGCAGGGCCGATGAACGCGTTCCGCATGGACCCGGACTGGCTGCCGTTCCATCCGCAGCCGTCCACGCCCACGTTCCGGCTGCCCCCGGGGTCGGTCGATGCGCACTGCCACGTCTTCGGACCCGGCGGCACGTTCCCGTTCGCCCCCGAGCGGAAGTACACGCCCTGTGATGCCTCGGCACAGCAGCTGTTCGCGCTCCGCGACCTCCTCGGCTTCGAGCGCAACGTCGTCGTGCAGGCGACCTGCCACGGCGCCGACAACCGGGCGCTGGTCGACGCGCTCGAGCGCGCCGGCGGCAGGGCCCGCGGCGTCGCGACGGTCCGGGAGGAGGTGTCGGACGCCGAACTCGGCGCGCTCGACGCCGCCGGCGTCCGGGGGGTCCGGTTCAACTTCGTGAAGCGGCTCGTCGACACGACGCCGCCCGCGACGCTCGCGCGGATCGCCGCGCGGGTCGCGGAGCTCGGCTGGCACGTCGTGATCTACTTCGAGGCGGCGGACCTGCCCGAGCTCTACGGGTTCTTCGCGTCGCTGCCGACCACGGTCGTCGTCGATCACATGGGAAGGCCCGACGTCACCAAGCCTGTCGACGGGCCCGAGTTTCGGCTGTTCCTGCGGCTCATGGACGAGTGCCCGAACATCTGGTCGAAGGTCACGTGCCCGGAGCGACTCTCGAAGTCGGGGCCGCCGCTCTACGCGGACGTCGTGCCGTTCGCGCGGCGGGTGGTCGAGCGCTTTCCCGACCGGGTGCTGTGGGGAACGGACTGGCCGCACCCCAACCTCAAGTCCCACATGCCGGACGACGGCCAGCTGGTCGACTTCATTCCGTCGATCGCGCCGACTCCCGACCTGCAACGCCGCCTGCTGGTCGATAATCCGCGGCGGCTCTACTGGGCGCGCTAGGAGACATCGCGGTGGCACTCGACAAGCCCTATTCGGACATACCCGGGACGACGGTCTTCGACGCCGAGCAGTCGCGACGCGGCTACCACCTCAACATGTTCTGCATGTCGCTGATGTCGGCCGCGTCGCGGGCGCGCTTCAAGGCGGACGAGCGTGCCTACCTCGACGAGTGGCCGATGAGCGAGGAGCAGAAGTTGGCCGTCCTCGCCCGCGACTACAACCGCATGATCGGGCTCGGCGGCAACATCTACTTCCTCGCGAAAATATTCGCGACGGACGGCAAGAGCTTCCAGTACGCGGCGGCGCTCATGACGGGCATGTCGCAGGAGGCCTACGCGAAGATGATGCTCGCGGGTGGCCGGTCGCCGGACGGCAACCGCTACGTCGGGGAGAAGCCCCGTGGCTAGGATCACCGCCGGCATTGCCGCCTCCCACGTTCCCGCCATCGGCGCCGCGCTCGACAACGGCAAGTCCGGCGACCCGTACTGGGCCCCGCTCTTCCGGGGCTTCGAGTTCTCGAAGCGCTGGATCGCCGCGAACCGACCGGACGTCGTCCTCCTTGTCTACAACGACCACGCGACGGCGTTCAGCCTCGACATCATCCCGACGTTCGCGATCGGCTGCGCCGACCGCTTCCGGCCCGCGGACGAGGGCTGGGGGCCGCGCCCCGTTCCGGTCGTCGAGGGCCACCCGGAACTCGCCGCGCACGTCGCACAGTCGGTGATCCAGGCCGACTTCGACCTCACGATCGTGAACCGCATGGACGTCGATCACGGCCTCACGGTGCCGCTGTCGCTGATGTTCGGACAGCCCGCGGCGTGGCCCTGCCGCGTGATCCCGATCGCTGTCAACGTCGTGCAGTACCCGCCGCCCTCCGGAAATCGCTGCTTCCAGCTCGGCAAGGCGCTCAGGCGCGCGGTGGAGTCGTTCGATGACGACCTCAACGTGCAGGTGTGGGGCACCGGTGGCATGAGCCACCAGCTGCAGGGCCCGCGCGCCGGACTCATCAACAAGGAGTTCGACCAGCGCTTCCTCGACACGCTGGTCGGCGATCCCGCGACGCTTGCCAGGCTCCCGCACGTCGAGTATCTGCGCGAGGCCGGATCCGAAGGCGTCGAGCTCGTCATGTGGCTCGTGATGCGCGGCGCGCTCGGCGCGCACGTGCGCGAGGCCTACCGTTTCTACCACGTGCCGGCGTCCAACACCGCCGTCGGCCACCTCATCCTCGAGAACAAGCCCGTCGCGGCGGGCTGAACCCGGAGTATCCGTCCATGAAGATCGTCCTGGCTGGCGCGGGTGCGTTCGGTCAAAAGCACCTCGACGCGATCCGCAAGATCGGCGGCATCGAGGTCGTCTCGCTCGTCGGTCGCGACCTCGATGCCACGCGCACGACGGCCGGGAAGTACGGCATTGCGCACGTGACCACCAGCCTCGCCGAGGCGCTCGCCCGGCCCGGCGTCGAGGCGGCGATCCTGTGCACGCCGACGCAGATGCACGCGAGCCAGACGCTCGAGTGCCTCAAGGCCGGCAAGCACGTGCAGGTCGAGATCCCGCTCGCCGACACGCTGGCGGACGCCGAGGCGGTCGCCGCCGCGCAGCGGGCCTCGGGCCTCGTCTGCATGGTCGGGCACACCCGCCGCTTCAACCCCTCGCACCAGTGGGTGCACCGGCGCATCGCCAAGGGCGAGATCCGCATCCAGCAGATGGACGTGCAGACGTACTTCTTCCGGCGCACCAATACCAACGCGCTCGGCCAGCCGCGCTCGTGGACCGATCACCTCCTCTGGCACCACGCCGCGCACACCG
>Ga0335083_10006300_pt1 | contig 14872 bp, 11 predicted proteins | sample Lox_Sample_42_FD_206716 | JGI IMG/M metagenome (GOLD analysis project Ga0335083, IMG submission 206716) | Soil microbial communities from Loxahatchee National Wildlife Refuge, Florida, United States - Lox_Sample_4.2 | ecosystem: Environmental > Terrestrial > Soil > Wetlands | place: USA... | reverse complement strand
TGGCGGGATCGGTGAGCCAGGCATAGAGCGGGTCGCGACCCGGACCATTGACCTCGAGCTTGGCCGAGAGCGGAAACGTCACCCCGTAGGTCGTCGAGCAGAACGTCTGTATCTCGGCGGCGCTGCCGGGTTCTTGCGCGCCGAACTGGTTGCACGGGAAGCCGACGACGGTGAAGTTCTCGCCCTGCAAGTCCTTCTGCAGTTCCTCGAGCCCCGTGTACTGCGGCGTGAGGCCGCAGCGGCTCGCGACGTTGACCGCGAGCGTCACCTTGCCCTTCAGGCGCGCGAGCAGGTCGGGGCTGCCGTCGAGGGCCGCCACCTTGAAGCCGTAGAAGTCCGCCATGTGTCCCCCGGCGCTGCGCGTTCTCGGGTCGCGCGTGCCCACCGATAGTGCGCCCGTTTTCCGGTCAATGCACGAGCTCGAGATCCTTGCTGTAGACGACGTTCATCACATTGTCATACCAGCCGTGTACACGCGCGGCCACGAGGTGCTTGTTGACGAAGAAGTAGAGCGGCACGACCGGTACGTCGGCGAGCATGATCCGCTCCGCGTCCTCGAGGTCGGCGGCGCGCGCCTTCGGATCGGTCGCGCGCGAGGCGGCGAGGAGCGCGGCGTCGTAGGCGGCGCTCTTGTAGTGCGGCAGGTTGATGCCGAAGTCGCCCTCGAGCACCTCGGCAAAGGTCCACGCGTCGTTGTAGTCGCCCACCCAGCTCGAGCGGAACACCTGGGTCTCGCCGCGGGTGATCGCCTGCAGCATGGACTTGAACTCCTCGCCCACCGGCTTCGTCTCGACGCCGAGCGCGTCCTTCCACATCGCCGCGACCGCGAGCGCGATGCGCTCGTGCGTCGGGCCGCTCGGGTACCTGAGCTCGATGACGAGCGGGTGCGAGGGACCGTAGCCCTCCTGCGCATAGAGCTTGCGCGCGGTTGCGAGGCGCGACTCGGCCGAGTCGCCCGCCCAGGCGAAGCGCTGCGACTCGTAGGCAGCGACGCCGGGCGGTATCCACGAGTAGGCCGGCAGCTCGCCGAGCCCGGTCACGGCGTTGACGAGGCGCTCGCGGTCGATCGTCATCGCGAGCGCCTGCCGCAGGCCCGGCGCGCCCTTGAACGGCGGCTTCTCGAGGTTGAAGCCGTAGTAGTAGACCCCGAGCTGCGGGCCGCGGTGGATGAGCGCGCCCTGCTGCGCCTCGAGGCGCGCGATCGGCTGCTGCGGCAGCACGTAGGTGACGTCGAGCGCACCGCCACGGAAGCGCGCGTACTCGTCGTTCGCATCCGGCACGTGGAAGTAGTCGACTTCCTCGATGTGGGTCGCCGCCGCGTTCCAGTAGCGCGGATTGCGCTTGAGCGTGACGTGCGAGCCTACCGTCCAGGCGGCGAGCGTGTAGGCGCCGTTCGAGACCGTGCGGCCCGCGGGCTTCGGCGCCGCGCCGCCCGGTACCGGGTTCGTGCTCCAGTGCGCGACGAGCCCCGGTAAGTACGGCGTCGGCGCCTTCTGGTGCACGTTGAGCGTGTGCGCATCGAGCGCCGTCACGCCGAGCGAGTCGGGCGCCGCCTTCTTCGCGATGATCTCGGCGGCGTTGACGACGGGCGCGAGCACGTCGGCGTATTGCGCGCCGGTCGCGGGATCGACCAGCCGGCGCCAGGCGTTCACGAAGTCGGCGGCGACGACCGGCGTGCCGTCCGACCACCGTGCGCCGCTTCTCAGGTGAAAGGTGTAGGTGAGCCCGTCGGCACTCGCGTCCCAGCTCTCGGCCGCGCCCGGCACGGGCTCGGCGCGGGCGTTCAGCGAGGCGAGGCCCTCGTAGACGTCGCGCAGGATGTTCGCGGCGGTGTCGGTGCGCGCGAGCTGCGGGTCGAGCGAGTCGGGCTCGGGGCCGTTGCCGCGCCGGAGCACGCCCGGGGGTCCGCTCGCGGCGGCCGGGTGCTCGGCCTCGCGGCTGCAGCCGGCGAGCGCCAGCAGCAGCAGGAGTGCGGCGCGGGGCGTGCTTCGGTTCATGCGCTGCGCTCGAGTCGCTTCAGGTGCACGAGCAGCAGCGAGACCGCCGCCGGCGTGAGTCCGGGGATGCGCGCGGCCTGGCCGACGGTGCGCGGCCTGACCGCGATGAGCCGCTCCCGCACCTCGGTCGAGAGGCCACTGATCGCGCGGTAATCGAGGTCGCCCGGCACGCGGGTCTCCTCGTGGCGGCCGAGCCGCTCGATCTCGGCGTCCTGGCGCGCGATGTAGCCGGCGTACTTCGCGTTCACCGTCCGCGCGAGCTCGACCTGCGCCGCGATCCGCTCGTCCGCGCCCGCGTACGCATCGCCGCTGGCGAGCGCCGCGGACTTCTCGGCGTAGAACGCCCAGCGCTCGTCGTCGACGAGGCCGAGCTCGCGGCCCCGCGGCGTCAGGCGTGCATCGGCGTTGTCCTCGCGCAGGCTCAGCCGATATTCCGCGCGGCTCGTGAACATCCGGTACGGCTCGGGTGCGCCGCGGGTCACGAGGTCGTCGATGAGGACGCCGATGTAGGCCTCGGCGCGCGTCGGCCACCACGGCGCGAGGCCGCGCGCGGCGCGCGCGGCGTTGAGGCCGGCGATCAGCCCCTGCGCGGCGGCCTCCTCGTAGCCGGTCGTGCCGTTGATCTGGCCCGCGAAGTAGAGCCCCGCGAGCGCGCGGGTCTCGAGCGAGTACTCGAGGTCGCGCGGGTCGAAGAAGTCGTACTCGATGGCGTAGCCCGGGCGCGTCAGGTGCGCGCGCTCGAAGCCGCGGATGCTGCGCACGAACTCGAGCTGCACGTCGAAGGGCAGGCTCGTCGAGATGCCGTTCGGGTAGATCTCGTGCGTATCGAGCCCCTCGGGCTCGACGAAGATCTGGTGCGCGGTGCGCGCGGCGAAGCGCACGACCTTGTCCTCGATCGACGGGCAGTAGCGCGGCCCGACGCCCTCGATGACGCCGGTGTAGAGCGGCGAGCGGTCGTGCGCGGCGCGGATCAGCGCGTGCGTCGCCTCGTTGGTATGGGTGACGTGGCAGGCGACCTGCGCGGGGTGGTCGCCCGCGCGGCCGAGGAAGGACATCACCGGGAGCGGTGAGTCGCTCAGCTGCGGCGTCATCACCGCGTAGTCGAGGCTCCGGCCGTCGATGCGCGGCGGCGTGCCGGTCTTCAGGCGCGCGACCCGCGGCATGAGCTCGCGCAGCCGCGCCGCGAGGCGCACCGAGGCGGGATCGCCCGCGCGACCGCCGGCGTAGTTCTCGAGTCCCACGTGGATGCGCCCGCCGAGGAACGTGCCTGCCGTCAGGACCACGGCGCCCGCCTCGAACTCGATGCCGGTCGCGGTGACGACGCCGGTGACGCGGCCGCCCGTGACCCTTATGTCGGCGACCTCCTGCTGGAAGACGGCGAGGTTCGGCTGGTTCTCGATGGCGCCGCGGATCGCGCGACGGTAGAGCGCGCGGTCGGCCTGCGCGCGCGTCGCGCGCACCGCCGGCCCCTTGCTCGCGTTCAGCACGCGCAGCTGAATGGCCGCGCGGTCGGCCGCCCGGCCCATCGCGCCGCCGAGTGCGTCGATCTCGCGGACCAGGTGGCTCTTGCCGATGCCGCCGATGGCCGGGTTGCAGCTCATGGCGCCGAGCGTCTCGACGCTCTGCGTGAGGAGCAGCGTGCGCGCGCCCGTGCGCGCGGAAGCGAGCGCGGCCTCGGTGCCGGCGTGGCCGCCGCCGATCACGATGACGTCGTAACGATCCGGGTGGCGCATCCGGGCGATTTTAACGTGGATGGCCAGCGGCAGGCCGGAATGAAACAATGCGCCGATGCGCGCATCCCGCCCGGCTCGCCGGCTCGCCCTCCGGCTCGCGGTGCCCCTCGCGGCCCTCGGCCTCGTGGGCTCCCCGGCCCTCGCCGCCGCCCCGGACCGCATCGTGCTGGCGGAGTGCCGTCTCAAGGCGCCGGGCGGCGGCAACTCCGTCCCCGCGCGCTGCGGCCACCTCGAGGTTCCCGAGAACCCCGCGGAGCCCGCCGGCCGGCGGATCGCGCTTGCGGTCGCCGTCGTCTCCGCGCTCGATGCCAGGAGCCGCCTGCCGCCGCTCTTCGTCGTCGCGGGCGGCCCCGGCCAGTCGGCCGCCGACTTCTACGCGGGCTACGCGCAGGCCTTCGCGCCCACGGCCCGCAGCCGCGCGATCGTGCTCGTCGACCAGCGCGGCACCGGCGGCTCGAACGCGCTCGCCTGCGTGTTCCCGGACGACTTCGACGTCGCGGCGCCGCCGCCCGAGGAGATCCGCGCGCTCTCGGCGAAGTGCCGCGCCGGTCTCACCGGCCGCCCGGAGTACTACACCTCGAGCGTCGCGGTGCGCGACCTCGAGGCGGTCCGGGTCGCGCTCGGCTACCCGCGCATCGCGCTCTACGGCGTCTCCTACGGCACGCGCGTCGTGCAGCACTACGTGCGCCGCTACGGCGCGCACGCCGCGGCGGTCGTGCTCGACGGCGTGATGCAGCCCGACCGCATCCTCGGGCCGGAGACGCCGCTCGATGCCGAGCGCGCGCTCGACCTCATGTTCGCCCGCTGCGCGGCGACGCCGACCTGCGACGGCGCCTTCCCGGACCTCAAGGCGCGCTTTCGCGCGCTCCTCGCCGACCTCGCGCTGCACCCGAAGAGCGTCGAGGTGCCCGATCCCTCGACCGGCGTCGGGCAGAAGGTCGTGTTCGACCGCGAGCAGTTCGCGGGTGCCGTGCGCCTCCTCAACTACTACTCGGTCACGACCGCGCTCCTGCCGTTCTTCATCGACCACGCCGCGAAGGGCAACGTCGCGCCGATGGCGGCGGAGCTCCTGCTCCTGAGCGCCCACCTCGACGAGCAGCTCGCCTACGGCATGAACGCGGCGGTGTCCTGCGCCGAGGACGTGCCGGGCTACGGCAGCGCCGACCGCGCGCGGCTCGCGGGCACCTACCTCGGCACCGGCCAGCTCGATGAGCTCGCCGTCCTCTGCGAGGGCTGGCCGAAGGGCGTCGTCGATGCGGACCTGTTCACGCCGCTGCACGCGCGCGTGCCCGCACTCCTCCTCTCGGGCGAGGCGGACCCGGTGACGCCGCCCGCCTCCGCGGCGCGCGCCGCGCTCGGGTTCAGCGACGCGATGCACGTCGTGGTGCCCGGCCAGGGCCACGGCCAGCTCGGCGTCGGCTGCGCGCCGTACCTGGTGGCGCGCTTCCTCCTCGCCGGCACGACGCACGGCCTCGACGCGAGCTGCCTCGCGACCGTGACGCCGGACCCCTTCGTGCTGGGTCCGACCGGCCCCGCGCCGTGATCGAGCTCGAGGCCCTCTCCAAGCGGTTCGGCAGCGTCGAGGCCGTCCGCGGCGTGTCGCTGCGCGCGCCGGACGGGCGGATCACGGGACTCCTCGGGCCGAACGGCGCCGGCAAGAGCACGACGCTTAGGCTCCTCTACGGGGTGCTCGAGGCCGACGCGGGGCGGGCGCTCATCGACGGCCTCGACATCGCGCGCGCGCCCATCGCCGCGCGCGCGCGCCTCGGCGTGCTGCCGCACAACGCCGGCATCTACCCCGCGCTCACGACGCGCGAGAACATCCGCTACTTCGGGCGCCTGCTCGGCCTCGGGGGCGAGGCGCTCGAGGCGAGGATCGACGAGCTCGTCCGGCTCCTCGACTTGGGCGCCATCGCCGACCGCCGTGCGCGCGGGTTCTCGCAGGGACAGCGCCTCAAGGTCGCGCTCGCGCGCGCGCTCGTGCATTCGCCGAGGAACCTCGTGCTCGATGAGCCGACCAACGGCCTCGACGTGCTCGCGACCCGGAACCTCCGCGAACTGATCCTCGGGCTCCGCGACGCCGGCCACGCGGTGCTGTTCTCGAGCCACGTGATGCAGGAGGTGGCGGCGCTCTGCGACGACATCGTGATCATCGGCGGCGGCCGGGTCGTCGCCGCGGGCTCACCGGCCGAGCTCGCCGGCACGGTCGCGAGCGGCCTGCTCGAGGATGCCTTCGTCGCGGCGCTCGCCACCGGAGCGAGGCCCTGATGCGCGCGCTCGTCACGGTGTTCCTGAAGGAAATCCTCGAGAACGCCCGCGACCGGCGGACGCTCCTCTCGGCGCTGATCGTGGGGCCGATCGGCGCGCCGCTCCTGTTCGCGTTCCTGATCAACACGATGGTCGAGAGGAACCTCGACAACGCCGAGCGGCCGCTCAAGCTCACGGTCGCCGGCCGCGGCAACGCGCCCAACCTGGTCGCGTTCCTCGAGGGCCACAACGTCGTGATCAAGGACTTCACGGGCGATGGCGGCGCCGCGACGCGCGCGGTGCGCACCCACGAGGAGCGCCTCGTGCTCGAGATCCCCGCCGACTTCGGCGCCCACCTCGGTCGCGGCGTGCCCGCGCCCGTGCGCCTCTACACCGACTACTCCGACACGAGCGCGGCGGCCGAGCGCGGCCGCGCCGAGGCGCTGCTCGCGCACTACTCGACCCGGATCGCGCAGTGGCGGCTCGAGGCGCGCGGGGTCGCGCCCTCGCTCGTGCACGCGATCGCGGTCGACGAGATCGACGTCGCGACCCCGGCGGGACGCGCGGCGACGCTGCTCGGCATGCTGAGCTACTTCTTCGTGTTCGCGACGCTGATGGGCGGCATCTACGTCGCGATCGACGCGACCGCGGGCGAGCGCGAGCGCAGCTCCCTCGAGCCGCTCCTCACGCTGCCGGTCGAGCGCCGCGTGCTCGTCGTCGGCAAGATCCTCGCGGCCGGCGCATGGATGGTCGTCTCGCTGACGCTCACGGTGGTCGCGTTCGCGATCAGCATGCGCTTCGTGCGGCTCGATGCGCTCGGCATGAGCAATGCGTTCGGGCCGCGCACCGCGCTCGCGATCGTGCTCCTGATGCTGCCGTTCGTGGTGCTGGGCGCCGCGCTGATGACGCTGGTCGCGTCCTTCACGCGCAGCTACCGCGAGGCGCAGAGCTGGCTCACGTTCGTGGTGCTGCTGCCGACGCTGCCGATCATGTACGCGGCGATCTCCCAGCTGCCGAGCCGGCCGGCGCTAATGTGGGTGCCTTCCTTGAGCCAGCACCTGCTGATCACCTCGCTCCTCCGGGCCGAGCCGCTCGCCGGCGCCGACGTCGCGGTCTCGGCCGGCGCGACGCTCGCGGTCGGGGCGGTGCTCGCCGCGATCGCGGTCCGCCTCTACCGGCGGGAGCAGATTCTCGGCTGAGCGAGCGCGCTCATCCCTCGACGAGGTGCTTGAGCGCATCGGCGAGCACGCCGTTCACGGCGCCCGCCATGTCGATGAATCCGCCGGCGGAGTAGCCGGTCACCGCGTAGTCGACGATGACCGTCGTGTCGTGCTCGCCGCTCGGCTTGAGCGCGAAGCTGAGCGCGCCGCTCGCCCCCATCTTCTGCAGGGGTCCCAGCCCGCCGACCAGGCGCAGGCCCTTGCCGGCCGCCGCGTACACCACTTCCATGTGCTTCACGAACCCCCCGCCCGGCAGCTGCTCGCACCAGCAGCCGCCCGGCGTGAGGGCGAGGGAGAGGTTGGCCGCGTCCTGCGAGTAGGTGTGCTCGCTCCGCCACCAGTCCTGCGGGCGCACCAGGCGCTGCCACGTCGCGGCGGGATCGCGGTGCGAGAGGAGCTCGAAGTGGATCAGGAAGCCGCCCGGGCCGGAGCTTGCGACATCGGCGAGCGCGGGCGTCGCGGCGAGCAGCAGGAGCGGTGCGAGGATCGGGCGGGCGAGCATGGGCGTGCCTCCGGAGCCGGGCGAGGTCGCCCGCGAGGGCACGATCCTAGCGCGCACGGACGGAGGGCAGCCATCCGTCCGTGCGCGGCCGGTCACGCGGCGGCGGTCAGGCGCCCGCTCTGGTAGTCGCTGATCGCCTGGCGGATCTCCGCCTCGGTGTTCATCACGAACGGCCCGTAGTGCACCACCGGTTCCCGAAGCGGCGCGCCGCCGATCACGAGCACGCGCGTCGCGCGCTCCCCGGCCGCGAGGGCGATCGAGTCGCCCGCCGACAGGATGCCGAGCTGGCCCTTCGCGAGCGCGCGGCCGCCGACGGTGGGCGCGCCCTCGAACGCGTACGCGAGCAGCCGATGGCCCGGCGGCGTCGCGAACTCGAGCGTCGCGCCCGCCTCGAGGCCGACGTCGAGGTAGAGCGGCGCCGTGCGGCTCTCGCCGACCGGGCCGACGACGGCTTCCGCCGCGGGCGCGAGCGGCTGGAAGCGGCCCGCGACCACGCGCACGCGCGCACCCGGCAGCTCGACGCCCGGGATCTCCTCGGGCGCGAGGTCCTTGTAGCGCGCCGGCTGCATCTTCTCGGACGCGGCGAGGTTGATCCAGAGCTGGAAGCCGCGCATGCGCCCGGCCGCCTGCTGCGGCATCTCGGAGTGGACGATGCCGCGTCCCGCGGTCATCCACTGCACCGCGCCCGGGGTCAGGTCGCCGCGGTTGCCGAGGTGGTCCTCGTGCAGCATGTGGCCGTCGAGCATGTAGGTCACGGTCTCGAAGCCGCGGTGCGGGTGCGCAGGGAAGCCCGCGATGTAGTCGCCCGCCGAGCTCGAATCGAACTCATCGAGCAGCAGGAAGGGATCGAGGCCCTGCTCGGGGCTGATCACGCGCGTGAGCCTCACGCCGCCGCCGTCCGACGTCGGTCGTCCCGTCACCACCCGTTCCACCGTGCGTGCTGTCATCGTCGTTCTCCTCAAAGGTCTTGCGTTCCGACCGGCCGCGCTCAGGCCGCGATGCCGGTCGAGGTCAGTTCGTCGATCCGCGCCTCGGCGCCGGCGAGCGCGCTCGCGCGCTCGCTCTCGCCGATCGCGAGGCCCTCCGCGTACACGACCTCGAGCGCCGTGATGCCGACGAACGCGAGCATCGTGCGGACGTACGGCACGACGTGGTCCTCGGGCCGGTCGCGGTGCCGGCCGCCGCGCGTCGTGACGAGCACGGCGCGCTTGCCGGCGAGGAGTCCCTCGGGACCGTTCGCCGTGTAGCGGAAGGTGACGCCCGCGCGGGCGACGTGGTCGAACCAGCTCTTCAGCTGGCTCGGCACCGTGAAGTTGTACATCGGCGCACCGATCAGCACCACGTCGGCGGCCTTGAGCTCGGCGACGAGCGCATCGCTCTCGGCGGCGATCCGGGCCTCCTCGGTGCTGCGCGCCGCGGGCGGCGTGCCGAGCGCCTTGAGGCGCGCGCCATCGAGCGGCGCGACGGGGCTGCGGCCGAGGTCGCGCCGGGTTACCTCGAGCGCGCCTTCCTTCGCGGCGAGCCGGGCGGCGTAGCGGTCGACCAGGCGGTTCGACTGGCTGGCGGGGCCGGAGAGGCTGCTGGTCACTATAAGAAGTCGGGTCATGGCGGCGGTCCGTGGGAGATGTGGGGTCAATATAGGAGCGAAAATCGGATTAAAAACTGCGATTTCCGGCTGATATTGATCTAGTATTTCGATTAATGGCGACCAAACTCCCCCGTACGACCGTCGAACAGTGGGCCGTGCTGTCCGCGGTGGTCGACGAGGGCGGGTTCAGCCGGGCGGGCGAGGCGCTCGGCCGCAGCCAGTCGGCGGTCAGCTACGCCGTGCAGCAGCTCGAGGCGCAGCTGCCCGTCCCGGTCCTCGACCACTCGGGGCGGCGCGCGGCGCTGACCGAGGCGGGCACGACGCTCTTGCGCCGCGCGCGGACGCTGATCGAGGAGATGCAGACGCTCGAGTCCCTCGCCGCGAACCTCGCCGCGGGCTGGGAGACCGAGATCGCCATCGCCGTCGACATCATCTTTCCGCCGGCGCTCCTGTACGAGGCGCTCGGCCGGTTCGGCCCCGCCTGCCGCACGACCCGCCTCGAGGTGGTCGAGTCGGTGCTGTCCGGAACGACCGAAGCACTGCTCAGGCGCGAGGTCGACCTCGCGATCGTCGGGCAGATGCCGCCCGGCTTCCTGGGAACGCCGCTGATGCCGATCGAGTTCATCGCGGTCGCGGCCCCCGGGCACGCGCTCCACGCGCTCGGGAGGCCGCTCGGCCCGAGCGACCTCAAGGGCCACCGCCAGATCGTCGTGCGCGACTCGGGCTCCAAGCGCCGCCTCGACGCAGGCTGGCTCGGCGCGGAGGAGCGCTGGACGGTCTCGCACCTCAAGACCTCGATCGAGATGCTGAAGAGCGGCCTCGGGTTCGCGTGGGTGCCGCGCGAGCACATCCGCGCGGAGCTCGCCGCCGGCACGCTCGTCCCGCTCCCGCTCGCCGAGGGGGGTACGCGCCGGGCGGAGCTCTCGCTCGTCTACTCCGACCCCGACAGCGCCGGTCCCGCGGCCCGGGAGCTCGCCCGGGTGCTCGCCGAGACCTGCGCGAGCGACTGCGCGCGCCACCGTGCGGAGAAACCGTAGAGGGAGGGCCGGGACCTCGGCTATATTCCGGGGCACCGGGGATCAAGAACTTGTCTCGAAGGGGAACCGCAATGAATTGCTCGCATGCCCTCCGCGCAGTCGTCACCGGCTGCGTGACGCTCTCGCTCCTTGCCGCGCCGCTCGCCTCGTTCGGCGCCCAGACCGCCCAGGAACAGCGCGCGCAGAAGGAAGCGCAGATCCCGACCTGCACCAAGAAGTACGGCGCGCTCGCGGTGATCGAGCCCGAGAAGCAGTGGTGGGTCGAGTACAACCTCGGCTCGCCCGCCGCGCTCATCAAGGTGTACGTCAACAAGTCCGGCTGCTTCACGCTCGTCGACCGCGGCAAGGGCATGGCGGCGGCGCAGGCCGAGCGCGCGCTCGCCTCGAGCGGCGAGCTCAGGGGCGGCTCGAACGTCGGCAAGGGCCAGGTCAAGGCCGCCGACTACGTGCTGGTCCCGGACCTCATCTCGCAGAACAAGAACGCGGGCGGCAACCGCTTCGGCGCGGCGCTCGGCGGGCTCCTCGGTGGCGTCGCGGGCGCCGTCGTTGGCGGCATCAACCTCAAGAAGAAGACCGCCGACGTCGTGCTCACCGTCACGGACGTCCGCTCGAGCGAGCAGCTCGTGCTCTCCGAGGGCCACTCGACCAAGACCGACCTCGGCTGGGGCGCGGGCGGCGGCTTCTTCACCGGCGGCATGTTCGCCGCGGGCGGCGCGAGCGGCTACTCGGACACCGAGATCGGCCAGGTCATCGCGCTCGCGTACCTGCAGGCCTACACCGACATGGTGCAGAAGTTCTCGGAGCTCCCGGACAACGCGAGCGCCGCGAACGAGAAGCAGGCCGTGACGATGCAGAAGCCGGGGCGCATGTACACGACCTCGCAGCCGACCAGCAAGGTCGTGCGTCCGCTCGACCCGGGCATGATGCTCTATCCCACCGGCAACAAGGACGGCGTGATGTGGGAAGTCGAGGACGAGCTCGGCAACAAGGGCTGGGTGTCCTCGGTGCTCTTCGGGCTCGCGAAGTAGAACCGACCGGTGGGGCGGTCACGACCGCCCCGCCCTCCTCGCCTCACCGCCGGCGCGGCTGCTCGAGGAGCTCGAGCACGGCGGCGCGCGCGCTCGCCGAGTGCACCGGGAGCGCGAGCACGTCACCCGGCCGCGCCCAGGCGATCGCGCGCCGCGCCGCCTCGAGCTCGCTCGGCGCGAGCTCGACCTTGCCGGCATCGAGTCCGGCCGCGAGCAGCGCATCGCGCAGGATCCTCGGGATCTCGCCCGGCGGCCGGCCGCGCAGGTGCGCCTCGTCCTCCTTGACGACGACGAGCTCGGGGCCAAACCCCGCCACCACCTCGGCGACCGCGACCAGATCCGCGTCCTGGCGGTTGCCGGCGTGGCCGAGCAGCACCGCGAGGCGCCCGCGCCGCTCGCGCAGGTGCTCCGCCACCTCGAGGAGACCGCGCAGCCCCGCCGGGTTGTGCGCGTAATCGACGATCGACTGCACGCCGCCCGAGGCGAAGCGCATCATCCGTCCGGGGTTGTCGCCGGGCAGCCGCCCGAAGCTCGCGAACACCCGCGCGACAGTCGCGGCGGGAATGCCGAGCGCGACCGCGCCGAGCGCGGCGCCGGCGAGGTTCGCGATGTTGTAGAGCGCGCTGCCGCCGAGCGAGAGCGGCAGCGCGGCGATCGCGCCGAGATCCGCCGTGCGCCCGCCCTCCTCGAGCACGAGCCGCCCGGCGCGCAGCCCCGCGGTCGGCTCGCCGCGCGCGCGCGCGGCCTTGAGGAGGCCCGCGTCCGCATCGAGCGCGAACCAGGCGAGCGCGACGCTCCGCCCGAAGCGCGCCGGCAGTTCCGTTGCGCGCGCGACGAGGAGCGCATCGTCGGCGTTGAGCACGAGGCGGCCGCCGTCGACGAGGAGCCCGGCGACCGCGAGCTTGGCGTCGGCGAGGCCCTCGAGGTCGTCGATGCCGTACTCGCCGAAATGGTCCGAGCTCACGTTGGTGACGATCGCGACGCGTGCCTGTGACACCGCGATGCCGCGCCTGAGGATGCCGCCGCGCGCGGTCTCGAGGATCGCGGCTTCGGTGCGCGGCTCGCGCAGCACGCGCCGCGCACCCGCCGGTCCCGAGTAATCGCCGCTCGCGAGCGTCTCGCCGTCGAGGAACACGCCGTCCGTGCAGTTGTAGCCCGCGTGCCAGCCGTGGGCGCGCGCGCACGCGGCGAGGAGCCGCACCGTCGTCGTCTTGCCGTTCGAGCCCGTCACGAGCGCGGTCGGGATGTCGGCGAGCGCGCTCCACTCGACCGCGTCGACCGCGGGCAGCGCCGTCATCGGGAACGAGCGGCCGGACTTGCCCGCGCCGAGCGTCAGGGCCTCCTCATCGAGCGTGTACGGCAGCCCGAGCGCGCCTGCGGTCGCAACGAGCGCCGTCAGCATCCCGTTCCGTTCCGCCGCCGCCAGCCGCTCGATGCGCACCAGCGCGGCGCGCTCCTCGAGCACCGGCGGCACGACCGTCGCGGGGTCGGCGGCGTTCTCGAGCGCCTCGGCGAGGAGTGCCGCCTCGAGCGCCGCGGTGCGGCCGGGCTCGCGCGCGGCGAGCGCGGAGCAGTACGCCCACTCGTTGATCTCGGTGGCGACGAAGAGCGAGTCGAGGGGCGCGGCGAGCGCGAGCGAGACGCCCCGCGCGTGGCGTCGCGCGACGAGCCCGGTCTCGCGCCAGCCGAGGAGCGCGCGCGCCCGCATCACCCTCAGGCGCCAGTCCTCGAGCAGGGCCGCATCCGGCGGAGGTCCCACCGTGTCGAGCACGGCCCCGGTCGATGCGAAGAACAGGTTGCCGCCGGTCAGGCGCCGCGAGTCCTCGAACGGCAGCTCGGGCGCCAAGTTCAGTCTTCGGCGTCCGGTGCGAGGCGCACGCCGCGCTCGTCGCGGATGAGCCCCTCGAGCCCGAGCGCCGGCAGGCCGACGTCGCTCATCGAGAACGCCGGTGCGGGCGCGCGCGGCGTCGCGCCGTCGATGAACGCACTCGTCTCGCCGTTGCCCGCAGCGGCGTGCGCGCGGCTCTCGCTGCCTGCTGGCTTGAACTTGGTGATCTGCTTCCACGAGCGCACGAGCGCATCCGCGAAGATCAGGATCAGGTCGCCCGGCTCACCCATCGCGAGCGCGGCGCTGATCGCCTCCTGCTCGTCCGGGATCACCGCGATCGCCTGCTCGGCGACGCCCGCGGCGCGCAGCGCCGCCGCCTGGATCTTCGGCACCTCGTCGGGCCCGCGGTCGCGCAGGTTGTCGTCGCGGCGGCAGATGTAGTGGTCGAAGCGGCCGGCGACTGCATTGGCGATCGCCACCAGGTCCTCGTCGCGCCGGTCACCCGGTCCCGCCAGCACGACGATGCGCCGGCCGGTGACGTCGAGGCGGCCGGCGAGGTCGGCCATCGCGGCCACCGCGTGCGCGTTGTGGCCGTAGTCGAACAGCACCTTGAACGGATGCTCGTTGAACACGTTCATGCGCCCGGGCGCCTGGAAGAACGTCGAGTCGAAGGTCCTCAGGCCCTGGCGGATCGCGTCGAGCTTGATGCCGAGCGAGAAGGCCATCGCCGCCGCGAACATCGCGTTCTGCACGTTGTGCATCGCGCGGCCCTCGAGCGTCGCCGGGATCAGGTGCGTCCAGACGAGCGGAATGTGCCCGCCCCGGTCGTAGAGCGCGATCATCTGCCCGTTGACGCCGGCCTCGAGCGCGCAGGCGCGGCCGCCCGCGCGGATGTGCTCGCGGACCAGCGTGTGCTGCGGGTTGACCGTGACGTAGCAGATGTTCTTGGCCTCGGTGTATCCCGACATCCTGAGCACGAGCGGGTCGTCGGCGTTCAGCACCGCGCAGTCGGTCGCGACCTCGACCACGATGCGCTTGACCTCGGCGAGCTGCTCGAGCGTGTCGATGCCCTTGAGACCGAGGTGATCGGCCTGCACGTTGAGGACGCAGGCGACGTTGACCTCGTTGACGCCCATGCCGGCGCGCAGCAGCCCGCCGCGCGCGGTCTCGAGCACCGCGACGTCGATCTGCGGGTCGGCGAGCACCATGCGCGCCGAGACGGGCCCGGTCATGTCGCCGGACACCGTGCGCTGGCCGTCGATGTAGACGCCGTCGGTGGTGGTGAGGCCGGGCGTGAAGCCGGCCATCTTCAGGATGTGCGCGAGCATGCGCGAGGTCGTGGTCTTGCCGTTGGTGCCGGTGATCGCGGCGATCGGCACGCGCGCGGCGGCGCCCGGCGGGAAGAGCATGTTGATCACCGGGCCCGCGACGTCGCGCGCGGTGCCCTCGCTCGGCGCCACGTGCATGCGGAACCCGGGCGCCGCGTTCACCTCGCAGATGCCACCGCCGATCTTGCGGTAGCTCTCGGTGATGTTCTTGGAGAGGAAGTCGACGCCGCCGACGTCGAGCCCGATCGCGCGCACCGCGCGCTCGGCCATCTCGCGGTTGTCGGGGTGGATCACGTCGGTGACGTCGGTCGCGGTGCCGCCGGTCGAGAGGTTCGCGGTCGAGCGCAGGTACACGACCTCGCCC